>SDBU01001254.1_pt1 | contig 36873 bp, 36 predicted proteins | sample 2277071 | NCBI WGS metagenome assembly SDBU01 (sample SAMN10397929, study PRJNA504765) | marine sediment metagenome | isolation source: marine sediment core GS08_GC12, 126 cmbsf | place: Arctic Ocean: Gakkel Ridge, Loki's castle | collected 2008 | reverse complement strand
CCCATCTCGTCAGAGATATGGATGTCCAGAGTTTCCAGCACATTGCCCTTTTTTGTCTCCCGCTGGGTTTCAATTTTCACCTGCATCCGGTTGTCCGTCATGCGTGCCAGCAGCTTGTTGGCTTCGATTTCAATTTCGGGGAGGGCTATTTCAATAATCATGGCCTGTATTCCCCCCTTGCCAAAAGCCTGGGCCAGGTCGCGGTAGATTTGCTGTTCTCTGGCCGCTTTACCCAGTAGTTCCCCCTTTTCTTTGCTCTTCTCCTCCAGTTCTTGGCAGCGCTGGAGCTTTCCCTTTACCCCCCACATTATCTCGGTGGCCTGTTTTTGTTCGGTGGCTAGGGCCTGGTGTTCCCCTTCCGCCTGAGTTAAGTCGCTGACCAGCTGTGGCATCGAAGTAAGCTCGGCAGCCAGTTCCTGCTTTTTCTGATTGTCCACCTCGAGGCTGTAGCGTAGCTCCTGGCTGTTCTTCTCCGCCGTGGCGATAAACTCCTTTTCCTGGTTAATCAGCCGGTCGGCTTCATCCAGCCTTCGTTTGGAGTCGGCATACTGCTCCAGGCTGGCCAGTCGCAGCCGCAGTTGCTCGTGCTGCTCGGCATCATAGTTGAGTTCGGCTAGTTCCCTTTCAATATCTCTAAGTGTGTCCTGCTGGGCAATGGCAAAATCCTTTCGGGCCAGGCGCTCCTCAACATCAGCTAGCCTTTGTCTCTCCTCACTTAGCTGCCGGCCGGCCTCTTCAGCCTCCGCAATCTGCTGGCTCAGCATACTGGCCTTACCCTGTACCGTGGCTCTCTGCTGGCTCTGCGCTGTTTCTCGTTGGGACACCTCTTTTTCCAGTGCTTGCAGTTTCAGTTTTTGCTCTTTTAGCTCGGCCTGGTTTCCTTCCAGTAAGGCACGTTTCTGTTCTCCGTCATCGGTGTACTTGGTCTCAATCAGCTTTAAGCCCTCTTCCTCCAACTCTCTTTCACAGAGCGGGCATCTGGCTTCGGTTTCGGTCAGCAGGAGGTGGAGCTTGGCCTGAATCTCTTCAATTTCGCGTTCCAGTTGAGCCCTGGTGGATTCCAGATGGTGAACGTGGGTTCGTAATTCCTGGCAACCCTGTCTCTCCCCGCGTAGTGTTTCTTCGTCGCCGGCCAACTGCTGTAATTGACGCTGTATCTGCTGCAACTCGGTCTTAAGCTGGGGAAGTTTTTGGGACCTGGCTTCTAATTCTACGGTCCGGCTTTGGGCTAGCTTATGGTCGGTGAGTAGGGCTGCCTGTGCCTGCTGGATGGTCATTTCCAACTGGTGCTGGCGCTGGTTCAGAGCCGCCGATTGCCTCAACTTTTGGTCAAGCTCGGCATTTAATTCTCTGACCTGGGTGAATTGAGCGTGGCCTTCCTCGATGCTGGGCCGCTGGGCGATTAGCTCTTCATACTCCTTGAGTCGGGAGCGGTGCTGCTTTATTTGTTCGTTCCAGCGCTCCAGGTCTCTTTCTATCTCGGCGATGTGCTCCTCTAGCTGGTTCAGCTGCACCTGCTTTTTCCCCAGGGCTTCCTTGGCCGCTCGCAGGTCGTTTAGCCGGGACTGCTGCTCGGCAATTATATTTTCGATGCGGGATAATTCCGCCTGCACCTGTTCCAGCTCAGCCTGGTAGGCAGGCTTCTGGACTAATTCATCAGCGATGTCTCTAATGGCACTTTCCAGTTGGTCTTTCTCCGTTCCCTGCTCCCTGGCCCGCTCTTTGGCCTGTTCCTCCAGTTCGTCATACAGCGAAAGCCCCAGGATATTGGCCAGTACCTCCTTGCGCTTGTTTGGGGGCTGCCGGGTGAACTGGTCGGCGTTACCCTGCCGCAGGTAAGCGCTATTAGTGAAGGTATCATAGTCCATGTGCAGGATGTCTTCAATTTTTTGCTCTGTTTGGGCGATAGTGTTGCCCGTAATTGGTCGGAAGTCATCGCCGCTCGCTATCTGAAATTCCAGGATGGGGTGTCCTGAACTCCCTCGTCGCTTGGGCTTGGAGCGCTTGCGGATGATGCGATAGGCCTGTTCGCCTACGGCGAAGTCAAACTCTACCTCCATTTCTGTCTGGCCGGAATGAATCAGGTCATCATCGCTTTTGGCTCTGGTTTTCCCCCACAGTGCCCAGGTGATAGCGTCAATCAGGGCTGACTTTCCGTTGCCGTTGTCGCCACAGATACAGGCGGTGTGGATGCCCTCGAAGTGGAGGGGTGGCACATTATCGCGGTAGCACATAAAATTGCGCATTCTTAGCTTGATAGGAATCATGGTGGAGCGCCTCAGATAACCACTTCTGGTTAATTATTGTAGCATAGTTGAGAAATTCTTCATCTACCTCACTCCCTTAATCCCCCTCTCCTAAACAGGAGAGGGGGAAGATATTAAAAAGGGAACTATATACTTAACTCAACTGTAAGAGTTGGTGTTTGTGGTAGAGGCGGTGAAGGTCTTTAGGGGAAACGCGGAATTTAGTCCCGTGATTACGTAGTCCTTTACTACCAGCAGTCATTTCACGGACATCAAAGTCTATTACAATTCTGCCATTAACGAGGTCTTGTGCGAAATTGGTGAGATGCATATCTTCGTATAATTCAGCATGGTTGTATTTTACGGTTCTACCTTTACGCTGGCTTCCCACAGAGATAAGCCGCCGTAACTTACCGCCAGCGATGTTCAAGAGAGTATCATGTGTCCACGTAGGAACAGGGCCGTTACCCTCTAGAGGGCGAACGATAATGCTACCTGCATCATCTGCGACTATAAACCTATCTGATTGTCCATGAATCGTATGCCGGAAGCTGAGGCGTCCTTGTTTGTCTTTCCAACCGTATCTGCTAACCATGTAACGCATAATACCAGCAGGTTCAGGCTCTTTATGGAACAAAGTAATAAGACTGGTTTTCGGGGTGAAAAACTTAACTTCCCATCCTACGATGTCAGCTATATCCTTATTACCTGCTGTTAAACCGAGTAAGTCCTCCAGATGATTACCAGGGCCGCCAGTTCCGTTATATCGCTTCACATCAGCAGGCATTTCTAACCAGCCAGCTTTCAAGATTTCTCGTAGTCTTACCAGCAACTGGTTTTTAGTCTGCGGCGGCGGTCCACCAAGCGTCAAACTCATTATTCTCTGTAAAGTCTTCGATTAGCTAGGATACGTTCTTCAGCCAGTTTACAGTATTTGTTGGCAATGTCAATACCAATCCAATCACGCCCGTAGGACTCAGCAGCTATAGCTGTGTTTCCCGAGCCTAAGAACGGGTCTAGTACGACTTGAGCGTTAGTCGATTGTATACAACGTTGTGCGAGTTCAACAGGGAACGGTGCCGGGTGTGGGTTATTGGTTTCTTGGGGAATACGCCAAACATCTCCTATAGCGTTAGCCTTTTGAACGAGCTTGAAGCCGGGCTTACAAATGAGATAAATAACCTCATATGTAGGTAAAAAGTATCCAGGATTGAAGTTGATACCGCCTTCCCGTTGCCATATTATAATCTGGCGGACAGGGAAACCGGAAACAATATCTGAACGGTCTTGAAGCAATCCACCTTGAACACGCCATTTGTGGTTGTAGAAGATAGCTCCATCCTCTTTGATTACTCGCATCATAGCAGTAAGACACTGACGTTGCCATTCAACATACTTTTCATGTGGCATAGCATCGTCAAAATCCGCCTCAGCATAACCATTGAGTAATGCGGCATTTTTCCATTTACCACCACTCCCATTCCTTAAGCCACCGCCAGTGCTATTGCGGATATTGTAAGGGGGAGATGTTACGATGATGTCTACCGAGCCGACAGGCATCTTGTTCATTATCCCCACACAATCACCGCAATGCACCTTGTTCAGCCAGTGCTCCATTAGTTTATTCGGAATGTGCTTGACTGCGGCGGAAAGTAGGTCGTCCATGTCCATTGGGGTAAAAACCTTTTCCTCTTTCATGCTTTCAACCCCTTATAGTCAAGGCGTAGACCAGATGTGGAGCTAAGCAGGGCATCTACTCTTTCAGAACCGCTGATTTCGTTCATATCCCAACGTGCCTCAAACTCGGCCAGATAGCGGTGTAGATGTTTTTCGCTTATTGTGTGAAATATACCATAATGGCCTCTTTTTAGCAAACTCCAAAAACCCTCAATGCTGTTAGTATGGTATTTATTCAGGCCGGATGAGCTTCGGTTATCCTCAGTTTCTTTTAACACCCCTATTAAGCCGTCTTATAATGCGCTTAAAGAAGGGGGGGTAGTCGATGAGTAAGAACCGGATACAGGGGGAGGGTTGCTTCCCCTGGCACTTCGGCTTGACGGCTAGGTTAACATAACTCTAAAAACAATTCACGCCTGCTACATCCCTCCCCACGCACGAATTGTTTCCCTGATTTTTAGTAGCGTCGTTTCCCAAAATTTCAGCTTGACGGCCAAAGCACCCCCCAGTTAGAATGAAATCGCTGTGTTCGAATTTCTCAGTGACAAGTTAAGTCAGGTCTTTTACAAGCTGAGCAGCCGGGGTAAGCTCAGCGAGAAGGACGTCGATGAGGCCCTGCGCGAGGTGCGGTTGGCCCTTCTGGAAGCGGACGTTAACTTCAAGGTGGTCAAGGATTTCATCGCCCGGGTGCGGGAGCCATCGGTCGGTGCTGAAGTGCTACAAAGCCTGACCCCGGCCCAGCAGATAATTAAGATTGTTAACCAGGAGCTTATCGCCACTCTGGGTGGGACGCCGAGTCAGCTGGAAACGGCGGGCCATCCTCCTTACGTGGCGATGCTGGTGGGACTGCAGGGTGGCGGCAAGACTACCACTGCGGCGAAGCTGGCCCTTAACCTGAGGCATTCCGGGCAGCGCCCGCTGCTGGTAGCCGCCGATAATCGCCGGCCGGCAGCTATTGAGCAGCTGGTTACCCTGGCCGAGCAGCTTGACATCCCGGTCCATAGTGAAGCTTATGGCGCGCTGCCCAAGGATATTTGTGCTCACGCCTTGAATAAAGCCAGGGAGCTGGCCGCCAACTGGGTGATTGTCGATACTGCTGGTCGTCTCCAGATAGATGAAGCCATGATGGCGGAGTTAGCCGACCTCAAGAACAGGCTGAAGCCGTGTGAAGTGCTACTGGTGGTTGACGCCATGACCGGGCAGGATGCCGTGCAGGTAGCCAGTGAGTTCCATTCCCGGCTGAGCCTGACCGGACTCATCCTGACCAAGATGGACGGGGATGCCCGTGGTGGGGCCTCTCTTTCTATCCGCTGGGTTACCGGAGTGCCGATAAAGTTCATCGGTGTTGGGGAAAAGGTTGATGCCTTTGAACCCTTTTACCCTGACCGTCTGGCGTCACGCATCCTGGGTATGGGCGATATGCTCACCTTCATTGAAAAGGCGGAGAAGACCTTCGACGAGAAGCAGGCTAAGGAGCTGGAGAAGAAGGTACGGACTGCCCGATTTGGTTTGGATGACTTTCTGGTCCAGCTAAAGGAAATCAGGAAGATGGGGCCTTTAGGCCAGCTGGTGGAGATGATTCCCGGTCTGTCCCAGGTGTCGGGCCAGCTGACTGACGGCGCTGCGGAGAATCAGCTTAAGAGGGCTGAGGCGATTATTCTTTCCATGACTCCTGAGGAGAGGCAAAACCCGGCTATTATTGACGGCAGCCGCCGTCGCCGTATTGCTCGGGGTAGTGGCCTGACCCCTCAGGATGTAAACCAGGTCTTAAACCGGTTTCGTCAGATGCAAAAACTGATGAAAATGGGTATGGGTGGCAAATTACCCCGGAATCTGATGGGGATGTTTCACTCCAGATAGTCCTTTAGCTTTCGACTTCGGCTGGGGTGGCGTAGTTTGCGGAGTGCTTTGGCTTCAATCTGGCGAATTCGTTCCCGGGTCACATTGAACTCCCGGCCCACTTCTTCCAGAGTCCGGCTTCGCCCGTCTTCCAGACCAAATCTGAGTTGAAGTACGCGCTGCTCACGAGGGCTGAGGGTGCCCAGGACTTCGTCGATTTGCTCCTTCAGGAGTTGCTTGGAGGCAGCGTCCACCGGTGGCAAGGCATCGCGGTCCTCGATGAAGTCGCCCAGGTGGCTATCTTCTTCCTCACCAATAGGTGCTTCCAGCGATATTGGCAGCTGTGATACCTTGGCAATCTCTCTGACCTTGTCTGCAGACATGTCCATTTCCTGGCCTATTTCCCTGGGGGTAGGCTCTCGTCCGTATTCCTGTGACAGGCGGCGGCTGACTCTTAATAGTTTGTTAATGGTCTCCACCATGTGAACCGGGATGCGGATGGTACGGGCCTGGTCGGCTATGGCTCGGGTAATCGCCTGGCGTATCCACCAGGTGGCATAGGTGCTGAACTTATAACCTCGATGGTGGTCAAATTTCTCCACGGCTCTGATTAGCCCGATGTTCCCCTCTTGGATGAGGTCAAGCAACGACATGCCCTGTCCAATATGTTTCTTGGCGACACTAACTACCAGACGCAGGTTGGCTTCGGTGAGCTGCTGCTGTGCTTCTTCCGCCTCGCCCTTAATATTGTCCAGGTAGGTGTTATATTGGTCTTCGTAAACCCGAATGGAACTTATGAAGTCAGGGTTTGTCACCAGGTGCTCTATGTCAGCTATCTTGACACTATCTCCGATAGCACTGCGTATTTCCTTGGGCAAAAGATTACTATTTACTGTCAGATTGATTAAAAGCTGCTCGGTTTCGGGTATCGATTTGCCCATCTCAGGAGCAATTTTCTCCACTAGCTGCTGGTCTATCTCACCGTTGATACTATCCTGTAGTTTGCCATCCGATAGGCCGGCGAGAAAGTTATCGGTAGGAGTCAGGTCAAGCTCTTTTTGGAGAAGATGGATAAGCGTGGCAGACTGTCCCAGCTCCCTGAGCATGGTAAGGTATATTTCTGTCGCTGAAGGGGGCCTGCCATATTCGTGTAGCCAGTATTGTCTAATCTCATTGATGCGTTTGCCCCTCTCCATCTTTCTGGCGAGGACTTTCTCGTTGTAAGCGGTGAGTAGCGACACCCTCCCAATTTCGTGGAGGTACATGCGTACCGGGTCATCAACCGTTTCTTGCTCTTCCAGGTGCTCCAGCGGTACCTCTAACCCTAAATCAACCGGTGTTTCCTCCGCCGCGGTTGGCTCTTCCGCCGCCGGGAGTTCCCCATCAGCATGGCTTTGGTCTTCGAACTCTGTAGCGTTCTTGTTGTCATTCAAGGCCATTTCTCTCCCCTTTTGCTCCTGAGCGCATCTGGCTCTTTTGAGCGTGGACTTCTCTCAACTGGAGACTGACGGCTATCCCCTGTTCCTCAAGCTTGGCCAGCTCGGCAGCGGAGCCCCCCGTCTTTGCCTCCAGGGCCAATCCCTCCCCTGTCTTTGCCTCCAGATGGCGGAGGTATATTTCCTGCAACCGGAGCGTGCACTCAGTCCACTTTCGGTCTATCTGGGTGGCGGGCAGGCTCCTGGTCGTCAGGGAGTCGAGGTGCTCATGGATAGCGCTATCAAGCTTTTCCTTGAGTGAAGGCAAGTCGGTAGCTTGCTGGCAGGCAATAAAGATTTCCCGGTTCTGGCTGCTCTCAAAGTATTCAGGGGAAAGGTCCTGGCAACGAGCCTTGAGCTCTGGGTACTGGAGCAGCAGAGACAGGCAATATTCCTCAAGCGGGTTGGACAGCAGGGGCCGCAGGGCACGTTCCATAGCTTGCGGTTTTGGCTCTTTAGCCCTGCGGTCAGGTTTAATTCTGCTGAGCGCAGCTTCCACGTCTTGTTCGCTGATATCGAACTGTCGAGCGAATTTCAGCCGATAGTGAGCCTTGCGCAAAGGATCTTTTATTTCATTAATGATGGGCAGAAGCTTATCTTTAGCAAGGGACTTATCCCTGGCGGTAGTCAGGTCGAGCTTGGCGGTAACCGTATTGAAGGTGTAGTCGATTACCGGTAAAGCGCCGTCTACCAGTTGCTGCCAGAGTTTGACATCTTCCTTAATCACGTCATCGGGGTCTTTTCCTTCCGGCAGGAGGATGATTCGCACCTCGTTGCCCAGCGTATTTTCGTAGCCAACGCCTCGGAGCATGGCTTCCTCTCCAGCAGTATCGGCGTCAAGGGCCAGGGCCATGTTTCCGGTTAGCCTCTTAATCGCATTAACCTGCCTCTCGGTGACTGAGGTTCCCATTGAGGCGACCACATTCTTGAAACCGCTCTGGTGGGCGGCAATAGTGTCCATGTAGCCCTCAGCGATGATGGCTAGGTTCTGCTGTCTGATGGCTGCCTGGGCCAGGTTGATGCCATACAGGGTGCCGCTCTTATCAAAGATTGGGGTCTGCGGCGAGTTAATGTATTTGGGTAGCGAATCATCAAGCACCCTGGCCCCGAACCCGGTGGCGCGTCCCCGGGCATCAAGTATGGGGAACATGAGATGATTGCGAAATCGGTCATGTGTTTTGCCCGCCTCCCCTTCCAGGATTAAACCGGCGGTCAGCAGCTCTTTCTCGGTGTATTCCCTTTCCATCAGGTGCTGCTTGAGACCCTCCCAGCTATTCGGACTGAAGCCCAGTTGAAATTGGGTAATCGTTTCCAGCGATACACCCCGGTTGCCTAAATACTTTCGTGCCTTCGCTCCGGTTGGTGAGTTCAAGAGCAAATCATGGAAGTGCTGGGCTGCCACCTGGTTAGCCTGGTACAGCCTGTCCTTAGCCTTTGTCTCCTGCTCGGACCTGGGGGTGAGGGTTACCCCGGCACGGTTAGCCAGCAGGCGCAGCGCCTCACCGAAGTCGAGGTTCTCCTTCTTCATGATGAGAGAGAACACGTCGCCACCGGTGTTGCAGGCGCCGAAGCAGTGCCAGCTCTGCTGCTCCGGATAGACGAAGAAGGAAGGGCGCTTTTCACTGTGGAACGGGCATAGACCCGTGAAGGTCCGTCCCGCCTTGGTTAAAGATGTGTACTGACCAGCAACCTCGACAATGTCAGTTCTCTGCTTTACCTCGTCGATAACACTCATCTGCCTGCCTGCTACCTCTCCTCCTTTTTACAGAACTCTTTCCTCTTGCAGGCGTTGGGCCAGCCGGAGGGCATATTGGTCGGTCATACCGGCAATATAGTCTACCACCATTCGTTCCCGCTCTTCACCGTAGGCGCGGTATTCCCGTGGCATTTTATCTTCATGCCGATTGAAGTAGTGGTACAGTTGGCGCACTACCCCTTTCGCTTTCTCCGCTTCTTCCTGAGCCGAACGCAAATTATATACCCGTTGGAAAAGAAACTCACGCAAGGTATCGGTCGCCTCCAGAATCCGGGGGCTCATGCTTATCACCGCGCTGCTGGTACTGTTCTCACCCCTTGCTGACCAGGAGCATTCAATAATATCACCGACCATGGTATTGATGCGTTCTCGGCGGGCATGCCCCAATACACTAGCGGCCGCGGGAGGCAGGTCATCCTCGGTGATGATGTCGGCCCTTATGGCGTCACCAATATCATGGTTGATGTAGGCTACGATATCGGCAATCTTACCTATCTCACCCTCCAGGGTGCCTACCTTTCCCCAGTCCTGCCCCAGAACATTTGCCCTTGACTTGGAGTGGTTAACGATGCCGTCCCTCACCTCCCAGGTAAGATTAAGCCCCTGGCCGTTATTCTCTAAAAGGTCGATGGTTCGCAGGCTCTGCTCATTATGCCTGAATCCCGGCGGGTAAAGCTCGTTTAACACTTCCTCCCCCACGTGGCCGAAAGGGGTATGCCCCAGGTCATGACCCAGGGCAATCGCCTCCGTCAAATCCTCATTAAGGTTCAGTGCCCGGCTTATGGTACGGGCTATTTGAGAGACCTCCAGGGTGTGGGTCAGGCGGGTTACGTAGTGGTCACCCAGAGGGGCGATAAAGACCTGAGTTTTATGCTTCAGGCGCCGAAAGGCGTTGGAGTGAATGATGCGGTCCCGGTCGCGCTGAAAGGCAGTGCGTATTGGGCACGGCTCCTCGTACTTAAGCCTGCCCCGTGACAACCTGCTTTTTGTCGCATTGGGGGAAAGGGCTTCTTCTTTTTCTTCGGTTGACTGGCGAACATTAAGCTGGCTAATCATTAAAGTTAAAGGCCTAATCTTTTCTCGGCCGCGGCAATTATCTCTCGGGTGGTGCCAATCATGTCTGGGCTTACTGAGACTGAATTGATTCCCCATTCCACCAGTTTCTCAGTAAGGTCGGGGTACACGGAAGGCGCCTGTCCGCAGATTGAGGAAGTGACCCCCATGCTCTTGGATACTTTAATCGCTCTTTCCAGGGCAATAAGCACTGCCTCATTTCGCTCATCAAATATTTCTTGTAGCCTTGAGCTATCCCGGTCAATTCCCAGGATAAGCTGGGTCAGGTCGTTGGAGCCAATGGATATGCCGTCGATACCGACGTCAAGAAATTTTTCCAGGAGAAAGATGTTAGACGGTACCTCCACCATCATCCACAGCTTAAAGTCGTCGGAGCGCTTCAGTCCTTCCGCTTCCAGCAGCTCCTTGACCCTGGCCAGTCCACGCACAGTCCGCACAAAGGGAATCATGACCCACAAGTTCTTATAGTCCCGCCTCACCTTTTTGATTGCTTCTATTTCCAGCTTGAATACATCCGGTTCCCGGCTGTAACGGGAAACTCCGCGGTAACCGAGCATGGGATTTTCTTCGACCTCTTCGTACTGCTCTCCTCCAATAAGCCGGCGGTATTCGTTGGTCTTGAAGTCGTTAGTCCGGTAGACTACCGGGCGTGGGTGGAAGGCCCGGGCAAACGTAATAAGGCCCTGAGCCAGCTTGTCCACAAATTCATTACCCCTGTTCTGGCTAATCATGTAGCGGGGATGTTCCCCAATCTGGGCAATCATGAATTCAGCGCGGAGTAAGCCCACACCATCTACGCTACGGGCAGCTACTGCCTCGGCTAGTTCAGGCTGGGCCAGATTGACGTAGACCCTGGTCTTGGTCTTAATCTCCTCCTTGAGGATATCGGTAATGATGGTCATCTTTTCCTTGGCCACCTTACCTTGGTAGACCTTGCCCCGTGAGCCGTCTACCGTGATTATCTGGCCGTCGGTCAGGGTAGCGGTAGCCTGTCCAGTGCCGACCACGCAAGGGATTCCCAGCTCACGACTGACAATAGCAGCGTGGGCGGTTCTACCACCGCGGTCGGTAACAATAGCTACCGCTCGTTTCATGGCGGGCACAAAGTCCGGAGTGGTCATTTCCGTAACCAGGACATCGCCGCTTTTGACCTTGTCTAGCTGGGTGGCTTCCGGCACTATCTTAACCGGTCCGGTTGCCATACCGGGGCTGGCCGACGTGCCGCTGAGCAGCACCGGGGCCTTAATCTCCGGTTCAAACTCAGTTATTTCCTTGATAGTAGTTACCGGACGAGATTGGACGATAAAGATAACGTTGTCCTCCTTCGCCCACTCAATATCTTGCGGGAACTGGTACCAGTCCTCTATTTTCTTGCCCAGTTTGGCTATTTCAATGACTTCTTCATCGGATATTTTTTGTTGACCTTGACGTTCCGGTGGGAGCGCCACCTGAATATTGTGCTCTTCCTCGGCGCCGTCCGGATTCCGGATAAGCTGCCACTCTTGTTTCGCTACTTTCTTGGTGCTAATTTCCAGTCCATTTTTTTCAATGATATAGAGGTCAGGGGTTACCTCTCCGGAGACAATAGCTTCACCCAGTCCAAAGACGGCCTCAATGACAATCTTGCTGTTGTCACTGGTTACTGGCTCTATGGTAAACATGACTCCCGAAGCTTGAGACTGTACCATCTTCTGGACGGGCACCGCCAGGCCAACCTTATAGTGGTCGAAACCCTGCTGGTGCCGGTAAAAAATGGCTCTCGGTTCGAAAAGGGATGCCCAGCATCCTTGAACCGCAACCAGCACCTCCGCTTCACCGTCTACATTGAGGAAGGTGCGTTGCTGGCCAGCAAACGAGGCTTCCGGCAGGTCTTCAGCAGTCGCCGAGGAACGCACGGCTACCATGCTCCTTCCTGCCGGGGTCGCGTTTACCAATTTTTTGTAGGCGTCACTGATTTCACCAGCAGTTTTGGAAGGCATAGGGGCGTCTAGAATCAGTTGTTTTACCTGGGTAGCCACCTGCTGAAGTTGTCGGCTGTTGTCTGGGTCCAATGGTTCCAGCAAACTACGGATTTTGTTCGTCAGCTTTGCCTTTTTCAGGAAGTCGAAGTAAGCGGCGGCGGTTACAATAAAGCCGGGGGGGACCGGTATCCCGGCTCTGGTCATTTCACCAAGGTTGGCCCCCTTTCCCCCGACGATAGGTACGTCCTCCTTGCTGACCTCGTTGAACCAAACAATAGTCTGGTGGCTCTCTGGCATAGTACGTCTCCTTATTTAGTAGTGGTTGATGATTCTGGGATGGATGTGGTATGGTGCTGGTATTATACCATAAAGGGTCGTCGTTGCTAAAGGATAGGGAGATTAACGCCATTTGTCAACCCCATTTTAATTTTAACCCTTGGCTAAATCCGGTCCCGCTGTGCCGGCTGATGATATATGGGATAATGGGTTAGATTGTCATGGGGCTCCCCCCTATTTACGGTTGACAGTACTGGCTGTGTAGGATTAAAATTAGATAGCGCGGTGGAGTAAGAGAGGAGGTGTGGCTGTGATAGAGATGGTTATTGATAGTATCCGGGTTAGCCTGATGAATTACCAGCGGGTGGTAATTCTCAAGGAGAAAATGGCTGACCGTTATCTTCCCATCTGGATCGGCCCCGCGGAGGCTGATGCGATTGCGGTAAAATTGCAGGGGGTTAGTGTGCCTCGCCCGCTTACCCACGACTTGTTATACTCAATGATTGATGCTCTGGGGGCAACTATCGACTCTATTGTCGTCTGTGACCTCAAAAACGATACCTTTTATGCCAAGGTGATTCTTAATGTAGATGGGGAACGAATGGAGGTTGACTCTCGCCCCAGTGACGCCCTGGCCCTGGCGGTTAGGGCCGAGGTTCCGGTCTATTCTGAGGAGATAGTTCTGGATAAAGCTGGCATCCTGCTGGACAAGGAGACCGGTAAACCTATCGCTGAAGAAAGGGAGGCGGGTGGTACCAAGGGCGGGAAGCTCAGTGAAGAAGATATCAAGAAAATGTCTGCCTTCTATGACTTCATTAATACTCTTGACATGGACGACTTTGACAAGCGCAAATCGTAAACGAGACTCTTGAGTGTTATCGGTTCGAATTGGTGGAGGAGGGTTATCTCAGAAGGTTAAGGCTGCACAGTGGTGGTTAATTTTGTGAGTTGATAAGAAACCCTAGAACTAAAAGGTCTAGGGTTTCTTAATGGCTGAGACGAGGTTGACCAATAGAGGTAGATTTGATACGCTGCTCACGGTATGAACAGGTGGGTTGCCGCGCTAAGGCTGGTGGGGGTAGGTTTCTTTATCGGCGGCTCTATTCTTGGGGGTGTGGTTGCCGGGCGGTGGCTTGATAGCAAATTGAATACTGAGCCGATTCTGGTAATCGTGGGGTTGCTGCTGGGCATTATTATCGCTTTTTATGGGGTCTACCAGATGCTGCTACCGTTGCTGGGTAAGAAAAAAGACCAGGGGGATAGCTAGTGGCGAAAAAGGGCTGTCTCGGTTGTTCCTTCCCCCTCCTGGTTGGGATTATGCTTGTTTTCCTGGCCCTGTTTGTGGTTGGCTTTGTCAGCGGGCCTATAGGTAAGAGCATGTTTCCTGGCATCAGTCTACCTAGCTGGCTCAGTGTTCCCCAGCCCCATCCGGAGCTACCGGCTGAAGTCGTTTTTCACCTGTTTGGCTTTCCCATTACTAACAGCGTTATTGCGGCCTGGTTTACTATCGTTGTTCTGGTGGGCTTTTCCTACGCGGTTACCCGTCGGTTCAAGCTGATACCGGGCCGGCTGCAGATGGTGTTTGAGTTCTTGATTGGCTGGCTGTATAACTTCTGCCAGAGCGTTGCCGGTGAAGAAAACGGGCGCCGCTTCTTTCCGGTGGTGGCCACAATCTTCCTTTTCGTGGCCTTTAATGCCTGGCTGGGCCTGCTGCCCGGGTTTGGTTCGATAACGGTCCACACCGCTGAGGGTGAGGCGCATCTGCTTCGGTCGGCCAACACCGATATTAATATGCCCCTGGCTCTGGCCCTGGTCTCCTTCTTTTTTGTCGAGTACTTCGGGCTGCGAGCGCTGGGGATTCGTTATCTGGGAAAGTTTCTTAATGTGGGACAGTTCTTTAGCAGTGTTGGTCAGATAGCCAGAGGAAAAGTTCGTGCCGGGTTGAGCGGACTAGTCACCGGGTTGATTAACATCTTTGTTGGTGGGCTGGAAGCGTTAAGTGAACTGGTACGCATTGTCAGTTTTACCTTACGTCTTTTTGGCAATATGACGGCCGGGGAAATACTGCTGCTGGTTGCTGCTTTTCTTGTCCCGTGGGTGTTTGCCTTACCCTTTTACGGTCTGGAGCTGCTGGTCGGCTTTGTCCAGGCGCTTATCTTTGGCGGGCTGACTCTGGTATTTCTCACTTTGGCCACGTCTGCCCACGGGGAGGAGACGCATAGTTAAAAGAACGAAGCCTATTCTTAAGTCACTGGGACACAAAATCTAGGAAAAAGGGGGGTTTAAGGAATGACACCAGAAGTAATGCTAATGTTGGCGGTGGGGATGGTGGTTGGCCTGGGAATGCTGGGGCCAGCGCTGGCCATCGGGCTTATCGGCTATTCGGCTTTGCAGGGAATAGCCCGTAACCCTGAGGCGAGCGGTCCGATAATGACCAACATGATTCTGGTTACCGCTTTCGCCGAGGCTATCGGGATTTATGTCCTGATTGTGGCCATTATCCTGACTATAATGGTATTGCCAACATTAATAGGGGGTTAATTATGGGACAAAATGGTATACCTATGTCTATAGCGGTGCTTTTTTCCACGGTGATTTTAGGAGCAATGTTTTTTGTTGGGCTAATAATTGCGGTGATACTTTTCGCATAATGTATTCAGGGGGGCGATAATGGGTGGTATTGCCAGTCTTGGCATCAGCCTACCGACGCTGATAGCGCAGATTGTGAATTTCGCTATCCTGTTCGGTCTTCTCTATCTGGTGGCCTACCGGCCGATAATGAGAATGCTTGATGAGCGTTCGCGGAAGATTAAGGAGAGCATGGCGCAGACGGAGTATATCAAGGAGCAGGCCGCACGTGCTGAGGAAGAGGCGGAAAGGCGGATTGAGGCGGCCAGCAAGGAAGGGCAGGAAGTAGTCGCCCGGGCCCTCCGCACCGGGGAGGATTTACGGCAGAAGTCAGAACAGGAGGCCAGAAAAGAGGCGGAGGCTCTGGTGGGGAAAGCGCGACTCGAGATTCAGCGGGAGCGGGACGAGGCTATTGACGAACTGCGTAAGGCGTTTGCCGACCTGACCATACAGGCGGCGGAGAAGGTGATTGACCGTTCGCTGGACAAGGAGGCGCACCGCGCGATTATTGATAAGGTGCTGGGGGAGAGCACGACCTTCAAAAAGGGGCAGGAGTAAACTTCACCCGCGTTAGTTCGTTATCTCTGGAGGGAGGCAGTGGCGAGAAGAATTCAACCTAAGCGCTACGCGCAGGCAGTATTTGAGCTTGCCTTGGCCAGAAACGAGCTTGATAAGTGGCAGTCTGACCTGGAGAGGATTGCCGCTCTGGGGGAAGACGCGGCACTCGCTGCCTGGCTGGAGAGCCCCAAGTTTCGTTTTGAGGATAAAGCCTGGTTGCTGGCTGACCGGCTAAAGGAGATAAATCCGCTGGCGCTGAATCTGGCTTACCTGCTGGTGGCTAGAGGCAGGCTGGGTATGGCCGGTGATATTGCTGACGAGTATCAGCGGTTGTTGGATAGCTACCGGGGCATAGAACAGGCTGAGGTGACCACGGCGGTGCCCCTTGATGACGACGATAAGCAGCGGTTGAGCGAGCGTCTCAGTGCTGTAGTCGGCAAGAGGGTAGTGGTGAGAGCAGAAGTGGACCCGGCGCTTATCGGTGGGATTGTGGCCAGAGTCGGCGGTAAGCTGCTGGATGGCTGTACCCGCAGCCGGTTAGAGGCCTTGAAACGGGAGCTGACTGCTAGCAGAAGGTAGGTTAATCAAGTGCGGTGGACTGAGGTGGTGACGTTGGTGTCTGGATGGCTGGGTAGTGGGTGAAAGCACAATGATAAAGTTGTGTGAGGAAGGAAATTTACTTGTGAAAGATGAAGTCCAATGGGGTCACCCCGGTGCTCTTGGGTTGGCTGGTTTCGGTTTTAGCACCATCCTGTTGCAGATACATAATATTGGGCTAATAGAGGGGACTATTCCCCTGATATTTGGCTTTTTCTGGGGAGGTATAGTTCAGGTTATTGCTGGCATTATTGATGGACGGCGCGGCGATACCTTTGGGCTCACCGCCTTTACTTCCTACGGATTATTCTGGATGGGACTGGGCTTTGCTTTCCTCATGGAGTGGGTGGGGGTTGTCACGCTGGACAGTGCTGGCATAGCTTGGCTGTTCATTATGTGGGGTATCTTTACTGGCTACATGGCCATCGGGACTTTCAAGATTTCGGTAGTGCACGTCATTGTGTTTTCCACTTTGACGTTGCTATTCTTCCTGCTGGCTGCCCACTTTTTTAACGGCATGACGGCGGTTGTTCCCGGCGTGGTGGGAATCATCTGCGGGGCTTCGGCAGTCTATGGTTCGGCAGCAGTGATTCTAAATGACAAGTACGGACGGTGGGTATTGCCCATTGGATTATTATCCTGAGCGACGGGGGAGGTAATTGAGATGACGACTAGAGGGCAGGACATTGTTTCGGTCTTAAAGCAGCAGATTGAGCAATTTGGCACGGCAGTGGCCCTGGTGGATGTCGGCTCGGTGATTGAAGTCGGGGATGGAATTTCCCGCATTCATGGCCTGGCCGGGGCCAGGTACAACGAGCTGCTGCAGTTTCCCAACGAGGTGGTGGGGATTGTGCTGAACCTGGAGGAAGATAGTGTCTCGGCCATCATGCTGGGAGGTTATGCCCGGATTAAGGAAGGGGATGAAGTGCGCAGTACCGGTAGAATCGCCGAGGTACCGGTAGGCGAGGCGCTTATCGGCCGGGTGGTCGACCCGCTGGGTCGGCCCCTTGATGGGAAAGGGGCGGTTAAGTCGAGTAAGACCCTGCCTATGGAGCGCGTTGCCCCTGATGTTACTAAGCGTAAGTCAGTGGATACCCCGGTGCAAACGGGAATTAAAGCGGTGGACAGCATGATTCCCATCGGCCGGGGGCAGCGGGAGCTTATCATCGGTGACCGCTCCACCGGCAAGACCGCCATTGCTCTTGATACCATTATCAACCAGAAGGGTGGTGACCTCACCTGTATCTACGTGGCGGTTGGTCAGAAGGCGTCCAAGGTGGCGCGAGTGGTGGCTACGCTGGAAGCTCACGGGGCCATGGAGCATACCATTGTGGTGGCGGCTAATGCCTCTGATTCAGTGGCCTTGCAATATCTTGCCCCATATGCCGGTTGCGCCATGGGTGAGGAGTTCATGGAGCAGGGAAAGGATGCTCTGGTGGTTTATGATGACCTTTCCAAGCATGCCTGGGCTTACCGGCAGCTTTCGCTCCTGCTACGCCGTCCGCCAGGAAGAGAGGCTTACCCGGGCGACGTTTTTTACCTGCACAGCCGTCTGCTGGAGAGAGCCGCTAAGTATGCCGATGAATCTGGGGGTGGTTCGCTCACCGCACTGCCGATTATTGAGACCCAGGCCGGGGATGTAGCGGCCTATATTCCAACTAATGTCATCTCGATTACTGACGGGCAGATTTACGTTGAGACAGACCTGTTTAATGCCGGCATCAGGCCGGCGCTGAACGTTGGGTTATCCGTGTCCCGCGTGGGTAGCGCGGCTCAGACCAAGGGTATGAAGCAGGTGGCAGGCAGGCTGAGGCTGGAGTTAGCTCAGTACCGGGAGCTGGCGGCCTTTGCCCAATTTGGTGCCACTGAGCTGGATAAGGCAACCAGGGCACAGCTGGAGCGTGGTCAGCGCATTACTGAAGTCCTGAAGCAAACCCAGTATGTCCCGGTGCCGCTGGAGAAGCAGGTAGTGATTCTGTATGCCGCCGTCAATGGCTATATTGATGATGTACCGGTAGATAGAGTTGGTGATTTTGAGACCAATTTCCACATGTTTATGGAGGCGAATCATCCGGAAATAGGTGGGGCTATCGACAGGGACAGAGAGATTAGCGCTGAGACTGAGGAGAAATTAAAGGTAGCTATTGCTGAGTTTAAGAAGAGCTTTGCGGGGGTGAGGTCAGAGATTGGCTGATATTCGTTTGATTCGGCGGCAGATACGTGGTGTCCAGAGCATCGCCAGGATAACCCGGGCCATGGAGATGGTGGCTGCTTCCAAGATGAAGCGGGCACAGGAACACGGCCTGGCGGGGCGGCCTTATGCGGAAAAGATTCGTCAGGTTATCGCTGACCTGGCGGCTCTAACCGAGGCAGACAGGGTGCTGCATCCCTTATTGGAGCGCCGGCCAGTAAACAAGGTGGCGATAGTGCACATCACCCCGGACCGCGGTTTGTGCGGGGGGCTGGTGGCTAATCTCAACCGGACGACTGCCAGTTTCATCCTGGAGCAGAGTGTGCCGGTTACCCTCATCGGCATTGGCCGTAAGGGGCTGGATTTCATGAGACGGTACGGGCGTGATATTCGGGCTGAGTTTACCGGACTCGGTGACCAACCGAGCTTGCTGGATACTTTACCCATATCCCGCATTATCATTGACGATTACACTAATGGGATTATGGATTTGGTCTATGTATCCTACGCTCAATTCGTTTCCACCATGGTGCAGAGACCGGTGTTGCTGCCGGTGCTTCCGGTGGAACCGGCGGTTATACCCGGGGAGCAGAACGTGGACTATATCTATGAGCCCGGTTCGGCGGCGGTGCTGGACCAGCTTTTGCCCAGATTTGTCGAGATGCAGGTCTATCAGGCTATTGTGGAGTCGATTGCCAGTGAGCAGTCGGCCCGCATGGTAGCGATGAGGAACGCTACGGATAACGCCAGTGAGCTTATTCAAGACCTAACCCTGATGTACAACAAGGCTCGACAGGAGTCAATTACCAGAGAACTTCTTGATATCACCGGTGGAGCCGAAGCCCTGGCTTAGACCGAGGAGGATGTTATGGCTAAAGGTAAAGTGGTTCAGGTAATCGGAACGGTGGTCGATATTGAGTTTCCTCCAGATGAACTACCCGCGCTTTTCAATGCGGTCGAGATTCCAATCAATGGCAGCAAGATTGTCCTTGAAGTCCAGGACCACATGGGTAATAACTGGGTCAGGTGTCTGGCGCTAGCGCCTACTGACGGACTGGCGCGGGGTGCTGAAGCAATCGATACCGGGAAAGCCTTGACGGTACCTGTTGGGCGGGCTACTCTGGGCCGACTGTTTGATGTCAGGGGAGAACCCATCGATAGCCTGGGCCCGGTTGAAGCCACGGAGCACTGGCCAATCCATCGCACCCCGCCATCGTTTGAGGAACAGGAAACGTCTACCCAGATGCTGGAGACGGGGCTCAAGGTGGTTGACCTGATTACCCCGTTTACCCGGGGTGGTAAGATAGGTGCCTATGGCGGTGCCGGGGTGGGTAAGACGGTTATTATCATGGAGCTTATCCGCAATATCGCCACTGAGCACGGCGGTTTCTCGGTTTTCACCGGTATCGGGGAACGGTCTCGTGAAGGTAACGACCTGTGGAATGAAATGAAGGAATCGGGCGTAATCAATAAGACAGTGATGGTGTTTGGTCAGATGAACGAACCCCCGGCGGTTCGCTTCCGGGTGGGGCTGACCGGACTGACTATGGCCGAATACTTCCGTGATGTTGAGCACCAGGACGTTTTACTCTTTATTGATAATATCTATCGCTACACCCTGGCCGGTATGGAGGTGTCAGCTTTACTCGGGCGTATGCCGTCAGCGGTGGGTTACCAGCCCACCCTGGCGACGGAGATGGGAGACCTGCAGGAGCGGATTACCTCTACCAGAGAAGGCTCGATTACCTCGTTTCAGGCTATCTACGTTCCGGCGGACGATTATACTGACCCCGGGGTGGTGACCACTTTCGGGCATCTTGATGCGGTGATTGCCTTGGAGAGGTCTATTGCCGAGCAGGGGTTGTACCCGGCGGTGGACCCGCTGACCTCAACCTCCCGTATCCTTGACCCCCAAGTGGTGGGTGAGGAGCACTACAATGTGGCGCGTGGTGTACAGCGGGTGCTCCAGCGCTATAAGGACCTGCAGGACATCATCGCCATACTGGGCATTGAGGAGCTTAGTGAGGAAGATAAGCTCACCGTGACTCGCGCTCGCCGGATACAAAGGTTCTTATCGCAGCCCATGTTTGTTACCGAAGTTTTCACTGGCAGAGAAGGAAGGTATGTGCCAGTAGCGGAAACGGTGCGTGGTTTCAAGGAAATTCTGGAAGGAGAGCATGACGGCTTACCGGAGCAGGCCTTCTACATGGTGGGGACGATAGACGAGGTGGTGGAAGCGGCCAGGAAGCTGGGGGAGTAGGTGGTAGGTTAATGGCGACTATTAAGCTTGATGTGGTTACCGCAGAGCGGGTGGTTTTCTCCGAGGAAGTGGATGTGGTGGTTGCCCCCGGTGTAGAGGGACAACTGGGAATCTTGCCCCATCATGCTCCCCTGATGACGATGCTGCAGCCGGGAGAACTACTGATAAAGCAGGGTGGAGCGGAGTTTTGCCTGGCGATTACCGGTGGCTTTCTTGAGGTGCGCCCCGACCGGATAATAGTCCTGGCTGATGCTGCGGAAAGGGCTGAGGACATTGATGTTTCTCGGGCGGAGGAGGCCAAGAAAAGGGCTGAGGAGCGTTTGCGTGAGAGTAAAGCTCCGGGAATAGACGATACTCGAACTGAGGTGGCACTGCGCCGCGCCCTGGTGCGTCTCAAGGCGGTGGAGAAGGTACAAAGAAGGAGGCGGGAAGGCCGGGCTGGCTGAGAGACGCTTAGAGTCTGGCGACCGGGTCAGCTGGTGGTCTCATTCAAGTTCAGTAGTCCCGCGATGGGCTCGATAATCATCTGTCCCTGGTTGAGGTCGATAGATTTAACCACATCATCAATAGCCGGGATTAGAAATTCACCTTTGGCTCCAGTAACTACGTAGTTATCATTACTCGCTGCGGTCAGGATTTCAGTAATGTTTCCCAGTAGCTCTCCCTCCGTGGTCAGTACCTCCAGCCCGATGAGTTGAAAGTGGTAATATTGCCCTTCAGGCAGAGGTTGAAGCTGACTGTGGTGGATTTCTATTGGTTGCCCGCGCAGTCGCTCCGCATCTTCGATGCTATCAACGGAGCTAAACTTGACCGTCACCTTCCCTTTGCGCCACTGGGCACTGTCGACAGTCAACAGCTGGCGGTTAACGTACACCTTTGAATCGGGGGCAAAACGTTGTGGGAAATCCGTCAGCACCTTTATCTTCAGTTTGCCCTTGGTGCCCCATGGTGCTAGGACTTCACCGATAATGATGAATTCTGGCCTGGATGGTTTCATCAACTGGTTCTGGGTGGTCTATTATGGCAAGTTTGTGGTTGCTGGTTGGTTTGCTGAGTTATTCTCAAAGGATTTCGAGGCTAGCTCTCAAGCCCTGCTTGGCTGCTTTTACCCTGACCAGGCTTCGCATCGCCTGGGCAATTCGTCCCTGCTTACCAATAATCCTTCCCTTATCGTCATCGGCAACCTGCAACTTAATTAGTATTCCCATCTCATCGTTTTCCTCGGTAACCACCACGTCATCAGGCGCATTAACAATTGATTTGGCGATGAATTCAACTAGTTCTCTCATGTTTTCTCCTTGCTTGTTTTGAACTTTTCCATGACGCCTATTTTGGTTAGGAGTCGGTTGGCGGTACCTGTGGGCTGAGCGCCTTGACTCAACCAGTGTAGCGCTTTCTCTTCGTCGATGACTATAGTTTCCGGGTCCGTCAGGGGATTATAGTGTCCGATGATACTGATGAACGGCCCGTCACGGGCGGACCGGGCATCGGTAACGACTACCCGGTAACTCGGCTTTTTCTTGCTCCCGACGCGCCGTAATCTAATCTTTACCATGTTTGGCTAACCTCTGCTCTGATATTATGCGCTATTTATCACGTGGTTGTCAATGGCGCTCAGGTTGTCAAGAGATGATGGCAGTCGCTATAATCAAGGTGTGAAAGCAGAGCGGTTGCACCAGTGGCAGGTTAGCCTGACCGAGGCTCTAGATATCCAGCGGCGGCTGGCGGAGCAGGTATCTGCCACCGGTGAGGTCATCAGTCCCCGCTTTATCGCTGGGGTGGATATCTCGGCGCCCAAGGCTCCTGGGATAGCGACGGGAGCGGTGGTCGTCTTGAGCTATCCCGAACTCAGGGTAGCGGAGGTAAAGGTAGCCAGTGGCCGGCTTGATTTTCCCTACATCCCCGGTCTGTTGTCGTTCCGGGAGTCACCACTAATACTGGCGGCCGCCGAAAAACTAACGGTCGCCCCTGACCTTATCCTGGTTGACGGGCAGGGAGTTGCCCACCCGCGGCGAATGGGGCTTGCCTCTCACCTGGGGCTCCTCTTGAATACGCCGGCCATCGGTTGTGCCAAGTCCCGGCTATGCGGGCAACATGAAGAGCCGGGTAGTGAGCCGGGTAGCTATGCTGAGTTATTAGATGGGGGAGAAATCATCGGGGCGGCGCTGCGCACCAGACCAGGGGTCAAGCCCATCTATGTTTCCGTGGGGCACAAGATTGACCTGAAGAATGCCGTTTACTGGGTGCTGGAGTGCTGCCGTGGCTATCGCCTGCCGGAACCTACCCGCCTGGCCCATCTGGCCGCCGGGGGCAATTTGAGGCCAGAAAAGGGTACGGTAGCATTTGAGGCAGCCTATTGAGGAAAGCTTTTTGAGTAGGACAGTATGCAGGAGCTAATTGACAAGTTAAAAGACCTCAAGGACAGAGTCTCCATGGCGCTGGTGCATCTTTGACGTGGCCAATCGAGAAAAGGAGATTGCCCGGTTGGAGAAGGAGTCGGCCCAGCCTGACTTCTGGTCAGACCGGGATAGGGCGCAGCACGTTATGCAACTCTTGTCTGAGCAGAGGAAGGTGGTAGACCGGTGGCGGGAGCTGGAGAAAAAGGTAGCCGACCTGGCTGAGTTAAGCTCTCTGGCGGAGGAGGACACATCGCTGGTGGTGGAGATTCAGTCCGAGGTAGCGGAGCTGTCCTCTCGCCTTGATGAACTGGAACTGGAGGCGGCCTTCCGCAGTGAGTATGATGCCAGGAATGCTATCCTGGCGATTCACGCTGGAGCCGGGGGCACCGAATCCCAGGATTGGGCGGAGATGCTGCTTAGGATGTACCTTCGCTGGGCGGAGCACCGTGGCTATCAGGCTGAGGTATTGGACACCTCCCCGGGTGAAGAAGCAGGGGTAAAGAGTGCTATCGTCAGCGTTAAGGGTAGTTATGCCTGCGGCTATCTGAAATCGGAACATGGCGTGCATCGCCTGGTCCGTCTTTCTCCGTTTGATGCTGACCATGCCCGGCATACCTCATTTGCCCTGGTGGAGGTGATGCCGGAAGCGGAAGCCGATGTTGATGTCACCATAGACCCGGATGATTTGAAGGTTGAGGTGTTCCGGTCCAGCGGGCCGGGAGGGCAGCACATGCAGAAGACGAGCAGTGCGGTGAGACTGACCCATCTACCTACCGGGCTGACGGTTTCCTGTCAGAGCCAGCGCTCTCAGTATCAGAACAAGGACACGGCACTCAAGATACTCCAATCTCGCCTGTTGGAGAGGGAGCTGGAGAAGAGAGAAGAAGAAAGAGCTAAGCTTAAGGGCAAGCGTATCGCCGCTGGCTGGGGCAACCAGATTAGAAGTTACGTCCTTCATCCGTATAAGATGGTAAAGGACCATAGAACTGACTATCAGACCGGGGACGTCGATGCCGTATTGGACGGGGGACTGGATAGCTTGATAACGGCTTACCTCAGGTCTAGCTTGGGGGGTGGGAATGATTAAGAAAGTGGGCTTATTTGCTTTAGTTGTTTGTCTATTCCTGGCGGCGGTGATTCCGGTCCCGCTTCAGGCCCAGGGTAAGCTGACCGTATTGGATAGTGGGACTCAGATGGAGTTTCCCGCTAAATTGAGCTTCACTCTGTCAGCGGAGAGCGATGCCAATATTACTGATATTCGTCTTCACTACGTGGTTGACCGCTGGAGCTTTGCCCAGGTGACCAGCGAAGTCTATGTTGAATTTGTGCCGGCGGCCACCGTTGACGCGGAGTGGACCTGGGACATGAGAAGAACCGGCGGGGTACCCCCGGGGGCAAGTATCTACTACTGGTGGACGGTAGAGGACGCCCGGGGCAGGCGGGTTGAGACCACCCCGGTTTGGGTGCAATTTGATGATACGCGATATCCCTGGCGAATCATAACCGAGGGTGAAGTAACCCTGCACTGGTATGATGGGGATGAATCCTTTGCCCGGGAGCTGATGGCCTCTGCCCAAGAGGCACTGGTGCGGCTGGCCAGGGACACCGGGGCCGTGCTGGAGAAGCCGGTTGAGGTCTATATCTATGCTGATACCCGGGCTTTACAGGGGTCTTTGGTCTTTCCCCAGGAATGGACCGGCGGGGTGGCCTTTACCAGATACGGCATTATCGCCATTGGTATTGCTCCCAAGAGCCTTGACTGGGGAAAGAGGGCCATGGTTCATGAGCTGGCACACCTGGTTATTCATCATATGACGTTTAACCCCTACGGTGACTTGCCCACCTGGCTGGACGAGGGTTTAGCCATGTATGCTGAGGGGGCGCTGGAGCCGCAGTTTGTGACCCTGCTTAGTCGGGCAGTGGCTGAGGACAGTCTTATTTCCGTGCGCAGTTTATCAAGCCCCTTTTCCGCTCATGCCGAGGAGTCCATACTTTCCTACGCCGAGAGTTACAGTTTGGTCAAGTTCCTTGTTGAGCGCTATGGGCAGGGCCAGATGCTTGAGCTACTCCTCACTTTTAAGCATGGTAGCGGCTATGATGCCGCTCTGCAAAAGGTATACGGCTTTGATATGGATGGACTGGATACCCGGTGGCGCAGTCATCTTGCCGAACCAGCCCAGGTCAGTGAGAAAAAGGGGCTGTCGGTATCACTAGCGGGAGCGTTCGCCGGGCTGGCCGCTGGACTTTTCTGGTCTTAGGTCAGGTCGTTTGTGGTATACTTCTGCTGAGTATTACCACAAGTTTTTGACTACTCTGGGCAAATGTTGAACATGAAGTACCATGTAGGACTGATTCCCGACGGAAACAGAAGATGGGCAAGAGCGAACGGCCTTGAACCCTGGGAAGGGCATAAAAGGGGCGCGGAAAAGGGTGAACTGTTTATCGAGTGGGGCATCGACCATGAAGATATCTCTGAGATAACTGTCTACGGGTTGAGTGAAGAAAACTTTAAACGGCCAACGGAACAATTAGAAAAACTGTATGAGATTTACGAAGAGGAATTAACCAAGCTCATTGATAAGGAAAAGATTCACAAGGTCAGGGTAAAGATTAATATTGTCTCCACGGATATCAAACCTATTCCCAGAAGCCTGGCCCGCCTTTTCAACAGAATGAGAACCGAGACGCAAGACTATGATAAGAAAGTACTGAATATGTTAATCGGTTATACGGGGCAGTCAGAAATCCTGGCCGCCGTTGCCTCACCACTTAACCGGGTCAAAAATCTACTGTTTGGTCTGAGTGAGCAGGATTTGAAAAGTAGCTTGAGGGTGGAGACACCTTGCGACTTTATTATCAGAACGGGAACCGAAGAGAAGGAGAGGGAGGCCAGGTCTGGGTTTTTGCTCTGGCAGTCTGCCTACGCTGAGTACTACCATATCAATAAGCTTTTCCCGGATGTTACCAAAGAAGACTTTGACCAGGCGTGGCACTACTTTAAGACTACCAGAAGAAGACAGGGACTTTAGTCAGAGGGTATAGCTACGAGGAATTTGCCAGCAGTGTGCCGTAGCCTTCAATCTTCTCATTGACTCCGGCCAGTCTGAGGGTGTGCCAGAAGCAGGCCTGGTTCGAGGAGATGACTGGTTTCCCCAGGTACTGTTCGAGCTTCTGGATGATACCGACAGGCCGCATCAGGTAGAACTCAGGCTCTATTGGGAGTACCCTGGAGGGAACCAGTATCCCTAGTCTCGCTCGCCAACCATACATTTCTATCTCTGCTTGAACTATATTATTGGGGGCTACCTTCTGTCAAGCTCCCATGGTGTCCTCTTGTTTTGTCGTTCTCAGACTGCGCTTGATGACAAAAGGTATACTGCTATATTGTTTTCATTACTTCGGCAATGATAAAATGGACTCCATGGGAAAACCTTTTCCAAAACGATTTGCGTCGATGACGATTCATGACCTGCCGCTGTCGGAGCGGCCTCGAGAGAGGTTGCAGAAATTTGGGGCGGAAGCACTGTCGGCGCAGGAGATTCTCGCCCTGATTCTGGGTCGTGGTATCGCTGGTGAATCGGTGATGGTTACTTGCCAGAGACTATTGAGCCGGTTTGGTAATCTCAGAGGAATTGCTAACGCCTCAATAGAGGAGCTTTCCCAGGTGAAGGGGATTGGTCTGGCCAAGGCCTCTCAGATTAAGGCTGCTTTTGAGTTAGCTAGCCGGCTGGAGGGCTATTCGGAGACGGGTAAGAAACCGGTAGTGAAGACCCCCGAGGACGTGATGGCTCTGGTAGGAGGGAGGTTAAGGGACAAAAAGAAGGAGCATTTTCTGGTGCTGCTGCTGGATACCAGAAATCGGCTGATAAAAATCTCCGAGATTTCAGTTGGCAGCTTGGATGCCAGCATTGTCCACCCCCGGGAGGTATTCAAGGAGGCGGTGGCGGGTAGTGCTGCCTCGGTAATCGTGGTTCATAATCATCCTTCTGGTGACCCAACGGCTTCGGAAGATGATATCGAGATAACCAAAAGGCTGGCTGAGGGGGGAGAAATTGTGGGGATAGATGTCCTGGACCACATCATTATCGGCGATAGAAGCTGCCTGAGCTTGAAGCGGGAAGGGTTGTTTTGAATTTGTTACCGGGCTAAGGTAGCTGTAGCTCCTCATCGGGACAAATCACAATAAAACGTAGGAGGACAAAATGACGAGCAAGGGGGGTAAACCATACCAGCCACCACTGCCGGCTGGTTACGAAACGGTGCCACTTGATTGCGATGAGGTAAAAGTGGCCGCTATCCAGATGGTGAAAGTACCGGTGGACCCCAATAACCCCCGGGAGGGGATACAAACGAACATGAAGACCATGCTCAGGTTGTGCGACGAAGCAGCCGCCCAGGGTGTTCGGTTAGCGGTCTTCAACGAGTTTACTCTCACTGGCCATGACCGGTTGCGAACGAGAGAGCAATGGCTCAATATTGCTATCATGCTGCCCGGGCCGGAAACTGAGGCTATCGGCAAGAAGGCCATAGAGCATAACATGTATATTGTGGTGGCCAATCATACACAGCAGCGAGACTGGCCGGGTCATTTTTTCAACGCCAGTTTTATTGTCGGTCCGTCAGGGGACGTCATTCACCATCACTGGAAGGCCTACTGGGGTCATCCCGGGATCGGGGTTGAGAACTCCACGACGGTCTACGACGTGCTTGATGAGTTCGTTGACCGCTACGGATGGGATGCCGTCTGGCCGGTTGTCAGGACGCCAATAGGGAACCTCGCGACCTACGTGTGCTCAGAGTCCTTCAGCTCGGAAGTAGCCAGGAGTTTTGCCATTAACGGGGCTGAGATTCTGTGCCGCCTGTTTGGCGGGCATGGTTACGGTAATAGAGGGGGAAGGTCTATAGTGCACCTCCAGGGTGACTGTGCTTTCAATGATTGCTGGGGTGTGGGTGGTAATGGTGGTACCACGGAAAATGAGGCCCCTGAGAAGTCCTGGTCAGGCTCTGCTTTGGTAGTTAATCCCTGGGGACAGATAGTAGCTATAGGTAAAACCGTCGGTGAAGAGATAGTTACGGCAACGGTTCCCATTGCCGAGTTCCGAACGGACCGAAACCGGTTTGACCCCATGTGCAAGAATCCTCATATGACGCCCTGTACGGTTAGGGGAGGATTAAGAACCGACCTGATTGCTCCAATTTACCAGCAGCATCCGGCACAGTTCCCGCCAAATCTGCTGACCAAATACCAGCAGGAGCATAACGGGGAATTGCCGCCCGATTACGATACCACACGTGAGTGGTACTTCAAAAACGCCAGATGGGAGTTTCAGTACCAGGACCTACCTGATTGGCGTTGACCAAGCGGATTGGCCGTTGCATAAGCTTCTGAGCTTGAAGAGGGAAGGCTTGTTTTTAACCGGTTATGGAGCCAAGGTAGCTATAGCTCCTCATCGGCTGCCTCCCGTTCGATAATCTCCTGTAATCTTTCCCATGCCAATTGTCACAAGCTGGCCGCCGCATAGAGCTGGCTACGACGAGCGGTTTTGGGCTTGTTAGAAGCGTTGACAGTTGGCAAGCAGGGGTTTAGAATGAACGCATAGCTGGCATGGGAATCCCGGTTCAAACCGGAACTGGTTAAGCAAACGAAGGCAGAAGATTGAGCGTAGAAGTAGCTGAGCTGAAGGATAAGAAGGTTGTCTTTTTCCACGGTGACCTCAGTGTGGCTGCTGGTTCGCAGAAGGTAACCTGGGAGGAAGTAAAATACTTTGAAAGCCATGGCGCTGGGACGTACATCCTGACCTGTAATTTCAGGCCGGAGGCATTATTTAACGAAACGGTAAAGGCGGACATTCAGGTAATTGGTGGAGACGTATCTTCCGGCTCTCTCTTGACCAGGGTTGCTGATTTTCCGCGGCTAATAATAACCTTAAGGAAAAAGATAAAGGCGATAGGACCAGACATTATTATTTCACGCAATCCCTGGGAGTGTATGTATCTCTACCTGGCAACCCTGTTTACCCCTTTCCCCTATGCTACTCATATTCACGAGACTCTGCTATGGGCAAACGGGGGAGTGCGTGAGAAGGCTTTTATTTACCGCAAGGCAGTCAATAGAATAAAACAATCCACCGCGGCGCACCGGGAGTTTGCGCCCATAACATCTGCTAAAGCGAACCTGTTGAAGCGGATATTGACGGAGCTGAGTAGTCTGGTGGAGTATCTGGCGGTGAGGAAGGCAAAGAAGATATTTGTCCTGTCCAACCAGGTGAAATGGGAGGTCAGGGAGCTCTATGGCCGAGATTCGGTTGTTATCAAAGCCGCCTTCCCCGCGAGCATCTTCAGCTATCAGCCAAAGGAGGATATTAAACAAAAGCTGGGTTTGTCCGGTAAGAAAATGGTGCTTAGCATTTGTACGTTGGCCAAGGATAAAAGGGTGAGCCTTCTTATCTGTGCATTTCACCAGATTTGTCACAAATTTGAGGATGCAGTCTTGGTTGTTGGCGGGACCGGCTCGGAAGAGAAGAGCCTGAAAAACCTGGTACATGAGCTCAACATTGAAGACAGGGTCAAATTCACCGGTTTCATTCCGGAGGAGGTCCTGTGGGACTACTATGCTGGCTGCGATGTTTTTGCCAATCCTGACCGGGCCTCTTTTGACATTACTGCTTATATCGCTTTGGCCTTGCAGAGGAAGGTAGTCTGGACTACGGCCATGGAGGTTGACGAGCACCTGGCCCAAAACCGGCACATTTTTGTCGCCAGTCCCAATGCAAGTGACTTCGCTCAAGCCCTGGAGAAGGCCCTGACTACCGAGGTAACCGCCAGAGATGACTTATCCCCTTATACCTGGGAGAGGTATTGCCAGGGGATAGCGATGGAATTAGGAGCTTTTCTGCGTGGTTGATTGGCTAGCACCAGAAGATTGGTTCTCGGAACGAAGGTACCAAACATCGAGTTCACCATTGTTATATGCTTGTTCAACGTTAGATACTTCAGACTCAATGAATTCCCATTAATACTGCTGGAGGATAAATACGGGAGGAATAGAAATGCCGTTTAGGGCGTGTGTAATAGGTCTTGGCCGCGCTGGGTTACCTCACGCATCAGTAGGCAGATAGAAAGGGTAGGAGGGCCACAGCCAGTGCAGGCGAATCTTTTTAGGAGGTTAATCAATTATGCAAAAAGCCTTGATAACGGGTGTCACTGCCTTTGTCGGTAGTCACTTGGCCGACTATCTACTGGACACGGTGGGTATAGAGGTCCACGGCGTAAGGCGACCGCGCAGTCGCATTGAATTTATCAGGAAGGGAGTGCAATACCATGAAGGTGATGTTACCGACTACGCTGCCATGTCCAGAATTATCAGAAAGGTAGAGCCGGACTACATCTTCCACCTTGCCGCGCAGTCGTTTGTGCCGCTTTCCTGGCAGGCACCACAGGCAACGCTGATGACCAATGTAATTGGTACACTCGGTGTTCTTGAGGCGGCGTATCGTGAGCGGCCTGAGGCTGTGATACACATTGCCGGCAGTTCCGAAGAATACGGGCTTGTTTATCCAGAAGAGTGCCCGATAAATGAAGAACAGCCGCTACGACCAGTCAGTCCTTACGGCGTCAGCAAGGTCAGTGCTGACTTGCTCGCACAGCAGTACCACCATAGCTACCAGATGCGTGTTGCCATATCCCGGGCCTTTAATCACACCGGCCCGCGGCGTGGCGAGGAATTTGTCACCAGCAAAATAGCCAAATGCTTGGCCGAGATTAAGCTGGGGTTGAGCGAGCCGGTGCTTGAGCTAGGGAATCTTGAGGCCGTACGGGACTTTACCGATGTACGAGATGTGGTACGGGCGTACTGGTTGCTGGTCAACAAATGTGAATATGGTAGACCGTACAACATAGGTAGCGGCATTGGCCGCACTATCCAGGAAATAGTGGATAGGCTCTTAGGCGTTTCCGGAGTCGAGGCAGAAATCAGACAGGACCCGGCATTAATGCGACCCTCCGACGTGCCGCGTCTTGTATGTGACAGCAGCAGATTTAGGCAGGCTACAGGCTGGGCACCGGAAATAGATTTCACGGAAACGATGAAAGACCTATTCGAATACTGGGTTGAGAAGCTGAGTTGAAAATACTAATAACAGAACTGTTCAAGCACCTTTTTTGCGCCTGAGCACTATTTGCGCTACAATGTTGAATAAAGGCTTATTTTAGGTCATGGTGGTAACCTCACCCCCTTTATCCCCCTCTCCTTCACAAGGAGAGGGGGAAGACTAGAAAGAGGGGCTAGCGCCCCTCTTAACTTCTGCCCGGGGAGGTTTGGATTTCAAGCGGGGTATTCTGTGGCACCTTGGAAGCAGAGTAGGATGATGAGAAGAACCCTGTATATCCTTCTTTCAATAGTACTGGCAGGTAGCCTGCTGGTTGCTGGTTGCCAGTTCGGGCGGCAAGGGCCAATCCCCTCTGCCGAGGGTGGTGTCCTTAATCTATATGGTATTGACCCGTTAACCCTTGACCCGGCTGTTTCTGGTGAGATGACCTCCCACGAGTATATCATGCAGCTATTTAGTGGGCTGGTTCGCCTTGATGACCACCTCGAGCCGGCGCCTGATATTGCTGAGAAGTGGCGTATTAGTGACGACGGCAGGACCTACACCTTTTACCTGCGGGACGATGTCAGTTTTCACGATGGCAGGAACGTCAAGGCCCAGGATTTCAAGTATTCCTGGGAGCGTGCCTGTGCCCCTGAGACCGGGTCTCAGACAGCAGCTACCTACCTCGGTGACATCGTGGGGGTCAGGGAGGTATTAGCCGGCAAAAGCAGCGAGATTAGTGGTGTCAGGGTTGTTGACGATTACACCCTCCAGGTCACCATCGATACCCCCAAGGTCTATTTCTTGTCCAAGCTGACCTATCCCACCGCTTTTGTTGTGGATAAGGCCGGTGTGGAGTCGGGCAAGGGGTGGTGGCGCAGTCCTAATGGCACCGGCCCGTTCCGACTTAAACAGTGGGACAAGAATAAGCGGTTTGTTCTGGAAAGAAACGAGCGCTACTACGGGGAGCGGGCGAAGGTTGATTCGGTTGTTTTCTGGTTGTGGGCTGGGGTGCCGATGAACCTTTATGAGACGGGGAAAATTGACGTTGCCGGGGTATCTCTCAGTTATATTGACAAGGTTACTGACCGGTCAGGCCCCTTCCACCGGGAACTGGCGGTAGTGCCCGAGCTGAGCTTTTTCTACATTGGCTTCAATACTACCAGGCCGCCGTTTGACGACGTTAACGTTCGCCGTGCTTTCTCTCACGCGGTGGACAAGGATAAACTCGTTTCGCTGGTTTTCAAGGATACGGTGCAGCGGGCGGATGGTATCCTGCCGCCGGGTATGCCCGGTTTTAACGAGGACCTGTCCGGTCTCAGTTATGACGTTAGTCAGGCAAAGGAGCTAATCGCTGCTTCCCGGTACGGCGATGTGGCTAACTTGCCGCCTATCAGTATCACTACTTCCGGTTGGGGAGGCCTGATTTCGCGGGAGCTGGAGGCCATTGTTTACCAGTGGCAGCAGAACCTGGGGGTGGAGGTCAAGGTAAGGCAGTTGGAGCCGCAGAGATTTCTTTATCACCTGAAGCAAGAGAAGGACGAGATGTTCCTTATGGGGTGGATAGCGGACTACCCTCACCCGCAGGATTTCCTGGACATTCTGTTTCATAGCGGCATGGAGAGCAATTATAGTCAGTACAGCAATCCTGAGATAGATGCTCTACTGGAGACGGCCGGTGTGGAGCCGGATAGCGAGCAGAGCTTCGCATTATATCAGCAGGCGGAGCAGAAACTGGTTGACGATGCCGCCTGCTTGCCTTTGTGGTTCGGCAAGGAGTATGTCCTTAGCAAGCCTTACGTCAGGGGATATGAGCTAAATCCGATGGGTTTTGCCATGTTGAACAGGGTCTCTGTTAAACCTCACTAAATGGGACTGACGGTGGCGCAAAGTTAGCGGTACGGGTAGCCCGCGGTAAATATCACCGGTGGCACCTTTTTTCAACTGGACAAAATGGCCCTGTGATTCCGCGGTCATTATTAGCGAGAAGGAGTTATTACGGTATGAATCTGGTGGAGCAATTTGATTGCATTTTTAATCCCGGGGGAGTAGCGGTGGTGGGTGCCTCAGCCAATCAGGAGAAGGTGGGTTACTTTTGTTTGCGTAACCTGATAGAAGCCGGGTACAAGGGCCGGATTTATCCGGTCAATCCCCGCCTGGCGGAAGTCTTGGGTTTGAAGGCTTATCCTTCAGTCAGGGCTATTCCCGGGGAGGTTGATTTGGCGCTTGTTGTTATTCCCGCCGAGGCAGCCGTATCGGCGGTTGAGGATTGTGTTGCCAGGGGGGTGAAGGGGGTCATCATGATTACCGGCGGCTTCAGAGAGCTGGGTACTGAGGCGGGTTTAGCGTTGCAGGACAGGATTAAGGATATGGCTGATGGGAGTGGAACAAGGATAATCGGGCCAAATACTATCGGCCTGGTTAATCCCCGGATTAACCTTAATGCTACTTTCCAGCGCGCTCTTGGTTCAACCAAGGCTGGCAGTGTGGCAGTAGTAACTCAGAGCGGGGGGATGTATAGTCTTATCATCCGGTCTTTGACTACTCACAATGTCGGTATCAGCAAAGCAACGGGTTTGGGTAACGGGGTTGATGTTGATTTTGGTGAGTTATTGGCTTATTTCGGGCAGGATGATGAGACTGAGTTGGTCGTTATGTATGTGGAGGGCCTGGAACAGCCGAGACGGTTTATGAGTGTCGCCAGGGAGGTGGTAAAGCGCAAGCCGGTCCTGGTCCTCAAGGGTGGTAGAAGCGAGCAACTCAACCGGGCTACTCTGTCACACACCGGTGCCCTGGCTGGTAGATACGAGCTTTATCGGGCGGCTTTTGCTCAGGCTGGCGTCATGGTGGTTGATGATGTCACGGAGTTGATTGACCAGGCTAAGGCGCTGGCTTTTCAGCCGCCGGCACCGGGTAATCGGGTAGCTATTGTTTCGTCCATGGGTGGTCCCAGTATCGTTGCGGCCGATGGGTGCCATAAATTGGGCCTGAAGCTGGCGGAGTTTTCCGAGGGCACCTGGCAGAGACTCCGGCGGCTAGTGCCTCATTTGACTCCGGTGGATAATCCGGTTGACATCCCCTGGATAACCAGCGAATACGATGTTTGCCGGGAGATATTAGCGGTCATTATGGAGGATAGCGGCGTTGATGCGGTGATTGCCTGTGTCGTCCCGTCGAATTACAGCGAGGGCTTTACCAGGGCCGCTATTGAAATAGCCAGGTCGGGTAACAAGCCGATAACACAGTGTGCTGGCCCGCGGAGTGAGATGAGCGAGGCTCAGGTGAACCTGCTCGAGGAGAACCGTATCCCCACCTATCCCCTCCCCGGCCGGGCGGTTACCGCTATGTCCGGGCTGGTGAGGTACGGGGAGATTCTCAGGGCGGCTGGTTAGGGAGTGGCAGTGGCGGAGGGGGTGGGATTCGAACCCACGGTTGCTTGCGCAACAACGGTTTTCAAGACCGTCACCATAGACCACTCGGACACCCCTCCGAGTTTGAGCCATGAGTTATTATACCGATAAGACGGGCGGATTTCTATGGTGCGCGGCGAAGTCAGGACTCCCCTGATGATGAGTTCCGACTAGAACATGTCCTTCAGCGCCCGGGCGGCGGTGTAGACGCTGCCCACCCCGCAAATGTACTGGGCCACTCTCAAGGCTTCGGCGATTTCTTCTTTGGTTGCCCCGGCCTGCATGGCTGCCCCGGCCAGTGACTTCACGCCATCGACGGCCCCTTCCGATGCGTCCAGTGCCAGTGCGATGAGCAGCTTATACTTCTTGGGCAAAGCACCGTCGCCGAGGGCAAGCTGACTGTTAGCTTCAACCACCTTTAGTAGTTCCGGGTCCAGGGTCTCAAAGGTCTTCAAAGGACTTTCCGCCATTAGTTCGCCTCCTTCTGCTGTTTTGTTAGCATTTCCAGTATAGTGAGTCAGGCTAGAGGCGTCAAACGGTTTATCAAAGTCTGGGATTTGAAGATGCCTATCAAGCTCATGTTAAGGCTAGTCCGATTGATAATCTTAACAGGAGAATTCGTGCGTAATTACTGAGTCGGTTTCTCTGACCGTCACACTGAATGAGATTATTAGGAAAGAAAAAGTTTGAAAAATGAGAACCGCACGTGACTTACGTATCAGATTAGGTGGATTTAGCAATATCATAACGGGATTTGATTTGGTTTAACATATTTGTTGATTATTATATATAAATAATCGCAGTTATTTTTGGCAGCTTTGAAATCTCCTCGTACTTCTTGCACTGTTTTGAAATCTAAAGTTAATCGGGATTTCTCCGAAGATTTCTTAAAGTTAAAGTCCTGTAGTGTAATCGTCCAATAGTTGATTTGGTTCTTTAGTGGTAGTAAATCAAGGTTGATTTGGGATAAAAATTTCTTCGCTTCTAGACAATAGCCCTTTGAAAAAAACCATAGGTTTTCATATTCTCTCATCCCGTCTGCTTTGACGTAATCGGTTACGAATATATCCTCAATTTTATCTGGACACATATCAACACACAGTTTGTATATATCCTCAACCCTTGTAATTAGTGTTCTGGTCACTATATCAATCTCGTTTAGATAGGAAATAAATTTCACAAATTCTTGATTATATGGTGCTGTTTTCGTCATTTTATTTTCTCTCCTTTTCACGGATTTCCATTATCATTCCTTCAACATAGTGCAAGATGTGACCTAGATAATTTGTTGCGAACTCGTCACTTCTGTAATCCCACTGCCACATCCGCTCGGTATGCACCGGTAGTACCCTTTTTTCCTCATAATACTTATGTAGCAGTTTTCTAATGACTTCTTGTAGCTGAGTGGTTAACTGAATCTCTATTGATGTTTCTACTTTGACGGTATCCCAATCCATCTTTGGTATTTCAAATTCTTCCTTTGTATATAAGTGCACAGCGTAGTACCCCACTTCTCTAGCTTCAAATGTGCATTCAAAATGCTTTCCAATTTCTTCACAAAGTGACCTAATTTTCGCAATGAGAAACTCAACCCCATCAAGATATTTTACTACAATAAGTGTTCTCAGTATATCGTTTATGCGTGAATACCAATTTTCAGGTAATATCCAACTTTCCGTTGGTGGTTCTGGAAAGGTATCGTTCTCTAATATATTCTTTCTAAAAGATTTGAGGAGAAAAGAATCAAAGGGTTTCACCAATATATCAAGTAGGGTAGTATCCTGTAAAAGCTGGTATCCTGTATCAAGATAATACTCATCGTTGTATTCTCGAAGATTACTACCAAGTTGCTTCCAGAATACTGATTTTTGAAATTGCTGCTTCATTTTGTCGGTAGCGGATTCATAGTTATTCTTAATTCTATCCGTAATCTCGACCTGATGGTTTTCTTTCAACCATTGTTTATATTGTTGAATGTTTTCAGGTTTGTCATCCATAGCACTAACTCAAAGACAGCCTCTACTTAATCACCTTCTCTCCCACGTAAGGCTGGAGCACTTCCGGGACGGTGATGCTGCCATCGGCCTGCTGGTAGTTCTCCATGATGGCGATGACCACCCGCGGCAGGGCGAGGCCGGAGCCGTTCAGGGTGTGGACGAACTGGGGCTTGGCGTCGGAGGCGGGGCGATAGCGGATGTTGGCCCGCCGGGCCTGAAAATCGCCGCAGCTGGAGCAGGAGCTTACCTCCAGCCACTCACCGCAGCCGGGAGCCCACATCTCAATGTCGTACGACTTGGTTGAGGCAAAGCCTAAATCGCCGGTGCAAAGCTGCTTTATGCGGTAGGGAAGCTGCAATTTCTGGCAGACGGCTTCCGCGGCGTTTACCATTTTCTCCAGCTCCTGGTCGGAGGTGGCGGGCTCGGCAAATTTATATAG
>SDBU01001253.1_pt1 | contig 36893 bp, 54 predicted proteins | sample 2277071 | NCBI WGS metagenome assembly SDBU01 (sample SAMN10397929, study PRJNA504765) | marine sediment metagenome | isolation source: marine sediment core GS08_GC12, 126 cmbsf | place: Arctic Ocean: Gakkel Ridge, Loki's castle | collected 2008 | reverse complement strand
AGTGAGTCAACTAGTACGACTCGCAAAGTGTCTTGCTCTAGTGCTTAATCGTGACGAAGTAGACGAACAGGTAATGGAGAGGGTAAAGCGCGTTTCATTAGACACTGCTCGGGGGCAGACGTTGTTAATCGCCAGTCACTTGTTTATGTCAGAGCCAAAAGGGTGTACGATCCAGAGCATCGCGTTGCAGACGAGTGAGTCGGAGGACAAAGCAAGGCTCCTGTTGAGGTTCTTGATAAAAATAGGGGTGGTGCGAATGATTACAACGAAAAATGCTAAAGGCAAGATGGTTGTAAGCGGAACCAAGCGATGGCGATTGACTGAGGAGTTGAACAAACTCTACCAAGATGTACTAGGAGTGGACTAATGGGGTATTTGACACGGAAGCCAGATAACAGTAATGACCTAGGCAGGAAAGTTAAACATCCTTGGGCAGAGGAAAGCGAGATTATGGATGTAACAGCTTTGGCTCTGAATGGGTTAATACTGAGGTGTATTAAGTGTAACCGATGGTCCCGGCATAAACATATTGTTAACAACCTGTGTCCAGACTGTACCAAGACATATTAGGAGTTGAGTGATGAGAAAAACAAAGGTAGTTGAAATTGAGTATGAATGGTTTGAACCTGGTACTAGGGTTACCAGAAAAAATGGTACGCCTGAAGAGTTTATAGTAGAAAAGTGCTATGCCCCAACAGCACTAGGCCACAGGAATAACTTAAATGCAACATGTAGGCTGGTTGGGATTGGTGCAGGACATCTGACTGAAGAGTTGGAGGAAGTAGAAACAGAAAATGCCTAGACCCGTACTGAGACCCTACTGGACTACCAACGACCGGCGAATGGTGCGGCTGTATCAGGGCGACGTAATCGAGGTGCTGAATAAGCTACCGCGCAAGAGTGTGCAGATGGTGGTGACTTCTCCACCTTACTGGGGATTGAGGAATTATGGCACAGACAAGACGCTTGAGATAGGCAGTGAGAAAACTCTTGACAAATATGTAGAGAAGATGGTCGAGGTGTTTCGTGCAGTGTGGGAGGTGTTGAGAGATGACGGGGTGGTTTGGTTGAACTTAGGTGATAGTTACGCGACTTCTCCAAAAGGGTCTTTGCGAGGACAGGATAAAAGCAGTTTGACATCTACAAAGACACAACAAAACTCGCCTGTGAAGGGTATTGATAAGTCTAAGGTTGGATTGCCTTCTGGTAACCTTGTAGGAATCCCTTGGAGAGTAGCCCTCGCGTTGCAGGCGGACGGGTGGGTGTTGAGGCAGGACATTGTCTGGCACAAACCTTCACCTATGCCAGAGAGCGTGAGGAATCGATGTACTAAGACGCACGAGTATCTTTTTATTCTGACGAAGAAGGGGAGTGGGTATTACTATGATGCAGAGGCGATAAAGGAAAAGTCGTTGTGGAGCAAGGATACTAGATCTGGAAAGGGCCGTATTGCTTACACTAAGAAGCGGAGAGGTAAGTTAGGGACAGGACAGGAAGCGTTTGTTCAAGTAACAAATACTCGCAACAAACGATCAGTATGGACTGTTGCAACGGAGTCGTATGCTGGAGCACACTTCGCAACTTTTCCCCGTAAGCTCATCACCCCTTGCGTATTGGCCGGCACGAGCGCTCACGGGGCTTGTGCTGAGTGTGGTGCCCCTTGGAAGAGAGTAGTGGAAGTAGAGAAGCTAACGAGGAAGAGGCCGAACGATTACGTGAAGCGAACAGGCGAGAAGGGTACGGGAAACAGTTGTGCGAATACAGTAGCAGGTGTTGATGTGACGACGGTAGGTTGGAAACCGAGCTGCAAGTGTTCAGGGCTAGAGATAATAGATGAACAACCGAAGAAGCCTGCGCAGAAGAAAGAGGAGAGTGACGTAGAGTATGAACTGAGGCTAAAAGGGCAATGGATGATGCTGATGAGACGATGGTACGTTGACTGGGAGAAGTTGTGGCCTGAGTATCAAGAGGTTGAGGTTGTACCCTGTGTTGTCTTAGATCCGTTTGTGGGCAGCGGTACGACGAACTGCGTATCTGTAGTAAATGGCAGAAGGTCGATCGGAATTGATCTGAGTGAGGAGTACCTTCAGAACAACGCAATACCAAGGATAGAGGGAGTGATGTTGGGGATACCCAACTTGGCAAGGCTAGTAGCTAAACCTTCTAAGGGTATAGAGTTAGGTGAGAGGATAGGGTGATACCTTACTTAGTACAGTATATATACATATACTATACACACATACCCCTCCGTAACTCAGTATAATCTATTTTTAGGTGTTGTAAAGGGGTAATCCATTTGGAATTTTTAGGCTGGTTTACTGGGCAGTGAGTAACGGGTATTATTACTAGGTAGAGGAGGTGAATCGTGATAGACAGAGATAAGTTGTGTTGGGACCAGTTTTCTGATTGGTGCGAGGACAACGGGGTAGATGTGGAGGGCCATAAAGACGATTGGGAACCATGGTGGGACTGCTGGTCAACTGCTGTCGTAGCGAAGATGACCTCAGACGCGGAGGGAGGTGAGTCGTGAAAACAGTAGCACTGGTTAGTATCTGGGATCAGCGACGATATTGGGAAGCCGGCGGGAAAGATGTAACGATCGGTGTGAATTGGTCCGCCGTAGGCTCAGTGACGCCTGCTACAGCCCGTCGATTTGCCCATCAGGTTCTCTTGGTGGCAGATAGGGCTCAGGCTCGGTCGGCGAGACTCAAAAAGTTGAACTATGAACTAGTTGATCCAGAAGCCGCAGAAGTGGCGGGAGGTGAAAATGATGACTGAACAGGAGACGTGCATAGAACGACTTGAAAATATATTGAGGAAGTTAAGAGCTGGATGGTATGGCAGAGGTAAGGAAGAAGTCTATGTAAACCAGCTTGAAAAAGACCTGGAAGAAGTCACCGAGATTTGATCGATTCGCATAAGAATAGAGTAAGGGAAGGTTAAACGGGGTTAATAAGATGTCGACCAAGTTGTGCAAGAACGGAGTCAGTCAAAGTCGTGTCACGGATAAGATGTGGGCATTTGCAATAGAGTACTCAATTGACTTAGACAAAAGGGCTGCTGCTGTCAGAGCGGGCTACTCAGAGAAGACAGCGAGTGCGATGGGATGCAAACTACTGAAGCATCCTCTGGTGGCTAAAATTGTTGGAAAGTTGTTGCGGGAGAAGCAAGAGCGAAGTGAACTGAAGGCCGACAACGTAGTAGAATACATACGATTTGTACTGTTCATGAACCCGCTGAAATACTTCCGTCCGTATAAGAGGGGTAAGTGGGAAGTGCTGGACCCAGACGGGTTGCCGGACTCTGTAGGTCAGTTAATCGAGACTATGGAGACGCAAGTTGAAGTGGACAAGGACGGTGTTGAAACCTCCAGGCTGTTCGTCACTATCGTGAACAAGACAGTAGTCCTTGGTCTCGCGATGAAACACCTCGGGATGTTTCCTGATAAAATAGCAGAGGTGTTGGGAAAGATGCCTCTGGACTATGACCAGCTTTATCTCAGGAAAGGGAACGGCCAAGAGGCATTGGACGTACCTTCGGAACCAGTGGACTTGATAGAGCAGAGGTTAGCTCAGGAGGAAAATGATGGATAGACCTGATGAGAATCGAGATAGTGGTGGTACTCCTCCTTGGCTTAACCGTATGTTGGCGGCCGGTAACCCAGGGCATAGAGAGAATTTTTTCAGGGTGGGGAGTGTTGATGGGGTTGACTAGAACCGGTAAAGATCTTACGAAGCAACAGGGAGATTACCTAAGAAGGTTAATTGACGGTCTAAGCCCGGAAGGGGCTGCCAAGAGAGCAGGGTATGAGATGCCAGTGTTTGAGTATGTTTGGATAAACCTGTACAAATCCTGCAACGGTTACAGAGTCACAAAAGGTTCAGGTCGTGAACGGATAGGTACAACGAGGTGGCTACTTCCTAAGACAGTTGAGGTTGATGATGACCGGAGCTGAAGCGGAGAGGTTCGGCAGACGGATTGCGATACATCTGAGACGCAACGAGTTTGAGAAGTGCTATGATATACTGAGATTTATGGAGTCCCAGGCTGAGAAGAGAGAGGAAGACAACGGGCGAATACCTCTGGCCGAGGTGTTTGGTCAAGGCATACGGCACGTTAATCTGCTAGAGGCAGAGGGGTACATCTATGCCGATGACTTGGATGGAATTGATCCAGAGAGCTTTAGCACTCCAGGAAATTTGAATTACATCAAGTGGTTTGGTAAGCAGGGAGTGAAAGAAGTAGAGGAAGCTTTGAGACGAGTCAGACTACTACACAAGAAGAGGCAGAGGGCCCAGGAGGAGTTGGAGAGACGCCTGTGTCCAGTGGGTGAACCGTTACACGTAGGTCCTTATACAGAAACAAGAGGAGCGAATGATGAGTTGTCCCCCACTTAAACGATTAGAGACAAGAGTCTTGAATTTGCAGAAGAGGATTAATGATCTAGAGAAAGGACAGGAAGAGATACAGAGTCTTGGTGTGGTGTCAGTTCCACGTATTTCTGAGTCCTTAAAACCCTGTCCGTTTTGTGGATCCTGTACAGAGCGAGTAGAGACAGGTCCTGTGATGCAAGTTCCCTATGACGTATACTGTCTAGGATGTGGGTGTAAGGGTCCATCTTGTAAAACTGCGGAACAAGCTGCACTGGCATGGAACGAACGTAGCTGATGTACACCATAGAAGACCCCATCGAGTTTGGAAAGAAGCACTGGCCAGATGTTCAGTTCTACAAGCAACAGCGCGAGATTATCTATAGTGTGCGGGATAATGTGGAGACGGATGTGATAGCCGGAAACATGCTCGGTAAAGATTTTGTGGCTGGGTTCATCGTCTTATGGTTCTTTTTGACTCGACATCCGTGTCGGATAATCACTACGAGTGCAAAAGAGGATCACTTACGGGTACTGTGGGCAGAGATAGAAGGGTTTATACGAACAAGTAAATACCCCTTGCTTGTAGCTGATGGCGGCCCTCTAATTCTTACACAACGAGTACTCAGAAAAAACGTATGCGGAGAGATATGTCCAAGGAGTTATGTAGTTGGGAGAGTGGCTTCTCAAGATTCTATGGCTGCTATGCAAGGGCATCACGTTGCTGATCTTGGTGATGGTGTGCCACGAACGATGTTTCTACCTGACGAATGTTCCAGTGTACCACATGCTTACTATCTGATGGCTCGTACGTGGTTCCAGCGTATGCTAGCGATTGGGAATCCTTGGCCTTGTGATAACTGGTTCAAATGGGCTGTACACGGGGAACCAGGTACAAATGATAAAGGTGGAGATATCAAAGCCCTTGACAATGGTCATTACTACCGCAAGGTTATTGAGATTAAAGCTGAGAATAGCCCAAACGTACGTCTTGCGTTAGCTCAGGTGCGAAATGGTAAAAAGCCTACTGGTGAAATGCTAATTCCTGGCGTTAAATCTTATGCTGTGTACATGAGAAATCGTACCCTATGGAACAAGATTGAGCAATGTGTAGGTCTAGATGCAAAGTGGTACGAAGGTCCTGAGTTGAAGATGTTTCCTCCTGAGTGGCTCAACTTATCGGAGACTGAGGCAGAGAAGCTGGGAGGCAACAGGCGTGCTGTGGCCATGGGAGTAGACAGCGCCATGGGTGGTGACAACACGTCTTGGGCCGTGGTAGACGGGCAGGGACTGATATACTTGGAGTCTATGCAGACGCCCGACACGACTGTCATCACGTCGCACACGCTGTACTTGATGCGTAAGTACGGGCTGAGGCCGGAGAACGTGCTGTTCGACACAGGTGGATGCGGCAAAGCCCACGGTGATCGTCTGCGGCAGCAAGGGTACACTGGCATCCGTATCATCAACTTCGGTGAGTCTGCAACTCCCGAGAAGAAACGTGGAATGACCGTCTTAGAAAAGCGCAAGCTAGAGGACGAGACGAGGAGTGCATACAAAAACCGTCGAGTGGAAATGTACTACTGCCTGCGTAATCTGATGGACCCGGCGAACGGGAAGGTATTTGCACTGCCAAAAGAGTATACTGAGCTACGTCGACAGTTGATGCCGATACCCGTTCAGCAGGACGGGGAGGGGACACTGGTGATGCCCCCCAAGAACAAACGGGACAGAGAGGACACTAGGGTCACTATGACTGACCTGATAGGTTGCAGCCCGGACGAGGCTGACGCGGTCGTGCTGGCGGTGTTCGGGATGAGTCATAAGCCTTATCGCAGTGTAGCGGGGGCTGCTTAACAAAAGGAGTGAGATAGTGACAGACATAGAGAGTAAAAAAGTAGGTGCATCATTCGCCGACGCAAGGGCGGAGCTTAAGAATATCACCCCTCCAAATACGGAACTTCTTGAGCTGGCAACGCGTTTTCCCGCTCCACAAGAATGGTACGACGAATAGCGTCCTCCCGGTTTCTCCCAAGCCTCAGCCGAACGTCCGCTCAGCGAGTTCGAGCCCTTACGATGCAAGTGGCCAAAAAAGGCCCCGCCACCTCCACCACCACCGAAAAAGTAAGGAGTGAGACGATGAGCGAGAAAAGATGCGGTAACTGTTTTTGGTGTAGTAGAGAGTTTCAGTGCTACTTCAACCCTCCAGAAGTGGTTGGACGGCCTGACGTAGAAGTAAATGACTTAGCGTGCAGCAAGTGGAAGGAACAACTCACGGATGACTCAGAGCATGAAAAGAGGATTGAAGTACGATTAGGTGCAATAGAAATTGCGGTTCAACGTATGCAATACAGGGTGTCGAGAAACATGATGCCAATGGCTGATGAGGAAGTGGTTAAGTGTACAGATATCTTAGCCTTTGTGAAAGAGCTTCGCATACTATTGCGCCCACCGGAGACTAGTGATGAAAAGCCCCGATAACATCGTGTGGAGTTGACAATGGGTTGGATTTCACTATCATCGGCAAGGCTACAGCTACGACGCGGTATGTCTAACGATTTGCCTCGGTTTCTTGACTCTGCGTTGGCATTGGAGGTAGGACGATGCTTGAACCTATGATGACTACTGGAGAAGTGGCAAGGGTGATGGGTGTGAGCGTACGAACAGTTACGAAGTGGATGCTTAAAGGAGACCTACGGGGATTTACAACACCTGGAGGTCATCGCCGTATCGAGCGCAAGTATGTGAGAGGTTTGATGAAAAAGCTCGGGGTATCTGCAGAGAGATTGTTGGAGGTATGACTGATCCAGTACCTGAGACAAAAGAGCAAGCCGAAGAGACGTTGGCGATGTTGCAGAGGTTGAGAGACTACGCAAAGCAAGCGAAGTTATTTGATGACTCTGCGAGGTATCAGCGTATGGTAGATATCCAGTTAGAGAGGATGTGTAGTGATCCCCACTGAGACTACCACACCCGTACCTGAAGTCGTACTGGACTGGCACGCCTACTATGAGTCTTTTCTTCAGGAACACGGTGACCCCGTGGAGTGGCAAGGTAGGCTACTGTTCGCCGATGGGTGGAGATACTCAGCGTTTGACTACGCGGGACCTGAATATCCACCACCTGAAGACCCGGCAAATCTAAAAGGATATCAGATAACATACTGGCGACTTAGACGGGAGGTTGTTCAGGCACAAGCACAGTCACTCCAAGTTAAGTTACGAGCTGTGAAAGGGTTACAGCAGGGGAAGAGTCTGCCTCTGCCTTTGAGGTACAGAATACCAGGTGAGCTACCTGGAGCTACTCGGAGACTCTTGGACGATGAGGGGAACCCGGTCATCAGGAATTTGGATATCACCGCTCACGAGGAGAGGCTCGTTGCTCTCAGGCAAGATGTGGAAGATTGTGATAACCGACTTACAGAGTTAGGAGTGAAGACATGAAACAAAAACGACGTAGCTTCTTAAAACGAGTTATAAGTGCTCTACTGACTCCGTTGGGATTAGTGGGAGTGGTTAAGCTATCGGACAAAGATAGCCCAATTGAGGGAGTATTGGAGTTTGCCAATACGTTAGAGGAGCAACAGGGAGTAGTCTGTATAACAGATGATCGTGGGCGTAGATGGAAAGCGTGGAAGAGGAACAAGGTGTATACCGGGTACGTAGTCGATGAGAAGGGATGTAAGTGGGCAACGTATGAACCAGGAGCGACTTACCTAAGGAGAGTGTGAGATGAGTAATCAGAACGGGACTGTGCGAGGGTTGTTACCGGACTATATGGTGATCAACCAAGCACGTGAGGTCGTCGCTAATTTCCAGACGCTCATGCGCCGGTACACATCAGGAGAGGCTGATCCCCGGCGAGACCTGAACAAGGAGTGTGGTTATCCTGAGACAAATGAGTTGACGGTCGACAACTATCGTGACTTGTACGACAGGGAAGGGGTGGCTAAACGCGTGGTAGAAGTCCTGCCTCAACAGACGTGGATGGTTCAGCCCACCGTGTTCGAAGAGGAAGACGTCGAGGGAAAAGACACACCTTTTGAGACTGCTTGGAAAGAGTTAGGGGACAACTTGCACGGGGAGAGTTGGTACCAGGACGAGGACGGTAGTCCGGTCTGGGAGTACTTGCTCAGGCTGGACACCATGAGTGGCATCGGACGGTTCGGGGTGATGCTGATCGGATTAGACGACGGTAAACTGTTGTCTGACCCTGCGGAACCCAAGAAAGAACAGCAGTTGCTGTTCCTGCGCGTCTTTGACGAGAAGTCGGTAGACATTACGAAGTGGGAAACAGACTTGGGTAACCCTAGATTTGGGCAGCCGACAGAGTACACTATTCAGTTCGCCGACGATAAAAATCCTTCTTCCCCGACGATGAACAGCCAGAAGGTGCATTGGACCAGAGTGTTGCACGTGGCAGACAACCTGGGAAGTGGTGAGGTGTTCGGTACTCCTCGGATGGAAGCGAATTACAACCGACTACTAGATATTCGTCAGACACTCGCAGGTAGTGCTGAGATGTACTGGAAGGGAGGGTTTCCGGGTAAGAGTTGGGAGACACACCCGCAACTAGGTGGTGACGTTGTAGTCGATAAGGACGCTATGCGCACCGAAATAGAGAAACTAGATAACAGTCTACAACGTGATTCGATCACCACAGGGATGACTGTCAAGACTCTGGCTCCCCAAGTGGTTGACCCCACGCCGTGGATCAACATACACATTACCGCTATCTGCATCGAGATCGACATACCCATACGCGTTTTTATGGGCTCGGAGCGTGGAGAACTGGCTTCTTCTCAGGACGACAGTGCGTGGAACGACCGATTGCGAGGCAGGCAGGTCAACCACGTTACGCCTCACATTATCGTGCCCTTCGTGAATCGGATGATATTTCTGGGCGTACTGCCAGAGCCTGAAGGATTCAGTATAGTCTGGCCCGACTTAGATACGTTGACAGACGAGCAGAAGGCAGCAGTCGCTCTGAAGCGTACCGAAGCGATGGCGAAGTACATCCAGGGTGACGTAGAGAGTATAATGGTGCCGTTGGACTACTTTACTCGCGAGATGGGCATGACACAGGAAGAGGCAGAGGCAGTGGTAGAGTCAGCAATGAAGATGCTAGGGGAACACCAGGATGAAGAGGAGGAGTTGGAGGGCAAAGCACAAGAGTTACTCGACGGAGAGGTGGCAGCCGCAAAGGCACAGGCACAGAAGGCAGCACTGGCTGAAGTCTGATGGATCGTAAGAATCTTATACCCGACCCAACTCCTGAAGAGATACAGGAAAGGTCTGCTGAGATACGTGAGCGGTGGAGTGAGAGGACTCGTTGGGATCGTACTATAGTCAAACCAGCGTCGTATACCGTCCCAGTCTACACAATCAACTATGACCCGACGAATCCCAAAGGTATGTTCGCAGAAAGTGTACAAAGTGCTGCTGTACTAGGAGAATATCAGTTTTGGTGTCACTGTTGCGAGAGGTATCGGCAAGACTATGAAATGACTGATGGGGAAGGACACAAAATGTGTTCGGAATGTTCAGAACGAACAGAAGGAGTAGAAGATGATAGTACGATGTTGGAGGTTGGAAGGGACGCTGAGAGGTGTAGAGAGTAACAATAAGCTTGTGGCTAGATTCACAACAGAGGAGGAAGCCCATAAGTCTATACCATTTTTGGTGGGTGAAGGTGTAGGAGGAAAAGTCTTTCCCGAAACGATTGAGGTTTTTAACAGTTCTAAGGCGTGGTGTTTATCGCAGGACAAATTGTTCAGACTCTCTGGATTGAAAAAGTTGACGGACCTAGAAAAACAGGCTTTAGGTCTAGTGCCTGTTGTACCAAAAGAAGTGAATTCTAACCCCTGTGGCGTGTGTGGTTATCTTCACTTTTCTAGGGCCTCTGTACGTGCCGGATCTAAATGGGGATGCTGTCTTGTAGGAGACGTACCTGTAGTGAGAAAAAAAGAAGACGTAGTTAAAGACTGTAAACATTTCGGGGATTCGTAATGCCAAATCTTGAAGGTGAGACAGTATGATGAGAGGTATCAAGCTGATTTGTAGTTGGCTTAGAATAGTTTCTCAAGTATTGGTGGTGACATTTCTCTTGTGGTGGGCTGGTAGATTTGATCACTGCGTTTTGTTGAAGGGTATGTGATGCCTGTACAAGACTGCCAATTAGACGGACAAAAGGAAATTGATCGGTTAAGGGAGATTCTTTTGAAAATACTTCTTACTGCAAGTGGTCCGTATACGCACGCAACAAAAATAGACCAGATTAAAGCATTGCTTGAAAGTGAAGAGAAAGTACTGCTTGAAAGTAAGAATGTAGACCGTCTTTACTTGTGGAGGTGTTAAATGCCTATCCAAGACTGCCAATTAGACGGACGCAAAGGCAAACGATGGGGGAAGTCCGGTAAGTGTTATACTGGACCAGGAGCACGTCGTAAGGCACTGCGACAGGCCCGAGCGATTAAGGCGTCACAGGTATCTAACAGGGAGCAAGTGGATGGACAAATACGAGCGAGATGTGATAGCAGCAGTGTTAGCAGGGGGTGCAGTGGGACTAGTGATCTTTCTACTGGTCTACCTGATATTCTTAAGGTAAACCGTACCCAGATAGTCCCGAGCAATCCTCTCAAGGCAGATCCCACGCGCACGGCTACGTTACGGCGTAAGTTTGAGACTGCGATCTGGATACGGTTTGCCAGACTGCGCAGGAAGATAGTGGACTTGGTGGCTGTGGAAGACGCTTTCGGGTTGAGAAACAGAGTACAAAGCCCGTTTGAAGTGAACACGTTGGAGAGTCCCTCTCCGCTGAAACGCGCAAGGGGAGTGCAAAATTACGGGGGAAAGCAAGAGCCCTACGAATCACCGTACGCGGGTGAAAACCCCGCCTCTCTGACCTTTAACATTAAGGAGCAAAATGATGGACAATGTGGATGTTCTGATCAGGGAGAAATGGGAAGAAGAGACGAGAGTAATACTACGAAGGGTATTTCTAAAGGGATGGATAATGGGGGCGGTGACAGCGATAATCGGGTCTCTAATGGGGTTGGTGATAGTCAAGTACCTGTCTTGAACCAGCGCTGGGCATTTCGATCTGATGCAGAGAAGCTACGTCTTTTTCAGGAGTGGCTACAGGCAGAATCTCAGCTAGAGATACTGGCAGGTGCTCAGGCTGCGACGGACGAGGCGTACTGGCAAGCATTTGTAGAAGAGGGTTATCGCAAGGGAGCCGGCCGTGCGTTCAACGACACTCGTAAAGCTGCATTAGCGTCTGGTGTTGCGGAAGAGGCACTGTTCGAGGGAACGCGGCTAGAGTTTCTGCGCTCCTCATTTGCTCGTCCCGTCGCAATTGGCAAGGTCAAACTGCTAGCGGGCCGCGTGTTCACCGACTTGAAGGGCGTCACGGAGGTCATGAATACCAAGATGACCCGCATCCTCGCAGAGGGACTTGCTCAGGGACAGAACCCCGCAGAGATGGCCCGCACGATGATCAAGGATGGGATGGGGTTCACGAAGACTCGGGGCATACAATCCAGGGCGATGACGATAGCCCGTACTGAGATCATACGCGCGCACGCCGAGGGGCAGCTAGATGCGATGGAGGACTTGGGAGTCACTGAGGTGGGTGTGATGGTGGAGTGGTCCACGGCCGGTGATGACAGGGTGTGCCCGCTCTGTGCTCCTATGGACGGTGTCGTGTTGAAGATTCCAGAAGCTAGAGGACTCCTCCCTCGTCATCCGAATTGCATTGTCGGAGAGTCAGTTGTTGAATGCGACGACGCGATTTCCATTTTGAAAGCGAAGTACACTGGAGAGATAATCAAGCTTGTCACTGCCAAAGGTCGTCGGTTGTCCGTTACCCCGAATCACATACTGCTCACGGAGTATGGTTTTCTTCCGGCTAGATTTGCCTATGAGGGATTGAAGATACTTGAAGCACCCGTTTTCAATGCTGACTCCGTCGTGGCACCAGATGATCACACAAACAAATCCAGCATCGCGGATATATTTGCTACGTTCTCTAAATATCCTGCGGTGTTTTCCAAAGGTGTGCCACTTGCCCCCGAATATCTCCATGGTGATGGGAGTTTCTGCGACTCTGAAGTCGACATTGTATGCCCCGACAGCGAATTGTGGGATGAGGAGTCGTTTCAAGGAGGGATGCGATCTATTATAGAAAATCGATTCCAAGCCTTTCAGTTTCTGGGTGCTAAAGCTATTCTGTCGACTAGTAGCTCTGTGACACAGTTCCTCAAAGGAGTAGCTAATGCCTCGGATAGCAGTATGGGCCGCTTCCGTGAGTTGCTTGCGTTGATTCTTGGTAGATTGCTTCATGCGAAGGTACATAGAGTCACTTCGACCGCGGGGATGGATTCCAGCATCTACGAGTCGTTTGTGAATCGCGCGGCGACTGACCTTAAATCTTTCGGCGAGAGCCTTGACGCTCACCCCACTTTGAAACAGTTCTACGATCTTTCTCTCAGGGATATCAAGTACATTGCTCTTGGGTTTTCGAGTAATGTACTGTCTAGCTTTGATATCGATGCCAGATTTCTTCAGACGACGACAGATACAGTCGTATCCGATTTGGAGTCTCTTGGCCAGTTGCGTGGGTGTCTCCCCGTTATGTTAAGCTTGGACAAGGTCGTCAGTATTGATGTTGTGCATATCTCTGATCTCCCTGTGTACGATGTTGAAACCTCTAGTACATTATACAGGGTTAATGGTCTTGTTACAAGCAATTGCCGATGCGCGCACATTCCGAGTAACGTGGGGGAGAGTACAAAGGGGCAGATACGAGGTAAGGTGAAGATACAGGAAGCCAGAGATGAGTCTGTGAGGGCTGAGTTACCTGGGGGACGAGACATAAAGGGTGAAGGTCTTCGTTTCCAGGACCCGGAGACGGGTAGGTACACGATGAAGACTAGCAAGCGCACACTTGCTCAGCAGAAGAACCGCAGCCCGTGGGCTGGTGCAGACCGTACGGTGGCGAAGGTGAGACCAAAGGCAAGAGTAAGTCCAAGAGAGGTTAAACCTGTTGCACCTCCCAAACCAAAACCTAAGGTGTCTAAGGTGCGTCCTAAGGCTAGGGTTAAACCACAGAAGTAATGACTTCCAACCATTTCACACCCACCGAACTCGCTATTCTCCAGGTGCTCTCGGATGGGCAGCCACATACTAAGGATGAGTTGCAGAAGTGTCTGCCTGATGCCCTCACTAGCGCGTCGGTCGTACGTGCTCACGTCAGTAACATCCGTAAGAAGATACGACCAGAGCAAGATGTGATCTGTGAGATGAGACAAAACAGGCGTATCCATTACCGTCACGTCAAGATAATCTCTTCTGATACCTAAGCCATTACGGTTGCTAGCCTTAGGATCGTTTTACCTTAGGGTAAACCTCTCTGCGAGCCCTATTTACCTCGTGTGTCTCCGCCCCTAGTATTCGGGCATGGAAACACTCGTAGCTAATCTGACGGGCAAGACCCGTAAAGTATCGCGCAACGGCGTAGAGTACGTCGTCGCCCCGATGACTCTCATCGTACCGGGTGTGCTTAACGGTTCTCTAGGCCCTCTGCTCTACCCACCAGACGAGATAGCTCGCAGTGTGCAGACATGGAATGGTCTGCCTCTGACGCTGGGTCACCCACAAGACACCGAAGGGCAGTACGTGTCAGGCCGCGATCCTGCCGTCATTGACGCGCAGGGTATAGGCCAAGTCTTTAATGCTCGTGTCGTCGGTAAAGGTAATCTCGTTGCCGATGCGTGGTTCAATGTGAATGATACGCAACGGGTTGAACCTCGGATCTTACCCCTCTTGGACAAGGGTGAACCGTTTGAGTTGAGCACGGGTCTGTCTGTCGACACTGAGACAGTTGCTAATGGAGCAAAACATGACGGCGTGCCCTACGAGTTCATCACTAGTAACTACCGGCCGGATCACTTGGCGATTCTTCTGGACCAGAAGGGTGCTTGCTCGGTTGAGGATGGGTGTGGTGTACTCGTCAACGAGTTGACTCACTCTGACTTGGAGCGGGAGTTGACTAGTCTGCTACGGGCTCGATTCGATACACCTGCTTTTTCTTCAGGAACTGTAGACGGGCCTTGGGTTATGGACCTGTTTCAGAACAGGGTTGTCTACAGCCTGGGGGATGAGCATTTTCGTCTAGGATTTACCCGAACAAGAGACAAGGTTACGCTGAGTGATGACCAACCGGTCAAAGTGATGCGTGTTACCCAATGGAAGTTGGTTACAAACAACGCGAACGAGGAGGAAGATATGACTAATCTAGCCGACGCAGAGCGTAAGACGCTGATTGACGGTTTGATCGCTAATGAATGCTGCTGGGAGGAGGAAGACCGAGTAGTTCTCAATGGCTTCTCTGACGCCAAGTTGGAACGGGAAAACGAGAGGAGTCAAAGGCAAGAGACCGTCTTCAATACGTCTAGTAAGGAACATACAGACGATCAAGGTACTGTTCATACCTGGAACACTGAAAAGGGTGAGTGGGATCATAAGGCGAAGATGCCTGAGAAGAAGGAGGAAGAAACGGTGGTCAACAAGTTAGATGTCAAAGTTGAACCTGCTAAGCCGCAGACTGCGGAAGAGTGGTTGAACTCTGCTCCGGCTGAAGTCCAGAACACGTTTCGCTATGCACAGGGTATTGAAGCACGGGAGAAGGGAGTTCTCGTTGAGCGTCTTGTGGCGAACGCGACGGACAAGGACGCAGCGAAGAAGATGCTGGGTAACAAGTCTCTCAGTGAATTGCAATCGTTGTTGACTCTTCTTCCTCAGGAGACTTCGCAACCCGTTGATGGTGTACCCTTTCCATCATACATGGGTGCTTCTGTTCCTGCCGTCAATGTCCAGTCAGAATTCGATGACGGCGACGTGTTGACTTTGCCTGTGGTCAATCACGACAAAGAGCACGAAGTCAGCGAGGCACAGAGACGAGCTTAGTCTGTGTGATAAGCGTTTACAACCAAACACTCTGATAGAGGAGAGACAATATCATGGCTAGGGGAAACAAGATCGTTGTATCTGAACGACCTAAGGGAGTGCATCTCGAAGGGTATATCACTGGTACGCCGAAACCAGGGACAGTCATGGAGATTGACTGGTCAGTAGCTGAGGTGAGCGGTCGATTCACGTGGGAACCATATGGTACTACAGGTGCTAATGGTATTCGAGGTGTGGGTGCTGATGGTAATCGTAGGATTATGGCAGTACTGCTTCCTGATCCTAATACAGGGCAGGCGTCTACTACTGCTTATGTCACAGGTGCTCGGTGCTACATGTACGTACCACAGGCAGGTGAGACGCTTAATATGCTCATTGATGATATCGACGGAACGGCAGATGACCTTCGTGTTGGGGACATTATGATGGTTGAAGATAGTACTGGACGACTTATCGAGACTAATTCTCCGGAAAGTGAACCCTTCATTGTTCTTGAGGCTCTTACTGACCCAGTTGTTGATACTTTGCTCTGGTGCATGTACACGGGATACTAAACAACTGACGCGCTTCCGTCGCGTTTAACTCTGAATAGAAGGAGAGAAGTATGTTCACTGACTATGTATTGAACGGGCGGGGGTACGGAGATGTTGGCTCTATTGTGGCAAACGAGCTGAACTTTCAGCCTAACCTACGCCGTCCCTTTATTGACTCGAAGGACCGTGCTTGCGTGATGGTCAATACCGGGGAGACCAAGTATGACGAGGAATTGGGAGCCACTGTTCCGGTCCAGCGAAAACTGACGATTGCAGATGCCAGAAACAGGGGTATTCCGGTCGTGAATGCCCAGACTCTGATCCGTAAGGACGACTGGCTTCAGATCGACAGGGCAGTTCTGGCAGCCCGACGCAAGAGGCTCAAAGCCTGGACGGACATCCCTGATACTTTCCGACTGGACGGGATGGGAGTTCAGGTTTTGGAGCATGAACGCATGACTGATCCCGGCGAGGCGTCGGTCGACATGGATGTCACTGCCGAGACGACTACTGATGTGCATAAGTTCCAACTTGAAGGAACTCCTCTGCCGGTTACACATTCTGGCTTTAACTTCAAGATGCGACAACTGGCAGTGGCTCGCAGAGGAGGGACTCCGTTGGATGTCTCCGGTGCAGAGGCATCTACCCGTCGAGTGGCGGAGTCGATTGAGAAGACGTTGATCGGAGAGATCACGGGGATGACGCATTCCCCTAACAGTGCCCTCTACGACAACACTCCGACCGTATACGGTTACACGAACCACCCGGATCGTATTACCTACACGAGCGTTACCACGCCTACGGGAGTAGGTACGTCAGACGATACGTTAGCCGATGTACTGGCGATGATTGAACTGGCGCTTGCCCAGAACTTCTATGGTCCCTTCGTGCTCTACCACACGACAGACTTCACGCAGTACATGAACAACGATTACTTACAGGGGGCAATCGCTTCGGGTCTGGCTGCGCCTTCTATGACTCTGAGACAGCGCATCTTGCAGATCGATGACATCACGGCCGTTCGCAGGTTGGACCACTGGACCGATACGGCCTCGTTGCTGCTCGTGCAGATGACCAGCGACGTGGTGCGAAAGCTGATCGGAATGGACTTCACCACGATGCAGTGGGAAGAGGCTGGTGGATTAGTGAGTCACTTCAAGGTGATGGCCATCCACGTGCCTCAGATCCGGTCTCAGCACATCAACCAAGACCAGACCAACGCGGCTGCTAAGTGCGGTATTGTTCACGGAACTACTTCGTAGTGTTAAATCTTCCCTAGCGTTTCTTGCAGATGTTAGGCTTACTATCTTTTGTTCTCTTTTAGGAGTGACGACATGGCAAGGTTTCGAGTACTCAGGGGTATACACGCTCAGAGGGACGGACCTAAGAACCCGGAGGGTAGACGAGGAGTCACTACGTACCTAGCTGCTACGAATGCTGATGGGAGTCCCGTCGGAGACATCGTGGAGAGCGACGTGGACTTGACGAAGCACAACAAGGCAGGACGTCCCAAGTTCGCCAGGGTACCTGAGGTGGAGCCGATCGGAGACGTACTAGGACCCGCGAATGATGATTTGAGCACTATGACAGTTTTTGATCTGCATGCTCATGCTGAGGAGCATCAGATTGATCTGGGGGAGGCTACCTTGAAGGCAGACATCGTAGAGACGATACGGTCTGCGATGCTTGATCCAGTCGCGTGAAGATGACGTAAAGACGTCGCAGCATAGGAGCGAGCTATGGCGTGGCGAGTCACAGAGAGAGAAGTCAGGGAGATAATCCCTACTGCTGAGTTGGTCAGCATCAAACCCTTCATCGACGCTGCCAACGCTCTGACAAACTACGTCAACTCTAAAGACAGCCAAAATCTCCTTACTTCTGCGCTGTTGACTTCAATTGAGAAGTATCTGGCAGCACATTTCTACGAACATCGTGATCCACAGTATGATGAAAAGAAGACTGGTGATGCTAGTGCTGTCTTTCAGGGTGAGTGGGGTATGGGTCTGGACTCTAGTAAGTGGGGTCAGACTGCGAAGATGTTGGACGTCACTGGGTTGTTGACTTCACTGTCTAAGGGTGTGACCAGAGTCAGTATGGAGTGGTTGGGTTTGCCACCTAGCGAACAGACAGCCTATGTGGATCGAGATTAACCTTTACCAGAGGAGCGAGATATGCGTAACAGTAGACGTGGGTTTTTTGCGGGAGTATTTGGTTTTGGGACTGCTTTGTTTGGAGTCAAAGCTAGTGAGACTGTAGGCTCTGTGGTTATAACTGAAGAGGAACAGCTTAGAAATATTGCTCGCTTCTACACTTGGGGAAGGTCAGAAGGGCCGTCTATGTCTCCTTCGGGGGAATTACCCCTTACACATAAACAGCATAAACAAAAGCATAAGAAGAGTCGGCTTAGAGACGGAGAGCAGTTGTTTCTTGATGGGGTGGATATCTCTAGATGTTTGATAGAGTGTTGTATCACAGGTCCTAATGGCTGGGTAGAACTAAAGGAAAGTTTAGGTGGTCCTTTTTATACGTTCAAAATAGTACCAGGTCATGTTGAATACATCAACGAGAGAATTGTTGCTAGAGACAAACTGCTTTCTGAAGTCTCGGATTCAGATTACGTGAAAAGACATCGTATACGCTTGAGTTTTTAATGTCCCAAGAATCTGACTATCGGTTAGACACACAAAAACGAAATTTCTTGAATGATCGTTCTGAGGATGAGGAGTGAAAAGTGGCTAAACATATACCTGGTAACTCGTTTACTAAGAAGGTGGAGAAACGAGTTAGTACTGACATAGACGGACTTGAAGTGTATCACTGGCCTGAATTCAGAGCCCTCGTTGAGAAATTGGGTATTGATTGGGATCTACCTTCTACACAAATTGTAATTGATGTACAGATGTGTGAACCAGTTCAGACTGTGCATAAGTATCTTCCTGACGGAAAGGGGAGTAGTGGTTGATGTCCCAAGAATCTGACTACCGATTCCAGAAGGCCGTACTGTGGGTATTTGCTGGGTACGACGGTCATGGTGACGTTACGGTGAGCGCAGCCACAGAGATAGACGTCCGGTGGGAGGAGCGCAGGCGTGAGGTACTCGACGCGAACGGAAACAGTATTGCGATTGACGCGACGGTTGTGGTCGGACAAGAGATAGCCGTGGGTAGTGTGTTGTGGTTAGGTGCGTTAGCAGACGTTGCAAGTCCCCCTGTGAATTTGAAACAGGTGGTAGTCTACGACTCGATTCCTGACGTCAAGGGGCAAGAGTTCAGGCGTACAGTTGGACTTGTGAAATACAGTGACAGTCTGCCGACGATAGTCTGAGGAGCAAATTTGTGAACCTTCCTCGTGCCTTATTCCTGCTCACCTGCTTATATTTATCGCTCATACTTGTCTGCCTGCTGTTGCCGGGCCTCGCGTCCGGGCAGAGCCTGTGCGTTGACTGTGGGCCTGGCGGATGTCCGCTACCACAGCAGCCTACCGCTCGCATCGTACCGCAACGGCCAAGGTCCTCCGCCGTCACTGTGACGAAGCGTCCGGCAGTGGTGAGAGTTGGGTGCCGGTCTCAGCAAGGCGACAAACAGTACACTGACTGGGGTAGTGGAACGATCATCGCCAGCAACGGTACGGTAGCCTACGTGTTGACCTGTTGGCACACGTTCCGGGACTACGCGGCGACAGGTCGACCGATGGTCTATGTGGGGCGAGAAGGCTACTGGGCCAAGATAGAAGCAAGGGACAAGCGCGGCGACCTAACGTTACTGAAGATCAAAGACCCAGGAATTCAGCCGATCGGTCTTGCCCAGCAACAACCGCAGATCGGGCAAATCATACATACAGTCGGGTACCCTCATGCAGGACAATACCGCGAGGTTGCAGGTCACGTGCTGGGTTCTGCCGAGATAATAGACGACCCATCGAATCCGATTAGGACGGTCATGGTTTCAGGGTTGGTCAGTGACGGGGTGAGTGGTGGTCCATTGCTGAACCGGCAGAACCAGCTTGTGGCAGTGTGCTGGGGCTCGGTCAAATCAGGTATCTATGGTATACCTCTGCCTAGAGTCCGTGCTTTTCTCCAGGGGCTATTGCCAGGGCCAGCCAAGCCGTTGGTGCCGGTCAAGCCCCGCGTGATAGCGACGGACACAACTCCCGCCGTGACCCCGTCGGTGCCGGCAGTCGAACCGAAGGAATCAGCCGAGTGTGCCGAGTTGCGGGCGAGAATCGTGGCTCTGGAAAATCTTGTGGCGGCGCTCAAGTGCGATCCGGTAAAGCCTCTCATCGTGAAGCGAGTGAACACGGTCACGGGTGAAGAGACGATCGAAAAGATCAATTTTCAGAACGGGGAGAATCTCGTTCTGTATATGAAACCCCTCATCATTAAGCGAGTGAACACAGTTACGGGCGAAGAGGTAGTCGAAGAAATCAATTTTCAGGACGGGGAGGGTCTCATATTCCTTATGACTCCCCACGAGTAGTAGCGCGAGGCACATTATGCCAGACGTGACAATCGATGTTTTGACGCCCGGGAACGGGCAAGGAGACGAGGAAATGGCAGTAGCGGACACAATTGGAACTGCAATGGAAGGTACGATCTTGTCCCAGGCCAACGGTCATGCCTTTGTGATGGAACAGGGTCGGCTGGGACTCCTGGAGGGCAAGGTGGGCTATCGTGAAGGTTTGACCCATCGAATCATCGGTGAGTCCGGTGGTGGTCAGTCTCGCGCGCAGCAGGCTGCCGGTCAGGGCGGTGTACCCACGTGATGGGTGCCAAAGAACTAAAGCCGCCCGGAGGATTACAACTTCGGGCGGCTTTCCTTTCAGGAGGTACTGACGGTGTCCTCAAACGGCGAATCAGATACGTGTCCGATCGGGTCGACGCAATCAGTGGCAGAGAGCGTGAGGGAAGCAGCCGAGATGGTTTTACCGGGAATGGCTCGGATCAGGGAGGGATGGGAAGCAGTGTTTCTGGAAGACCAGAGAGCACTAGCAAAAGCGGATCGGGAGAAAGTGCGGAAGTTGGAGGCGAAGAAGCTGTGGGGAGTGACTGACGTGGCTAATATAGAGGAGCCGGAGATGGGAAACCTGGTCCTTGCCGGAGACATACACGTCAACTCAGCTAAGCAAGTTGGTGAAGTACTGGGGGCTCTGTCTGGGCAACCGCAGCTACCGAGACAGGAATCACCTCCCGAACCGAGACAGGAATTACCTCCCGAACCGAGACAGGAATCACCTCCCGAACCGAGACAGGAATCACCGACACCCAAGATGCCCGGATGGGCGAAGCTCGCGGGCACGGCTCTGGCGAGCGCCGGAATCAGTGCCGCGAGTATTCTGGGTTACGGAGCACTGAGGGGCAAGCAACCTGTTGCAGTGACTATCCCACCTCCTGTCGTAAGGGATGCTGGCACGGACAGGTGGATGGAATACAATCTCAAAAAGTGGATACCCGGTTCCCAGGTGCCTCATGAGTGAAGGTCTCAGTTGGACAGCGATCGCAGCAATCGTGCCTCTTGTTCTGTGGATGCTGGCAGGTACTACGTCGCAGGCGATAGTTTGGCATCAACTCAAACAGTTGATGACTAACCATTTACCCCACATTGAGAAGAAGCTAGACCTTCTATTACAGGGAGGTGGAGTGACTTGTCGACAGCATGAAAGAGAGATAAAAGAGCTGAAGAGTCGAATTCACGATCTAGAAGCACACACAAGAGACTGTCCAAGACCTTGTACAAAAGGAGAGATCTGATGCCACCGAAACCTAAAGGCGATCGCGGCAATAGCGAGCAGCCACAGACACGAGAGGAGTTTTTAGCCTCTAAACCGTACGGGCTGCGGATTACAGTGGAGCCCCTTACGAATCGGGGAGAGGGTTTACCAAACGAGTTAGCTAAGACGACTCAGGAACATCCTTACATGACCTACAAAGAGATGTGGGTTGGGCAAAAGACTGTTATCGCAGCAGTTCTGGAGGCACTGGCGAATCTAGGATTGAAGGCCGTGGAAGCCGAAGAGGCTATGGAGCTCGCGGCGGAGAAATGATATGAGCCCGCCGCGGCGGGAGAAAGGATAAGCGATGGACTATGACGTCCTGAAAGCCGAGATAACTGACGACCCTCTGGGGCTCAGCTACGTCGGCATGTCGGATCAACAGGTTGCCGATTCACTCAACACGGTGGCTCGCGAACAGGACCGGACCAGCATGACCGGCTCGGAGATTCTCAATCAGGTAAACGCTGCGAATTGGGCATCTCTAACTGATGTGCAGCGGCAAACGGTGTGGAACATCGTCTATCTAGGCGACGTGAATCCGTTTGGTGTTGAGGCGACGATGATGACGGATGTGTTTGGTAGTGCATCGGCTACGATCACTGCTCTCAAGGCGGCGCGAAAGATCGCGGTGAGTCGGGCGACCGAGTTGGAACTTCCATTTATTGACATAGGAAATGTCGCTTCAGCTAGGAGTCTATAGTCGTGGCAAATGAAATACTCATCAAAGAAGATACGCCTATTGTGTGGGCAGACGAGACTGACTACGCAGGCGGGGCACAGGTCGGAGGCACAAGAACGCTTGATCTCGATTTGACGGATCTACTGTTTTCTGCGGCTCGGCAAGGAGTTAAAGCAGATCTTGGAGCTACTAGGGCAGCCAGATATGCCATTACGCTTGCCGTGGAGTTCAAGACTGGCGAAGCACCAGAATCAGGCGAAACTGTAGACCTGTACTGGGGCCCTTCAGGGAGCGTGACAGCAGGAACGGCAAATGAAGGTGGTTTAGTTGGAACTGACGCAGCGTACACGGGCACAGCCGGAGACAGTCTAGCAGATTCGCTAAAGCAACTGTTGTTCATTGGATCAATAGTCTGCACGGCCGACGCAGTCGGTGTTGTTCAGCGCCAGACGTTCACTTTTTCACCTCCGACTCGATTTGGACAACCAGTTGTTCATAATAATACAGACGCAGAGGACCTTAATGCTGCTGACGCAGAGGAGATGTATATTCGCATGGTGCCATTGATTGATGAGGTCCAATGAGCGCCGAAACCCCACAACTCGCCGTAGACCAACTGCTGAATAAGCAGCACCCGCTTGCCAAGGGCATGAAGCTGTTCATGGTTGCCGGTGCGGGTCCGCGTGGTCCAGTGTGGCACGATTTGTCCTCACGGAAAAATCATGGCGTACTAGCCGGGAGCCCGACGTGGGGCACGAGTGAAAAAGGGGTGGTGTTGGATTTCGATCCTACTGGCGACCGGGTGGAAGTGCCTAGTCCATTAGATCCCAGTGGGCCGTTCACCCTGAGCATCAAGTTCTTCAGCCGGGGGGATTACGTTGCCGACGCCGATTATGTGTTGATCGGGCCTGGTGTTTTAGGCAATATGATTTACCTGAATGACAGCCCCGCTGGGTTTTCGGTATTCGGTACAGGCGGGGTCTCGCTGCTTGATGCAGACACGGCCGTGGGGGAATGGCATCATGTGATATTGACGTATGACGGCAGCGGAAACACGGACGGTATTATAAATGGTTTGCCGTTATCTCCGTCGGCGTCGACTTCGTTTAACTCAACATCGGCCGATTGGAGAATCGGAGGCCGGACCAATAACCAGAAGTGGTTTGATGGCCTGATCGAGCACGTTGGTGTCTGGGATCGTGTGCTCAGTCAAGGGGAGCAGTACGGATTCTACAACGAATCGCGCCAAGACTACCCCGATCTCTTCAACTCCGGCCGGCGCAGGGTGTTTCCGGCGGCAGCTCCTCCAGCAGCGGGCCATCCAACAATGCGGCGATGGGGCGGAGTACCACACATGACACCAGGACCAGTTTTGGCGGGGAGGACTTGGTAAATGGCTGAAGCAACTGCATTACGAAACAACGCTTTACCCTATCCGGTATACGGTGCTCCTTGGACTGTGGTATTCCCGCTGTTGGATGCTGATGGAGACCTAGTTACGGGTGGTGGAGGCGATACGCCAGACTCTGAGGTGTCAAAGAATGGCGATACATTTGCCGACTGCAGCAACGAGATGACAGAGATTGCGACAGCGTCGGGTATGTACTACTTGATACTGACGGCAGCAGAGATGACCGCTGATATTGTAACAGTGATCTGCAAGACAGCCACTGCGGGCACGAAGACAACGCCGATCGTGCTCTACCCGCGCAAGCTAGTTGCTCTTTCTTCAGGAACCAGCCAGGGCGGAGCTGTAGGGTATATCACCCTAGCAGCAGCTACGCTTACCATCAACGATCAGTTCAATGGGTGTCTTTGCGTTGCGACTATCGACGGTAACGTAGAGTCTCGTGTTTTGCAGGTGTGTACGTCTGGAAATCAACAGTGTACTGTAACACCAAATTGGAACGTCGCACCTGATGCTGATGACACGTATATCATCTACCTACCGGAAGGTATGCAAATATCAGAATCTGATATTACTGCTATCAGTGGAAACTCGACTGCTGCGAACAACTTGGAGAGTGCTTGCGACAACTACAGTGCGACACGAGGGTTGACAGGGACGGCCCTGCCGGCAGTCGTTGCTGGTGCTGCTTCGGGTATCGCGTTGAAGGACGCCAGCAACTTTCTCGATGTTGCTAATATGCCTGCAGTCACGGCTGGGGCAGCGGGTGGTCTTTTCATCGCCGGATCGAATGCTGCGACATCGATTACTACAGCGCTGACCGCAAATATCATAGGAGACATCACAGGCAATCTGTCCGGGACCGTCGGGAGTGTTACGACAAAGACAGGATACTCGTTAGCTGATGGGTCAATTGTGGCAGCTACCATTGCAAATGCAGCCATTGACAACGCGACGTTTGCGGCTGACGTTGGGTCGACGGCTTATGCAACGAACATCATTGCCCTTGCTGTTCGGAAGGCACTAGATGAGATCAAACTAGATCATCTTGTAGCAGTTGCAGATGCAGATGACCCAGTTAACAATTCAATTGTTGCGAAGTTGGCAGCGACCGGAGGGGATTGGAGTACCTTTGTTAGTTCCGATGATGCACTGCAATCGATTCGAGATCGAGGAGATGCAGCGTGGACTACCGGAGCCGGGGGTTCCGACCGTCTCTTGATGATAGACACCACAATTTCAGGGGTTCCAGCCAGTCAGACAGAGTTCGACCTAGCTGCAGGCAGTGCTGACGATAATGTGTATAACAACTGCACGATCATAGTTGAAGATGTTTCGACAGCCACCCAGAAGGCTGTAGGCATGGTGATTAACTACACTGGGGCCACTAAAACTGTTTTCCTGAAAGAGGCTCTAGCGTTTACCATTGCGAACACGGACAAGGTTTACATCCTTGCAGAGAATAGCCTTAAATCAACTGTTACGAACCGGCAACTCGACGTAACAGCGACAGGAGCAGCGGGTATTGACTGGGGAAATGTAGAGAACAAAACTTCGGTTGTGGATTTGACTCAAACCGATATTCAGCTTTGTGACACCACAACAAGTGTGACTAATCAAGTAGATGCTTCTGTATCGGCTGCTGTTGCTGGTTTCTTTCAGGATTGTTTCACGGTTGACTCAGGAGAGGTATCTGGAGCAGAGGTGAGTGGTTCTCTTATCCTAGAGATCGTGAAGGTTGCCTGGGACCGTGTGCTTACAGGGGCAACTCACAATATTGCTACTAGTTCTGGCAGAAGGTTACGAGGTATTCAAGACTTTCAAGGTTATGAAGACGGTGCAATCTGGATTGACACAGTTAATGGAAGTGCCGGCACAACAGATTTTGAGAACGGGACAGTAGAGAATCCCGTGAATACGATAGCTGATGCTAACACCTTGGCAGCTAGCTTAGGCATTGCTAGGTTTCACATCAATCCTGCATCTTCTATAACACTTGCAGCTACTCAAACGAATCAAGTATTTACCGGAGACCGTTGGACGTTATCTCTGGGGGGACAGTCTGTAAGTGGTTCTGCATTCTTCGGGGCTGATGTGAGCGGTGTTGGTACGGGTGCTGCCGAGGTACGTTTTGAACACTGTCATATGGGTGCTGTGACATTACCTCCATCCGATATGGAGAGGTGTATTCTGGAGAGCACATTTACGATTGGTGCTGCGGGTAACTTCTTCTTTGAGGACTGTAAAAGTGGTGTTGCAGGTACAAGCACACCTGTTCTAGACTTTGGCGGTGCGTTGAACTCTTCTGATGTAAACTTTCGTGCCTATAGTGGTGGCATCGAGATACAGAACATGGGTGCCGGAACTGGCTCCTATAATCTATCGCTTGAAGGTGATGGTCAGCTCGTTATCAATGCTAACTGCTCGGCCACATCGACAGTCGCCATTCGCGGTAACTTCACTGTAACAGACAATGCCAGTGGGGCTGTCACATTGTCGGACGATGCTAGATTCGATGTAGCTCAGATCAATGCGGAGTGTGACACAGCTCTCACTGATTATGATGCAGTAGTACCCGGCGACTTGAACCTGACAGGCAGTGGAAACATCGGTATCGACTGGGCGAACGTAGAGAACCCTTCGACGGCAGTTGACCTTTCACAAACAGATATTCAGCTCTGCGACACAATCACAACATACACAAGCAACACAAAACAAACGGCTGACCATACTTCTGCTCTGACAACGATAGATACAGAAGTCGGACAGATCAAAACTGTGACGGACGCTTTGCCAGACGCTGGAGCGCTGACTACGATCGGTACAGATACAGCCCGTCTTACAGCTGCACGTGCGGGAGCACTAACGGATTGGATCAACGGTGGGCGGTTGGATCAGTTGCTAGACGCAGTCAAGGCGGTAACGGATGCTCTGACCGCTGCATCTGCTGCAAAGTTGGCACTATCTGCTGCAACGATTGTCTCGGGGGCTGTTGAGGCAGGTACGCTTTCGACGACCCAGATGACTACCGACCTGACAGAAGCAACGAACGATCACTACAACGGCCGAATCATTATCTGGACCAGTGGAGTGTTGCAGAACCAAGCGACAGATATCACGGACTATGCAGGGGCGACCGGGTTGTTGACTTACACAGCCGTTACAGAAGCACCTAGCGCAGCAGACACTTTCATCATAGTGTGACAATGTGGCACAGCAGACAGAATTATCAGTTGGTGCATATCCAGGGCCGGTGCACTCGTTTGTGGCGAAGACTGAGGCTGTCGCGGATGTTGCAGAGATAAGTGAGAGATTTGACTTGATAGGTACAAACGACACCAGGCTATCATTGGTGGGAACCTTGAACACACGGTTATCTCTAGTGGGTACAGATAACACACGGTTGACCTTGAAAGGTTCACAGTGACGGTACAACGCCAGATACGGCACAAGAACGGAACGCTGGTTGCGATTGCTGCCACGTTACAACGTCCTAGCGGTACGGTTGTAGATACAACAAGTCTGACTGTCAAGTTCTTAATGGTAAGTGTTCAAGGAACTACAAAGGTTGCAGAGACTTCAGACAACGTGACAGAAACAGATGCTTCGGCAGGCGAAGTGCAATATGATTTCCAAGCCGATGATGTAGATACAGCTGGGACTTATTACGCCTACTTCACGACGGAGAACACGGACGGAGAGAAAGATACGTTTCCGGCTGAGACTGGAGACCTTGAGATCATCATCAAGCCGAACGTGTGATACCATGGCAGAAGAAAACAAGAAACAAACAACGAATTTTGTAGCTATTGGTGTAGGAGTACTGATTTTAGTGTATTTGGTTATTTCAATCGCCGCCTCTTTGATACAGATATTTAGTGGTTGAGACGGAGAGTGAGTTATGGTGAAGATACTTGGAACACTGGTCGGAGAAGCCGAAAAAAGCTTAGCAAAGGCCGCACGTAAGGGTGACAAGTCTGGTGTTACAGGGATAAAGAAACTGCTACGAAAACTTGAGAAGCTGAAGCGGGAATCTCATAGGAAGAACAACGGCAACGTGAACGTAGGTTACGGAGCCAGTTATGCTATTCACGTTCACGAGGTGCAAGCGACACACAAGAAAGGTAAGCAGTGGAAGTTCTTAGAGCAACCTTTCAGGGAGCTGAAGAACAGCGGAGAATTGCAAAGAGTTGTGAACGAGCACTTAGCTAGAGGAACAGACTTGATGACAGCTTTGGTAGTGGCTGGACAACGAGTACAGCGAGAGAGCCAGAAAATAGTTCCGGTTAAGACTGGTAATCTTAAAGGCAGCGCTTTCACGGAGTTGGAATGAGCGGCAGCCTGAACCATTCCCCGGCAGAGATTATCAGGGACCTGCTGGTCACCTTGGGTCTGGGAACTGACCCTGCTGACAGCGGTACTTGGCCCGTATTCGTATCACGAGAACCAAATGCACCAGACAGCGTCATTACGATATACGACACGACACCAAGACTGCAAGGTCGATCATCTCCAGGTGGTATTACTCAGGAGCATTACGGAATACAAGTGAGAGTAAGAGACGCAAGCCCGACAGGTGGATGGGTAAAGGCAAACTCGCTAGCAGTAGCGTTAGACCAAACTATCGCTTTGGACGACGTGACCATAGAAGACACAGACGGTACTGGATCGTCAACGTACAAAGTCTACACAGTGAGTAGAGTTGGTGGGATACTCTCTCTGGGGAAAGAAACCCCGACAAGCAAACGTAACTTGTTCACCATCAATGCTGTAGCAGCGATACGGCAGACCGCTTGATAGAGGAGAATTTTCATGGGAGCCCCAACAGCTAGTGTACGTACTGACCCGACAGCCAGTAACATCCACTTAGAGGATGGTCATCCCACAAAAGTATCGATCGAAGGGTACCTTGCTCTTGCGATCTGGGAGAGTGACACTACGCCTCCGGCTATGGAGGGTGGAGACCCGATCGACCTGACTACGTTTTTCAACTCTGCATGGCGCACATCTGTTCCACGTAATCTCAAGTCATTGGAACCGATAACAGTCGTGGGTCTTTATGATCCAGTCATGTACGAGACTGGTGACGAGAATGGTGTTCATGACATCATCAACGTGAACAAGGTAATCACAGTAACTTTTTCAGATACCTCTACGGTCGCTTTTTGGGGGTACGTGAGAAGTTTCACTCCAGGCAATAACGTAGAGGGCACTGCCCCTATGGCCACCATGATTATCCAACCAACTATGAGAGACGACGCTGGGGTAGAGCAAGCCCCAGTGGTAGAACCCGTGACTGGTACCTAGACCTATTCTTCAGGAGCGAAGCAATGAGTGATGTTGACAGTCTTCAGTTTGACAGTTTGGAACTGATCGAGATTCCCGTCACCGTCGGAAGTGTGAAGTACGTGTTACGGGAGGCTGATGAAGGAGCCGTCAAGGAGTTTCGCAACGCGCAACTCAGAGGAGTCAGACTAGAAGACGGTAAGGCAGTTGGACTACCCGATGATATGGCAGGCGGTCAGTCTCTGTTAGTCTCTCGCTGCCTGTACCGGCTGAATGAGAGTGACGTTCCTTTCCCTAACCCAGTTCCTGAAAGGGAGATCACAGGCTATACAGATGCACAAGGCAAACGTCGTCCAGGATGGCCATCTCGTATCGTCAAGCCTTTGTTCGAGAAGGTTAAGAAGATCAGCGAGATACACGAGAGGGCGGACACGTTAGAAGAGTTGACGAAACAACGAGACGAGTTGAGTGAGAGGCTAGCTAGTCTAGAGGAAGACGCAGCAAAAAACGTGCCAAGCACTACGACGGATGGCTCAGACTAGCCAGTCACTACCATATTCAGGAACCACTGCATGATTCTGCCTTGTCTAAGTGGTCGCACCGTGAGTATCTCACGAGATTAGCCTGGCTAGATGAGGAATGGAATCAACCGTCTCGTAGCGACTACTATGCGATGCAGACGGCTTGTGAAGTTCGGCGAGTATTAAGTAAGTCACCTAGTGAGATCAAGACAGACCAGTTCAAGATACCATTTGTGAAACAAGCCCCACCTGTCCCGCTGACTAAGAAACAATCCGCTGCTCTGTCTAAAGCAAGGTGGTTTGGACTGTTAGGTATGAGGCGTAAATAATGGCCGCAGAAACCGAACTGGAACGCCTCGTCGTACGCCTGATAGGTGATGCCACCAGCTATCAGAAGATGCTGAAGGATGCACAGGCTTCTAGCAAACGAGCAGCTACCGAAGTTGAGCGAGCCGGCAAGCGCATGGAAGCAATTGCTAAACGGCTCAACGCGGCTGGTGCAGCTATGAGCCGGTTAGGTCGTAGTCTATCTCTAAGGGTCACACTTCCTTTGGTAGCACTAGGTGCAGCAGCCATCAAGGTTGGGGCAGATTTCGACAGCGGCTTCGCAGGCGTGCGCAAAACTGTGAACGCTACTGAAGCTGAATTTGCTGACTTGCGTAAAGAGTTCAAGTTACTTCTCGGAGAGATACCTACGGACGTGACAGAGTTGTTAGGCATCGGTGAGATAGCCGGACAATTGGGAATAGCTAAGGGTAACATCATATCATTCACAAAAACCATTGCACAAATGGGAGTGACTACGAATTTGACGTTTGAAGAAGCAGCTTCCGATATGGCAAAGTTTGCCAACATCGTGGGTATGTCTCAGGACAAATTTAGTAACTTGGGTTCCTCTATCGTAGCTCTAGGTAACTCAACTGCTACGACCGAAAGAGATATACTCTCAATGTCAATGCGCCTAGCTGGGGCTGGGAGCACTATAGGACTAACAGAATCACAAATTACCGGTCTGGCCGCTGCTCTATCTTCGGTCGGTCTTCGGTCAGAAGCTGGAGGTACTGCTTTTAGCAAGCTGATGCTGGATATGTCTATTCAGGTAGCCACAGGTGGAAAGAAGATTGAAGCTTTTGCAAACCTGACAGGTAGGTCAATTGAAGAGTTTAGTGACCTGTTCCGTCGGGATGCTGCTGGGGCTATTCAAACAGTACTTAAAGGACTAAGTCAACTGGATAAGGAGTCCCGAATTCTAGCTTTGAAATCAATAGGTGTAGAAGGCACTCGGATGACTGACGCAATTCTCAGAGCGTCTGGGGCTGTAGACCTATTAGCAAAATCATTGAAGACTTCAGAAGATGCGTTTGCAGCAAACACGGCTCTTGCAAAAGAGGCAGCAGTTAGATTCAAGACATTCTGGTCTCAAGTGTCTCTACTGAAGAATCAGTTCAAACTGCTGTTGACAGAAGTGTTTGAACAGTTAGAGCCCACTCTCAGGAAGATAGTAGAAGCAACAAAAGACGTAGTGAAGTGGTTTAGAGACTTGACTCCCGAAACAAAAAAGCTGGTGATAGTTATCGCGGCGGTAGCAGCAGCCATAGGCCCATTGATGATAGGTTTAGGGAGCATGTTGTCCTTAGTTGGGCTAGCTGCATCTGGTATAGGTGTTTTTGCTTCTGCTTTCATGTCTCTCCTCTCTCCTCTCGGTCTAGCCGCTGCGGCTATCGTTCTGATAGGTGTTCAGACGGATATCGTAAGCGATACTTTGCAGTGGTTCGGTGACCAGTGGGCGAAACTTGCAGACCGTATAAAACCCGCAATGGATGGGATCAAAGACGCGATTAAGGCAAGTGAAATCAAACTGGCCATTGAAATCATGTGGGCAGAGGTGAAGTTGGTTTGGGCAAAAGGACAGCAACAAATTAGTAACGTGTGGATAGAGCTTACCCATTTATTAAAGAATGAGTGGGCTGCAATGTCGGCCGACGTGAAGAGTATATGGCAAAACCTTGTTACATGGTTAGCTAAGAAACTCATACAGACGAAACACCTGTTTGACGAGCTAAGAAAACTGGATGACCCAGAAACATTTTTCAAACCAGCAAGAGAGTTTTTCAAGGAGAAAGAAGCATTTTTAGATCGTGGTAGGCGAGAACTGAATAAGCCTCTTATCGCCCTAGGAATCCTACCTGAATCTGCTGGACCTTTAGAGGGCCTTCCTAAGGTACCAAAAACTGGTGCTGGGATAAAAGATACACAGATGGCTGATGCTTTGGGTGTTCTAGATGATGCGAATAAGGAAATCCAGAAGAGCATACAAGATACGTATGCGGCCACTATAGCTAAAAACAAGGAGGTATCTGATGGAGCAATAAAGGTAATTCAAGATGATATAGACAGACTAAAGAGACAGAGAGACAGAGGTATCAAAGATGCAGCAGTAGCAGTAGCAAAGGTCGACATGAGGAACCTGTTGAAAGAGGGTTTTGACTGGTTGAAATCATCATGGTCTGAGATAAAAGATGATGTCTTTGGTCAGATGGACGAGGCACTAGATAAAATCCAAGACAAGGCGAAAATCAAGGTAGACTTTACTGTTACGGGTATTGAGGCGGTACGCGCAGGTAGTGCAGAAGCAGTAGCGAGGGCAATACAAACGAGGGCAGTATTTGCAGGTGAAGGGACTCCTAGACCGGCACCTCAACAGGCAGGTGGACTACTAGGACCAGGACTGAAGCCAGGAGAGACTGGGGGAGTATTAGGGAAAGCACTAGGCGAAGCTTTTGTAGGTCTTTTAGAACAAAAGAAAGATACGTTTAAGGACGTGTTGAGTGGTATTCTAGAAGCATCGGGACTCAACTGATGGCCGCAGCTCCTCAGATAATAGGGCAACAAGGTTACCCACGAAAATGGGGTGGTAGTCGAGATTCAGAAGGACATCGCAATTTCACTGTGACGCACTTGGTAGAGGTCGGGGACACCGAAGACGGTCCTGCGATCGTGATGTCTACTCCGGGACTACCCTTGACAGGGAGTTATTGGCAGTTCGGCAACGACCTTGACTTCTGGGCCTTCTGCTATCCCGACATGCGCGTCTCTATCCACGAAGAGAAAGAGGGACAGAAGAATAAGATATGGCGAGTGGATCAGAAGTTTAGTACAAAGCCCCTTAACCGATGCCAAGATACGATAATAGAAAATCCAGTTGACGAACCACCAAAGATCAGTGGTAGTTTCACAAAGATTACCAAGAATATCGGCAAAGGGTATGCTACCACTGGCTTAGCTGCTACTGGAGGCACGAGAAACAAGGTGTTGAAGACGTCTAGTCACGAACCTCTAACCGGTATTCAGGTAGACGACGATCGGCCAACAGTGAGAATAGAGAGTAACATAGCAGTTCTAGGTCTCGTCACGTTTTCACAGATGGTGAACACTGTAAATGACAGGATAGTATGGGGACTCGCATCGCGCAAAATCAAACTCTCTAACGTAGTTTGGGAACGGAAGACGTATGGTACCTGTAACTTCTACTACACGCAGATACTTGATTTTGAAATCGACTTCAATACATTCGACTGGACAACGCCGGATTATGGGTCGAAAGTCCTAGATGGGTCTTGGAACACAGATTGTGATAACCCTGTATGGACACCTAGAGTCGGTGCGGATAAGGATAATCAACACCACTTCAGACAATTCCACACATGTGACGAAACGGTAAGCAAAGTTCACTTAGACGGAAGTGGTTCGCCCGTGACTAATCCAGAAGATGCTGCGGAGATAGACATTATCTACTACAAAGAGTCCAATTTCTTCAGTCTAGGTATCCCAGTAACTCTTTAAGGAAATGTGCCATGACTGACGAAGCACAAATCAGAACCAGTCTACAAATAAACAAAAACAGTATAGAGTATCGGAGCCTCCCTGCTGCCTTCAGTGCAGATGTTTCGGGTACAAAAGGGCCTACTCCGGGAGCGGTAACGTTCTCTACAGCGGGTGAGGATGTTGACTTAACAGGTCTGACAGTTCCTGGTCTGTGTCGATTACAGAACCAAGATTCTACCAACTACGTGTCCTATGGGATCTGGGACCCGGAAGGTAACACGTTCTACCCTCTGGGTGAGTTACTGCCGGGCGAGAGCTACATACTCCGTCTGTCGCGAGACATAGAAGAAGAGTTTGGTACTGGTGGGGGTACTACTGGTCCGAATACGAACAGATTGCGTATCAAGGCTGACACTGCGGCGTGTGTGGTACTTGTGGAGGTGTTTGAAGCTTAACCTTTTTTTCAGGAGCGAATCTGTGGAGGAACCAAAAGACCGAATCTCTGTGGTAGATATGGTCTACCATCATCCTTTTGGCGAAGAAACTACAGTTATCGAGTCTCGTTTCTCACGGGACTTACAGGGTCACGAGCAACCGTACACGCGCAACCTCAAAGCCACGGAAGAGTGGCAACAGTTAGACTGTGGTTGGCTCCCTGACGCTGGGATGCTCGTCGTCCATAACACAGAGGGCAAATTTCTTCAGGTCAATCCCACAGATGAAGAGCGAGAGGAAGCTGCAAGGAAGGTTCTAGAAATCTGCTTTGCCGTTCCTATACACGAACTTGGTATGGCTATTAAGACAGAGTTTACTTGGTTAGTTCTGCCAGGTGAATCCATGCGAGGCTATCCTTCTCACCCTAAAGAATTGTACATTCGCTCTCAGTTGGGTGTAGCTAAGTACACTATTCACCTTCTTCCCCGTTGACATAGACATATGGCTGCTAATTTTCTCACTGACAGAGAAGTAGCTCTTGTCCAAGCCACCATAGACAAGGTACGCAACGACAAAGAGACGTTGCCTCCTTCTAGTACAGACTTTGCTGCTGGACCACAGAACGTCATAAGGGAGTTTCAACTGACTGAGGAACTGGGACCTAACACTACTGCTGAAGCAAATCTGGTTCTTTATCAGGGTGACGGTGCCACTTGCACTACGGCTGACTTTGTTGCAGACACTTCTGTTACATTCAGAGTTGGAGGAGGTGCTATGACTGCTTTTCTACTGAGGACTTTTGCTGCTGGTACGAGAGGTCAATGTTGGAAAAGTCCAAAACGGAAATGGTGGACTATAGTTCAAATAGACTGTGAGCCTGCAACGGTGTGATGACCACCCAAAACACCCAACCCTACTCCGAAGTCCGCCACCTGATCAGCAACGGCGACCTGCTGCTCTTTCGCGGCAAGGGCATCCTCTCCCGGGTCATTGGCATCGCCGGCCGGAGCCGCTACAGCCACGCCGGAATGGCCTGCTGGTGGCACGACGACCTGTTCCTGCTGGAAGTGCAGCGAACCGGCGGCCGGGCGGTGTCGCTGAGCACCCAGATCGAGAAGTATCCGGGCCAGTGGGATCTGTTCGCGACGGACACGACGCACAACCTCGCTGGCGTGACGCAATTCATGCGCCAGCTTTGCGGCTGCGACTACGGCTTCTCCGGCCTGGCGGCGGCTGCGTTGTTGCACCTGCCGGTGGTCCGTTGGTTCGTGCGTCCCAGCATGGATAACGACGCGTGCGACCGCCGGCCACCGTTTTGCAGCCAGGCTTGTGCCATGGCCTATCGCCTTGGCGGCGGGATCGACCCCGTGCCGCAACTGCCCGACCGGTTGACCGAGCCGGGGGACTTGGCGCGGTCGCAGTTCTTTCAGTATCGGTTTACTCTACTCTAAGTCTGGGAGATAGGTTTATGCGACGTTTTCATTCAATGCTGGTTGTTTGGTTGTGCCTCGTGCCATTTACGACAGCCGGCTTGATAGCCTTGCTGCTTGAGTACGACAAGAGAAGCGTGGTTGTCAATCAGCCTATGCTGACTAACGCAAGTTGGGAGGCGATGCTCCCTCCTCTATTGTTGGCTCATCATGCTGCTGCTACGGCTGATATTGTCGACGTCAACGGTACGCAGATCACCACGAACGTGGCTGGTATATTGAAGGTAGACGTTTGCTACGTCAACGGCACCGCGGTGGCTGACACAATAGCCGGCAAGCTGGACGTTAATATCGAAGGGATTGGCGGCAATGCCGCAGCGGCAGGGAATCTGGAAACTACATTCCTTACGGCAACGCTAGATATTTCTGCGACAGGTGGTGTGAATGTAACAGAGTGGGATGACGCCTCGATTACCGATGCGGATGCCGATCCCGACGTCGATGTGGTGTCCCTCGGGGCAAGTGTTATCACCGCTGCGTCGATTGCCAGCAACGCGTTCACGTATTCTGCGTTCGACCCCGGTTGCATTCATTCAACGGCACTGGCTGCAAACGCGATTCACAGCACCGCGATCGCAGACAACGCAATCGACGCGGGGGCGATTGCCGCAAACGCGATCGGCGCCTCTGAGATTGCCGCGGCAGCTATTGGCGCCTCTGAGATTGCTACTTCAGCCATTGGGTCTGCAGAGTTGGCCACTGATGCGATTACGTCTAGTACGCTGCATGCAAACGCCGTCGATGAGATCGTTGTTGACGTCAAGGCAGAATTGGATACGCACGGGGCCGGATCGTGGGTCGACACCGGCGGCGGTGACGCGACGGCTGCGAGCCAGGCCACGATTATCACTCACCTCACGGACGTAAAAGGTGCAACGTGGAGTAGTATAACCGACAGCCTGGAAAAGATTCGGAATCAAGGTGACGCGGCGTGGGATACAGCCATCGGCTTTTCAACTCATACGGCAGCCAACGTCTGGACGGCTGGTAGCCGTAGCCTGAGCACGCCGAGTGATTACAAGGCCACCGGCTTCTCGACGCATAATGCAGCGGCGGTGTGGGCCGTAGGCACGCGGGCGCTCACCGACAAGGCCGGCTTCACGATCTCGGGCACCACCACCACGCTCGACGCGCTGGAGGCCCACGGCGACGGCTACTGGCTCACCGGCCCGACGGCAGGCGCGATCGCGGACCAGGTGTGGAACGAGGCGATCGCTGGACACACTACCGGCACCACGTTCGGCGGCAAGAACCAGATCGGCGTGCCATCGGCTACGCTGGGTGACTACAAAGCCACCGGATTTTCGACCCACTCAGCGGCCAACGTATGGACCGCGGGGAGTCGAAGTTTGAGCACGCCCAGCGATTATATGGCCGATGTAAGCAACCTTGACGCCACGGTGAGCAGTCGAGCGACGCCGGCACAGGTGGCCACGGCCTTGACTGATATCAACCTCGACCATCTCGTGTTTACGGCAACAGCTATCCCCGCCGTTACGGCCGGGACATTTCTCGACCAGATTATGGACAACGGGACGGCCGTCTACAATCGCACGACCGACTCGTTACAGGCCATCCGTGACAATACCGCATGGAATACGGCTACGGGC
>SDBU01001252.1_pt1 | contig 36901 bp, 60 predicted proteins | sample 2277071 | NCBI WGS metagenome assembly SDBU01 (sample SAMN10397929, study PRJNA504765) | marine sediment metagenome | isolation source: marine sediment core GS08_GC12, 126 cmbsf | place: Arctic Ocean: Gakkel Ridge, Loki's castle | collected 2008 | reverse complement strand
AATGCCTGACGGCCCAGTCGGCCCGGTTGCTCCCGTATCTCCTGTATCTCCCTTTTCCCCCTGCGCCCCCGTAGCTCCCGTATCTCCGGTATTTCCCGTAGCCCCTGTAGCACCTGTCGGCCCTGCAACTTGGTCTAAGTTCGCCAATTCCAAAGAATCATCCCATCCTAAAAACTTATCCGCAACAGGACTAGGAAAAGTTATATCCGACCCTGTAGTAGTAATATCTTCTTTAATCGCCCGGTCAAGAACTTCCTGCTGTTGTTGTATCATCATAGTCAATTTATCAAGTTGGTCTTCTATGCTCTGTGAAGGTTCAGGATCGTTTTCAACTAAATCTAAAGCTTGAACTAAAGGAATGTTCCGCTGTATAACCAATTCTTTTGTGCTAGGCAAATTCCCGGCAATCAATATAATACTACCTCCGTTAGCGTCACCCGCTCCGCTTACAGTATAATCAGTTGTAATTGTCAATTCGGTTTCAGTCCCGTCAGCAATAAGGACTTCCGTAACCGTAAGTTCTGTATCTGCAAATATCTTAAAAGTATAATCGTATGTATCTAACGCACCTGTTCCCGTATAAATGTCTTTTGTTGTAGTTGAAGCTATCGTCATGGTTAATTTTCCTTTCTTTGTTATTTCTTTAGCCGGATAGGCGTACCACCCGCTTTTATAAAGTTAAATAGTGCAACCTGTTTCTTAGTTAAGGGTCTTCCCCGGACTTCTTTATCACTTAATATGGTCGCGGCTTTCTTGCGTGTGAGTTTGCCTGCCATTAGAAACCTCCCGGTGCTTTACCTCTACGTTTCTTGCCACTAATCTTTTTACCTGTTAAAATTTCAAAAAATCTAATACCTGTTCCTATAGGAATAGCCGTTGTGGGTTCCAATATAGAAGTTGCTGTTTTTAAATAATCTTCACCAGTAATTTCTTTTTTAGTCAAAGCCCTAATGCCTTTTTCTAAATCATCAAATAATGGAGTGCTAAATACTTTGAATACTTTTTGACCTGTTAATACCCTTGCTCCGGTTCTTATTGCATCATCGATTATAGGCATGGCGTTTACAGGACTTACTATCAACTGTATCATAATATCGTCAACAAGCTTTTCTAGTTGTTCCTCGAAATCTTCATCTTCTCTATTCAATCCTATAATCTTGCCTAAAAATGAGAAAGCTAACTTTGTCGCAAATCCTGCTGATACATACAATATAGGTTGGACAACTGCATATATAGACATTGTTTTTGCAAACTGACCTACTGATATATCCCCGTTTTGAAAGGTTATAACAGAGTCCACCATTTTCCTAAAATACTGGTTTGACGTATTTTTGAAAGCTAAGAATAATCTAGCAAAAGGATTTTTACTATTTTGAAATTGAGATAAACTAGAACTTAATCCTGACTGTTGAGCTTTCAACGTGGCTTTCTCAAATACGTCAATAGCCTCTTTCATAGACTTACCTTTAGCTAACTCTGATTTTATTAGCGGAAACCCGCCATAAATAATAGCCGTTATATCTCCGGCCCTGACAAGAGAAGTCAACATTCTAGTCCAATTTGCTTTATTGACACTTATACTTTCAGCACCTTCAATAGCTTCTCTAAGTGCCTCCGAGAATCCTTTGTTAAACCTTGCTTCTAAAAATGGAGCGTTATTCCATACAAACGTAAAAGTTTCTTTCGGGCTTAATACACCTTTAATGAAACCATCTACCCACTCAGAAGCGTTCATGTTTTCCGCAAAGTTGCCCATTGACATTAACTGCCGGACAAATGTGCTCGGGTTCAAGGCTATCTTGGCAGTCACCCAATTGTTAATGGCTTTTTGGAATAGACCGCTTATAGCGTCAATCTTTTCTGTTTGCTTATTTAATGAAATATTATCTATTTGAATTATTAATGTTTTATAAACATCTTCGCCGAACTTCTTTTCTATGGCGTCTTTTACCTTCCTATCAATAAACAACCTTTTTAATTCCTCAAATTTCCGGCTAACATTATCAACGTGTTCCGCCTGAGCAATATGCCTTTGTGCTTTATACCAAGCGTTTTTAGGCACAGGGATTACCCTTGTTTTCGCTCTTTCTTTTAACGCCGAAGGAGTTTCACCTTGTACCCTTAAATCGTCAAGAACGCTTACTTGAAACTCTGACGTTGCCGGCCAATAGTTTTCTACAAACCCTAAATCCCGCCCTGTTATTTCAATATTTCTTTTATTTAAAATCTCTCTGTAACCTTGGACAGCTTCTTGCAAAGAATCACCGAAAAGTTCATCTTCTCTGGTTAACTTAGCCATAAGACTTTCTACTTGGTCTTGACCAAAAGCTTTAAAATAATCTTGTTTCTTCTTGTCATTTTTAAGAGAATTGTATATATCTATAAGTTCGAGTTTTGACAACTCTGTTGTCAGCCCGTCTTTTACATCTGTTATTTGGTAGTCTTTCAATGACATCTTTTCAAACACTCTCATAATATTCTTATCATTATAAATCTTGGAAGCTTCTACTGTTATGTCTAAGGTTGCTTTATAGGTAGCCGTAATTCTCCTGCTTTCATTTAGTTCCGGATCGTGGGTTTCCGCAAAGTCTTTACCGCCAATAGAGTTAAGCATAGAATAAATGCTTGTAAATCCCTTACGATAGATATTTCCGATTTTGGTCTTAACTGTTCTCTTGTCAGCTTTTATCTTATCAATAGAATCTAAGGCAGAATTAACTATCTCCTGCCTGTTCAACCTTTTCTCTAAATCAGCCTCGTCCTTTGCCTTCTTACCAAGCTCCTTAATCCTTAGAATATCCGCAAGGACTTGGTTGTGTATTTCTACAGACGCAGAAGCACCATTAGCCTTTAAAGACAAAAACCTTTTCTTGATTAAATCTACTTCGCTTAACCCTTCTTCCGGAAACTTATCAAATTCTGCTTGAGCCTTTTCTTGATTCAGTTTATTGAAATCTCTCAATGTATCGAATAACTTATTAGTCTCAAAATCAAACTTACCAACACGACGTTGTCCTACCTTTAAAGGTTTGGTTGTTTTTAGTTCTTTCTTAATTTTTAAAGAGACTTTCCTTTTTTGCGCAGCTACATTAAGTCTTGCTATTGTCTTCCTGATATCTGGCAAAGCCTTTAATAGTTGTTCCTGTGTTTGTATATTTTTAATAGTTCTAATAAACTTAGCTTTATCTTTGGCTTCTAACGGAGATTCTTCAAGGCTTTTAATTAACTGAGTTTGAGTTTCTTTTATTTCAGCTTTAGTTTGTGCAGGTTCAGTAACAAATTTATCCCTCGCTTTTTGAATAGCTTTTTGTAAATTTACTATCTTTTCTTCCGGAGAAACTTTTTCTTTCACAGTCGGCACTTTCGCCTTCTCAATCCCCTTCGCCTTGTTGAAGATGTCGATGAGTTGTTTGCGTCTTGCTAAAAAACTTCTCTCTACATCCGATAGTTCTTCTTCTTTTAGAAAGCCTTCTCTAAGTCCAGCTTCCAATTCAGCACCTCCAATAATACCGGCTTCATCTCTTCCTCTTCTTAATGCTTCTTCAAAAGTATTAGCTTGGAAATCACCTTGAGGCACATTGTTATTATCAAAAGTAGTAACCTGAAACTTTCCCTTTTGCTTGGCAGATTTAGTTATAGAAACCCAAAGATTGCTACCAGTTATTTTTGCGGTTTTTCCTTCTTCTATAATCTCAACTCTGATGTCTTGGCTCTCCACAAACTCCTCCGCAGTATCAAACTTCTTGGCTTCTTCTGTGAGAGCGACTTCGCCTTCAACCGCTGGGGCTTCTTCTATAACTCCCTTCTCAAACGCCGCTTCCATCATTAGTTCTTCGTTATCGAAACCTAAATCATTAACCTGTTTCTTATCTATCTCGGCTTTATTCTCATTTATAAAATCGTCTACGTTATCAAATTTCTTGGATTCTTCAACCAATTCTTTAATCTCATTATTCAGAGATTCTTGCCCTTTCTTAGTTTGTGCTTTGTTTTGACTTCTAGTCCCTGAAATAGTTGACACCGCAGACCCGGGAATGCCCAGTAAAGGAAAACTCAATAACCCTTGAATAGTTGTATCTTTAATCCTTTGTCCAGCTTCTTTCAATGTCGGTCCAGTAAATGCTTTATCCTCAACCATAGCGTCTTGTAGATTCCCCCCGGCCTCAGCAAAAAGGGCAATTAACTCTTGAGTATCTTCTTCAAGTATTTCTAAGGCTGTAAACGTAGCCAGTTTCGCAGAAAAGGTAAGACTGTTTGCTAAGAATTTGTTTATTGCTTTGTTCTTAACTCCAGCAACAGCCTTTTTAACAATAAAATCTGTTATTGATTTTTTCCCTAGTCTTGGAGCAAACTTATTAAAGACTTGTCCAAGCTGTAACAATTCTATTGCTCCTATCATATATCCTGCCGGAACAGCCCATTTTTTCGCAATATCTCTATCTACACCCGCATTTATTAAGGCTCCGTATATACTTCCGCCTTCAACCTTAGACGCGTTCATCCATGCACCCCACGCTTGACCTACTGATTGACCTGCTATAAAAGCTGGTGCTACGGTAAATGCTTCTTCGGGAAAAGCTACCTGTGGCCCCAATTGTCCGGCTACAACGGCTGCAGCGGCTGCTGCGGCACCAAACTGATTACCATAATTGATTGATTGCAACGTAGATGAAAACATATAAGGTAACAATTCTGTTGTCCCGCCAATTATCTTTTCGGCTATATTGTTAGCACCGAACCGGATATCGTTTTCTGGGGTAAACTCTTTAGTGTTTTTCTGCTCAAACAAGATCGCTTCTTGGTCAGATATTGTTCCTTCCATTGCTCGCCAATAAGCCCCTCCTACATCTACTATAGACTGACCCTTTCTCAGCCTATACCCTTCCCTATTGGCAAAGGTAGTCATAGCCCTTTGTTCTTCTGGAGTAAAGAACGTAGTCCTGATAGCATTTTCCATAACGTCAGGAGGAGTGCCATCGGGAAACTCTACTGCAGTATTCTTTTCTTTAACAGTAATAATAGGCATTATTCAGATTTCTTTTCTTTTCTAACCAATTTGCCATCTTTAAAAACCCACTCGACTTCGACATTAGACTTTACATTATTAACATTATTAAATCCATTTACGCTATCATGGACACCAACGGGAAGATCAACCAAATCTGCCAATTCAGGATGTATACTTCTTATCTGATTATCAAGAACCTCTTTACCAATCTTGAACGTATCTTCGTTAGACAATTCTTTACCTTTCACCTTATCAATAAATCTTCGCTTCATAAGGTTTTCTATTATTATACGATTCCCTGCCGGAAGCCCAAAGAAAACTGTGTCCGGACTCAAGAAATCAAATACAGCCTTCCATATGCCTTTTTTCTCTTCCTGCTTAACGCTAAACGGGTCAATCGATCGTTGAAAGAAATCATTTAAATCCTTTTGATCTAACTTTCCGGCTGCATGAGTGTTCAGAATCTTTGTCCTAAATTCCCGGACAGCTTCCGGATCAGACTGATCTAAATTTAAGTATTCATCCCACGTTATATCAAAAGTGTCATCATCTGTTTTAGCCTTAACAGTATCCGGTGAGGTTATCACGTTGGCTAAAGCTTTTGCATAATTAGAAGAAATATTCTCAGTTTCAAAAAGAGATTGAACTTCTTCCAACCCTAACTTACCTTCAATGAATCTGTTTGTAAGAGCTATCTCATTATTCGTTTGTATTTCTTGTTTAGCAACATCAGCTTCTTCCGCTTGTTTTTTAGTCATTCTTTCAGCCGTTGCTAACTTAGTTATTCGAGTTGATGCATCAACATCTTTATATATTCCTTTCTCTCCCAGCTTCAACTGCGCTGCTACATCATTAGCATTTATTTCTATATCATGGTCAACTTTGCTTGACCACCAAGATTTTATCGTAGACAGTTTTAATTTGACTCCCTCACTAACAGAAAGCATTCCGGCTACAACCTGTTTGTCAATTGAATTTTTCATTTCAGCAATAGCTATTTGCTGGAACTTTTCATTTTCAATATCAACAAACTTTTCTTTTTGAACAACCAAATCTTCAGACAACTTTGCGGCCGAATCTTGCATCTGCCTCTTCCGTAGCGTCTTACGAACATTGAAATCGGTCATTATTGCCGACCGGTCAAAGTCTCCTTGAAACTCGCGCCTTGCCCTATTCGTTGTGAACGTGCCGTTTACGTCTTCCCTAATCTTCTTTATCTTATCCTGAAACTGACCGACATCAAATATATCATCTGTCTGTGCAGCTTGTAACTCCAATTCCTTAAACCTACGTAACATATCAGTATTAGCCCTAGTCTTCTCATTAAGAACCTGAGCATCCAAAAACTTCCCGGCAACTTTATTCAACGTATCAGCAATTCCTTGCACGGCTTCGGTCTTACCCGTAAACAACTTAGGGTCAACCCTCAATCCCGGCCCTTGAGTTGTTAATGTCGCGTCTGTCTGTACTCTTGGTATCTTTACCATAACGCCTCCGTATATTTTCTTTATAAATTACTTAGAAAATCTGTAGTGGTAGATAGTAATGTTGTTCCTGCACGCGCACGTCCGGTTGTCCTCGCCCTTTCCCCGGCAAGTTCTTGTTGTAAAGCTTCCGTTTCAAGCCTACTTTGTCTTATTGACGAGTTTATTGTACCTACAAGAATAGCAAGTTCTCCTTCAAATGCAGTTTCTTCTAATACGTCAAGAGGGCTTCCTTCCGGGGTAACCCCGGCCTTAGCGAATAAGGCTTGTTGTGTTGAACTGAAACTCTTTAACGCACGGCGTTCTTTCTTAATATCTAATCCGCGTTTAAACTTTTCTAACTCTCTGTCTTGACGTGCGATATTAGCGTTTAAATTAAATGCGGCCTGTTCTGTATCTGCCGTACCAAACTGACTTATTGCAGAACTAATCCCTGTGCCTAATTGAAGTATGTTTAATGCCGTAGAAAACCCTCCAAACCCTGAAACAGATGAAGTAGGAGAAGGACCCATAAAATTAGTTCCAAATCCGCCTCCTACGCTTGGTGTCGTTGACATTATATCTCCTTATTTATATTACTTATCTTGAACTTCGCTCGTTAAAATTACAGCTAATACCGTCATTGGTAACGGTTGTGTTTGTTGAATAACATATTCACCTATCCTATCCCATCCAGCAGGGTATGTTACTCTCTTGCTTCCGGTGAATAAATCCGGGGCTTGATCCATCCTATCGCCTGCTTTCCTAAAATAGATAGTATCTAATTGCCCTGCTCTCCCAAACTGCGCACCTAACGTCTCATCAAATACAATAGTTGATATATAAATATGTCTATCCTTACCCCTACCTGTACCTGTCGCAGACCCGTCAGCTAACGGCAACCCGCCTATCGTGGCGTTCCTCCCTAACCCTATATGAACCTTAGCCGCTTTAATACTCAAGGTTATTGCGCCCGAAGAAACTGTTTTGTTCGGATGTACCGCACCGTCACCCAGTATCGCAACACTTTCTCCTTCTAAATGGTCTAATCCAGATATAGTCGTTACCATTTCTCTTGCTTCACCTCCGGTAACATAAGTTGTAAATCCTGTTCCATCTATTTCGTTATCGCTTGTATCAGTTAATTTAAACGTATTCGCCGCCACTTCTTTGACTTTATAAAACTTGTTATTAAGTTCTGTCATCCCTACAACATCAACAATCTTTATTTGATCACCATTACTAAACCCGTGTGCGGTAGAACCACAAACAACGGGCTTAGTCTTACTTGCAGAAGTTATAGTCTTAGGAACGTCTAAACTTAACCCGCTATCTAAAAAGAACGCGTCATCTTGGTCATCAAAAGACTGAGGCATAACGAACTCTACATACCTCCGGGTAGTGCTGTTTATTGTACGTTTAATAATCAACCAGACTTGGTCATCTCCTGTAAGCCCCGGAATAATAGCCACGCTTTCAGCCTTAGCTTTTCCTGAAAGAGTTTCCTCAAACAACCCGCCAAAAATCTGTCTGCTCCACGCAATAACTTCTTGATCAATCTGCCTTGTTAATGTAGCCACCTCGCCGTCATTCCTGACTAACCATAACGTGTTATTAGGTGATTGCTGATAAGCCATATCCACAACAGAATCTTTTAAAACGTGGTCGGCTAAAAGCGTCATGTCTAAAGCACGTTGCGCATCTATATCAAAATCAAAAGCCAATTCCCTCAAAGTTTTTAAATCCCTTTGCACATAATATACAAAATTCCCTATCCTCCGAGGCGATATATCCGAAGCACCGTAAGTTGTATCTCGTTGAACAACAATGCTTGTCGGGGTTATAGGGACGTTGGCAGTACCTGAACTAGCCGAGAACGTACCGCCGAATGTCCCTATCTGTAAAGCTTTAGCACCCGAAGAAAACCAGCGTATCTTATTGACTTGTTCGGTGCTTATAGTGTAATTATAAGCGTCAGAAGCATCTACGCCGGGAAAGAAATCGTCAAATACATTTATAAAGCTTCCCCAAAAACTTTGAGGTTGGTCAGTTGTCCTACCATATACTATCCGTTGCTCATGGAAAGAAGCTACCGCCGGATACCCTGCGGAATCACTCCACGCACCTTCAGCCCAGTCAAGAATAGCCGCAGGGCCGGTGGCTAAATTCCCTGCTGAACCGTCTTGTTTAAGTTGAACATCTCCGTCTACATGAGTCGTGTCGGTAAAATTTGTTATTTTTACATAACCGTCCTTAACTAACCAAAACGCTCCTTCATGATTAGCATTGAATATAGCCGCAGAAGCCGTTAAAGTTATTCCTGCGCCTGCGTCTGCCGAAGGAGTGATTGTTGTTGTTGTTACGTTCGTTGTCTTGAACGGCCCGCCGAAGAAAGTTATTACCGCTAAAGTAAAGGCGTTTGCCGCTGTTCTTGATAATATCCGTTGCGCGTGGCTTCCGTGAGTTAAATACATCACGTCAGCTGATTGCGTGAACTTAACATCAAACAGTTGTGCGGTTGTATACGGAGTGACTACTTCTAAGACCTTATTAACTACCCCGCCGGAAACGTATGCACTAAATCCCGAAGTGCCGTCAATAGCGTTACCGTCTGTATCCTGTAAGGTAAAGGTAACTCCTGAATTAGCTACCTTAAATACTTTATTGTTTAGCTCGGTCATCCCCACGACATCAGTAATAACAACCCAATCCCCGTCTGTGTACCCATGCCCTGCCGCAGTTATCTCAATCGGGTCGAGTTGAGTTGCCCCGGTTATGGTAACATCATCTTCCAACACCCTGCCGTTGTTGCTATAGAACCGCATATACAGGTTTCCCATCTCAATTATATATGTCTGTGCGGTATTAAATGTAAATTCTATCAGGCGGGTAGAAAGAGAACTGTCCTTGACTTCTCCGACAAACTTCGTCCCCGGGCGATGCGTTGCTCCACCTGCATTGAGGATGAGGGAGTTCTCTAAAGTCTTTGCACCGTTTTGATATCGGTTTATGTCAAACCTGCCCAACAGTTTAGGAGAAAATTCTCCGGCAGTATAGTTTGTGATTGAGCTTGTTACTTTTGGCATTTTATTTCCTTAACATCCACAAACTGGAAACCAAGTCTCCCACGAAGTCCTTCCAACTAACGCCGACCCCGCACCAAGTCTTGCTAAAAGAATGTCATCCTGCATTGGAGAAATCGGCGTACCTTGTTGTGAATCTACATGCACGGCATCCGGTAATTTAATCTTGGTATACGCTTCCGCTAAAAGCTCAGCCATGCTCCTTGACGCTGTAATAGTAAACGCCATTTCCGCAGCTAACAACGTTGCAAAAGCGGTTATAAACTTAGGTGAATATTTCTGTGGGTCGGTTAACCGGAAAGTATATTTTATATTTAAGTCTGCTGTATCTGAAAGGATCTTATCGCCTTCAATCTTAACAAGAGCAGATTCTATGTTAGTGAAGTTTACCTTTAAACAGTCAACAGGTCTTTGGTAAACAAGAGTTACCCCGTCATCTGTGTATACAGGATCAGCTGTAGTAAGCCCTAACGCTTTTCTCTTCTGAGCAAACGTCCAAATATGTTCCATGAGTATATCTTCAAGAGTTTCATCATACAAAGCTAGACACGTTCTTGCTTGGATAGAATCTTCAGTATCTACGTTAGTTATCCTATCCGCACCGAGTAAAGTCAAAGCTCTGTTACATATTTTCGTCTTCGAAATGGCTGACATGGTAATCCTCCTTATTCATCAAAAAGCCTACAACCGTTGCAGTATAAAAAGCAGGCAACCCAAGCTGCCAGATAAACGTACCGCCCGCACAAAGTGATATACAAGCAAAACTTGAGAACAAATATTTGTTTTCTTTAGTGATTTTAATGTTTCCTAAAAATACTAAAAAAGCTATTAAAAAGATACTTAATCCTATCAACCCGTGATTATATCCTATCTCAGCATATTCGTTATGAGCTTGGTACATCTTGTTATTGTATCTCAAGTGATACATATATCTAAACGACCCCGGCCCAAACCCGGTATAAGGATAAGCTAATTTCTCTATAACCTTACCGTCTTTCTCTTTTACAAGGATATAAGGTTCAGCCAAATCCTTCCACATCTGTTTCCAATGGATAACCCGACCGCTAAAACTGAATTGACCTCTGAAAGCTTTGCTATAATTATACCCACCCCATAATGCTCCTGACAACAGTACCACCAAGGCTAACCCTACAATAGCTTGTTTCTTGCCTAGAATAAAAAAAAGTAAAAACAACGAGACTATCATAGCACCAATGCCTAACGCGCTATACGTCAAGACCACAGCTACCGCCATGATCCCGGCTTTATACCACATCTTGAAATATAAGGTTATCGGAACAAGCATGGCTATAAACGGAGCTAACAAAGTAGGATGGTCAAAGAAACTTGTTACTAAGGCTTGCGGAGTGTTCAGAGTATCTTTGTGAAGACTTAGGTTTATCCATTGGTGAAGACCGAAAGATTGAAATATACTGTGTACCGCAAAAAGAAATCCCATCCATACCATTATTTTGAGAAAGAACTTCCTGTCTCTTATCAGCGACATTGCACATATCATCAACAAAAAACAGAGAGGGATAAATAATGCTTCCCAAATCCAAAACGCGCCTACGTCAAGACCAAACTGTTTAACAAGCTGCTCAAATATTGGTTTAGGACATTGCCACGCACTAAATAACCCTGCAAAGAACCATAGAAAAATCCACCTGTTGTTAAGAGGTTTCATCCCTCCTTTAAAAAGACCCCAGAACCCCAGGGCTAATGCTATTGCCATTGCTAACATCAATTGCGGCGGTCTGCCTGCCATCTTTATTAGCGGTAAAAACGGTAAAACAATTAGCCCTAGAGTTAGAAGTGTTTTTCCAAACATAAATTAATTAGCGTCACTCCACTCAGCCGAGCCAGTATCGACTACATACCAAACACCTGAAGCACCTACAAAAGTAATCGACCCGCCAGTTATTCCATCTGACTTTACCCTATCGCCAGTGCCTAAAGGTGCGCCAGTTGACGGTGGTGCATATTCAATAAGATCTCCAGACTGAGGCGTAATCAAGATAGCATAATCTAAACTTACTCCACCTGCAACTCCTCCATCAACAACTGAGTAAGTTAATCCTGCTGCTGCCGTAGGTAAAGTAACTAAGTTTTGACCTGTTGCTGTCATAATATACCTACGCGGTGAATCTGTTGCTGTTGCAGTCTTGTTTGTAGTAGAAACAACTTCGTTGATTAATCCAATAGCAATTGTCTTTTCTCTCCCTACTCCGGAAATAGCAACATCTCCAGTGAAGTTCAACCTGATTGCTGCTCCACCTATTTTTACACCGTCCTTCTCTATCGCTACCTGCCCGAAAACCGGGCTTGCTAGAAACAGAAGGAGGCTAAACATTACTAAAAACCTTCTCATAAAACCCTCCTATTACTTCTTGTTTCTAATTAGTCGACCACGAAAAGCACAGTCAACTTTATCGTCCCGGTAGCAATACCTGTCGCTGTAGTAATGATAATCTGTAAATCGCTGTTATCTTCGCTGTCATCTAACTCGTAAGCTGCTCCGGCAATGTTGTTCATTCTTGTAACTAACGCTCCAGATCCATGATCTGTTGCTGTGATGTACCTATCAGATACTTCTGCATCACCTACTGACAAATCGGTGCTGTTTGTTAAATCGTCTGTGTTCAAGATCACTTCTAAGATACGCGCACCTGCATTAAGAGTAGGCCCCATTTCAATCGTTGACCCTATCTCTAACGTCAATGTTTCATAAGTATCTTGGAAAGTTTTCACCCGGCCATCGCTCTGACCCTTTGTCAATAGCGTCCCGGCATCAATTAAAGTCTTATTAACTCCTTTTACTGCTGACATATCTTAATTCCTCCTGTTTAAGCTGTTAATAATTTATCTTTCTTGACAAGCAATCTGGACAATTCTTTCTTCCTCAAGCCGAGTCGCTCCAATGGTCATCGCAACGTGTACTTGCCATGCGTAGTTTTTGTCAGGCCGCTCATCAATCCTAACAGTAGGCTCATTAGAGATACCTAACTGGATAGCTGCCTTGTGGTAACAATAAACTCCCCGGTTAGCTGTCCCGGCTAATAACGGCAACCTTTTGCTTGAAATCCGAACAAACCTAAATCCTAGAAACTGGTCTACTGTACCATTGACTAAGGCTTTAACAGTATTGAAATCTTGGCTGGTGACTTCTGTAGTGCTTAAAAGATTAGTGACTTGCTGAGGCGTAGTTACGCAAACTCTGTCTTCGTCCTCAACATCTTCCTCGTCAAGTTTCTCTTTTGCTTGAAGCAACTTGTCAATAGTAAGTCCCGAACCTGCTACGGCAACCTTAAAATCGGCATCAAAAGATACTTCTGTCCCACCTGCTTTTCCTGCAAAAGCTGTAGAGTTGAAAGCATTGATAATTCTATCATCCATCTTTCGACCAGCCGCCCACATAGCCGATGTTGAATAATCACTCTTAGGATCAATGATCATACGAAGTTGATCCTCTTTGTCAAACAACACGTTGTGGATCCAGTCTATCTTTGCTAACCTGCGTCTCTGGTGGTCAGGATCGATTGAAGGTGTATCTTGATGTCTTGAAGTTTTCTCGATCATTTCGGTTGCGCCGAGTTGATCGTAGAACTTAAATTCACTATTAAACTCTGTATCAATTCTTGTAGTACCTCGTAACTTACTGCCCCTTTGTTGTACTAACTGGATGAGATTATCCTTAAACTGGTTAATAAAAGCCGTTGAAACTGCTCCCATATCAAACCCTCCTTTTAGCTAAACAATAATGTCGTAACCCTTAGATTGTCCGCTAGGCGGGTCTAATATGAAAGTTTGGGCCTCTTACGAGGTTATCCTATTTTGTGTCTGTTACCGGGACTTTTCAGGATGGGCCAATTGAACCAGTTGGCCCGGTTGGCCTTAAGCTCGAAACTTTTTCCTTCTTAGTTCCCCCAACAACAAACTCGTACATCTTCTCTGCTACGTCTGCACAAGCGTCTCTTGAAAGACTAACTTTACTTGCCATTTGCACAGCCGCTTTTATGCATTCTAATCTTATTTCTAGTTTCTTATCTTCGGTCATACCGTAGCCTCCTTCTTAGGAGGATAGGCCATCTTGTAAAGACTTTCCATGTAATTAACTCGTTCCTTACGCAAAGGCGAGTTCTCATCATGGTAAGGGTCTTTTAAATCCATTCTTATCTTTTGTATCTCAGCTGCTGCTTGTGCCGGGGTTAATGTAAGGCTGCTATCTCCACCTTCACCTAACTTATCTTCTCCGAACTTACTTGCCATATTAGCTAAGAACTTTAACACAGCTGGTTTATTTGCAGGTCTATTTCCCAGCTCTCCAATAAGCTCATCCATAGCTTCATCACTACCGAGTTTCTTAACTAAGGCTATTGCCGAAGCTTTGTTCTCTTCATACTTATCACCCCATTCGCCTCGTAACGCTGTCTCAGCTTTCTCTTTATCTTCCTTATCCGCAGCATCCATTTGAATTAACGCGTTCTTCTGCCGTTCTAAATCAAACGCCTGTAACGACTTGGAAAGGTCTTGGGATATTCCGTTCTTGAAAGCGAAGTCTTTCCACAAAACTTCGGTCTGTTCTGATACTTGAATCCTATCGTCTGTGCCTTCAGGAAGCTTAGGTATTTCGTATCCTTCTTTTGCTTCTGGCCGGCCTAGTTCTATCTGAAACTTATCAACATCTTTCTGCGGAGCATCTTTACCGGGAACAAGCAACCCTTTCAATCCAATCTTCTTCTCTAATTCAAGATGCGAACGCACCTGGTCGCTTACACTTTTATACTTTTCTAATCCGGGGTGATTCTTAACATCATCCTCGAGCGAGTCGCGCCAAGACCCTTCTGGTGGTGGATCCTTTGGAGGATCAGCTGGCGGTGGGTCTGCCGGGGGATCCGCAGGTGGCGGGTCAGCCGGTGGGTCTGCTGGTGGATCTGTCGGATCCACGATATAAGACATACCGAAGTTTGGCATAAGCCATTTCAACGGGTTTAAGTTGTCCAATACTGGGCTTAAATTATCCGTAAACATTTTGAACATTATAGTAATTCCTTCCTCATTTCAGTTAGCTTATCAACATTAAGTGTCATTACATTCTCAATGCTAATAAGCATTTGTCTGCGTCCCTCGTTTATAATTGTTCCGTAGACATCGCCCGGGACAAAGGTCGAGTCACGTTTGAATCCCCATTTCTCTAGCTGTGTTAAGACTCTTATGCCAGCTTCGGTCTGAAATGTCTGGCAGAAGTCTACCTTCAACTGTTTGATGTTCTTAATCTCTTGGTCTGACGGTTGTATCATTAGCAAGCCATCACGTCTCCTTCCTAAACGAATACCTCTTCGCCTCTGTTATACGCACGTTTCACTTGTTTAAATAGATATTTGATAGAGAACAAACCCTGTTCCTTCTTAGACATTTTCATATATGCCTGATAAGTCTTTTTGCGTAACCGTCTTACTACTGTGCCTCTCATTTCTATTCCCTCAAATCCTTATCAGCCTTAGCAATATCTTTCGCTATCCCCGCACCCTGCTGCATAGCTTCCATCACCGCTTGCTGTTGAGCCTGTTGCGCCCGGGCTTCACGAATAGCGTCAACCTCTTCATCACTAAACACTATCTCCGGATTGATTGCCCGAACGTCTGCTAATATATCTATTGCCTTATCAGCATTGATTTTATCAATAGCCGAAGGTTTGACTTGAGCTATTGCTGCCGCTTCATTTAAAAAGCTTTGGATTGCTATTACTTCGCTCGCTCTCTGTGCTAAAGCTAACTGAGAAACGTATTGTATGTCTAAGTCCTGCCCTACTAAAGCTTCAGGTGGAGGCGGTAACACGCCTGTTCTTAACAGAATTAAAAACACTCTGGTTATAATCGGGTCGAATACTTCCTGTGTAAACCTGCCAACAACCGGTCCCAACAATACCATGTTCTCACTTATCCTACGCTGTACTTCGGGTATAGTCATCTGTTTAGTTATCTGTGAAAAGGCTTTGAACAAAGGCACAAAGAACCCTTCTTCAATGTCCTCTTTAACAAGCCTGACCATATCAATCCCAATGCCTATATCACCCTTAGTATCAATCACCTGGAACGCGTCTGCGGGTGTCTGTGGATTCTTATAGTTAATCCCTGCCGGGTTAAGGTTAAACGGTAGTATGAATCCCGAAGAAGGCAGGATTATCGCAGGGTCAACTTTCTTCATTGCGCCGCGAATAAGAACCTTCTTCTCAGCGTTGAGCATGAGTATATCGTTGAACACGTTCATCGCCGGGGAGAAACCCCATTCTTCCCCTGTACGTTTATTGAACCTACCTACAGCATAGGGATTTTCATTAAACCCGCTTTCGGTTATAGGAGATGCGTTCTTCTTGTATATCCACTTAGAAACCCAGGGCATATTAATATTATCTTCTTTCCCGGCCTGTCTTGTTTCTCTTGGGAATACAGCATGGATAAATGTAAACTTCTTATTAGGGTCAGTCGGGGTCTTGCTAATAGCATCTTTGACATCCTGCGGAGATAACTCACCCCACCGGGTAAACGCCTGTTGTGCGGTATATTCAAACTCACGGTAAACATGGTTGACCCTGCCCTTGTCATCTTCTTCAATGAGCAATTCCCGGATTAATATAGCCGTAAACCTTACCCGGGTTTTAATATCTTGTTCAGTAAAAATAGCCCCTGTCCCAAACACTCCGCTATCAAGATAAAACTCTTGCAACACCGCTTGAAAGTTAGAAGTATTTAATGTGCTGAACACCTCGTCCTCAGCTTCTTTAAACCATATCTTGATATCTTTATTTTCCATTGCTCGCTTGTTCTTAGTAGCAAGCTTGAACCATTTAGAGCTAGGATTAGTTAAATGCGAGTTGAACCCGGCGGCCATTGTCTCTAACGCCCGGATAGCCGTGTTATCAAACAACCTATGGAAATCTAACCTCTGCCCGGGAACGCGATCAGTCGTAACGTATGCTTTACGAGGAATACAAAAATGAGCTAAGTCTTGCCAGTAACTAGCCCAGTTATCACGTCTGCTTCTCAACCTCTTTACTCTATCAACAATTTCTTGTGGGGTCATGTTTATATCTCCTAAATTTCTTTTACAAAATGAGTTTCGAGAAACTTGTATCCTTTCATCCTATAAAACCTGTCAAGCCATTCTTTGTTACCGAACCTGCCTACAATCATTCTCACTATCCCAAATTCTTTACAATAACTTTCAGCAGCGGTTAACAATTGTGTCCCATACCCTTTGCCTTTAACTCTTGAATAAAAGAACAATTCCATAAACATCTTGCCGGGAATCATTATCATGTCTTGCAACGTGCCACCTATACCGGCAACGACTTCCTTATCTTCTATAACAACGAACGCAAGGTGATGGTTAAGGATTTCAACCGCAGCCCGAATGGCTGTCTCTTCGGTAAACATCACCTTATAACTATCATCTTCGTTAGCACCAAACTCAATGATTAATCTAAACACGCCGGGGAAATCTAATATGTTTGCTCGGCGTATCGTCATTAAGAACCTAACAACGTCTTAGCAAATGTTTCTGTCGGCTGTCCCGCTCCTAAAGGCGAAGTTAATATAGTCTTTGTTCTGCGCCGGCGTAAAGTAGCTTTTTTCTTCGTTTCAGTAGCAACACCAGCCGCAGCTTGTTCAGCTTTCTTGACTTCCTCAGCTTCTTCAAGTTGCCGTCCGGTTTCAATAGCTTTTTGAGATTTTATAGCTTCTTGTGCAGCAAGGTCTTGCGTTCGGGTAGCAGACTTAACCGCCTTGCGTTGTTGTTTTGCCCCTGTAATTGAAGTAACTACGCCTGCAACCCCAGCTGCTGTGCCTATTACAGCTAATGTTCCAAGAGCTGTTGCGCCTGCTGTTCCCGCCGTTGCTCCAAGTGCTACTCCTATTGCTGGTATAAATGGCATATTCTCCTCCTAACTTACAATCGCCGTTCTCGGTAATCTACGGTTTGGTAAAAAGTTTGCTAATGGATCTTGATCAACCTGCGCTTCACGAGGAAGTTTATCGCCTTCTGCGCTATTGTACGGTATCTTTGCTATTTGTTCTTGCATTGCTAAAGAATCAACAAGGTCAATGTATAAACTTTTGATTTCGTCTTTAGTCACACCAAGCAGTTCCGATTCTAATTCCGGCAACCATTCAGCGTAATCCGGAAACCAGATAAGATGCGCTTTGAACCGAGGCTGCAACATTTTAATACGTTCAAGCTTTGACCCTAACTTGGCATGTTCAAGAGGAATTATATCAAAGAAGATATTGCGCCGGGCCATATCTTTATAAATAAATGGTTCAATCACATCTTTGAGTTGGCCTTTTTCTATTCCAAACTCCTTCAATTTCCATTGTATCACCTTATCAAACATAATGTCAATAAGTTGTGCAGAGTCCCACCGACCGTAAGGAACGTCTACTATCTGCCACCGATTGTTTGGATCTACAAAGTTTATTGTTATTGCCCGGTAACAAGACGATGTGCTTTTAGATGAAGCCGGATCAAGTGTCGCGCACGGGCTACACCCGGCGATTAGTTTTGGTATCGCCTTAACCGGAAAGTATCGAAAATCAGCTCTTTTAAATATCCTTGTTTCTTCACCGACAGCCTGACACATCTTCTCACGTAACCAAACATCAATCTGTCCTATCTTGCGATAATTCTCTTGTTCAATTTTAATGCTTGCAAGTGTATTCTTTTCAGGCCACGCGCTTTCCCCTTCAATAATCACTGGGATCTTCATAGTTATAAAGCCCAATTCTTTAGCGTTATCCATTACACGTTCAACTAAACATCTTTCACCAAGATTGTTACCAATCATAAATATCCGAGTGAATTGTCCTAAAAACTTTACGTCTGATAAAAACCATTGCCAATCTGATTCGGTTACAGTATCTGATCGGGCATCTTCTAAATCTTGTGGATCATCAATAATAACTACTTTAGGTCTGCGGTCAATATTAGACAATCCCCGGATAGACGCGCCCTTACCATACGCTTCAATACGCACATTAACTATTTCTTCTGTCTCCGGGTTCTTAACATCAACGCTGAACACGCTGGTAGATTCTTCGTGGATCTTGACACAATTGGCAGAAATCGCCGGGTTGTTTTTATATTCGTTTTCTATTTCTTTTAGTTTGTTCCCGGCAAGCGTAGCATTGTTCTTAATGATAACTATATAATCCCGGGACTGATCAGGGAAGGTTAAACAATATAACGGGAAGGCACGGAGAACGTACTGAGTTTTGGCAGATTCTCTATACCCTTCAATAACATAATTTTCTTTTTTATTTAGTAAAACGTCAGACCAAGTGAAATGATATTTAGCAGCTTTAACTTCATCGTTACCACAAATCAACAATATCCTACGAAAATAAACTAAGTTCTCCGAAGCCATCGCAACGGCTTCAGCCATCGTCATTTGTTGCGTAGCTTTTTCCAAGCCTTAACTCCATTGCTTTTTGTAGAACACCTGTAAAGAAATGTTCGTGTTTAACCGTGCCAAGGATTTTATCTTCTTCTTTGTTATGTCCGTTCAATCTCTCTTTAATTTGTAAAGCTAACTTTGTAGCACCAAGCTGGACATTGTTATCATTGACTTCAATAAAGTCATTAGAATTTTCATTAACAACAATTTTGCCATTTTCTTTCTTAACGAGAATATCACAACTTTGAATTTTCTGTGCTTTGGTCAATTTAAAGACATTATCTGCAAGGTACCCGTCCGTAAGTCCAGCTCTATCAAGGAGTTGCTGAAAAGCATTTTTTATCGTAGGTTTGAGTAGGTTCTCCCTACCAGACATTGTTTGTTTATATCCGGCTTGAAGTGCAGCTTGCGAAGCATTTCCCGATTCTAAATAAAATTTAACAAACTTTCTCTGTTTAACAGTAAGCTTTTGTTTTGCCATAACTAAACTAATTTCATTGCACTAAACGGTGTGAGCATCTGCGGTGTATTCTCAATTTTCTTTGTCGGGTCCATTCTAATAAAGAATGGCACGTTCCAATGTTTATTATTTTCTTTTGTGCAAGAAGGACAGATACGAATAAACTCGCTTTTATGTTTAATCTCAACGATTCTACATTTTAAGCAGAGTTTACTCATGCTATTTAAATTGTATCAGATGAGAGGCGGGGGTGTCAAGGAGAGATTATTTTTCTAATAAATAATCAAAATTACGATAAATCTGTTTCCAATTTATAACATCACCATCTACAAATTCAAAAGGAACCGTCTTGTTATTGCCAAATCTTTTATATAGCCGTTCAAATCTAACATTTATATCTTCTGCTTGCGGACACCTTTTAGTAACAATATCTGCTATTTCCTTAGGATTAAACCACATTATTATTCCCCCTCCTATACGCCTCAGGCAACGTCTTGATAAAGATTCTTAAACTGTTTAATATCTCTTTCTAATTCCTGTTTAAATTCAATTAAATCTGGAATTAGAAACTTATGACTCTTTTTATTATTCTCTCTTAGTTCCTCAATTATTCCCGGGCCGTATAGTTTTACCAAAGCATCGCCATATTCTAAGGTGTTACCTTTCAAATTAATATTGCAATTATAACATTGTGCGTGACATCCCCGCTTATAAAATAAATTAGCGTTATGTCTTCCGGGAATAAAATGTCCTGCTTGGAGAAGTTTAATGTGATACCGCCGGTCACAACTTATACACAATCCCCAAGAAGCACAACCTGTTGTTCTGATGCAATCTCTTACTCGAATAAACAAACTAAAAGCTATCCATGCTTTTACTTTATGCCAAGATAATGTTTTAGACTTTTTCTTAATTGGTTTTATTCGTTTCATTTTCCTTTGGGCCAAAATCTTCGTAAGATAAATAAAGAGTACCGTTTACATGATGTCCGTGAATCCGCCATAAAAAAGCCGCATGAAACTTATCTAAATATTCATTTCTTTGCATAATTATAATATCTTTATATTCTGCTAACTGAACCTCATAACTGGCAACCCTTCTTTCATAGGCTTTTAATGCCGGACGGCTTATATCCTGGGCTTGATGTGCTTCATACGCCATCCACAATATTCCTATTGCAGTAAGAAATACAGCTGCTATACAGAACCATTTCTCAAGACTTTTTATTTTTATTTCTTTATTCCTCCTTTTAGATTCAATTCTTGTCTCTTTAGAATTGAGAGTTTGTATTCCTTCATTATCAAACTTCATTCTTTTCTTCCTTTTAAACCACTTCATTATCCACCTCCATCTTAATTTCTTTCTTTAACTGTTCTTCAACTTCCATAATCCTCTCTTCGATCTCAATACTCTTCTCAATTAGCCGGCTCCCGATAACAAGATTCGTTATTGCCCATAAGATGTTAACTGCAAACAAAATCCCTATAAGAATAACGAACCCGGTATTGACTTCCCATTGAAACTTTAACCAACTCCAGAACTGTATAAGATAATACATTGACTTTACTCCTTCCCAATAATATTCTAAACTGTTTAATCCATCTCGTATCCATTGAGTTAGCCTCCAAATTATATCTGTTGGTTCAATCATTATTCTTCTTCCTCAACTTCTCATATTCCTCAAGTTCTTCTTTAGTCAATGGCCTCATTTTGTTTGCTAACTCAAGATACCTCTTCCTGTTTTTCATTTTTCCCCATACTCTTTCCTAGCAAATAATTGGTTAATAAAAAGAGCTATATTTACAGCTAATTCAAAGATAAGATAAATCCCAAGGAAGAAGGAAGCTATTACTACCCCTATAAACTTATATGTTCCAACCTCTCCGGGTAAAGGAAACCTATAATACTTACCGACAGCTTTACCTTTCATCTGATACCCTATACTTGCGGAGAGACGGATTTGAACCTATCATCTTCAGACTGGGTTGTCTGGTGTTTTGACATTAAACTACCTCCGCATAACATTTTTCTTTTTCTTGCCCCAGCCTAACCAGTATATCCAACTGATAACATAAATTGAACCAAACACAATAAGAATTATAAAAGTTATCCAGCCTAAAATAGTTATCATCAATCCTCCATAAAGCATCCAACACTTTTGACCCCCACCAGAACACCGCAATAGATAACAAAATAAGGATTCCTAGAATTATTAGTATTATCATTTCTCCCTAGCTTTCAACACCATATTTGGTTTTATATAATCCGGGGCATTTTTGATAAACTCTTTTGCTTCTTTCTCAGTAGTAAACTCTCTTTCCATTTCTTTTGTTATTGTTTCAGTATGTAACACTAAACAACTTGTTGTGGGATATTCACCAGTATAAGGGTCTAGTTGATGACCCGGACAAGAAGCAGGAACCGTAATAGTGACTGTCCAAATAACAATCCATACAATTGCACTCATTTTAAACCTCCTTCACCCCAATAACCCCTGCGGTGGCTATGGCAGAAGCTATTCCTATTGCACATCCTTCATAATTCTTTATGTCGCCGTGATAACCATAACAATCTTCTTTTATTCTTTTTTCTGCAATTTCTTTTACCTTCTCCTCATCAACCACCAAGTTGTCGAGGATGGTAAGAGCCAGAGAATATGCTAAAGCTTCAAACTCTCCAGCTGACAAATAGAGGTCTAATGTACTATGTCCTATGCTTGCATCAGGCAAGGTTTTCTTCAGCAACTCCACCAGTTTATCTCTTACTTGGTTCATTGTGACCCTCCTTAACAACTTTATGGAGCTTGGGGTTGGCTTCTTTAACCGCAAGTCTTAAATCTGCATTTTCATACGCTAATCTTGGCATTTCTAATTCCAACACTTTTAAGTATGTATAAAGCCATGCCAACGAACCACGATGGTTAAACTTTTTGGGTCTTTTTTTCCAGATACAAAGTTCATCCGCCCATAAAAGCCCAAAAGGTTTTTTAACTTCGTCAGGCTGAATTAGTCCATTAGGACAAACTACTGATAAGCTTGAACAAAAAGATGAATAATATTGCCATTTACTATCAGCCAGAAAATCTTGTCTGCTTATTTTAATTTCAAATCCCCTAACCCATCTATGTCTTATGTCTATAATAATGGCGTCTATTCGTAAATCATTAAAAGTAAACTCTGGAATATATAACATTCCCCAACGAGCCATGCTTGCTATTTTTTCTTGTATTCGTTCGACAGTCATTCCCCTCCTCCCAAAACCTCCTCTAGCATAGCCTTGACTTCGGTGAGGGCTTGGTTGTAATACTTTTCTTTTAGCTTTGCTTCGTTGTACCTAGACAATTTATTAAAATCTCTCTTAAAATATATTTTCTCCTTCGGCAACTTCCCCACTAGCAAGGTGCGGAGTTGGGTGCGAGCTTCTAACATAGTTTCTTCTTTAAAATATACAGTAGTAACTAAATCTTCCAATATCCCCCTTACATCCGGCTCTCTATTGGTCATTATTTCTTCAACCTTTCTAGCTCTCTATCTTGTAGAGTAGAAACTGTTTTTTGTAATCCCAGAATAGCGTCTGAGTTTTTATTAGTCCACTTTATTAAATCACTAACATCGGCATGCAACTCAATTTGCGTACCAATCTGTTGTCCTATTCTTACAGAAGGTTTACTCGCCCAAATATGAAACAACCCCGCTACAACCAAAATACATCCAACTATAAACTGCCACATCTCAAACCTCCTTAAATTCACCACACACATTTGTACCAAAAGAAACAAAAGGATAACGAGTAGTGGATGTTTTCTGTCCTCGCCAATTCCAACGTAGATGTTCCTGTGGAGGAAACCTTTTGCATTTTCCATAAGCACTATCCCAAAAATAATACCATTTACAATCTTCACATACTTTCTTCATCTCAAACCTCCTTACAACATTCTCCTTTTCCTGTTTTGTAACAAGGGCAATCTTTCCAATTCAACTCAGCCTTGGATTTGATGGGATTACGCAACCTCAAACAATAATCACAAACCCATACTTTATAAGCTCTGCCGATTATTAAAGGTTTGGAACAATAAGCACACAAACTAAGAGCCCCTTCTGGTAGTCGTTCCTTCTCGCTAGGCTCAGGGAGTTCTTCAACTCTAATAGCAGCCGCTATAGATAATCCAAAATAGTGGTTTAATGCTCGTTCTATAACTCTTGCATATAAAGCTAGCCTAGCATCATCCCATTCAATCTTAAATACCTTTTTCATCCTTCATCTCCTTTATTAACTTCTTAACGTCTGAGGTTTTGAAATAACGTAAAGCTGTCTTTAAATAAGTTAGTCCACAATACAATTGGTCAAAGTCCCTCGTATCGCACTTATCACATAGATCCCTCAGCTTGTCAATATTCCCCCCGCCAATCGTTCCACCCGGACAGACAGTACATATCAGTCCTTCTAGTTCTCTTAGTAGTTTATCGTTTTTCACTCGCATTAGTTTAGGTTGTTTTTCTTTCATTTGGTTCTCCGGTTCCAAGCAGAAAGTCTTTGTCTTTTTGATAATTTCTTTTTCTTTCTTGTTATCAACTTTGTATTATAATTCCACCACTCAGCAGCAAACTTTTTTGTGACTTCTATATTATAATCTGGATAACATTGACCTTTAATTCCACAACAAGAACAACGTATAAAATAAGAAAAATAATCAGTAGCAAGCCTTCTTCTTTCACTTGCCCACCTTGCTTTATTTTTACAGACTGGGCACGGATTCAACTCAGGGTTCTTTTCTTTCATGGCTTACTCTCCATTTTTCTAGTCAGCAAACAAGGGAGGCCTGCAAAATTGCAGTAATTACTACGCTACCCATCTTGCCTGATTAGTAACTCCCGAAGACCTCCCAAATTTGCTTTAGTAGTTTATCGTTTTTCATTGGGTTTCTTTAAACTCTCAAACTCGTTGCACCTTAGACAAACTCTTTTCCACCATATGACTCTTGGAGTACGTAAATAATTATTAATAAGCCAATCACTTTTCCAATTATGACCCCAGATATAACAAATAATATATTTAATCTCTTTCTCCTTTCAACAGCAAACAGGGAGATCTGCAAGATTGGTTACTTGCATGGACGCCGGTGGCTCTACGTCCTTTCGAGGGCGAGTCCGTTATCCACCAAATGGCACATCGCCTTTTAATTCCTCTATAGCGTCTAGTTCCGCCAAGACCTCCCAAATTTGCCAATGAACTATTCTTCTATTTTTATAACAATATTCCCAACAGCAGATTGTCCTGGATGTAAAGTCATTCCTTGTTCAAAAGGAACTGTCTCTGGATAATCGCCATAAACCGGATGGCTTATAACTCCATTTTTTACAGGCAAATCTTTTGCGTTTGGGTATTTTTCTGCTGAATTACTACATCCACAGAACAACAACACCAACTCAATCAACATCTTACGCATTAGTTTAGGTTGTTTTTCCTTCATCCCTCACCTCTCTTATCTTTTTGGGCTTTGAGGATTACCGGCCCTTTGCAATTCCGAGACACAAGGTAACACCAGCTTGAATAATGTCCACACCATTGATAACTTTTCCTTAACGCTAGTTTTTTAGTTCTTCTAGAAAAATAACACTCTTTACACATTCCTTTATAGCCCATTATTTACCTCTCTTATCTTTTTGGGCTTTGAGAAGGGCTTGGGCTAACTCTCTACAATAAATGGGGTCTATCGTAATGTGGTTTACTTTGATAAGAGATTTACCTTCACAGAAATGCTTCAATATTTCGCCCTCTATCTCATGTTCCGTCAACATCTCCCCCTGCAAAACAACATCAGAAGCTACTAGAGCGTCTAGGATTTTCTGATAATATACATAACCGCAATTACAAAAGTCTCTTGGCATGCAATCACATTTTGGCTTACCCGGTATAATCTTCTCAAACTCTTCCCGTCTGTTCATGGCTTACTCTCCATTTTTCTAGTCACCGGCATATACCCCCCGTTCTGCTCGTAATAAATCAACCATCGGCAATCGCCCAAGTAAATATTCCCGTGAGGTACGTCTTCTTTTGTCGCATAAACTTCTTTGTAATAAATTCCTTGTGAACTATCTATTAGCTCTAAAACTAAGTAGTTCTCTCTAGGTTCTTCTAATTTGTAATATTTATCGTAATCCTCATCAACAGATTTAATTAGGGTATCTCGGTTAGTTGAGTAAACACAATATAAGTATGTGACTGTAGGGCCCGGACCAAAAGTAATATCATAATCACCAACTATGTTTCCCATGCAAGGAGATAATGTAGGCTGGTCTGTTGCACCTATTCTTATTTCTTTCGGAACCACACACCCAACCAACAACACTACCAACATTAGCCCAATAACTAACTTACGCATTATGCCTCCTTATCATTTTCTGCATTTATCTACACACCTTTTTATCTTACTGTGGTCCTCATATTCATCAAAACAATCCTTAACACATCTAGAATACTCTTTTGTGGTTTTCTTCTTGGAAACTGAACCCAACTCCAATTGGAGATTTAAACTTCCTAACGCATAAGATTTACCACCATATCCTCCTGAGCCTATAGGTCTTTCTGCTTTAGCTATTGTCTCCCGAACATAGAATCTTTTTCTTCCGATAACATCATAATAACTTTCAGCGAAGCAATTACCCCAATCATCACAAATCTTTCTCCACCTTGTATAATCCTTCCCGTCATAATTTTCTTTCAAATCCCACGCTGGTTCACAAGTATTATGATCTTGTAAATATGGTTTAAGACCGCACCATTCATCATTACAATATCGCTCTCCTTTAGACTGATCGTATTCTTCACGATATTTTTTAACATTCTTATCGAATAGTTCATTGTCACAGGCATAATTTCGGTTATACACTTTATCTCCACAAATTTTAGCTTCCTGATATTCGAACTCAATAATGGTACATTCTTCTGCGTAACCAGTACACATAGATAATAATACTATTCTTGCCAATCCTACTAACAACTTACGTATTAGTTTCTCCGTCTATTCAAACTTTCTTATTTCTTCTCTTATTTCACTTACATCTTCTTTTGAAACGTGACATTCTACAGTTACTCCAAATAGTTCACTATAAATTACTTCACAATCTTTCGTTTTCTTGTTTCTTCTGAACTCTCTTTCGTTTTTAAAATGTTCAATTCTGCCACATCCAACAAGAGCAATTATCAACACCAACCCTACCAATAACTTACACATTATTCCTCCTTTAATTCTGGATCAATCTTAAAATTAACCAACTGATTATGTTTTCTAACTCTCGCTCGGAAATTCTTTATTTGTGGTTCTGTCCAATAAATAGGTTTGATGTTCGGACTTAATTGATTATCAAAATAACAATCTGCCATTTGAAAATTCCAAACCTTGCACAGATCCATCTTTCTGAGATTTTCTTCGTAAGATATTTTCCAATTACAAACTACAAAGATCATTATATCTTTAGGAGCATATCCAGCGTTAAGTAACAGCTTTGCCGCATCTTTAATCTTCTTCTGTAAACCAAAGCTAAAGTCCCAAGCGATCCTAATATTTTTAAACCTTGATTGTTTTAAAAGAGTGGCAAGTTCCTGATTCAAAAACCTATAATCAATTCCACAAAGCAATTCATAATAGATAACTTTACCATTAACTTTACGTCTTCCTAATTCCTCTATGATTTCATAAGCTTCATAATGACAAAGTAAATTCATATCCATAATCTTAACCTTGTTTCTAACCAACTTAGGAATTTCAAATACCTTTAACTCAGGGTTCTCTTCCCATTCCCGGCAAAAAGGACAACCGTTAAGACAACCTTCGCTAAGTCTGATCCATTGTTCGTTGTTGTCAAACTTATTATATGGCCCTTTTGAATAAGGTTTATCTTTATTTGCTTCCGTCATACCTATCCTCCATACCTATCCTCCCCGGCTTGGCGGGGTTATGTCTTTACTGAAACTTTTTGTAAAATCTGTCAGGCTTATTCTCGCTTGTTTAGCTTTTTTCATTTGTCTATGAACTGTTAAAATATGCCCTTCTATCTCTCTCTGGTATTTCTTGGGGATCACCCCGTTGTTATAGGGAATATTTTTCGTTTTGCAATAATCTTCTATTAATTCCTGTAAATGCTTACTCATTTTTCAAGCTTTCTTTTTCCTCCGCTATTTTAGCTAGGGCCTTATCCATCCGGGTATCTTTAGGAGTCTTCTTCTTTTCGGGTAAAGCTAGGTACCCCTCAAACTTCGTACCGAATAAAGTTACCGGCCGGATATACCGATCCATTTTCTCATCGCCAAGCCATTCTTCCACCTTCCGGTCTATAACCTTCTTAAAGTCTTCTAGCTTGAACCCTTCTTTAGTTCTAGCTCTTATAAGCCTCCGGGTTTGTTCTGATGTTGATTTAAAAAAGCGGTGGGATTGCTCGTTGAGGTAGGTTACTACCTCGACATATATATCCATCCCCTTCTCCATCCCCTTCTCCTTCTCCATCCCCTTCTCCTTCTCCATCCCCTCCTGTTGTCCAACCGTTAAAGAACCGTTGTCTAACGGTGGCAAGATAGATTCTTGTTCTGTGTGATGAGGACGCTGATGTTTTGCCCAATTTACGATTTGTATATATTGTTGCCCTTCAACAGTATAACGATATATGTAAGGTTTTTTGGAAATCTTTTTGTTCAAAGAGAGAAGGTTAAGGCCCTTCTCTACATCCACTTTGTCGTAAGGAAAGACCTCGATCTTGATCCGCTTGGGTCGATCCTCCAACCTACCAGATTTATCAGCTATGTTCCACAACCCGGCATATAATAAACGTATGTAATAAGGAAGTTCAGCTAAATCCTCGTCTTTAAAAAAGTCCGGTTTTAGATATCTTATTCTTGCCATATTATCCCTCGATATAAAAAGGGGCTAGCACAAGTTGGGAGACCCATAACCGTGAAGGAAGGATCCTTGTGTTTCGCCCCATATTTTTTAAAGGAATTTTGCCCACGATTATAAATCTCCCTACCAATATTTTACTCTTCTCCACCCCAAAGTCAATTACTATTATTTATTTTGTCTGTTCAATAGTTGAACGTATAGATCCTGATTTCCAAACATACACTAAGATCGGGATATACAAAGCAATAGCCCAAATGTTAGTGCTGACTTCTATTCTTTCCAACGCTTCTATCAGCAGAGCGATTAGGCTCCAGCCTAGAATTATCAGACTATAGATTCTTAACCCTTTCATGACCTTCTCCTTTTTGTGAGTAATGTGGCTACCGCGATCAACGGCATAAGCAACCAACTCGCTACTAAAAGTTTCCAGTACCATTGCCAGAATGTCATTTCCCTATCCTCTTTCCTCATAATTCTGGCACCCATCAGCCCCGTTACATTTCGGGTAAAGTGCTGTATCGCAGATTGATTCTTTCCCTATCCTTTTAGCTAATACTTTGGCTGTATTTATTATACACTCACTACAAAACCAGTGTTTATCATATCTTGTTTTCTGTGCAATCTTAGCTATCTCCTTCTCATCAGGCAAGAACTTCATAAACTCATCATAGCAATAGTTATAGCCATAATCTATTGGTCTATCTAATCCTTCAGGATTACATCTTTTTTCAGGTTTTTTCATCATTCCCCTTTCTTATTATCCCCCGGCAAGGGAGGCAGCTCTCCGCCGATGCCTCGACTTCATTGATATCTGCCTGTGGATTCCACTTCCCTGCCGAGAGGTTAGTCACCAATAATATCATAAATTTTAAAGTGTTTAATAATCTTGTTTAATTTATCCTTTATTTCGGTAATAGATTCACCATACCATTTTACAATTTGAAGAAATTCCTTTTTATTCTCTAATTCTTCTTTTGTTCCAATATGAATTGCTGCGGTTTTTTCTAGTTCTTCTGAATTGTCTTTTAGTTCTTCAAATAATTCTTTTAAAGGTTTCGTGACCCCAAATGTTCCATCTTTATATTCTTGCATTTTCCCTCCTTTTAAGGCGGCCCCGACATGCCATGGAAGCCGGGGCCTGACAAGCTTGCTAATTGTCAATACTTGCTTCGTGAAACAATGTGTATCTCTTTCGTTTGATGACTACAAGACATACTTACAAAACTAGATTTTAACTCATCTTCATTTGGTAAATTATATTTCATTTTAATCCTTTTCCACCACCCTTCGTTTAATTTTAATAATTCGCATTCTCTATCTGACAATGCTTTTACCATATCTTCTGTTACATTACGAGCTGCTGTACGCTGGCGGGTGATCTCTTCGATTTCTGCAATTTCTTCTGCTGTCGCTTTTGCTAAGACTTGTCCGACTTTAAATTCTTTTCCCATCTTCTCCCCTTTCATTTAAGGCAGGGCCGGCTTGAATACTAAACTGGAGGTTTACATTCTTTCCGTTCGCCGGCCCCAAAGTTAATTGCTTTTCTTTCTGTTTCGAAACAAGTCGATATCGAGTCTGTTGCTCTCCGTTAATCCAATTACCTTTTTCTTCTATTACCATATCAATTTTTTCATATTCTGCTCTGAGTTCATAGATCCGGGTGTTGTATTGAGCAATACGGGGCCTTAAATCAAGGATTCTCGGTAAAATAACCCATTCCCCGGGTGGGGATGTTAAGAGTTGTCTAATACGATCTTTTTGGTTCATATCGCCTCACTCTCATTTGGAGTAGGAACGTAACAGCCTAAGTCTCTTGAGGCCCATATTCTTATGTTAGATAAGTATTTTTCAAATTCTGCGGTGTCTAATGTTACAGTTGATTTTGAGTAAGTAACTGGCTCTTCTTTGACAAGAATCCTTACTGATAAAAACATGGCTTTTAAGATTTCGTGCATTTCTTCTCGGAAATATCCTAGATGTTCGGAAAGAATTTCTACCACTACTCCGAAATAATAATTATTCTGATTAAGACTACGTTGGTCTTTCTGTTTCCGGACGATAACCTGAACCTCACCTTCATTGAAAATAAGATGCCGCCGGAACTTCTCCGGGTCAGATAAGACCAACACTCCCTTTACTGCTTGTCCTTTAAAGATTGGGTTCATGAGTTGTAGTTGAAATCCTCTTCTTGAGATTCTTCTTTAGGCTTAGTGTCCAAGAAATCTACCCGGCGTGCGTTAATAGTCACTTTGCTTCGGTTCTTTCCTTCTTGGGTCTGCCATCTCTGTTGCTGTAAAGAGCCAGTGACTGCGACCTTACTCCCCTTTTTTAAATACTGATTGCAATTTTCCGCAGTCTTTCCCCATGTCGTTACTTGGAAAAAGTGTGCTATCTTCTCGCCTTTCTGGATTTCATTCACGGCTATTGATATATCTGCCACTGCTGTTCCTGACGGGATATACCGAAGTTCACAATCCTTTGTAAGATTACCAATCAAATTTACTGTGTTCATAGGTTTGTTTCTCCTAGTAGGTCGTTTCGTCCACGATTATTTTTATACTGCCCTCTCCAACGTGCTTAACCGCCTTCTCTTTCATACCCCGGACAATTTCTCCTATTGCTTTTAAATCTGGAACCATAAAAGATGAGTTAATCTTTGATATGTCAATAATCTCAAATCGGTAGTTTTTCCGAATCTTAACATCTGCTTTAGGCACTTCCGTTTCTACTTGAGGCACAAATATATCTTCCGGGCTTGCCTGCTTATCAATCTCTACCTGTTTCTTCCGGGCAATCTCGTCTTGTTTCCTACGGAAAATAAACATATTCCTGCCAAGTTCTCCGATAACTCCGTTAAGCTTATCTTTCATGGGCTTGAATAAGGCCCGGGCTCTTTTCAATCCCTCATTTAAAGGCCGGGTAACTTCCTTTTCTTTTTCGTCTACTAATTTCAGCATACTCTTTGTCCCTTTTAAAACAAGGGCTGCTTTCTCATAATCACCCGGTATAACAATATCAAATGCCGCTTTTCTAAGCTCAAACGCTATTTGGTTCTCTAGTTTTTCCATTTCTCCAATTCGCCCCGTTTGACTTACCATAAAGCCCCCTTTTTTGTTTGTATTGATGTGAAATCATCAATGCTAGAAAGTTGTTTCTATCCGGCTCAATCTTTTTTATCTTGTAACTATTTGCAGCTAACTGGACTAGCCATATCTCTTTAGGTGGACGCCTCTGGATTTCTTCAAATAGAATAGAATACCCAGCCATTGTTAGATAATAAAAATCATACAATGCATAGGAAACTTTCCAGTCATAAAGAATATCATCGTAACAATCCGGTGTGCCGCAAAAGCCCCATTTCTCAGAAAATAAAGACTTCTCTACCTCAAAAGGCCGGATAGGATAATCTTTCAGGAACATTTGGAATCCTGCATAGTAATCCTTTACCGGCCCGGTAAGGCTTTTTTCGTCAAGAGTCTTATAGAAATATAGTTTAATAGCCTGATGCACAAAGTGACCTAATTGTCTCTTGTATTCTGCTGCCGGGAAATTAAAGTTGGGCATAATGCCCTCTGCCTTTAGCATATTATTGACAGACGCTCGTTCTATCCCGTCCACAAAATATTGGTGTGTATCAGGCTTATAAACTATTTCTCTCATCTATGCAAGTTCTCCTTCAAACTCTTTTGTAAGAGGAGCTATGCTTTCAGCCATTTTAATAACTTTTAAGGCTTCTGATTTAGTCTTAATCTTATCCCTGATTTTACATTCCTTTAATATCTTTGCCCAATCTTCATCACTATCTACTTTAATCTTGAGTTCTTTAAGCCGGACATTAAGCTTCTGGCTTTCACTTTGCTGTGCCGGTTGTGGGCCTGTAGCTTCATTAGGTTCAGGATTCTTTTCTACCGGAGGAGTTAGCTTCTCTTTCTTTGCCGGATCAGGTTGGCTATCCCCATTACTATGATCTGTGTCTTTATTATCATCAATCGCGAATAGACCCGAAAGAGCGTACTTTCTCGCGTATGAAGAAGTAGCCCCGGTAATCTGTGCAGAATCCATTCCTTTTCTTGATTCCGGTTCCCTTGCAAGTCCCTTTACCGTTACGCTTACTTCTCCCTTAAACAACTTGACTACAGCTTCGATATAGAAACGATCAGCGACAACCCTGATTTCATCAGTCATAATAAGAGCCGTGCCAGTTTTCTTTAAAAGCGGTTTCAATGCTTCTAAAATATCCTCACAAGACCTATACTTGAAATTACCGAATTTGTTGAACTGTCCCTTTGGTGCTTTTAATTCACTCTGAATCTCAATCAATTCCTTCATCTTAGACCTCCTTAACAAAATACCCTAAATCATTAATAAAATTTATGCACCCATCGCAAATCGTTCGGTATTCAATACCTATTTCGGTTGGCATGAGAATTTCGGTAAGCCTATCCACAACTTGTCCACACCGCTCACATCGTAAAAGCTTACTTCCGGGTTTGAATAGGTCTAGGTAGAGTTTGGAGTTATTTTGCATCGAGTAACTCCGGGTTTTCCATTGTGTTGCCGATTATTTTAATTTTAACATAATCTTGCCATAATGGACGCCAAGGGCCTTCACCTAATTTCCAATTTCCTACAGGAACCATAGACATTATCCAAAGAGCATGCGGGCCGTAATGAATACTATAATTATATTCTTTCCCGTCAAAAACTATATCGTTCTCGTAGATTTCCTTTTTTTCAATATCCTTGAGGCCGGTGTATTGTTGCAATATTCCAAAAGGTTCTGCCTTTAAAGAACCATCTACTCCATATTGCAAGAGTCTCCTGGTAAACTCTTTATGCTTTGTATCCCAACACCGAAATTTAATATCTCTCATTTCGCCCCCTTTTCGCCCATATTGCCATTTCTAGCCCCCTTAATAAGCTTCAAGTACCTTTGGACGTACCTTTGGGTCTCTTTGGGCAATTTAGCCCATATTGAGCCATTCCTAGCCCATGTCCTGAGATGCCCAATACCCCATATATTATTCATTTAATAATCCTCTTTTATTTAGTTTATTGATTTCTCTTTTTAGTGCCCATCTTTTATGCCACACATCCTCCGTAATCATTTTTGTACCATCAGTAAGAGTTTTTGTAAATTCTAACATAATATCTGCTTGAGCCTTTTTTACTATAAGATAAGGATAAATTAGTTTAATAACATTAAATGCTTTTCTGCTTGACAATTGCCATCTATAAGCTTTTTTCCATTTACCAATATTTCTACTTAACTTATGTTCTGAAACAGACCCACCAAATAGTTCTCTCAAATAGAGAAGAATCTTTTTATTGGTGTTAGATATTCTTATTTTTGTTACCAGAATATGTCCTTTCCTTTGTTTTTGTTTGGCTATTTGGAATCCGGCTTCAGCATCCATAAACCCTGCTACATATGCCCTAATTTCTTTTTTCATTACTACACCTCCTATACCACTATAATAGTATGGATAGTTTTATTTGTCAACTAATTTATGATATTTATTTATATAATTAATTGTTTCTCTCGGCAACTTCCTCTTACCCTCTTTATAAGCCTTATACACCCCAATCCCTGCGTTATAACAGGCTAGACGAGCCTCTACAGTATCCTTGATTTTAAAGGCTTTTAACATCTGAGGGATTCGGGTGTTGAGATACCAAGTTCCGATAATTTTATTCCATTCAGGATTAAACATAATAACATTAGGATTATTATGTTTCCATGATTGATATTGTTCCCAATCTTTATAACAAATAGGCGTTATCTGCATTAACCCAATAGCACCTGATTTAGCATTGTAAGCATTAGGATTCCCACTAGATTCTATCTGGATAACAGTAGCAATATCAACCTCCGCCCCCTCACAACTCCAACACATAACAGCAAGGACAAGGCAAAAACACGCAATTATCCCTAGTATGAATACCGGATCTTTCTTTAGATCGTCAAGATACATTAAATCCCCTATAAGTGAGGACGGACAAGCAGACCGTACCCGGGCGGAGTTTGCACCCCTTTAACTGCTTGCCCGCATTCCCTGTTATTTTATTGTTTAAGTTTCGCATCCCGGGTACTTTTAGTTATTTGAAGATAATTTTGGACGGCCATTGTTTTTATGTTTTAGATTTTCCACACCTAGCCACGGTTCGTAATTTGAGATAATTTGAAATAGCAGTATCAGCCAAATCTTTAAGAGATACCTTAGTCCTTTTCCGGAGTTTTTTTAACCCCGCAACCGACTCACCAGACACTCTTAAAAACGCATATCTTTCCATCACCTAAAGTATAAACTTTTTGTCAAACAATGTCAACAATTAATTTTTGTCTAAAAAGACGAGTTTGCAACCATTTGGCTCGGCTACTCTTACGGCAGGAAAATAATTGAGGCTATCGCGCAGAAATCAAATCAACATAAATCAACACTCTATTTCGGTATGTATCCCTCGAACACAACCTCGGTGAATTTTGGATTTAAAAACTCTGCCGGCATACATTCGTTAGGGTTCATTCCGAAGGCTCCGGAGTAGACCATCTGTAATGCTGTCAAACACCCCTCTGAGCAGAAATAAAGCCGGTTCTTATTCCTCAACCATTTGAACATGAAGGATAAAATCCCCCGAAAATCGTATCCTGTATTGTTAAGGGAAGCGTAGAGGCACCCTACCTTATACCGTTTTACGTTATAATCGGTAGCCCTATACTTAACTATTTTAATATACCTACCTTTATGTACCTTGAGAATGTCGCAAAGTCTTGATTTAGGAGGGCTTATATTAATTGAATATTCTTCGCCTAATGAGATTTCAACATGGCTATATTCAGCATGAGCGGGGATAAACCCGGCTGTTAATTGTTTCTTTACAATCATATCTCCAAACAAACCACCTTCGTGACGATATACAATAGCGTAACCTATTTTAAATCTGTCGAGTGTGAATGAATTAGGCATTGTTCCCTCCATTCTTTTTCTCGGTCTTCTCATCTGTCTGCACATCCGTGTTACATCGGTTGCAATGATAGACTACCTTTCCGTTAAGGTATCTCACACGGGCCATAGGAATCTTACAAACAGGACACTTTTCTTCTCTTCGGATAAAACTTTTCTTTCGAGGAATAACTTTGCAAATAAAATCCTTAGCTTCACCTTGAAGAACTAACGCCCTTTCCAAATAAGCGTCATCTTTATCATCACCCCGTTTAAGCATCCGGGCTTGCTCACCAATGATAATAGTTTGAGCATTGCTTAATTTGTGTAAAGCTTCTAATAAATTATATTTATCTTCTTTCTTCACCTTCTTAACAACTCCTTAATATCACCGTCCCAATACTTTCCAAGTCAGTCCTAGTATCCCACCGAGAATCATTATTATTAAGGCCCAATGAATACCGGAATGGACTTCAAGCTTTATTACTTTTTTAGGCACACCGTTGAGTTGCTTGAGTTGTAAAATCACCCGTTCCCTGAACTTGATTTCATCTTTTAATTCATGTAACTCTTGTTCAGTTAAAGTGATTTCTTTACGGTTATTCATTCTTCAGGCTCCGTTATCTTCTCAACTAAAACCTTCTCTTCTTCCGTTAGTTTAGTAGCCGTCTCAAGTTTCTGTTTCTCGGCAATGACTAAATTGATTTGGGCTAACTCATTTGTTGCCCGTTCAATAATTACTATCCTGTCGTAAGCCATAGCTTTTAACTGGTCAAGAGGCACTTCCATTATGTTGGTCTGTGCCAGTACACACCCAATCATCATCATCATCCCTAACCATAAAGTAAATAACTTCCGCATGATAACGTCCCTCCTTTTTATGAAGCTTGTCCCATTTTATCACTAAGATACATTAAATGATAATTGAATACTCTGGCATCGTTCCCGAAATCATCTGTTGCGCCAACTTCCGAAGCATCCGCATCACGGAAAACCCTAATAAGGACTACATCCATCGGTTCAAATCCTGTTGTTATTAAGTGTATTTCATCGCTGCTATGTATTTTTTTATCGTTAGCAGGTGTTCCAGTTGTAATTGCGTCATTAACAATAACGGTGGTCGTTCCTGCTCCAAAGTCAAAATTGTCTCCGATAGATTGCTTTTTATATTCTACTCCCCAAGTTACAGTTGATGCTCCCACAGGAGCTGTATCAACAAAAAATTCTACGTGTAAATGTATTTCTCCTGCCGAGGCGTAGTCGTGTGGAACTTCCCAATGAACAAATACACTTTCATCGTTTGCTGCTTGATAATCGTGGGTTGGAAAACCATCTTCTGTATTATCTGTTGGCCCAACTCCGCCTTTTTTCAAAGAATCAGGTTCAAAATCTACACTACGCATTACCCTTGCTGTACCAGCCATTGTCATTATCCCGTCTGCGGCAAACTGGGTATAGTTTGTTACATCGTTAGCAGATAATCTCAAAGTACCGTCATCATCAACGTGATGTAATAAATAAATTGAAGTATCAGAAAAGAAACTGAATGTATTATCCCCGTCAGAATTGTCGCCAAGAAAGATAGATCTAGCTTCAGGA
>SDBU01001251.1_pt1 | contig 36906 bp, 32 predicted proteins | sample 2277071 | NCBI WGS metagenome assembly SDBU01 (sample SAMN10397929, study PRJNA504765) | marine sediment metagenome | isolation source: marine sediment core GS08_GC12, 126 cmbsf | place: Arctic Ocean: Gakkel Ridge, Loki's castle | collected 2008 | reverse complement strand
TGCGAAGGGTTTTATCGTCAGCCTATTGCCTTAATAGGGCACGATGGGTTGGAAAGGGGGGGAGGCAGGAGCGATCCTGCTTCTCTACCTAATAATTATCCAGGATAACTATCTGCTATTTTAATGTATCGAATGCTTTTTTGTTATCACTGGCCTTGAAGACAAGGAGAGCTTTTCCTATTCCTGCCGAAGACCCGTAGCAGTATTCGATGTCGATGACAGCGTTTCCAAGGAGAGCACCAATCTCAGACCCTGCGCCAATTCTGTCATCTATCAGAACCGTTACCACCTGATTTGTTTTAACTTCATATCCCAGTGCTTTGAGACATTTTTCTGCTTTTTTGTTGTTGGATGTCAAGATTAAGAAAACACCTTTATCCTTCCCGGTGTAAACATTCAGAGCTTTCAAATTGACACCGGAATTTGCAAGAGTCCCTAAAACACGGCCCAGTAAACCGGGTTCATTTGGGGCGATGACTTCGAGCTCAGTTTCTCTATTGACGTTATGCAATTTCTGTCTCCTTTTTTAAACAATTTATTATAGCAAATTCAGACTATGAAACCAATTTAATTCCGATTCGAGGAGCGAAGATTGAGAAAAAAGAGTGTGTTTTTCATTGAGAGTTTGTATAATTTAATGAAATTTTTAGTGAGAGAAGTACTTGGATAAAAAAGATATTAAAGTAGCTATTGTCGATAATTCCATCGATCCTGCGGTGTATAATCCGGTAAGGCATTGGACCTCATTCCTGGGAGTGCCTTGGAAAGCGTTCAGGGCAAAAGAAGGTCATCTTCCCAATCTTAAAGAAGAATATACCCATTTAATTTTAACGGGTTCGGAAGCCTCCATTTTAGACAGAAAAGATTGGGTGGAAAGAGAAGTTGACTTAACACAAGCCGCTGTAGATAACGGTTTAGCCGTATTTGGCAGCTGTTTTGGCCATCAAATTCTGGCCCTTGCTCTGGCTGGTCGTAAACATGTAAGACGGTGTGCAAATCAAGAGATTGGATGGTTTCCTATAAAAATAACGGAAGAAAACTCTCTTCTCGGGAGAAAAAGAACCATATTTGCATTTTCTTCTCATTTTGATGAAGTTTTCAATCTCGGGGAAAGTTTCAACGTTCTCTCCGAATCTGAGAACTGTGAGATTCAAGCGTTTCAATGGAAAGAGGAACCTGTCTGGGGATTACAGTATCACCCTGAGATTTGTGTATCTGAGGCCATCATGTATGTTCGTAAAAGTGCGGCCAAAAGTGATGAGAAAGCTCCTTTCTTTAAGGATGCCATAGATTTGGCTCCTAAAGACTCCGGTGTGATTCATGAAATCATATCGAATTTTTTTGGATAGCTTTTCTTTGAGTCGCTGAATTGAGATATTCTCCTTGACAAAAGACCACAAGTTTTATAATTATTTTGTTTAGAGTTATATAAATCCCAAACATATTTTCTTGGAAGGCGGCGAAATGAAAAATAAAAAATTAATCTTTATTGTCATCGGAATTCTTGTCCTTTTAACAATTAACTCGTATGCCGAAACGAAAAAATTAAAACAGATCGGACGGTTCACTCTAGTTAGAATAGAAGGCGAAGTCCCTACATCAGAAGTCATGAAAATTCTTCTGGAGACATATGCCGGAGATATCAAATATGGATTCGACATTGCAGGTTATGGTGATCTCTATTTTTCTTTTATGGAGCAAATTAGATCTGGGGCTTTCATAGAAAAAAACATGGCTATCGGCGATAAATTCATGTGGATGCTTTTCCGTTCCAAAGGGAAAGTCAAAGTTGTAGAGGACTTGGAGTGGGCAGGCAAAGATCCTCTTCCTGTCTTTTCGTTTATTGTGAACAAGGACTATAAGAATTATGAATTTGTGATGCCCAAACAATGCGGAAATATCTCCTTAGTCGGGATTGAGGAAGTGATACCGGATGCAGTCTGTTCTATCACCGTCAATCCGGTCAAATTGAATATCAATGATACCGTTACGGTGGATATGAGCGGTTCTCAACATTCAAGTTCGATGTCAGTGGAAGTCTTTAATGCATCGGGAACAAAAGTCGCCTCAAAGACCATGACTCCTGACTCTCCAAGGTGGCAGACAAAATTGTCTGATCCCGGGGAATATGTGTTTAAGGCCACGGCCGTCAATTTAGAAGGGACACCATCAACCAATCCCTGTGAAAGCAAAGTTTATGTTAATTTCCCTCCGGTGAGCAATATTTGGGCCAGCTGTCTTCTTTGTGAAGATTATGTAGGTCGGCCGATCACTTTTGATGCTTCTAATTCTACCGATGAAGATGGAGAAGTCGTCAAAGCGGATTTTGAAATTACTGATGCTTCTGGAAATGTTGTCGATACGCTGACAGATTCAGCGGCACCTTTTACCTGGGAAAAGATTTTCGATAAACCCGGAATATATACCATAACAGCTGTTGTCCGTGATGATTTTGGAGCTATATCTAAACCGTCCAAGCTCGATGTCGAAGTGACTCAAAAAAGACTTTTCTTTTTGGCTGAAATAGGTCCGCTTGTTGCAAAGGGAACATACACGATGTTTCTATTTACGAGGATTGGTATGTCCTATTGGATTGCTCCGGAAAAATACAGCTTCATCCTCAGAGCCGGCTCGGCCTTTCCTTTGGCCCGTGTGGATCTATGGAAAACATTTTTCATGGTGGATGGATTGTTCAATGTCCATTTTAACCCAGTCCATCTCGGTGTTGGTGTTGGCTACACGTCCCAGGAACAAGAAGTCAGAAAGGGAGGATTGGACATTCTCGGTAATCTGGGTGTAAAAATATTCGAAAATTACAAAACAAATGGATCGATTTTCTTCGAAGGAAGACTTCCTGTAGGAAGTGATCGTCCAATTGCTGACATGCACAAACTGGTACTCGGATTCAGACTTATATTTTAGACTTCATTAAACTAAGAGAGTTCAATTCGATTTTATTGTGGCCGGGGAGTAATCCCTGGCCTTTTTTTAGATGTCAAAGGGTACTTAACCTGAATAACCGCATAACAAGGATATTCATAAAAATTCTGACATTTTATATAAACCTGGATAATTCACGAGTCGAGTTTGCCGTAGATGGAAGGCGTGGTGGGTAAAGCTGTGGGATTTCACCGCGAACCCGCCGCAACAACCCAGATGCGGTGAAATCGGCTCGCCCCCTTGGGGGAAAAAATATCGATATTTTTTATGAATTATCAGCTTTTGAGTTTATTGATGATATCTTCTGGGAATTTTTTTACTTCGCTTTTTGTATTTGTCACAATATGAGTCGTATATCCTTTGGCCAAGAGCTGTTTTTTGTCTTCACTGAGCAACTGATAAGAAAATACAACTTTTTTGGTTGTAATGTCTTGGAGTGATACTTGGATGAAAAAAGTGTCGTCATATCTTAACGCCTTCTTGTACTTGCAGAAGGCTTCCACGACAACTAGAAAAAAACCTCTATCTTCTATGCTCTTGTAAGGGATTTTTTTCTGCCGGAAAAATTCAGTTCTTCCGATTTCGAACCACTCGAAATAGTTTTTATTATGCGCAACTCCCATTTGATCTGTCTCGGAATAACGGACATGCTCTTTGGTCTCGATATAGTTTTGGACTGAAGAAGAGGAGGAAAATTCAAATGAAAAACTTTCCAAGTTTTGTAATTTCTTCATTATAGTATTTTCGGTAAAGAATTTCCCATTCGCGGCTTCCTTCTTTGATACTTTTCTTTTGGGTTTCAATTTTTTCTATGGCTTTTTTATCAATACTCTCATACAGGTTCATCTCGTCTTCTATACAGTTGACGATACTGAGCCGTATCTCGTTGGACTCGTCTAAAAATTCAATTTCGTCGTCTTCAAAAAGTTTATCTAGAATTTGGCGTGATAAATAATTCACTTTTTCTCGGGACAGTCTAATACTCACAGGACAAGATTCCTTTCTTTAGCTAATTTATTCTTGATCATTCTGAACATTGTCTGGTATTCGATGTTGTCTTTCCGGATCTTTTCCATATGTTCATTAAGAATTCCTCTGACTTCCTGATCGAGTTTATCCTCTTTTTGAAATTCATCTGTGATGAGATTGATGAGTCCTTCGATCAGACTCTTTTTGTCATCAGAAATGATTTTTTCTTCTTTTAATAAGTTGCGCGCAATGACGAAACTCATGTGCTCAATTTGATTCTTACTTAATCTCATTTCTTAATTAAAATACAATACCTTAACGTAAATATCAAGACTCTAGTCAGAATGAATTCAAAAAGTTGGATAATTATTAGGGCTTATTCCTGTGTCTATAACCAGAAAAGGATGAAGTCCGGATATTTTGTGTTGTGTTTTAGCCAGGGCCAACAGCATTCCATCCGGAGAGAACAATCTGAACAGAGATTCGTGATTCGGATCTTTTTTCCCTTTAGATGCTGGTAAGCCATATATATTAAGAATGTCTTCCGGATGAATTGTATTACCGTTTCTGGCAAGTTTGGCCCCACTCTCAGTCAAGATGATTTTGGGATATTCCGGGAGTAAAGATTCGAGTGGTAAAAGAAATTCATTGAATTTCTTGGACGAAGCGAGCTTTGCGATGTTGTCCAACTGAAAACAGTCTTCGAGAAGAAAAGGGCCGATCACTGTGCGTTGAAGCTGGGTCAAGTGAGCTCCACAGCCCAGTTTTTGACCCAGATCATGAGCCATCGAACGAATATAAGTCCCTGATGAACATCGAACAAAACACTCTAAATAGGGAAGGTGTATATTTTTAAGATAAAATTCGTGAATAGTAACTTGGCATGGTTTTAGTTCGATTTTTTTGTTTTCCCGGGCATAAGTATAGAGTGGCTTTCCTTTGAATTTTTTTGCAGAAAAATAAGGGGGGACTTGGAGTTGCATCCCAAGGAAAATTTTCATTGTTTGCAAAATGTCCATCTTATTGGGAAGATTTGGGTTTTCTTCGGATATCGGTTCACCAAACAAGTCGTATGTGTCAGTGGCGACTCCCAGTTTGATTTGAGCGGTGTATGATTTATCTGTTTTCAGATAAAATGGAAAAAGTCGTGTGGCTTTTCCAACAGCGATGATCAAAATCCCTGTCGCGAAAGGGTCCAGAGTGCCGAAGTGCCCCACTTTTTTTATGGCGAGAATCTGTCTGATTTTGTCGACGACATCGTGAGATGTGAGTTTGTAGGGCTTATCGACAAGTATCAATCCATCCATGGGTCTATGATGTCAGTTTAGTTTAGACTTTATTTTCAGCAGATCATTTACGGTCTTTGGTATTTCCTTCAATAACTTTTCGTGTTGTCCGCTGACGGTGAAGCCCGCTGCGTGTTTGTGGCCACCGCCGCCAAAATGCTCTGCAACAAGAGCGGCATTGGCCTCACCCTTTGATCTGATGCTGACTCGATATGAGTTGTCCCTAATTTCTTTGAAAAACAGGACCATCTGTACACCCTTAATGGATCGGGCAAGAGTTGTGATATCTTCGGTTTCGATTTCTTTAAGGTTGAGATCGTCCAGGTTTTTTTTGAACATGGTGATGGTGGCAATGTTCCCTTTGTCATTCATACGAAGTGTAGAGAGGACGACTCCCAGAAGCTTGATTTTTTCAGGAGAATTGTTGTGAAACAGCTGTTCGGTGGTATTGATGGGGCTAGCGCCGAGTTCGATGAGTTTGAAACAGACTTCGAAAGATCGTGCTCTTGTGTTTGAGAATTGGAAGGATCCAGTATCCGAAACAAGGGCACAATACAAATGGTTGGCAATTTGAGGAGTGAAGGCGATATCAAGTTCTTCTCCAAGAAGGAAGGCCATGCTGCCTACGGCTGCGGCCTCAGGATCGACCCAGTTGATATCCGCATAGAAATCATTAGAAAAATGATGGTCCATGTTGATTTTGAAATCATTCTTGAGATTATCCTGTCCTGATCTTAATACATTGGCGCATTCAAGCAGAATGATGGCATCATAATATCTTGAGGGGATTTGTCCGATCTTGATATGAGCAACGTCCTGGAAATGATTGAAGGGAAACGGTGTTTCATCCTTATTGATAATCGCCATTTCCTTGCCTAACAGTTTTCCCATAAAAAAAAGGGCCAGACTCGTACAGATAGAGTCTCCATCCGGCCGAAGATGGGATGTGATTGCGATGCGTTTGCTTTCTAAGATTTTATTCTTGATGAGTTGAATGGGATCGATATTCATTTTTTCTTTAGACGCTCTAATATCTTGTCAATATTTTCTTCATACGCACGAGACGGATCAATTAAAAAAATTAGCAATGGATTATACTTTAAATTTGTTCGAGAGGCAATAGATCTTCGGAGATACCCCTTTCTTCTTTCCAGCTTCTCTAGGATCGATGGGTCCGGTTCTTGACTGAAACAGCTCAAATAGACATGAGCTGTTTTTAAATCCGGAGTCATTTCGACTTTGGAAATAGTAACAAGGCTGGTGAAGGAAACCTGGATGGACTCGATCAGTATATGGCTCAGTGTATCTTTGATAAGACTCGCGACTTTTTTTTGTCTGCGGCTTTCAGTCATTTTGATCCTCTAACAAAAAAACATTCTCAGTAGAAATGTATATCCCGGCTGAGGATTTCTCCATCAATTAGCTCTTGAAACTCTAATGTGATTTTTTGAAACATCTGTTCAATGATTTTTTTTTGACTGTTTAAAGTCACTATTCCTATACGTGTTCGCTGCCATTTATCCTGGAAGTCGAGTTCAGCAAAGGCGACATTGTACTTATTTTTTAGTCGATCCTTGATACGCAGCATTCGTTTTCTTTTTTCCTTTAAAGAGTGGGAGTAGGGAAGATGGATGTCTAGAGTAAGAAGACCTACAATCATGAAAAATTAATATGCCAAGGTTATTCCCTGTACTCTTTTTCAATGATGAATGCTTCGATAATATCACCTTCCTGAATGTCCAAAAAATTCTCAATACCGATTCCACATTCGTAGTTTTTCTTCACTTCAGTAACATTTTCCTTGATGTGTTTAAGAGAGGAAAGTTTGCCCTGATGGATGCTTTTATTATCTCTTAAAATTCTTATCTCAGAGTTTCGATTGATTGTGCCATCTTGGACATAACATCCGGCAATAATTCCGATACGAGGAATTTGGAAAATTTTTCTAACTTCTGCCCGTCCTATGGTCTTTTCTTTGAGTATGGGCTCCAGGAGTCCCGTTAAAGCTTTTTTGATATGGTCAGTCAGCTGATAGATAACATTATAAGTTCTTGTTTCGACGTTTTCTTCTTTGGCAAGGTTTAGAATTTTTTGATTCGCTTTGACGTTGTAGCCTATAAGAATGGCATTAGAAGCAGAAGCGAGAAGAACGTCACTTTCTGTGATATGACCAGTGGCCGCATGGACTATTTTGACTTGGACCTCTTCAAGACTCAGATTTGGAAGGATATCAGAAAGCACTTCGATTGAACCTTGAACGTCTCCTTTAATGACAAGCGGAAGCTCTTTGACTTCTCCATCTTCTATTTTCTGGAAAAGTTGATCGAGAGTCAAATGTTCTGAGTTGGTGTCGGCTTCATCCTTGGTTTGGCTATTCCTTAGTCGCGAAATTTTCTTTGCCATTTCGACGTCTTGGACAACCTGGAAGAGGTCTCCGGATTCAGGGACCTTCATAAAACCGAGGATCTCTACCGGCATAGAGGGTTTGGCCTCCTTCATCACCCCACCCTTTTCATCGAAGAGGGCCCGGACTTTTCCATGAGTGATACCTGTGATAAAGGCATCTCCCTGCTTGAGTGTGCCATTTTGAACGATGACCGTTGCGACGGCTCCTTTCTTGGAATCCAAGTGGGCTTCCAGAACAACACCAGAAGCTTCGCCATTTGGATTGGCCTTAATTTCGTTAACCTCGCTGACGAGCAGAATCATGTCCAAAAGCTCTTCCAGTTTTGTCTTCTCCGTTGCCGAGACTTCCACACTGACTACATCTCCTCCCCAGTCTTCAATGAGGAGACCTTCCTTGGATAGCTGTTGCTTGGTCTTTTCAACATCGGCATTGGCTTTATCAATTTTATTGATGGCCACAATAATAGGGACATTAGCGGCTTTGGCATGGCTGATGGCTTCTTTTGTCTGGGGCATGACACCGTCATCGGCAGCGACGACAAGGATGACGATATCGGTAACTTTGGCCCCTCTAGCTCTCAATTGAGTGAAGGCTTCATGACCGGGTGTGTCCACAAAAGTAATGAGGTGATCTTTATGAGTGACAACATAAGCACCTATATGTTGAGTAATTCCACCTGATTCCTTAGCCACCAGATTTGACTCTCGAAAAGCATCGAGAAGAGTGGTTTTTCCGTGGTCTACATGGCCCATAATGGTTACAACGGGCGGTCGCAATTCCAGTTCATCTGACCGGCTTTCCAAGTTTTGTTTCATTTCATCTTCTATAGAAATTATTTCAATTTCGAGTTCAAGGGTTTCAGAAAGGGATTTTGCAATCGATGGAGTGAGAGAATCATTCCCTGTGATGGAAAATCCCTCTCTCTTAAGCAGTGTCAAAATGTCTTTGGCTTTCACTTCGAGCTGATCGGAAATTTCTTTTATGTTTAAACCTTCCCTGATTTGAATAGTTTGGACTGTGTCTTCATCTTCCTTTTTTTCGGGTTGATTTTTTTCTTGTGATTTCATGTTATGTGTTTTCTCCAGTATTCTCTTTTTTTAGTATTAAATTTGATTAATTTCAATTCTGTATCCAACTAAAATAGAAGCCTGCCGAACATTCATCCCTTTTTTCCCAATAGCCAGCGACAGTTGGTCTTTTGTGACGACAGCCTGGAGCATCTTTTCACCTTCATTGCGGATGAAAACTCTTTCGACTTTTGCCGGACTTAGGGCTGCTTTAGCATAATCAAGAAGATTATCTGACCACTCGATGATATCGATTTTTTCACCACGCAGTTCTTGACTGATAGCCAATATTCTATTGCCCTTAATCCCGATGCAGGCTCCCACAGGGTCAATGTCTTTTTCTATAGTGAAAACGGCAACCTTGGCTCTTTCTCCGGGTTCCCTTACAATGTCTTTGATTTCTATACTTCCATTGGCAATTTCAGGTGTTTCCAATTCAAGGAGTTTAGCCAGAAACCGGTTATCCGTTCGGGAAACGATGACCTGGGCACCTGAGGCCTCTTTGTATACGTGTTTAATGACTGCTTTGACTCGATCTCCTCTTATGAAATTATCATTGGGCAGCATTTCTTGTTGTGGAAAAAGAACTTCCGTTTTATCCAATTCAAGGATCATATTATTGTTCGAATCAAACCTACGAAGAACACCTGTAAACATATTTCCCAATCTGGAGGCAAACTGATCAAAGATCTTTTCCTGCTCTGCATCGCGGACCTTCTGAATTATCACTTGCTTGGCCGCTTGTGCAGAAATACGGCCCAATGTTTCAGAGGGAAGATCGATTTCGATGGTACCTCCGATCTTAGCCTTTGGATCGATGTCTATGGCATCTTCTAGAGAAATCTCAGATGCAAGATTCTCTGGGGTTTTCGTAATCGTTTTGACTGAAAAAACACGGAGTTCACCTTTTTCGGGCTGGAAAGTGGCAAAAATGTCCTCACCGTTGGTAAAGTATTTTAATGCGGCAACTTTCAGAGATTCTTTAATGGCATCGACAATAACGTGTATGGCTACACCTCTCTCTTTGCTGAGTTGGACGATAGTATTCCACACTTTTACTTTCATATTTAAAAAACCTAACCTGAATTATCTATAAAGCGAGAATATTCCTGTCTAACTTATGTCTCTACAGGGGAGCTAAGAAGCGTGAATTATAACCGAAATAATTCAGAATAGCAAATAATAACGGGGTGTGCTTCGTGTCACTTGAAGAGGGGAGCGAACACGAGACTGACAACGGCCATGAGTTTGATCAGGATATTCATTGATGGTCCGGCAGTGTCTTTTAAGGGATCTCCGACTGTGTCCCCGATAACTGATGCCGCATGGCAATCGCTGCCTTTCCCCCCAAGATTTCCCTCTTCGATCCATTTTTTTGCATTGTCCCAAGCCGCACCTGCATTTGACATATATATAGCGAGAAGAACTCCTGTGGCTGTCGCTCCTGCCAGGAAGCCGCCCAGAGCCTCTGCCCCAAGAATCAGTCCGACAAGGAGGGGCATGATGATCGCACTCAATCCGGGAAGAATCATCTCGACAAGAGCTCCGCGGGTAACGATATCGATGCATCGGTCGGAATCGGGTTTGGCTGTTCCTTCTAAAAGACCCTCAATTTCCCGAAACTGCCGTCTGATTTCCACAACCATTTTGTTCGCAGCCCGGCCTACGGCATTGAGAGTAAAAGAAGCGATTGCAAAAGGCATTAGAGCTCCAATGAGAAGCCCAATGATTGTCCGGACGTTTGTGAGGCTGATGGAATCGAGGTTTGTGGCTTTCTGGTATGCAGAGAATAGTGCCAGGGCAGTCAGAGCCGCAGAACCGATGGCAAAACCCTTTCCTATGGCAGCCGTGGTGTTTCCGGAAGCATCTAACTTGTCAGTGATCTTCCGGACTTCAGGACCCAGTTTGGCCATCTCTGCGATTCCTCCCGCATTGTCGGCAATGGGACCGTAAGAATCTGTAGACATCACAATTCCGATAGTGGCCAGCATTCCTACAGCGGCTAAGGCGATTCCGTAGAGATTAGAGAGCTGATAAGAGACATAGATGGTGGCAGCGATTGTCAATAGTGGAAGAATTGTACTCTGAAATCCGAGGGCCATCCCTATGATGATGGTCGGAGCACTTCCGGACTCGGTCGTTTTGGCTAGCTTTTTTACGGGAGGTCCGGATGTGAAGTACTCGCTTTCCAACCCTATGAGAACTCCAGAAATCACTCCGCTTAAAACGGCCCAGAACACATTCAGTTCGGTCAGAAGAATTTTTACGGCAAAAAAAGCCCCAATTAAGAAGAGAAAACCGCTGATGTATGTCGAATTTCTAAGTACGGACTGAGGGCTGAATTTTTTAAGGACATTAATGGAAAAAACGCCGATAATTGAGCTGACGAGTCCCAAGGCGATGAGCAAGAGGGGAAGCGACATATAGGCTATGTGAGGCGTCATTGTGGCTCCAATGGCAATAGAGGCAATCACAGAGCCGACGTAGGATTCAAATAGGTCGGCTCCCATGCCGGCCGTATCTCCAATATTGTCTCCGACATTATCGGCGATAACACCGGGATTGCGTGGGTCGTCCTCGGGAATCCCGGCCTCAAGTTTACCCACGAGGTCTGCGCCGACATCGGCGCTCTTGGTGTATATTCCTCCACCTACCCGTGCAAAAAGAGCCACTGTACTTGCTCCCATAGCAAATCCGGTTATAATTTCGGGATTATTCGAAAAGAAAAAGAAAAATAATCCGACTCCCGCAAGACCCAAAGCGGCGACAGCAATACCCATGACGGCGCCGCCCTGAAAGGCGATAGTTAGTGCGAGGGGAGCGCCTCCATCTATGGCTCCCTGCGTGGAACGAACAGCAGACCGGGTTGAACCTTTCATACCAATAAATCCGGCCAGCATGGAAAAGGCTGCTCCTGTCAGGAATGCCAAGCTTATATTGATGTTGAATGCCTTCCACAGCACAACAAAGATGATCACCACAAAAATGAAGATAAATGTATATTCTCTCTTTAGGAAGATCATGGATCCGGAGTGAATGGATTCTGCAATTTCCTGCATGATGGCGTTACCCTTGGGGTATCGTTTGATATAGAAGTAAAGGAGGATTGCAAAAATCAAACCTAGAAAACCCAGGATGTATAAATGAGGAACAAGTCCTAATAATGTCATTATCAATTCCTTTTATTGATTTGAAGAAATGTATAAATAGCATAATCGAATGATGAAATCAATCAGATTTGTTGATTCTATTAAGAAAATAATGGGGGTGATTCCTAGAGGGCGTGGCCGCGCAGGCTGTAGGGGCCGTAAGATGTAATGAGGACGTCAACAAACTGGTTCATAACTTCTTTTTCTGATGAAAAATTAATGATTTGATATCCGGCATTTCGACCGGAAAAGGTATTCGGATCTTTTTTACTTCTTCCCGTACAGAGCACCTTGATCGTGCTGCCGACTAACCATTGATTTGTTTCAATTTGGATAGTTTTTTGTAAGTTTTGGACAGCCATCAATCTCGCTTTTTTAACGGGGAATGGCACTTCAGCTTTGTTTTTTTCCGCTTCGGTTAAAGGACGAGGGGAGTAGCGGAAGGAAAAAATATTGGTGAATCGTACTTTCTCGAGAAGGCTCATGGTTTCCTGGAATTCTTTATCCGATTCCCCTGGAAATCCAACGATGATATCCGTACTCAAGGAGATGTCGGGCATCAACATGCGGAGATTCTTGATGATTTGTAGATAATTTTCTCGGGTATAGCCGCGTTTCATTCTGTGCAAAACTGATGTCGAACCCGATTGAACGGGAAGATGGAGCTGGCAGCAGACTCTTTTTAACTCCTTCATGGCGGCTGCGATGTCAGGGGAAAAATTCTTTGGGTGGGATGTGATAAATCGAATCCATTCAATCTCTTCAATCGTATTCACTTTCTTTAAAAGATCGATGAATCCCTTTTTGGAATTTGGGTCGATATAGGAGTTGACGTTCTGTCCAAGAAGTTGAATTTCTTTGTAACCACTGTGGGCCAGTTCTAGAATTTCTGATAAAATCTGAGAAGATGGCCTGCTTTTCTCTCTACCTCGAGTATAGGGGACAATGCAATAGGCACAAAAATTGTTGCAGCCCTCCATGATAGTGATAAAAGCACTGACTCGGCTTGTCCTTATTGTTTGTGCGGCTGGTATCTCATGCCAGTCTTTGCTCCAGTCTGTCGAGATGATTTTTTCCTTGAAAAGATTGGTCATCATTTTCGGAATTTGCCAGTAGTTATCCGGTCCTAAAATAAAATCGATATAAGGCATCTTCTCAAGTAATTTTGAGCGATGGAGTTGAGCCACGCAGCCCACCACTCCAATGGTGAAGTTTTTCCCTTTTTTTTTCTTGAGGGAGTTCAGCCTGCCCAGAAAGGAATACAATTTTTCTTCGGATTTTTCACGAACGGCGCAAGTGTTTATCACAATGAGGTCACTTTCCTCAAGAGTATCGGAAGGATTCGCCCCATGAAAATTGAGGATCCCTGCAATGTGTTCGGAGTCATTGTCATTCATCTGGCATCCAAATGTATGGACAAAAAACTTTAAATTTTTCAAAGTTGTAATTTTCTGTTTCATGAGAAATATAGACCTTATCGTATAGAAAAAAATATAGTTTAGTCGGAATCATGTTCAGAGTCAATTCGAGGCCTTATCGCTGCGAATAAATATATAAGGATTCTAGGGTTCAAGGATTCAAGTCCCTCGACCCCTCGAATCCTTGAATCCTCGATCCCTTTTTTTATATCGATATTTATGGACTTTTGTTCTTTCTGTTTGCTATATAGTATTTATCAGGAGAAATTATATGACAAAAAAAATGTGTCTAGGAAATCTTTTTCTCGGTTTTATTTTTCTTTTTCTATTATTGAGTATGCCACTTCTTGTTCAGAGTCAGGTTGAGAACGGTAACATTTTTGGATATCTGCGCTGGCGGAATATTGGTCCATCAAACATGATGGGGCGAATATCCGCGTTGGATGCTCTGGATGAGGACTGGCGTGTGGTACTGGTGGGATCTGCATCAGGTGGTGTTTTCAAATCAAAGAATGCCGGTGTCACATGGACTCCGATTTTCGATAAATACGGCAGTGGTTCCATCGGGGATGTGGCCTTTTTCCAGGGTAACGCAGATATCATATGGGTGGGGACCGGAGAGGCTAATAACCGAAACAGCAGTGGTTGGGGGGATGGAATTTACAAATCTGTTGATGGAGGCAGGACGTTCGAAAACATGGGATTAAGGGAAACTCATCAGATTGCCCGTTTGGCAACCCATCCCAGTAATCCTAATATTGTCTATGTGGCGGCTGTCGGACATCTCTGGGGATATTCCGGCACGCGTGGCCTGTTTAGAACGACCGATGGTGGGAAATCCTGGGAGAAGCTGACAAATGGACTTCCGGTAGACGAAAAGACGGGATGCACAGAAATAAAAATGCATCCCACCGATCCGGACATACTTTACTGTGCTATGTATCACAGACTGCGGAAGCCTTGGACTTTTTACAGCGGCGGCCCAACAGGAGGGATTTTTAAGTCAGAAGATGGAGGGGATTCCTGGAAAAAGTTGACAAATGGGCTACCCAAGGGAGAAATAGGACGTGTCGGAATTGACCTCTTTAGATCTGATCCTCAGATCATCGTTGCCAGTGTGGAAGCCAGCGACAAAATGCCCGATGATCTTAGTGTCTCCGGACCGGGTGTCTACCGCTCGGATGACAGTGGCGAGACTTGGAAGTATCTTCTCCGTCATACGAGTCGCCCCATGTACCACGGCCGGATTGCTATCAATCCGTTGGATCAAAATCTGATTTATGTAATTGCACGTGATTTTCGGTTTTCCAAGGATGGCGGATTGACTTTTGGTCGAAAACCTTGGGGAGGAGCCGGAGGGGATGACCATGATCTTTGGATTTCTCCAAAGGACAAAAATGTATTTTACACGGCGACTGATCAGGGCGCTTATCTCACTGTAGATGGAGGTGAGTCCTTTACCACATTTAACAACATGGCCATAGCCCAGTATTATGCCATAGGTGTGGATATGCGTGATCCATATTGGGTATATGGTGGTATGCAGGATATTGGAGGCTTTGGAGGTCCTAGCAACAGCCGCGACCGCCAGGGGATTCTCATCGATCACAATATCGAGGTCAACGGAGGGGACGGTTTTCACATGCAGATCGATCCCACGGATTGGAGAATAGTCTATACGGTCTGCCATGTGGGTGGAATAGGCCGGATCAACATGGAAACACGCGAAACCAAGTTGATCTCACCGAGGCCCGAAAATATCATCAATTTTAAAGATATTTATGATCCGGACTACCCTGAAAAACCCATCGACTACACTATTTATCCCGGTGAACATTGGTTATGGCGAGCGTCAAGCCGGAGCAGTTATTCCAATATTCTTCCCCCTCAGTTCCGGTTCAACTGGAGCAGTCCTCTCATCATCTCCCCTAATAATCCGCGGACCATTTATGTGGGAGGCAATTACCTGTTCAAATCTGTGGATAGGGGAGATACTTGGCGGATTATCAGCCCGGACCTAACCACCAATGATCTAAAAAAAAGAAACGCTTCGGATTCCGGGGGGTTGACACGGGAGGTGACAGGGGCAGAAAATCACTGTACTATCATCTCCATCGCAGAATCATCTCTTAATGCATCGGTTGTTTGGACCGGGGCGGATGACGGCAGCGTAAGAGTTACCCGGAATGGAGGAGTCGAATGGGATGATGCCGGAAAGAACATAAAGGGTGTACCTGAAGGGATTTGGTGCAGCCGTGTAGAGGCCTCTCATTTTGAAGAGGGATTGGCATATGTCACATTCGACGGACACCGCAGCGACGATTTTAGGCCCTATGTGTTCAAGACCGAGGACTTCGGACGGACTTGGACAGACATCGGCGGAAACCTTCCGGACGGGCATAGCCTGTATGTAGTCAAGGAGGATTTTAAGAACAGAAATCTGCTTTTTGTCGGATCAGAATTTGGATGTTTTTCCACGATCGATGGAGGGAAAAGCTGGTTTCGGTTGGATAACAATATGCCTACAGTGGCCTTCCATGACCTTGTCATCCATCCAAGAGATGCGGATTTAGTGGCTGGAACACATGGGAGAAGCATCTGGATTCTTGATGATATCACTCCACGTCAACAGCTGACTCAAGAAGTGAAGGACTCGGATGTTTTTCTATTTAACAACAGGGTTGTGACCAAATGGCAGAATGTTTCCATCGGGCGGCAGCCCTCATTCTCTAAGTTTAAAGGAGAAAATCCACCGCGGGGAGCCAATATTAACTTCTGGTTGAAGAATGCCGCTCAAGAAAAAGTAAAAATAACCATTGAGGACCTCTTGAGCCAGCACAAAAGCGAGATGAATGTAACGGGAAGATCTGGAATAAATAAAGCGAATTGGAATATGCGGTTTCCTGTCTTGGCAGAGGAGGTCCTTAAGTTTAAAGACAGACTTGTCAGGACGCTGGATAATTTAGCCGTGATGGTCAAAACTGAGACGGAGAAGAAAGAAATCAGAATGCTGATAGAGACCGTGAAAACAGATAGTTCTGAGAGACGTTTAAGTTCTATTCACCGGCAGCTTACAAGGAATTATTCCACCTATTCCCAGGGTTTTGATCTTTTCGGGCCTTCTCTACAGCAGCCTGTAGCCGCGGCCGGTGTGTACAAAATCAGCCTTATTGTTGACGGCCGAACTTATGTGGGCCAACTCAAAATACGCAATGATCCCATGTTGAAACTATAGGATTTTTTCGAGAATTTCCATCGAGGATTGGATAAGCTTAGGGCAGAGAGTGTCGAAGAGTCCTGCATCAACGGCTTGCTGGAAGCCTTCGGAAGTGCTCAAATCATAGCCTAGAAGCTCTCTGCACACAGTCGAGCCATTCGAAGCCGTGAAGCGTTCAATAAACTCAAGAACTTTTTCGTACGTTTTTTCCCGCGCCTCCAAGTCTTCAGCTTGGGTTCTACCGTATTTCAACCCGAGAACCATAAAGGCTCCAGAGACAGCGCCGCAAATCCCCCCTTGATGTGCGATTCCGCCACCAAACGGCTGCGATATTTTCAGGGCGGTGGTCCGGTCGAGGTTGAAATGATCACTGTAGGCACATAGGATGGCTTGAGAACAGCTGAATCCCTCAGTGAAACAGGAAAGAGCGCTTTCCATCTGATTTGTCATGTAATCTCCTCTGTTTGGACGCGTTCTTCAATAATATTCTGTTTCTGATTGTGTTCCAGCATTTCACGTGCATTTTGGAGTGTCGTTTGTGTTATATGGCTGCCAGCCAAAAGTCTGGATAATTCTTCGACGCGTTCATCGAAATTTAATTTTTTTGTTGTCGTGAAGGTTCTGTTATGAGAAATATTTTTTTCAATTTTGTAATGGTGTGTGGCAAATGAAGCGATTTGGGGGAGATGTGTGATGCAGATGACCTGGTTGTATTTGGCTAGACTCTTTAATTTTTGAGCAACAAATTCAGCCGTTTTCCCACCAATTCCCGCATCGATTTCGTCAAAGATCAGCGTTTTGTTTCTATCTCTCTCTTTTCCAATAGATTTTAGGGCCAGCATGATCCGTGAGAGTTCACCTCCTGAGGCAACCTTGCGGAGCGGCCTGAGTTCCTCTCCAGGGTTAGGACTGATGAGAAAATCGATTTCTTCGTTCCCCTTATCTTTTATTTTATCTAAATTCTCTTCATTATAGGGAAGAGAGCGGAAATCAATTCGAAATTCTGCTTTTTTCATACCAAGCACGGAGATTTCAATTTTGATTTTCTCCTCCAGTATCCTGGCATGGGCATGTCTCAATTTTGAAAGTTCTGCCGCTTCCTTTTTGTACTCCGTAAAACGGCTGTGTATTTGAGCGGTCAGGTCTTGCAGTTTTTCATGATTTGATTCCAGCTCTATTTGTTCTTTTTTTGCATTGTCCAGGAACGAGAGGATATCCTGAATTGTGGATCCGTACTTTCTCTTGAGCTTTTCAACCATGCTCAATCGCTCCTCAATTGTGTTGAGTTTCTCCGGTGAAGCCGTATGCTTTTCTTTAAATTGGATGAGAAAATCTATGAATTCGTTAATAATGACGGAAAAATGATTTATTTCTTCGTCTACATCCTTAAACTCTTTTCCAAAATCGAGAAGAGAATTCACGACGTTTTGAAGTTTCCCCAATTGGGATGAGAGGGAATTTTCGTTGCTGTTTGAAATAAATAATGCATCCTCTAGGTGTGTTCTAATCTGTTCTGCATTCTTAAGAATATTTCTTTCTTGACGTAAGTCATCTTCATTATCGGATTCAAAGCCTGCACTTTCAATTTCCTCAATCTGAAACTCTAGGAAATCCATGCGCTGTTCTCTTTCTTTTTCTTTGGCTTCGAGTTCAATTTTTTCTCTCTGAAACCGTCGTATGTCTTGAGCCAAGCAAGCCACAGTTTCCCGAAGAGGGAGGACACCGGAGGACACATCGAGATAATTGAGTTGATACTCTGGTTCTCTAAGAAAAATGTGATCGTTCTGACCGTAAATATCCACAAGACCGCGGCCGGTTTCTTTCAGCGTCTTGATGGGAACGAGTGTTCCATTGAGATATCCTTTTCCCGGTCCGTGCTCGCTGATTTTGCGATGAATCAGAATGTCTTCATGGGCATCCGCTTGGAAAATGGCCTCTATAGAGGTCTCTTTCATGCCTGTACGGATAATGTCTGTAGATCCTTTTCCACCAAGGATCAGTTTAAGACCTCCAATGATGATGGATTTTCCAGTTCCGGTTTCTCCTGTTAGGATCGAAAAGCCGCTCTGGAACTGGAGCTCGATGTCTTCAATTGTGGCCAGGTTTTGTATACGGAGGGATTTGATCATTTCCCTAATTTAGTAATACGGATCGGTCGGAGAGCTTTTTCAAGATTAATACGACCGTATCCGATATAGTCATCCACTCCGGGAAAAAGATCTTGATTGACGTCATCTGCGGAGTACCGGATGATGTTCATAATATCCCTGGTACTGAGATCGGGTTTGAGGCTTTTTATGAGAGCGGCCAGACCTGCAACAAAAGGAGCAGAAGATGATGTGCCATAACCGTAGGCATAGGGATCGACATCAAAATCTCCCCATACTTGCGCAGGATACCAAATGGGAACACAGCCCAGAATCCGTTCTCCGGGAGCGGCAATATCGACTTGGGGACCGGTATTGGACCAGCTGGCATGGGCATCATTATAATCCGTGGCTGCGACAGCCAAACAGTACGAATCGTAGGCGGCGGGATAGAGCACGCTTGAAGAGTCGTTTCCTGCAGCAGCGACCACAACTACACCTGATGTATAAGCATATTTTACGGCATCTTCCAGTGCAGCTGAATCGGCCTCTCCTCCAATGCTGAGGTTTATAATATGGGCTCCGCTGTCAGCAAGCCAGCGGATGGCTTCAATGATATTGGCATATGTACCGATACCTAGGTCATCTATTGCTTTGGCTGGCAGGATTTTGCAGTTCCATGCCACTCCTGCAATACCGATTCCATTGTTCGTTTCAGCAGCAGCAATGCTTGCGATGTGTGTGCCGTGTCCGTGGTCATCAGTGGCATCATCATCATCGTTAACAAAGTCTTTTCCTCTCGATACATATTTGTTCTGCAGTTCCGGATGATCGAAGTCCAGACCCGTGTCGACAAATCCAATAATCACACTGTCTTTTCCAGTCTCCTCATCCCAGCCCGAAGAAGCATGGATGTCAGCATTCTCTTTACCTTGAGGACTTCCTGGAACATTGCCGATCGTCTGGCCTGTATTGTTGAGAGCGTACTGCATATTAAATAGGGGATCATTAGGAGTCATTGTGATGTGTGCGATGTAATTGGGTTCCGCATATTCGATGAACGGATTCATATTCATCAGATAGACCATTTCTTCAACGGATGTATATTCCGGGATTTCGAGATGATAGATTTCCACTTTGGGAATAATCGTTATGGTTTCGGATTGGTAGGCCGTGAGGGCCATCTGTCTCCAGTATCGAGATAGAGATGGTCTGAATTTGACCAGGACCTGACCCGAAACAAAAGGTTTTGTTTCGTTTTGAAGGCCTGTCAATAAAGAGTCATGGAGATTATTTGAAAAATTAATACGACGATACTTTTGGAATTTCGGTCCTTCGATTTTCTTTTGGGGAGCACCTGCAGAGATAGTGAGGAATGAGAGTGAAAAAATAAGGGCAGTAGTTTTCCATTTCTTCATGGAGTCCTCCGATTTTGAGATTGAAAGACATATTGAATAGATATCATCGCTCCAATATCCATTCCTCCGTTATAAGGCATAATAGACAGGACTCCATTCACCAAAAAGTTCGAGGTTACTATGAATTCTGAGCCGGCAGAAAATGTAAAATTGCTTTTTCCTGTCAATTTTTTTTCTTCGGTTCCAAAAAGGTCCTGGATGTCCTGATCCAACGTGAATGTTCCCCAGAGCTCGTTGAATGTTGCACTGATAAATGGGTAAATAGTGTTAAGACCCTCATAACGTATTTTCGGTCCGATTTGAGCGCGTGACCAAGAGGGAGATCCAGTTATGGTTCCATCGACATTCAAATCTTGCATGTCCCACTCATTATTGAAACCATTATAATAGACGAATTGTCCTTGGAGACTTATCTCATATTCAGATAAATAAAAAAGTCTTTTGTTTATTTCGGTGCCAACCAACAGTCCTTTAATTTCTTTGACACCTAATTCTACAGAAAAAGGGAGCTGTCTGAATACGAGATCGTCAAAATTGGATAGTAAATAACCGAGGATGAAATGGATAGAAAATCCATCAAAAATATCAATTTCAGTGTTTGAGCTAAAAATATAAGATTTAAGTTTGGAGGAGTAGACATCCTCGTCCCAGCCAATCGTTAAGTTAAAATATTCGGCGCTTAAACCGAATTTCATAATAACCCTTTGATCTTGGTTTTTTTCCTGTTGTCGTTGGGCGAAGGACATGTGAGAGAGGAAAAAGAGAAAGAACAACAAAACACTTAAAAAGTGTCTTTTATTAGTCATAGAGGTCTCCGCATCAATTATTTTTCCCGTTATTTGATAGATTGCTTTTTTTCCATCTCTTGCATCCGCTTTGTTGCACGTTTAATGTACTTGCTTTCGGGATAGTCCGTGATTAATTTCCGTAAATAAGGATTCGCCTCTTCAAATTTATTCCATTTAAAATAGGAGTCTCCGAGAAAAAAATAGACTTTGTCCATTCTTGAAAAATAGGGATAATCTGTCAGGATTCCTATCAATCTGACCGTGGCTGCTTTAAGAGCGTAAACTTTATAATAATGCACACCAATAGTTAAGATATGTGCAGCCAAACGTTCTTCGCACTCTTTAATTTGTTCCCTGGAATCGATGACCTGTTCGCTGCGTGGGAAGTTCGTCACAACTTTTTTAAATTCTGCCAAAGCTTGTTTTGTTTTAGTCTGATCTCTTCCTGGGGAGAGAGCTTTTCTAAAGAACGTCAAGGCCAATCGATATTGTGCGTAGGATGCCGAAGGACTGAGCGGAAATAATGTGATAAATTCTCTATATTCTGAAGCCGCAATGATCAGACTTCCTACATCTCCCTTATTATAATAGGAATCAGCAATGAGTAGCTTTGCTCTTTGTGCGTAGAAACTTTTTGGGAAGGAATCGATCACCTGCCTAAAATACAAGCGTGCTTTTTCTGGATCTTTTTTAACATACTCTTCTCCTTTTTTGAACAGGTTTTCGTCTGAACTGGCTAAATCCGGAGTGATTTCTGTCTTGGCCCCCCTGCAGCCTGTGCCGATCATTACAATCAAAAGGGCAAAAAGAGTTATTAAAACTATTTTCTTCATATTATATTCCTTTTTTAAGTTCAATGTTTACATATTGGAGTAGAGGTTTTGAATCCATTCCCATTCTCTTCTCAGACCCTCTTGAAGTGAGATTTTTGGTGAAAAATCCAGGTCTTCTTTTGCCTTATTGATGTCGGCATATGTATGGAAGACATCACCTTTTTGTCGATTTTCCTGCTGGAGGAGAACTTTTCTCCCTGTTATTTTTTCCAGCAGTGGAAAGATTTTTTTCATTTCCATTCGGTTCCCACCGCCGACGTTATAAATCTCTCCGGCTTTTCCTTTTTCTAATGATTGGACATTGGCGTCAACAATGTCATCAATGTATGTAAAATCCCTTGTTTGTTTTCCATCACCAAATAGTGGAATGGGCAAATTTTCATTCATGGCTTTAAAAAATATGTGAAAAGCCATGTCTGGCCTTTGCCCCGGACCGTAGACTGTAAAAAACCTCAAAGAAACAGTGGGAACATTGAAATTTTTAAAGTATAGCTGGCACAGATTTTCAGCAGCCAGTTTTGTAACTCCGTATGGGGAGTAGGGAAGAAGTGGGCTGGATTCGGTCATAGGGAGTTCGGGGCACAATCCATAAACAGAAGAAGAAGAGGCAAAGATGAGTTTTTGAATGCGGCTGTCTTTGGAGGCCTCTAAAAGCTTCTGAGTTGCAGAAATATTATTATCTGTATATACAGAAAAATTATTTCCCCAGCTTGATCTCACGCCCGCCTGAGCTGCGAGATGGAAGACAAAATCGATTTCATGGAGATGGAGAAGAGCGCTTAAATCGATACCATTGAGACTAGCTGAAATCAGTTTGAAATTATTGTGGTTTTCAAGAGGTTGGATGTTTTTGTCTTTCATCCATCTTGAATAGTAGTCGGTGAAAGAGTCTAAGCCTGTGACTGAAAATCCTTCATTAAGGAGCCTCCGACACAGATGTGATCCGATAAAGCCTGCTGCTCCGGTGACTAAACAATTCATGGTTTCTCGTATCGACTTATCAAGTCTTTCATCTTTTTGAGAACATTCTGTGGATCCTTTTGTTTAAAAATGCCCGATCCTGAAACGAATAGGCTCACTCCGTCCTGGATTAGAGGTTCCATGTTTTCCAGGGTGACACCTCCGTCAATTTCGATGGGGATGTCTAAGTTTTGCACTTCCAGGTATTTTTTCAAATGTCGTATTTTTTCACGGCTGTGTTCGATAAAACTCTGGCCTCCGAATCCGGGGTTAACCGACATGATAAGGATATAATCGACTTCTTGGATGATGTCGTTCATGATCTGAAATGGAGTGGCCGGATTAAGAGCAATCCCGGCCTTTTTGCCCAAATCTTTGATGTGAGTGATATCTTTATGGAGGTGGGTTGAGGTTTCAGGATGAATAGACAGCCAATCTGCGCCAGCTTCTGAAAACAAGGGAATGGCTTCATGAGGATTGTCGACCATCAGGTGAACATCGAGAGGAAGAGATGTTTTCCTTTTTAACGCAGAGACGAGTTGAGGTCCAAAAGTCAGATTGGGGACAAAATGTCCGTCCATGATGTCGACATGAATCAGATCGGCTCCTGCCTCAGTGATCATGTTAACGGAATTTTCGATATTCAAGAAATTGGCAGCAAGAATTGAGGGGGCGATTCGTATTTTCACTTGCTTACCTCCAAGGTGATAAGAGTTCTTTTTTTGATTGGATAACCTTGTTGTGGCATCTGAAGGGTGATGATTCCCGCATCAAGATAAGCATATTGTGCGCGGCGTGTATCACCCACGCGGAATTCAAGATTCTCCAGCCATTCAATGACAGATTTAACCTGCCACCCTAAAAGATCGGGCATGAGATAAATATCTTCATTTTTTCCTTGGCTGACCAAAAAGCTGACTCTGGATTCTCTACCGACGTCCGAACCGGAAAGGGGATACTGGGCCACAATCCGCCCTGCGGCATGTTTTGGAGTAAAGATATGGGATATTTTCCCTTTCCTCAGACCGGCTTCTCTTAATAGGGAATTGACGGATTGTTCCATTTTGTTTACGAGTTGGGGAACAGCCACTTTTTCTTTTCCCGAACTCAGAACGACCTTAACTACTCCATTCAGTTTGAGTTTTGAATCTTTAAGGGGATCTTGATAAATGATTTTTCCCTTCTCGATACTGTGATGCAGTTGGTATCCAATCTGGATAACGGTCAGTTTTTTTTCCTCGAGATCAGACTTGACTTCATCAAATGTCTTGCCAATGAGACCCGGGATATTGACCACTTCCCCCGCTAGAGTAATGCGAAAAGAAGCTACGGCACTCAGGAGGAAAAGGTCAAGAATAAGAAGTGTGAAAAATACGGGTTTATATATTTTTTTAATAGACATAACAAGAATTCACGCCAATATCTTCACTAATGTTTATACCATACATCATAAACCAAGTAAACATTAAAAAAGTTTCCTTCTCGAGGAAAACCAACGGTGTTATACAAGGGCCGATCCCCGTATTGTCATAATAAGGGGGGGCTTTAAATCGAAAAAAGTTTGCTGAGGATGTATCTTTTAATTATAATTGTTTTTTTGTAAGCATTTGTAAGAAGTGGAGGATAGAGTATGAGTGAATTTTCAGATTTTCGAAGCGACACGGTCACGCATCCCACTGCAGAGATGAGAAAGTCTATGGCTGAAGCCGAGGTTGGGGATGATGTATTGGGTGATGATCCTACCGTACAAATTCTCGAGGAACTGGCTGCTGAAATTTCGGGGAAGGAAGCAGGTTTGTTCTGTCCCACCGGCACCATGGCCAATGCCATTGCCGTAAAGGCCTGGACACATGAACTGGAAGAAGCCATCGTTGAGGCCCGTTCACATATTTACAATATGGAATCAACGCATATGACGTTTATTTCAAGGGTCACTCCTCGCCCTATTACTTCAGATAGAGGGGCTATGGCTCCGGAGGTTGTAGAGCAGAATATAAAGAAATCCTCTGTCCATACCCCTCAAACCTCTCTTATCTGTGTAGAGAATTCACATAACAACTGGAGTGGAGCTGTTGTCCCCATGGACAATCTGAAATCTCTCCGTGAGATTGCAGATAGACATGATATCAAGATCCACTTCGATGGAGCACGTATTTTTAATGCTTGTTTTGCCTCTGGTGTTTCCATAAAAGAGTACGCGGCTATTGGTGATTCGATCATGTTCTGCCTATCCAAGGGACTTTCTGCTCCAGTAGGATCAATTCTCCTCGGACCAAAGGATTTTATTAGTTACGGCCGCAGATTAAGGAAAGCACTGGGAGGAGGAATGCGTCAAGTGGGTGTTCTTGCTGCTCCCGGGATAGTGGCTCTAAAGAAAATGATAAACAGACTGCCTGAAGACAATGCACGAGCCAAGAGATTGGCTGAAAAAATTGCCGGCTTTTCCGGAGTAACACTCGATCCCGGTCTCGTCGATACAAACATCATCATTTTTGGATTCGACCATCCAAAATATACCATTCCGGAAGTTTTGTCCGAACTCAGAAAGGAAAAGGTTTTAGCTCTGGCGACGACTGGAGGAATTCGGTTTGTTACCCATAAAGATGTGGACGATACAGACTTGGAAAGAGCCGTCAAGGCCTTTCAGAAGTTATTGACCTGAATCTTGGTCTCCGAATAAAGAGAGTGCGACCAGCTCTACAATATCCCAAATTCTAAGTTTGTTTTCTCTATTGGTATTTTTGATAGCATCATCGAACATGGACACACAGAAAGGGCAGGCTGTGGCAATCCATTCTGGATTTGTCTTGAGTGCATCTTCCAACCGCAGTATGTTGATACGTTTTCCGATTTTTTCGTCCATCCACATCCAGCCTCCTCCAGCTCCGCAGCATAGGGAATCCTTTTTTGTTCGCTGCATTTCCTGGAGTTGGAGTGAAGGGATAGAACGGAGTACATCTCTTGGAGACTCGTAAATACCGCTATATCGGCCGAGGTAACAGGGATCGTGATAGGTCAGTTTTTTATTTAACGGCAAATTGAGAGTGAGCGCTCCCTTTCGGATCTGATCTTCGAGAAAAGTTGTATGATGTGTAACTTCGGCCTGGAAACCAAGTTGCGGATATTCATTTTTAAGCGTATTGAAACAGTGGGGACATGTCGTGATTATCTCTTTAACCCCATGTCGTCGAAATGTTTCAATGTTCGTTTGGGCAAGGATCTGATAAAGGTACTCATTGCCGACACGTCTTGCCGGATCTCCACAGCATCCCTCTTCCATCCCTAAGATTGCAAATTTTATTCCGAGATGTTTCATGATTTTAGCCATGGCTATTGACACTTTTTTGTTGCGGTCATCATACGATCGGATACACCCCACAAAGAACAATAAATCCAGATCTTTGCCTTGATATTCAGCCATTATAGGAATATCCAGTTCTTGAATCCAATCGGCTCGCGTGTCATGTCCCAAACCCCAGGGATTGGAATTTCTCTCCAGGCCCTTGAAGGCGGTCACCAATTCCTCGGGGAACCGACTCGTCATGAGCACCTGGTAGCGCCTCATGTCAATAATTTTGTCGATGTGTTCGACATAGACAGGACAGTGATCCATACAGGAGCGGCATGTCGTGCAAGTCCAGAGGGAGTCTTTCTCTATGACTCCTCCATCCATCAGCTCGACCTGACTTTCTCCAGGTTTTCCATCTGCCCTCGACTGAAGGACCTGGGGTGCTCTTGTGTGCATATGATTCTTAAGATCTTGAATAAATTTTTTTGGAGAAAGGGGTTTTTCTGTCAGGAAAGCCGGGCAGTGATCTTGACACCGGCCGCATCGTGTGCATGCATCCAGATCCACCAGCTGTTTCCATGTGAATTCTTCGATCTTGGCTACACCAAAAGTTTCGCGGTTCTCATCTTCCAGGTCGATAAACGACAGCTCTCCTTTGGTCTTAAAACTGCGGAAAAACATATTCATTGGCGAACTGATAATGTGAAACATTTTCGAAAAGGGAATATAAGCAATAGTTCCGAGGACGAGAAAAAAATGAATCCGAAAAACAATTTTAGCTAATAAACTTTGTGTTTGAATGTGGATGCCGGACAGTTGGATAAGATGAGAAAAAACATGTCCGATGGGAGCCCAAACCGAAACCTCCCGACCTATTACATTCAGCTTGAGGCTTTCCAGCAGCATCCCTGTCAGGAGGATAGCCAGTATGAGAAGGAGAACAACCAGGTCTTCAGGCCGGTTGTCCAATCTCGAGGGGCGAGTAACAAATCTTCTAAAAAGAAAGAGCACTATGGATATTATTGCCAGGAGGCCAACGAGGTCTAAAAGCACAGACAATATTTGAGCCGGGATATTCGGTAAGGAAAACATGACCTGTGTAAAAATTATTACGGCTAAGGGGAGGAGGAAGCCTACAAAGATAAAAAGATGGAGATATCCCGGGTACCTCTCCTGCAATATCCTCTTGTGGAATATGCCATCAAAAAAAAGGGATTTGAGTCTGCCTTTGGTCCGACCGGATCGATCTTCGGGAGTACCTACGAACCACAATCGAGTGCGCTGCCGTATGCCCCAGATAAAAATTCCAAGACTAAGGAAAATAATAAATATATCGATCGTCTTAATCATTTTTTTCCTGGAACCAGGAGAACATCATGGCAGTTTAAACACTTTTGATTTTTTGGAAGCCCCTCGAATTCTCGAAAATGACAGCCTTGACATTCTACGATTGTGGGTCTATTTGTCCCGTCAGTCATATACTCATGCCCTGTCGAGCGATGACAAGCCACGCAGTTTTGTCCTTCATGGACATGTTGGCGGTGGTTGAATTTGATGATGGTCTTTTTGAAAGTATAGCCGTAATCAAGAACATCTTCGTGACAGTATAGACACCGTTCTGAAGTCAGATCGTCGTCTGCAATGTATTCCGGCGGCACAGTGATATGGCTGCTGGAATGACAAGCAAAACAACTTGTTTCTTTGGAGGGATGCCCTTTTGAGTCTTTCCAAAGTTGAAAAATATTTGGGTGACATTGTTTGCATGCCAGCTCATGTCTTGTTGAATACCTGGCGAGAGAGAGGACAATAAAGCCTCCCATGAAAAAGATGATCATGATGAAAAAACTCACGATTATCCAAAAAGGACGCTTAAATTTTGTTTTTGGCATTTAAAGTTTTTCGTTTTTTTCTATTTGTTAAAATACAGCATATAAATTTCGGGGGAAGTTCTCCCTGGAGGAAATCCTACGAGCAATAACCGGTCGCCTGAGTAGCTCAAAATCTTGGGGCACCAGAACGAAGGGATTCTTGGAAAGTCCATCGGGGCCATGCCTCGGGCATACCCTTCTGTATTCTCGTCAAAAGCTATGGCGTCAAGCCCGGTTTGTGTATCGAATATTTTGCCTGTATAACCCTGGAGATAGGCAATAAAACGTCCGTTTCCAGACATATCAAAAAATTCAATTCGAGAACCCGATGAAGTTTGAAGATATGTGATGTCTTGACTGTCCTCTTGGAATAGATATGAACCGATAGCCTGTTTTTTCTGTCCGGTGTAGTAAAATAATATCTGATGACCATCCTGACTGATATCTACTAGGCTGAACCATCGGTCCTGGAAGTTGGTGATTTTAGTCAGTTTTTCTCCTGTCCAATCCATAGAGTAGAGATCATAATCGGTCTTTTTTGAAGAAGATTGTGCTCCAAAAATTATTTTTTGTCCGTTTCCACTTAATCCAAAGCCCCAACCACCTCCGGTGAGAGGGCGCATAGGAGTATCTGTCCATGTCCACTTCTTTTCCACAAAATCCGGAGCTAGGAGTGTTTGCTGCTTTTCTGTTTTCGTGTCGAAAACAATGATTCCGCTTGGGTTGCCATACCTGCTGGGTCCGTGGTGCCCCTTGACAACACAGGCAATTCTGCTGCCGTCTGTGCTGACTGCATAATAGGACAGCCTTTCCCAGTCCGTACTTAAAAAATCATCAGATTTCAAATCTCTTCCTTCAAGAGCTTTTATGGGAAGAGAAAAAAGTTTGAACGATGTTCCATCTGTATGGACAACAGCCAGATAGTGATCAGGAATATTAAGCGGTTCCCCTAGGTTTAAAGAAAAAACTGCTATCCTTCCGTCCCCGCTGAGTATAGGGGGTTTTGTGCCTACAAATAGAAAGGAATCACTAAATGGTGGGGGGGCGGGCTTTGTTCCATCCTTGAACAGTTCTCTTTGCTCTCCTGTCACAACATCCAAAACTTGAATGTTTTTAAAGGACTTTTCGTCATCTTCGATTTCCAAAACATAGAGAACCTTGTGTCCCAAGTCACTCAGACTGGGATAGTGAACGGAATTATTGCCTGAATATGTAAGTCTTTTTATAACGCCATTCAAACCCAAGCCTTCAGATTCCAAAGGAAAAATGGCCAAACTAAAAAGCAAAACAGCTTTGAGTAATGGTATGAATATTTTTTTCATAGGTTCATACCTCCATTTATAATTTTTCGATCTTAACAAAAGTATCTTTTGAGGCAAAAACACCACTTAATGGATCACGGTCTCCGCTGATAAGTTCGTTCGGATTGATGCCTTTTCCTTCTTTTTCCCACCACAGAAGAAGAGTATTGCTGTCACTGCTTTTAAATTTTTTGGATTTGGCTATACGGCCTGTGGCCGTATGCCCGAATCCTTCAGCGAGGGCGACAGATTCAGGATGAATTCTGTCCGTCACTAAAGCCTTTACGACAAGTGAAGCACTCTCGGATGAGATACGCAGCTGATCTCCATTTTGAATGCCGAGGTTTTCGGCGGCTAGTCTGTTTATCCATAAGGGATTGTCATGAGAGATTTCCCTAAGCCATTTGGAGTTCATAGTTCCCTTGACGAAGAATCCGTGCTTATAAGTCGTGAGGATGAATTCATTTTTCTTTTTTAGTGATTCAGTATCCTGATAGGTCGGGAGGATTGAAAATCCATCCTTCTTATTATTTTCTTTTATATTAAGGGTTTCATAAGATTTGGTTTCGATCAGGAATCCTTCCCTTTTAAGGGTATTGAAAGCTCCTGTGGCCGCTATGTTTTGTATATGTTCAACTTCTTTAGAGTAAAATTCTAGAGAATTTTTGAACGGGAACCTTCGGCCTATTTTTCCGCCAATCCTCCTAACCCATTCGATACAGACATTTCCGACTTCTTTGGCTTCTCCTCTTGGAAGGAAACTCGGATCGATAACTTTACCTACATCAAAATCAGGAGATCTTAATATTTTTGCCGGACTTTGAAGGGAAACGACCGGCTGACTCAAACTGAGCACGGAAATTTCATCGAAAGATGGACCATATTCTATGCCCCAACTCTCAAGATAGGTCGCTGCCGGCAGCACGAGATCGGCCATCTTGGCTGTTTCCGTCATATGTGTGTCCAGGACAGCTAAAAAATTTACTTTTGTATCGTCCTTGAAGTACTGACTTATCATTGGAGTATTTGGTTCGTCAAAAACCGGATTTGAAAGGTAGGATAAGTAAATGCTGACCTTCGTGCCGGATTCGGCGAGCTCCCTGGTCCCGTTGAGTGTCTTTGTGCTTTGGTTCCCGGCTAAACGAGACGATATCGGGTGCCCAACTAACAAGTTTAGTAAAAGAACAGCTTGTACGTTTTCCACTCCGTTCTTATGGTCCGCGACGCCTCCTCCGACAAAAGCAGTTGATGGTTTATGAGTAGCAAACTCAATGGCCACATTTTCGATATCGGAGGCCTTGATACCACTTTCTTTTTCAGCCCTTGCAGGAGTAAAAGAAGAAAGATGGGATTTTAATTCCAATAGGGATGGGTTAGTTCTTTTTGAGATAAAGTCCGGATCAACAAGATCGTTCTTGAGTATTGTGTGAGCCATGGCCAGAGCGACTATTCCGTCCGTTCCGGATTTAACAGGAATCCACAGATCGCTTTTTGAGGCGGTCTCCGACATTCGAACATCAAAAGTGATAAGTTTTGATCCGTATTCCATACGGGCTTCCATTAAGCGGCGGGCCAAACCAATGAAGAGGTCATGATGAGCAAAAGGGTTGGCCCCAAAATTGAGGAGGGTTCGACTTCTGTCGATATCATGGATCAGGGAAGGGCCTCCGGTCATGATTCTGCTGGCGAGATTAATGTTCCTTCTGTTTAGAACGGAACGGTTTATAATAGAGGGGAGTTCCATGTTTTGGATGAAACGATCCAGGAGTAAATCTGACTGTCCAAGGTCTATAACGAAACCAAATTTTTTTTTATCTACATTTGATTGGACTATCCTTGGGATCATCATTTCATGGGCTTCATCCCATGTTATCCTCGTCCAATGGCCTTCACCTCTCTTCCCGATTCGCTTCATGGGAAAAAGCAGTCTTTCAGGATCATAAACTAGATTCAATCCCGATATTCCTTTGGCACAGATTCCGCCCTTATTAACAGGATGAGAAGGATTTCCTAGAATCTGGACACATCGGTCTCCATCTAGATACGCAAGGATACCGCAGCCTGCCGGGCACAGTCTGCAAGTTGTTGGAATGGCCCGCAGTGTTTTCAGCGATGTTCGAGAAACGGAAGCGGACACGGCTTTTCTATCCACAACCGTACCGGCTAAACAAGCTAGGCCTGTTTTCATGAATCGGCGTCTCGAATACCGAACTTTTTGCATAGTGCTTTCCTCTATATCAAAGGAATGAATTCTCCTCCCAAAACGATAACATATCTCATGAAAAAGATACCGATAATGGCAAGGATAGATGCGAAAATCACCGTGGTCAACGTTCGGAACCTCGGGATGAGCAGTAGAAAAAGTGGGACGATTTTGCCTAAGAAATTTTCGATAAGAATAAACAATATGCTGAATTTTCCGAAGAGGATCAGATGAACGGCCGCTTGCGCATCGGAGTGAGAAATGGACAGCACGATAAGGTCACATCCAAGGATAAACAGATCAAAAACTATCGCCCATGCCAACAGTTTCCCCAAGCTGATAACTAAATCCCGGTTAATAGATTTAGATTTAGAAAAGTAGCGTTCTTTAATGCTGTAGACCAATATCATTAAAGCGATCCCTGAGATAATGGACGACGCAAGAAAGAGGATGGGCATTAAGGCCGTATTCCATAGAGCACGGGCTTTTCCAAATGCCAGAATGAAGCCTGAATATCCACTAACAAGAATCGCAAGGGGAATGCCTGTAAATCCAAATATTTTTGCGAAATTGATTTTTTCGTTGTACATAAAATAGGCAAAAATAAGACAATTAATTGGGTAGAGTATGAGGAGGAAAGATCCCCATGTGATGGGGGATGATAAGTTCAGGTAGGTAAAAAGATGCCAGGCTCTTTGGGGCATTCCTATGTGAAAAAGGAGAAAAAGAGGGGCGATGACTATAAGGACTGTGGCGAGAATAACGCCTATCCGGCCGATGGGTTTGAACTTTTCCAATCCAAAGCTGTTGGAAAGGGTGGAGAGAATGAATGATCCTGCACTTAAACCAGTTAAGTAAAAATAGATAGCGATAAAAATTCCGAAAGCATCCTGCTGAAAAGTATTATACAAGACTTGGCTTTCCATTTACTTCCTAGTTTCTAGCTTTTTTTCCCTCTGTTTTTTTTTTTGCTTCGACGGTGTCGATATCCAAATCGATATAAAAAGTTTGAGGATAAGTTCCAATTTCAGGTTTGATCACTTGAACGGCATTTTTTGCAATGGCCTTAGCGATTTCACTCTCTGGGTCGTTCCTGTTTCCGAAAAGGATAGCGCCTGTGGGACAGACAAGAGCACAGGCCGGTTTGAGCCCGGCATCCACTCGGTGATGACACCAAAAACATTTTTCTGCAATTCTTTTCTCCGGGTGAATATAGCGAACGCCATAAGGGCAGGCCGCCATGCAGTATCGGCATCCGATGCATCTATGAGGGTCGATATATACAATCCCATCCGGACGTTTGATTCCTGCATTGACGGGACAAACAGTGACACAGATGGGTTTTTCGCAGTTATTGCAGACAATCGGCAGAAAATATTCTCTTGTGTTGGGGAAGCGTCCTTTCTCAGTTTTTTTGACCCAACTCCTCCAGACTCCCAAGGGAACATCATTTTCGCTTTTACAGGCTACCGCACAGGACGAGCAGCCTATACATCTTCGCAAATCGAAGAGCATAGCCAGTCTTTTATTCGAGTTCTTTTTCATTTTCTTTCTTTGGTTCCTCGCCATTGTCCTGTTCGGTTTTTGCCCAAGTCCATATTTTCCGGATGAATTTCCTACGGGTTCGTACTCCGAAAAACACTCCCAAACCAAGAAGAGAAAAGATGGCTAGACCGCTGCCAACATAATTGAATCTCGCCCACTGTGCGGAATTAAGATGGATTGGGCCTAAAATTCCATCCACTTTTTTGCGGACAACATGACAACGGGAACAGTATTCTTTGTAAGCGCGTTTGGGTCCGTGTGCAGAATCTTCATAATGACAAGAAATGCAGACATTCATATCAAATTTTTCGGATAGATCACCCTTGCGGTGTCCGGATATTTTTCCGAGAGACATCCCCTTGAAAATTCCTCTGACTTTAACTTCATCATGACAGATACTGCATGTTTTGCCTATGTTTGTTTCATGAATAGACGACTCCGGATTATCGTGAAGGAGGACATGATGCTTAGTGTGACAATCATAACATTGCGGAAGAGTTTTTTCAGGTGTCACATTTCTGTATTCAAAATGTATATTTTTTGTGAATTCTTCCTCTTCCTCCGGATGGCAGCTCGCGCAGTTAACCTTTTTGAAGCCTTCTCTTAAGTGGAGAGAGGGAGAGGCTTGAACATGACAGTCAACACATGTCATCCCTTTTTTTTGATGAATGTCCTGAGCCCACATTGAAGGATCAAGGTGGATAGAACGTGTGTCCCCATTTCTTAGGGTTTGAGAGATCTCTGGCTTTTCATGGCATTTAAGACAGTCTTTGTTTGAGTAGCTATCGAGAGACCGGAGAGAAGAAGGGTTAAAGGACAAGGCAAAAAAGATAAAAAATATGAAACCAAAGGATTCAAGGGTTCTAGGGTTCAAGGGTTCTGGACCCCTAGAATCCTTGAATCCTAGAATCCTTTCTTTATTCTTCATAAGCAATTTGTTGTCAATATAATCAAAATGGGACGACAATTCCCCACATGATTTTATAGAATCTGTCCTTGTTCCCCATTCTACTTTCCTGCATATCCTTCCAAATACTTGTGCCAATGGAGATCTCGAGAGGTTTGAAGATCCGGATGCGGATGAAGATGGTGGCCATATAGGTTTGGCCCGATGCAAACAGATCGTCGGTCTTGGCCAAAATCTGGCAGTGGATTCCCACACGGTTTTTATACAAATACCCCAGTCTTATCCCGTATTCTTGCAGCACCTTCTTTCCGGACATATCGAGATGGCTCTTCAGGTTGCTATTATAAAAGAACCAGGTAAAGGGTTCGATATAAAGGGTTCCTGTTTCAAAAGGAATCCCAAAGCCGATATAATTGCGGTTGAGAAAATACATGTTTTGACCTCTCCCGCTTTCATGATCAGAATCATGGTTGCTGTCATGTCCGATGATGAAAACGAGATTATCGAGAACCTTTTGTCTGATGGAAAAGTGCCAGTCAAACTTCGTTCTCTTCTGTCCGTCATCGTGAGTGACAAGTTGTGCAAGGAATCGTGTCGACGGTGTAAAATGAATTATGTTCTGGAAGCCAAAATTCCAGCGGTCTATGGATCCGGACATATCGTTGAAACTGGGAAAAGTACTTGGAGATTGGAGATGTCCAAAAAACTCTCCGTGAACCGTGATTTTATTTTCCAGACTCAGAGCGTTTTTTTCAAACTTTGGTCTGTAGATAAAGACCTCTTGGGAAAAGGCATGTGTGAAGAGACTCAAAGAGAAGAGAATAAAAAAAGTTCCTAGAACTATATTTGATTTAAAATTCATAGGCTAGCCCTAGACGAAAGACACGGGGGGATTGGATTTCTGTTGCATAGCGAAGAGGAAATTCCTGGTTTGTCCATTCGTTCTCTTCCGTTGCCAGAGATCTGTTTGTCATATTGAAACCATCTAAAACGATCCGTAATCTTGAAGTACCAATGTTAAAAATTTTTTCGATCCTGATATCAATGGTTCTGTTATACTCGTATCTCGCTTTCCCCCGGGGATGGGCTTGGATATAAAAAGGACCCTGATTCATTCCTGTGACAATGATTTTCCTCGAAAACGGCTGGCCGTCATAATACTTGATGATACCAGAAAACCTGAAGCCTAGAGGAGCCATATAAGTCAACCCAAGCCTTCCTGTGTAGCCTCTGTCGAATCGTGGATTTCCTTCAGAATTGATAAGAGTATTTGGATTATCATAAAGGATGCCTACAACACCATCATCATTTTCCCATTCTGAATTTCCTGGATTTGTCAAAGAAATCGCATTGATGGCTGTTAGGGAGAGGAAGAATGTCAATCTTTTGCCGTATCTTTTCAACAAGGTTAGGTCGAGACCGTAATAGTTTGAAACTCTTGTTTTTTCACCGGCATTGGTTAGGAGATAAAAATCTTGTCCCAGGCTTTCCGGGATTTGGTTGTAAACTGTAAAGGTAAGATCATCATGTGTGTCGGGAATCCTATCATCTCCAATATCTTGGATTTCGACCGCTTCATATGAAGTGTCGGGAACTCCCGTATTGGTTGTTTCGATCAAGTTTTTTGTTCTTCGATAAAATCCTGAAAGAGTGAGCGTCCAGCCGTGACTAAAAGAGTTGACATAGGAAAGAGAAAGTTCATCGGTAAATGGCCGTTTGAGATCAGGATCGATCTGTGAAAATAAAGGGCCTTCCTTCCTGAGTAGGATTCCTGTTTCACCGAATTGAAAGATATTATCTGAAGACTCATCATTCCAAGTATAGATTTCACCACCGAGAGCGTTGGGATTTCCATAGGTGAGATAGTTAAGGGGGAGTGTGTGAAAATATCGTGCTGCTGAGAATTTTATAACGGAAGTCTTTGTGTCCGTCAGGGGTATTGTAAACCCTAATCGAGGAGAAAGGTTGATCCAGTCGATTTTATAGTTTGATTCTGCTGCGGTCGGGGCATTGGGTGTCCATCCTCTACTCTCGGCTATATTGAGTCCGAAATACAGAGAAACTAAATTGGAAAAAGTCACGGATTCCTGGAGATAAAAATTTAAATGATAGGCAGCTTCTTTATGGAGGACCGGTGTGTTAAACAGTATGATTTCGAGAGGCTGGTTGTTGTAGGTATAAAGATGCCTATTGTTTTGAATATTGATGAGCGAGGATGCAGAGGCATATTTCAACTGGAATCCATACTGCAGCTTATTCAAGGCTCCAAAAATGCCTGGCAGCAGAGATTGTCCCCGGAGCATAAAATTCATCGTTTGCCGTATGTTATCGGTTTCAAAAGGGGCAATGCCGTTGGGTTCTCGTGTGAATATATCGGCCATGTGATCAGAGGATCCCCCGGCCTGGAAATCAGACTGTTGATCTCCAAATGCAAAACTAAGGCCTGCCTGCAGGAAATGTTTTTTCCCAAGACGGCCGTTCCAAATCAGCTGTAAGATATTGTACATATCTTTTCTATCATTTGTTGAGGAGAAAGGGATGTTTCTCTCTGCGCCAAATGAAGGTGAGGAAATAATCTGTCCTGTCCAAAGAAAACGAAAATAACTATTGGTCATCTGGTATTTTAAGCTGAACAAACCTGCGATCACCGAGCTTTTATCTGTCGTGTCGAACTCTGCCACATCTCTTCCTATCCTGTAGATTGAGGCCACGGTTGAGAAATTGAGTTTTCCCGGAATGATGGGTCCGGAAATCCGGATATTTCCGTCAGTAAAATAATCAAAGGTATGGCTTTCAAAAATCCCTTCTCTTTCAACAAGAGGTGTGATGTTCGTACTCCGGAAGTTTTGGGGGATGAAAAATGTGCTGACGCTTCCAGTGAAGCTGGACGATTCTTCCCTTGTTATAAGGTTAAAATGTCCTCCCGGTGACAGTGCAAATGGAGGATGTCCGGCATTGATGAGTTGGGAGTACTGGAAACTAAAAAAATCAGGGTAAAAAAGGGGCATCCCTGACCAAAATGGATCGGTCACATCCATCCCATTGAGCAGGTAAATATTCTGTGTCCATGAACTGTTTCCACGCGCACCGAACAAAGCCGGGCGATCTCCCCAAAGACCTCCTACGTCGATGCGATTGGTTGTCGCGGAAAGATCCTGGTTTTCAATGAGGGACCAGACATTGTGTGCCGATGGGCTCGAATGGATTTGAGATTCGTTCAGAATAGTTTGATAAACATTACTTGTATAATCGAT
>SDBU01001250.1_pt1 | contig 36907 bp, 43 predicted proteins | sample 2277071 | NCBI WGS metagenome assembly SDBU01 (sample SAMN10397929, study PRJNA504765) | marine sediment metagenome | isolation source: marine sediment core GS08_GC12, 126 cmbsf | place: Arctic Ocean: Gakkel Ridge, Loki's castle | collected 2008 | reverse complement strand
CATCGATGACGGCCATGTCATCCTTCATGATGATGGCTTCCATCGGGCAGTAGGGCAGACAGACTTCACAGGCGATGCACAGTTCAGGGTCAATTTTCATTCTGCACTTTACTCCTTTAATTTATTTCTTGATTATTTTACCAGGTCTTCAATACCCAGTTCTTTCAAAGTCTCGGGTAGTGGCATACCGGTCTTTCTATCCCAGCCCATCAACTGGTAGTACTGGTCGAGCATCTTTTCCCAGTGCGGGGCGATGGGCTTTTCCGTGTTCGGGCCATCCACACACTGCGAGCCGTACCTTGGCGACGTCGTCTCTTTGTCCGGTGTCAGCCCGCACTTGAGGTTATAGATACGCATCACGTTGACCACGCGGCGGCCGATTTTCATCACCTCTTCCAGGCTGATATTCCAGCCCGTAGCGGCGTTGATGGCCTCGGTCTGCGTTTCGGTGTCGTTGAAGCCGGTAAACCAGCACTGGACCAGGCAGTCACTGATTGTCATTGAGCCGGTGGAATTGGCCTCCGCCTGGACGATATGGTCGGGGTTGAAGACGTCCATGGGGTTGGGCATCTTCCATAGGTCTTTGTTCGTTACCAGCATCTGGGTCTGAAGTGTGCCGGTATCGGAAATGGTGGTGTCCAGCATTTCCACCCAGCGTCCACGGTGGTCATGGCCTCTCGGTGAGTTGCCTTTGCCGGTGAAGATAGCCCAGTTGTACGCCTCACCGCCCAGTTTCTCGGCAGCGCGCTTTACGCCTTCGGCAAGTGTATCGCCGTAGCCACGGCGATTGGCGATGTTTTCGAGCAAGGTGCGAGTCGCTTCAGCGTTACCCCAGGTCATTTCCAAACCATCGAGGGTCTCTTTTTTCAGCGCCCCCTTTTCGTAGCACTCCATTACCCAGCCAACGACCCAGCTGGCCTCATTACAGTCAAAGCCGAGACGGTCGCATACATTGCTGAGCATGACGGCAGCGCCGGGGTCTTTCTGTCCAATCTGTGGTCCCCAGGCCGCCCACTGCTCATACTCAGGCTCCTTGCCGAAGAATCCCTTGCACGGTCCCTCGGTAACGGTCATCAGTTCATAGTGGTGGGATGCGCAGCCGAAGCAGGGGTAGTTCTGGCTCTCGAAGAGCGGGCGCACACGCTGGCCGTCAAAAAGGTCTTTTTCCGGGAAGACGTTGGTCTGGTAGTTCTTGACTGGCAGCCAGCCGGCAGCTTCCGCGACCGGTACCACTCGGCTGGTGCCCCAGTTGAAAACGCCACCGCCGCCGAAGACTTTGGCACCTTCGGTTGTTTTCCTGGCCAGCTCACCGAGTTTCTGCGAGTCAACAAACTGAAGCTTGTTGGGAACGCGGGCGGCGGCAAATGCCTTCAGCTTTTTCGAGCCCAGAACGGCACCAACGCCGTTATGGGCGGCGGCATGGCCCCGGTCTCCGAATATACCGGAAAACCGCACCATGTTCTCGCCCGCCGGGCCGATGCTGAAGACGCTCATCCCCCGTTCTTTATAGCCCAGCTCTTCTTTGATGGCATCTTCCGTTTCCCAGGTATCCTTGCCAGTTAATTTACTGGCGTCCCTGAGTTCAGCGCCTCCTTCATGCAGATAGAGGTATTTCCAGGTTGAAGAAGCACCCTGAACGACGATGGCGTCATAGCCACACCATTTCAGATAAGCACCGAAGTTCCCGTTGGCCTGCGTGGAGGCAGCGCCATTGGTCATGGCACCTTTGGTAACAAAGGAGATACTGGCACATCCCGGAACTCGGCTACCGCCCAAAACACCTGATCCCAAAAATAGAATATTCTTCGGGTCAGACCAGTCAAGTTTGGGGTCGACTTCTTCCATCAGGTACTTGGCGCCAAGCCCCGTACCACCGAGATACTTGCGGAGCGTGGCTTCGTCTATAGCCTCGTCATGCAGTTTACCCTGAGTGAGATCGACTCTAAGCACTTTACCTGTGGAGCCATACATGATTATACTCCTCCTTTTTACCCCCCATAAAATCCGGGGGTCAGTTTTATATTATCCCCTTCTTCAAGCTCGGTATTGAGGTCTTGCCGCGAGGATAGAAACGTGCCGTTGAAAACCACGGCGCAGTAGTTAAGAAGATCGTTTTTGGAATCGATGAAAGCTTTCTGGTCGAACCTGGGATATTTCTTGGCCAGCTGTTGCAGCAAATCCATTATGGATGAATCCGGGGAGACTTCCTGGTCGAAAACCAGCTTGTCCCAGCCTTCGTGGTCAAAATCCTCCTTCAACCACGACATAGCCTCGACGCTGACCTTTATGGTTGCTTCTGCTTCAGCCTTAATCCCGGTCACGTTCGGTTCCGTACCTGCTCCAATTATATTCTATGCGGAACGTTTGTGTGTTGCGACTAGCCTCGTGCCAGTTGCAGATATTCGCGACCCGATTTCACAATCATCGCCACGACATTGTAAACGATGAACTTGAAACCCTGTTCCTTGCGTAGTTTCAGCGTATCCGCGTCATAGGCCACGGTGCCGGTGGCCTTGCCGGCGGCGTGTATCTCCTGAACCAGGCGGTCAATCAATTTCTGTACTTCAGGGTGCTTCACCTGACCGGGATACCCCATCGCTTGAGACAGGTCGCTTGGCCCGATGAAAACGACATCGATGTTGGGCACGGTCAGTATCTCTTTGAGATTTTCCACCGCATCCAGAGTTTCTATCTGGACAATAACCAGGGTCTCGCGATTTGCCTCCTGAACATACTCACCCAGCGGCCCGGCCAGTCCCCAGCTGTTTGCCCTGACGCCGGCCAGCCCTCTCCTGCCTTCCGGTCGGTACTTGACCGAACGCACCACGTTTTCCACGTCGGCCTTGGTATTGAGCAGGGGCAACTGCACGCCCAGCGCACCCATATCGAGAAAGCGGAGGATATTCTGCTGGATATTCATGGCAATGCGAACCAGTGGCGTGATGTTAACCGCATCGGCGGCCCGTATCATCTGCTCACAGGATTCCAGGCCCATTGGGCCATGCTCGGCATCGATGAGGGCAAAATCAAATCCAAGATGTCCGATGATTTCTACGATGGAAGGATTTGAGACATTGACGAATACACCATAGGCGGTTTCGCCGGCAAGTATTTTCTCCTTGGTCAGGTTCTTTCTCATGCTTCTCCTTTAAGTTTCTCCTTCAAGCTTCTTTCACAATGCCAAACTGCTGGTATGTTAGCACAGGCGGATTTTGTTTGTCAAAAATGATACCGCTACATTTTGAAGAATCATGCTTAATAATAAAAGGGCAGTCGTGCTATAATCGGGGTATGAAAAGAGAGCTTATGGACATTCTGGTCTGTCCGGTATGCAAGGGGGAGCTGCAATTAACTGTGGCTGAGGAAAATCAAGAGGAGATTGTCAGTGGTTCGCTGTACTGTGACCAATGCAGGGTGAACTATCCGATTGCTGATGCCATCCCCAACCTGCTGCCGCCCGACCAGCGTGATTAGTCAGGCCGATAGGTCGCACAGCTCTGGGGAGATTCCCAGACCTCAATGCCGGATACCGAGATCGGTGCTCCAGACAGCTTTGCCCTGAGTTCATTGTAGATTATCGTGGCGAGGTGCTCGGAGGAGGGGTTTATTTCGTCAAATGGTGGCACATCGTTAAGGCAGGTGTGGTCAAATTTGTCCAGGATGTCATTCAGGTGTTTTTTCATCTCGGTGAAATCATAGGCCATGCCGGCATCATCAAGTTTGGCGGCGCTTGCCCTGGCCACCACGCGAAAACGATGCCCGTGCAGCGCCTCGCATTTACCACGATAACCCCGCAGAAAATGGGCGGCATCAAAATGACTTTCCACCGCTATTTCATACATGCCTGAACCTGCCTATTCCAGCTTGAGCACTCCCTGTTTTTCGGTAGCCTTCTGGAGCAGCTCCTTCATCGTCTTTTCCGTTACTGGATGGACGGTATCGGAGGCGATTTCATCCAGAGGAATGAGGACAAAGGCCCTTTCCGTCATTTTGGGATGGGGAATAACCAGCTCCGGGGTGTCAATAACCTGGTCGTCATAGAGGAGGATATCGATGTCTATGGTTCGGGGTGTGCCCGATTTCCCGACTCTGCCCAGCTTGCGCTCAATGCCCTTGGCGAGCGCCAGCAGTGCCGGTGGTTCCAGTCGGGTGAAGGCCTGGCAAACCAGATTGAGGAAGCGGGGCTGGTTGCTGTCACCCAGTGGCTCGGTATCGTAAATGGATGAGATTTTCCCCATGCGTACGCGCTGAGATAAGAATTCCAGGGCTCTGTCCAGGTTGGCCTGGCGGTCTCCCAGGTTCGAGCCGAGGCCAAGGTATACGGTTACTGCTTCAGTCACGTGATGTCCTCCTTCTGATAATAGCGTCGCTCATGCGGCAGATGCGGACCATCTGCTTCACGTCATGGACTCTAACGATGTCGGCGCCGTTGGCAATTCCTATTGCCAATGTGGCTGCCGTACCCTCGAGGCGCTGGTCGGTGGGCAGGTCCAGCACCAGGCCAATCAAGGCCTTGCGGGAACTGCCCAGCAGAATCGGTTGGCCCAGTGTTTTAAGCTCAACCAGTCGGCGAACGATTTCCAGGTTCTGTTCATGGCTTTTACCGAAACCGATTCCCGGGTCAAGTATGATGTTGTGTGACGGCACCCCGGCTTCAGTTGCCTGTTTTGTCGCCCTCTTCAGGTCGGCAGTTATCACCGTCATTATATCGTTGACAGGCCCGTCTCGCTGGTTGCTCATCATAATTATGGGCACACTTTTTTCGGCGGCCAGTTGTGCCAGTCTGGGGTCCTGCCGTAGCGCCCAGATATCGTTAATCATTGCGGCGCCAGCTTCAAGCGCCCGGCTGGCCACGCCATGCTTGTAGGTGTCAACGCTGATGGGCACCGGTATTTCACCGGCCAGCCTTTCTATGACGGGGATGACCAGACGCAGTTCCTCATCAATGTCGTTTACCGGTAGCGGCTCTTTTCCCGGGCGGGTAGATTCCCCGCCGATGTCGATGATATCGGCCCCTTCCTCCACCATGCGCTGAGCCTGTGCCAGAGTCGCCTCGATATCACTGCCGAGACCATCCCCCGAAAACGAGTCAGGACTCAGGTTACAGATGCCCATAACATAGGTGCGCTCACCCCATTGGAACTTGGTGTTGCCGATGCGTGTCGCGCTTATGACTGAACTTCCTGATTTCAAAATTGCTTCCCTGGCAGGTCGTTAAAAAAAGAGTTTCGTTATTATTCTAGCACCTTATCGGCGCTTAGCAAAGTGCGAACTGATGGTGGCTATATTTGGCGGCATTGTGGCATTAATGGTATTATTATTGCGGTCGGAGGTGATGTAACGTGAAAGAGGAGCTGGAGAAACTGGAGGCGGAAATAAAGGCCGGTGGCGGCGAAAAACGCGTCCAGCAGCAGCATGACTCCGGTAAACTGACAGCGCGAGAGCGGCTTGACCTTCTCTTCGATAAAGACACCTTCCACGAGCTGGACTTATTTGTGAAACACCGCTGCACCGCTTTCGGCATGGATAAACTCTCCATACCGGCCGACGGTGTGGTTACCGGATACGGTCAGGTGAACGGTCGTACCGTGTGTGCCTATGCTCAGGACTTTACCAGCCGGGGCGGCACACTCGGTGAGATGCACGCCAGGAAGATATGCCGGCTCATGGACCTGGCGATGAAGATGAAGTGTCCCACGGTCAGTCTGATTGACAGCGGCGGGGCACGTATCCAGGAAGGGATTAACGCTCTGGATGGTTACGGCAACATCTTCTTCCGCAACTCCTGTGCTTCGGGCGTCATCCCGCAGATATCTGCCATTATGGGGCCGGCGGCGGGTGGGGCAGTCTATTCGCCGGCGATGACCGACTTTGTCTTCATGGTGAAAAAGACGAGCCATATGTATATCACCGGCCCTCAGGTGGTTAAGGCGGCTACGAGCGAAGAGATAAGTGATGAGGCACTGGGCGGTGCCATGACCCACAATACGAAAAGCGGCGTGGCCCAGTTTGCCTGTGATAATGACCGGCAGTGCATCGAGGAGATAAAGGAGCTGCTCAGCTATCTGCCATCGAGCTATGAAGAGAAACCACTTGCCATAGCTCCTAAAGATAAACCTGACCGTGTTGACCCGGCGCTGGATGCAATCATACCACCTGAAGCGAGCAAGGTATATGATATGAAGGCGGTCATCCGCTCCATTGTGGATGACGGTGAGTTTTGTGAGTCATACCGGCATTATGCCATGAACATCATCACCTGCTTTGCCCGCATGAACGGCCATGTCATCGGCATCATTGCCAGCCAGCCAAGCCACCTGGCAGGATGTCTGGACATCAATACCTCGGATAAGGCGGCGCGTTTTATCCGCTTCTGTGATGCCTTTAATATTCCATTATTAACCATTGTAGATGTCCCAGGGTATCTGCCCGGGAGTCATCAGGAGTGGGGCGGCATCATCCGGCACGGCGCCAAGATGCTGTGGTGCTACTCCGAGGCTACTGTTCCCAAGATAACCCTGATTGTACGGAAGGCGTATGGTGGGGCATACATTGCCATGTGTTCGCAGAGCCTTGGCGCTGACTATACGCTGGCCTGGCCAGGGGCGGAAATCGCGGTCATGGGGGCGGAAGGTGCGGTGGCCATTATACATCACCAGGAAATTAAGGAAGCGGCTGATCCCGCCGCCAAAGAAAAAGAGAAGATAGAGGAATACCGCCAGTATTTCTATAATCCGTACATCGCGGCCAGCATGGGCTATATCAACGCCGTTATCCGACCTCGTGATACACGCCCTGAGATAATCGCTGCGTTTGAGGCACTGCGCAACAAGAAGGAGACCCGCCCGCTCAGGAAGCATGGCAACATCCCGATGTAACTCTGCCGTTTTTACTGATATCAGATTCAAGGAGCCTCCAGTTTTTTATGGATAAAACACTGGCTGAAAAGATACTGAGTGCCAGATCAGGCAACAATGCCAGAGCTGGAGATATCGTCATTGCCCGGGTTGATTTGGTATTTGTCCAGGATACGACCGGACCGCTGACGGTAAGACAATTCCAGAAGAGCGGCCTGAAAAAGCTGGCCAAACCGGAGAGAACGGCAGTATTCATTGATCACGCCGTTCCCAGCCCGACGCATACGTTTTCAAACGACCATCTGATGCTGCGCCGGTTTGCCGGTGAGACCGGGGCGATGCTGTCTGACGTCGGTGAGGGTATCTGCCACCAGCTGGTGGCAGAATCTCTGGCCCGGCCCGGGGATGTTATTGTTGCCTCCGATTCCCACACGGTAACCGCGGGTGGGCTGGGTGCCTTTGCCACCGGCATGGGCTCCTCCGATGTGGCGGTGGCCATGGGCCTGGGAAAGACCTGGTTCCGCGTCCCGGAGAGCATTCGCATTACGGTCGCCGGTAAATTCCAGAAAGGAGTTTCGGCGAAAGACCTCATCCTCCACCTTATCGGGCGGCTCGGTGCCGATGGCGCTACCTACAAGGCGCTGGAATTTGGCGGTGACAGTATAAAGGAAATATCAATGTCACAGCGGTTCACTATTGCCAACATGGCGGTGGAGGCGGGAGCCAAAGCCGGTGTCTTCCCGGCCGATGATATAACGAGGGATTACCTGTCAGAGCAGGGGCGTGGCACAGATTACCAGCCTGTCTTTCCCGATGCCGACGCTGTATATGAACAGACGATGCAGATTGACCTTAATAACCTTGAGCCCACCGTGGCAAAACCGCACACGGTGGATAACGTGGCGCTGGCCCGCGAGTTAAAGGGGACGAAAATCCAGCAGGTCTTCATCGGTACCTGCACCAATGGACGGCTGGACGACCTGGAAATCGCGGCGGAAATCCTAAAAGGCAAGAAGCGATATTCCGGGACCAGATTGATTGTCGCCCCCGCTTCACGACAGGTGCTCATGGCGTCGCTGGAGAAGGGCTACCTTCAGACTTTGATTGCAGCCGGGGCGACGGTTCTGCCTCCAGGTTGCGGGCCATGCCTTGGGCTGCACCAGGGAGCGCTGGGCGATGAGGAAGCTTGCCTCTCCACCTCAAATCGCAATTTCAAGGGCAGGATGGGCAATCCGAAAGGTTTTGTCTACCTTGGCAGCCCGGCCACGGCCGCGGCCACGGCGCTGACCGGTGAAATCACCGACCCGAGGGAGGTAATGTAGGTGCTCAGAGGGAAGGCTTTCAAATTCGGCGACGGCATATCCACCGACCATATTATCCCGGGTCGACATGCGCACCTCAGGAGCAATCTCCCCGAACTGGCCAAGCACGCCTTGGAGGATGCTGACCCCACCTTCGTTTCCAGGGTTAAAGAAGGGGATTTCATCGTGGCGGGCAGCAATTTTGGCCTTGGCTCCAGCCGTGAACACGCCCCGCTGGTCATCAAAATGGCGGGGGTCAGCGCCATACTGGCCAAGTCCGTGGCCCGTATCTTTTTCCGCAATGCCATCAACCTGGGGGTGCCGGTGCTCATCTGTGACACCGACGGTATCAAAGATGGCGATGAACTGGAAGTTGACCTTTCCACAGGCATAGTAAAAGATGTCACCAGCGGGCAGAAACTCACCTTCGGCAAGATTCCGCAGGTAATGCTCCGTATCCTCGATGAGGGCGGGCTTATCCCCTATATCAAGAAGCACGGTGATTTCAAGCTGTAATAGAGGGAGATAGTTATATGGCCTATAACGTTACCCTTATTCCCGGCGATGGCATCGGCCCGGAGGTCACCGAGGCAACGCGGCGGGTGCTGGAAGCCACCGGCATTGCCTTTCAGTGGGACGTGGCTGAAGCTGGCGCTGACGTTATCGATAAATATGGCACGCCGCTACCCGGTTCAGTGCTGGATTCAGTGAGGAAAAACAAGGTGGCTCTGAAAGGGCCGATAACCACGCCGGTCGGCTCGGGTTTTCGCAGTGTTAACGTTGCCCTGCGTAAAGAACTGGACCTTTACGCCTGCGTCCGCCCCTGCAAGACCTATCCCGGTGTGCCCTCGCTCTATAAAAATATTGACCTGGTGGTCATCAGGGAAAACACGGAGGACCTTTACGCCGGCATTGAATTTGAACAGGGCACGCCGGAAGCGATGAAGCTGATCCAGCTTACCGCGGAGACAAAGAGAGGCACCGTCCGCGAAGACTCTGGCATCAGCCTGAAGGTCATTTCCGAAGCGGGAAGCCGGCGCATTGTCCGCTTTGCCTTTGAATATGCACGCGCTTGCGGGAGGAAAAAGGTCACCGCCATCAGCAAGGCCAATATCCTGAAATTCTCTGACGGATTATTTCTCAGGGTTGCCCGGGAAGTAGCCCAAGAGCATCCAGGTATTGAATTTGAGGACCGGTTGGTAGATAATATGACCATGCAGCTGGTGAAGAACCCGCGGCAGTTTGATGTCATCGTGGCGCCGAACCTGTACGGTGACATCCTGTCCGACCTTTGTGCCGGGCTGGTAGGCGGACTAGGGGTTGCTCCCGGTGCCAATGTCGGCGATGATATCGCCGTTTTTGAACCGACCCACGGCAGTGCCCCTAAATACGCCGGGCAGAACAAGGCGAACCCCATGGCCATGATGTTCTCCGGCGTTATGATGCTCAGGCGCCTCGGTGAGGAAAACGCGGCTGATAAACTGGAAAAAGCCATCGCTGATGTTATCGCTGAAGGCGAAAGCGTCACCTATGATATGCGACCTGATAGAGCCTCTGCTGTCGGCACTTCGCAGGTTGCCGATGCGGTAATCGAAAAACTGGCGACGGGCCAAAGGGGGTGGGGCTGATAGTCGCGAAAGTGAGAGAGATAAAGGCGAAAGACATTACCGACGCGGTTGCCCAGCTCTGCCAGCGAGCCAATTTTGAGCTTGATGAAGATGTCCTGGCAGCACTGAAGCATGTCCAGCAGAGCGAGCAGTCCCCTCTGGGCAAAGAGATATTGCACCAGCTGGTTGAAAATGCCCGTGTTGCTGAGGCCAAAAACCTGCCGCTATGCCAGGACTGTGGCAGTGCGGTTATCTTCCTCGAGGTGGGACAGGACGCACACGTGGTCGGCGGCGACCTTGATGTGGCGGTGGGGGAAGGTGTCAGCCAGGGTTACACACAGGGATACCTGCGCAAATCAATGGTCAGCCAGCCGTTTTCCGAGAGAAAAAACACCAAAGACAATACTCCCCCGATTGTTCATACCGAAATTGTGCCTGGAGACCATATCAGAATTATCTGTCTGCCCAAGGGAGCCGGTTCCGAAAATATGAGCCGTCTGGTGATGCTGCGTCCGGGCGAAGGCCGGGAAGGTATTATTGATTTTGTTGTCAGGGCCGTCGATGAGGCCGGAGCCAGTCCCTGCCCGCCGTTGATTATCGGCGTGGGCATCGGCGCTACCTCGGAAGGGGCTATGCTGCTGGCCAAGAAGGCACTATTACGACCTATAGGCCAGCCGAACCCGGACCCGGAAATTGCGGCGCTGGAGAAAGAATTATTATCACGCATCAATGAGCTGGGGATTGGGCCCATGGGCGTTGGTGGCATTACTACGGCACTGGCAGTGCATGCCGAGGCCAGGCCGACACATATTGCCAGCCTCCCCGTAGCCATAAACTTTCAATGCCACTGTTCAAGACATAAGGAGGCCAGGCTGTAGATGGAAGCAGTGCATATAACCATGCCTCTTGACCGAAAAACGATTAAGGAGTTGACCACGGGTACACCTGTGCTCATTTCCGGAATAATCTACACGGCGCGTGATGCTGCCCACAAGAGACTCGTAGAGGCGCTTAAAAGGAAGGAAGAACTGCCCTTTGTCTTAAAAGGGCAAACCATCTATTACACCGGACCTTCACCGGCCCGGCCGGGTCGCACCATCGGCTCTGCGGGACCCACCACCAGTGGTCGCATGGACATCTATGCACCCCGCCTGATGTCCGCCGGCGTGAAGGCGATGATTGGGAAAGGAAACCGTTCCTCTGAAGTCAGAGAAGCGATGCAGAAACACAAGGCGGTTTACTTCATTGCCACCGGTGGGGCCGGGGCTCTACTTGCCCAGTCGATTAAAAAGGCGGCGGTTATTGCCTATGAAGACCTGGGCCCGGAGGCAGTCAGGATGTTAACGGTGGATAATTTTCCGGCCATCGTGGCCAATGACATTTATGGAAACGACCTGTTCGAGCAGGGCAAAGCCAAATACCGGAAGGAGAAGAGTTAACACATGGAATGTGTTTTCTGCCGGATTGCGGCCGGTGAGCTTCCCAGCGATATATTATATCAGGATGATGAGGTGATGGCCTTCCGGGATATAAATCCCCTGGCGCCCACCCATGTGCTGATAATACCAAAGCGGCATATTAATTCTTTAGCCGATTTAAGCGATGACGAAACACAGATTATCGGACATATGGCCGAGGTGGCCAACCGGCTCGCCAGGCAGGAAGGTGTTGCCGAGAAGGGCTACCGGCTCGTTGTTGGCAGCGGCGAGGATGGAGGTCAGGTGGTCCCCCACCTTCACATGCACCTTCTCGGCGGGAGAAGGCTGTCGGACCGGCTGTGCTAGTCAGCCTTTTGCTTTCCTTTAGAGTATTCCAGGTAGGTAAGTAACCCGGCGATGCTCTTGGCATCGCAAATGCGTCCGGTGGCTATCAGGTTGGGAATTTCCTCAACTGGCACCCGGACGACGTTGATGCTTTCAGTGTCTTCGGCGATTAACTGGCTTGGAACGAGGTCAGTGGCCAGGTAAAGGTAAAGATACTCGTTGCAGTAGCCCGGTGCCGAATAGAAACCACCCAGCCTCTCCACCTTCCGGGGCATATGGCCGATTTCTTCCCGCAGTTCGCGGCTGACCGCCTCTTCAGGGTCTTCACCGGTGTCAATACCGCCGGCCGGTATCTCCAGCAACTCCTTCTCCACCGGCTTGCGGAACTGTTTCACCAGCAATACATTGTTATTCTTATCGATGACGACGACGGCAATGCAGTCGCTATGTTCCACGATTTCTCTAGTCGTCTGCTGTCCATTGCCCAGCCGAACGGAGTCCACTCTGAGTTTTACCACTCTTCCATCATAAATCAACTGGCTGGAAAGTGTTTCTTCCACTGGATTACAACCTCTTATTTAGAAATGGCGGATAAGAGCTACCTCACCGCAATCGGGGAATTTGGGACAGCGGTAGCATTCGATCCAGACCTTGCGCGGCAGCTCCATTTTATCTATCTGGTTGAGGCCGAACTTTTCAAAGAAGGCAGGCTGATAGGTCAGGCAAAAGATAGTGGGGATGCCAAGCGACGTCACTTCTTTCAGGCAGGCTTCAATGAGCATGGTGCCTACACCCTGTTTCTGGCATTCCTCGGCCACGGCGACGGACTTGATTTCCGCCAGGTCCGACCACATGATGTGCAGTGCCGCACAGGCGACCACTCGCTCGCCCTGGCGATAAACGAAATAGTCGCGAATGTTTTCGTATATATCACTCAATGAGCGGGGCAGCATTTCATCTTTGCCGGCGAAGTGGTTGATGAGCTGGTGGATTTGGGGTACATCCTGGATTTTGGCTTTTTCTATCGTGCTCAATTTAACGCTTTCCTTTCAGTTTTTGCTCCAGTGAGCGATAGAAAGTATCTTCGGGGTGGACCCGCAGGAATCGTGTCCGGTGTGGACTTTGTTTTACCGTAATCACCGCTTCATCAGGAAGAGGCATATTGATATACCCATCGATGCTGAGTGTTGCCGGCTGTGTTGCCGTGACCCCTAACTGAACCGATGTTTCTGCCGGCAATACGAGTGCATAGTCTGAGCTGAGATGGGGCATGATGGGTACCAGCAGAAAATCCTTTGATTGCGGGTACAGAATGGGTCCTCCGGCGGCCAGGGAATAACCGGTGCTGCCCGTAGCCGTCGCTACAATCACTCCGTCAGCTTTATAGTCGGTGATGTGCTTCCCGTTAAGGCTGGCTGCCACGCGAACCAGACGGGCAATGGCACCTCTCGCCACCACCACGTCATTCAGGGCATGGTAGGTGCTTGTCTTTTGACCACCAGCGGAAAGCTCGGCCAGAAGCATGGCCCTTTCATCAATCCATCCCTCTCCAGAAAGCAGGGCGGGCAACTTGTCGGAAGCCTCATCAACGCTGAGTTCGGTCATGAACCCGAGCTTGCCGAGGTTTATGCCGATTATCGGAATCATTCGCGGGACTACCGCCTGTGCCGAGCGCAGAATGGTACCGTCGCCGCCAACGCTCAAAACCAGGTCCGTATCGTCAAGCTGTGACCGGGCGGCTTCACTCTCCCAGGCGGAGCAGAGCCAGGCAGTGATGCCGCGAGAAGCGAGGAAATCCTGCAACTGTTTCGCCTTGGACTTAGTAGCTTCAACTAAGGGGTGATAGAAAATACCAATATTTTTCACTGGAGTGCCCTGCTATGTCAGTAGAAACCGGTAACGACATGAAGAGGATAAGGGAAGTGTAGCAAGTATTACCTTTGGGTGTCAAGGAAGATGGAGAATACACGGGTATACGTGCTATAATATTTGCTTGATTTCAGGAGCAATAAATGACCGGGCAAAGACGAAGGGCAAGAGCCGTTGCCTTGCAGGCAATGTACGAAATCGATACCACGCGGCATGAGGCGGAAGAAGTACTGGGCCGACTCCTGGCTGAGGAGAACCTGTCCGGGGATAATACTGCCTTTGTTCGCCAGATGGTGAAACAGGTGGTGGCGCATCAGGCGGAGATAGATGGTAATATCCAGCGATTTGCTCCGACCTGGCCCGTGGAGCAGCTCTCGGCCATTGACCGTAACATTCTCCGACTTGCAATCTCTGAAATTTTGTTTGATAATAGAGTAATAATTAAGGTAGCCATCAATGAAGCCGTTGAACTGGCTAAAAAGTTCGGCAGTGAAAATTCATCAAAGTTTGTCAATGGCGTACTGGGTTCAATCAGTGCGCTTGCTGAAAGATGATATGTTTCCGGAAAGGGGGTAAAACGTGGCGACAATTTATGAAAGAATAAAACCCATGGTTGTGGAGCAACTTGGTGTCGAAGAAGAAAACGTAAAACCTGACGCGAGCTTTGTGGAAGACATGGGAGCCGATTCTCTGGATCTGGTGGAGCTGATAATGTCACTGGAAGAGGCATTCAGCACCCCGGCGAAGAAGATTGAGATACCGGATGAAGATGCGGAAAAGATAGTTACCATTCAGGATGCGGTTGATTACCTTAAAGACCTGGGAGTAGAAGACAGTTAGGCTCTAATTCACGGCGAAATATAATTAGCTCGACACGAAACCGTGTCGAGCTATTAGCATAATTTTTTCAGCAGTGTAACAGGCTGCCCTAGTTTCCTTTGCCAATATCCTTCACGGCGAAGTCCAGACCAAGTTCGCTCAGTTTTTCCCTGGTCGGGTTGCCGGTCTTCAAGTCCCAGCCCCGATAGGTGAAGTAATCGTCCTTCAATCGCTCCAGGGTTTCCTTGGGGATGTAGCTTCCCTGCATTGGTCCTTCTGGCACCGGCTCTTCCATGAACCGGATTGGAAGCTGGTCATCTTCGCGGGTGAATCCCTCCCTGGCGGAAAAGCAGCGGATAATGTTCCACTCCCGTTCCGCAATCTTCCTGGCCTGTTCGTAATTGAGTTCCCATCCCGTAACCGCATTCAGGACGTTTATCATGCTATCGCTGATTTTGAGCGGACCCCAGATGGGCTCAGCCAGATGGCATACCAGCATGGAGTCGCCCAGAATCAGCCAGTGATTGACTTCCGCGGCCAGAGCCCCTTTCCCCTCGAGCGTCTTGCGGTCGACCAGTCCGCTCTTCTCGGCGGTGGGTCGGATGTCGTGGTGGCTGCCGCCTCTGGGCCCGGTGGCATAGCCGACGGCGGCGGCGGGGAAGGGGCGACAGGTGTGCCCCGGCCACTCCAGCCCTTTGTTCTGGATGGCAAATCGGTCGGTGCCCTTGCCGACAATCTTGGCGGCGTCCCTCGTACCTTTGGCCAGCAGTTCCCCCAGTCCCTCTCTTTTGCCGATTTTTTCAATCACCTGGAGCATGCCATCGGCGTTGCCGAACCGCAAATCAATTCCATCCGTGTCTTTTTTGGTGAAGATTCCTTTCTCATAGCATTCCATAGCCCAGCCAATGCACAGCCCTGTGGAAATGAGGTCGATCCCGTAGTAGTCGCAGAGCTCGTCTGCCTTGCAGAGCACCTCTAGGTTGTCTACCTCGCAGATGCTGCCGAAAGCGTAAATCGTTTCGTAGTCGGCACCGTTAATGACCGATTTGTACGGGCCCTTTGGCACCACGCTGTACTTGGTGCAGTTAATGGAACAGGCGAAGCAGGCGCGGTCGCCCTTGACCACCTGCTCCCTCATCACCTCGCCGGTAATATTTTTCATCCCTTTGAAAGTCTCCGTCTGCCAGTTTCGGGTGGGCAGGATACCGCCTTCGTTCATGGCGGCTACATTACGTGGTGTGCCGTACCCGGAAAGGCCCTGCACCGCCGGGGTGGTGGCAAAGAGCTCATTGATTCTGACAGCGGTGTTGTAGACCCTGAGCATGTTGGGAACTGAAACGCTGCCGGTGCCTCTGACGGCGATTGCCTTGAGGTTTTTTGAGCCCATCACCGCCCCCATTCCGCCACGACCGGCGGCCCGTATGTCGCAGAGGATCATGGCGTAAGGTGCTTTCTCCTCACCGGCCAGCCCGATGGTGGCGATGTGTATTTCCTCATCGCCAATCTCACTCCGCAGGATATCCTGTGTCGTGAACGGGTCTTTACCCCAGAGGTGGCTGGCGTCTCTGATTTCAATTCTGTCATCGTCAATCCAGAGATATACGGGCTTGTCTGCCTGGCCTTCAATTATCAGGCCATCGTAACCGGCGAATTTGAGCTCCGGCCCCAGAAAACCGCCAAAGATGCTGTGGAAAAACGATCTGGTGTACGGTGACTTGGCACAGAACGAGGAGCGTGAAGCAGCCGGAATCAGCGTGCCATTGACCGGACCGGTCATCATAACCAGCTTGTTTTCCGGTCCCAGCGGGTCGATTTTAGGCGGGATTTCTTCGTAGAGGATTCTGGCTGTTAACCCGACGCCGCCAACGAAGTCCCTTGCCCAGTCCTTCCTGAGGTCTTCCTTGGAAATACCTCTGTTGCTGAGATTGACCCTTAATAGTTGTCCAATGTATCCGCCGTATGGAAAATTCTTTGCCATGATTAACCTCCTCCTATTGGAAAGATGATAGCGATTTCATCGCCATTTTTAATTTTGTGGTCTATATCCAATGTAGAGCTGATAATGGATTCGTTTAATTTGATGAGGAACGGGGCCATTTGACCGGAATTCGGGTCCCAGATTTTCTCTTTGAAAGGCTGGCCGTACCGGCGCACCAGTTCTTCAAAGAGCTCGCCAACCGTTTCTGGTTTTCTCACGTCTATTTCAACAACCTCCGAGCCCAGAACATCCCGAATCACGGAGAAACTTTTTACCTTCACTCTGGCCACTTCTGGTTACCTACTTGCTGACCGATTCAAGCCATTCTTCGGCAATTTTCCTGGCTTCCGATACTTTTGGCCGTTCCGGCTTGGTCTCCATTTCCTGCCACTCGATTGCCTTGGGCAGGCAAAACTGGATACAGGCCGGATTGCCGAAACAGTAATCGCAGTTATCAAGGATTAGAGGCACCGGTATCTCCGGAACGCCGATCAGGCATACCTTGATTCTGGAATCTCTGGGGTTGAAAACGCCCGTTTTTACTGCGGAACAGGCCAGTTCACACAGCTTGCAGCCGGTGCATTTGTCCATATGTACTTGAATATGCTTTTCCAAGACCGGACCTCCTCGGTTTATTATTCTATATGCTCTCCCAGGAGGGTCAGCAAGGCATCCTCCTTGGCCAGCTTGATGTGCTCGCGCATTGTTTTCTCACACAGTTCTGGGTCATTCAGGCGCAAAGCCAGCAATATCTTCCGGTGGCCATCAAGCGTTCTCTGTGCGCCTTCAATGGATTGCAGGGTTACTTTACGGTGCCGCAGCACCTGTTTTCGCATATCAACAATCAGCTGGTAGAGGCGTATCGAGTCTGAGACAAGCTCGTGAAGATAGTCGTGAAAACGGGTGTTCCATTTGAAAACATCACCCATCCGGTTTGCTTCCAGTGCCGCCTGCGCCTTATCAATGAAAGTGCCCAGATGCTGGAGGCCCTCCCTGGTGATTTTTTCCGAGATGATTCTGAGTGCGTATCCTTCTAAAATGGCGCGGAGTTCGAAGAGTTCTTTCACTTCCTCTTTTGAATCTCCGGAGACGATAAAGCCTCTCGTCTTCAGAGGGCGAATCAGGCCTTCCGCTTCAAGCTTATAGAGTGCCTCTCTCACCGGGGTACGGCTTACGCCCAGCGTTTCCGCAAGGTGTTCCTCGGTTAATCTTTCCTTTGGGCTGAGACGACCGGAAAGAATCGCCGTCTTCAGGTGCTCGTAAGCTTTTTTCCGGACGGGGACGGTCTGTTTTTCGACTCGACTATGCACGGCCATTTCACGAGGATTGTATACAATCAGGCCATAATTTGTCAATGGGTTTAATATAACTACTTTAGCAATATTGATTTATTGTATACATTATTAGCGGCTGGCAAATCAGGGAGGTACTTAAAAATATTTCAAAGGTCGAAATGGAAACAGGTTATTTCGTTCAGTGTTAACCCCACGCGTGTCGGCAATAATTTATCCCTTGACATCGGTGGCATAGTTTAGATAACATACTTTCAAAGAGACCATGAGAAAAAAATTTCTCGCTCTTTATTTGACGTCTTTTGATACACCCGGCTTAAAGCTCGGTCTGAGCTGTCTTATTTCCCAAAACGATAAATGTAGGAGTAGGTATATTGGTTAAATTTTCACTCTTGCCCAGGGGAAAAATATTTTTTGAGTTATACCAGGAAAGTGCGGAAAACATGGTCAGGACCGCTGAGTTAATGAAGGAAATGGTGGATAGCTGGGAAAATATTGAGCAAAAGGTTGAGCAAATAGACGAATATGAGCATGTAGGCGACAATATCACGCACCGCATTATCGAGCTTCTACATCGTACTTTCGTTACCCCGTTTGACCAGGAGGATATGGCACTTTTAGCTCACTCTCTTGATGACATCGTGGACCTGATTCATGCGGCAGCGGTCGCGATACATATTTATAAAATAGAGGCGCCCAAAGAAGGCGTCAAAGAACTGGCCAGTATCATAGTGACCGCTTCAAAGGAAGTGGAAGTGGCCTTGAGACAGATACGCAGTCAGCCTAAACTGAAGCAGGTTTTGCCGCACTGCATAGAGATTAACCGACTTGAAAACGCGGCGGACAAAGTCTTTCGCGGTGCCATGGCGGAACTTTTTGAGAATTGCCGCGATACTAAAGACATAATTAAATGGCGCGAGATTCTGGAGCACATGGAGAGCGCGACCGACCGGTGTGAGGACGTGGCCAATGTCCTGGAAGGGGTAGCGCTCAAGCATGCCTGATGCCTCTTTTCCGCTTCTCATTCTCGTCATTGTTCTGGCCATTGGTTTCGGGGTTGTAAACGGTTTCAATGATGCCGCCAATGCTATTGCTCCGGCTATTGGCACCCGGGCTCTCTCGCCACGAAGAGCGCTAGTCATAGCCGTGATTGCCAATTTTGCTGGGGCCGCTACCGGCACTGCGGTGGCACACACGATTGGCAAGGGCATCATCATCCAGGAAGTAATCTCCTATCAAACGCTTATTGCGGCACTGCTTTCCATAATAGTCTGGGGGTGGTTTGCGACGTGGCTGGGCCTGCCCATCAGCATTCATCACGGGTTCATTGCCGGCCTGGCGGCGGCTGGTATGGCCGTGGCGGGCAGCGCCGCGGTGGTGTGGGATGTCATGCAGCGCGTGCTATCCGCCGTAGTTATCGCCCCCGCGCTGGGATTTGCCGGTGGTTTTATCGTCATGATTGGCCTTTTCTGGATTTTGCAAAAAAGCCGACGTGACCAAATGCGCCGTGTTTTCAGCCGAATGCAGTACCTCAGTACCTTCTTTATGGCCTACAGCCATGGCAAGAACGACGGCCAGATGCCCATTGGTGTTATTACCATGGCTCTGGTTATTCACTATGACGATGTTGGCATCTGGGACCGCCTGTCGTTATTGAATTCGGATATGTGGTGGGTGATTGTTATCTCCGCAATGGCGATAAGCTGCGGCATGGCTCTGGGTGGTCGGCGGGTCATCAAGACAGTTGGTATGAAGATGACGAAGCTGCGGCCCGTTCAGGGATTCACCGCTCATTTAGCCGCGGCGTCAGTCATTGAAACCGCATCACATCTGGGCATTCCGGTCAGCACTACCCATTGTGTCAGCGCTTCGGTAATGGGGGTGGGGTCCACGCGGCGTTTTTCCGCAGTGCGCTGGGGAGTCGCCGGCAATATCATAATTGCCTGGATACTCACTTTTCCCATTTGCGGTATACTGGGTTACGTCTTCACCCTGTTGCTCAAGATGCTATTCTAAGCCCACGGGGAAAAGTATTTTGGTACAGGTTGCGATTCAAAAGTAAAAAAGGGGGACGTTAGCGTCCCCTTCTCTCTATAATTTAAGAGCTGAATGGCTAGTTTTTTCTTATTTCTTCGATACTCACTTCACCACTACTGAAAATGTAGCCTTTATATAAGAGTAAGTCAGGATATTTATATAGGTCAATATATTCTTTTATGGATACATTTAAATCATAAGCTTTTACCCAGTCGTAAATAAATATGGAATAGGCATTAAACTTGCTGGTAATAATCCTGTGTCGAATATACCATAGACGCAGCAGATCCCTGGGAAGCAAATGATATTTCGTTTCCAACATGTCCAGCACATTTGCCGGCCACTGTTTATTGCCAGTTCTAGCTAAAAACCTGTTTAATTGTGCAGATATTTTAGTTAGCTCTGCTTTAAACTTATTAACCATTACTTCCTTCGAGCGATAGTTTATTATTTGTTATTTATGGCCTTTACAATAAGAAAGTCATTAGTCTTGGTTATACGTATATTATCTTATGTGGTTGTCATGTATTGTACATTATGAAACCATATATATGAAACCCACTGCTTGAATAATAATTCAGAAATAATCAATTGTCAATACCTTTGAGTAGTGCTTAAGTAATGGTTATTAAATATTAGCATTTTAAACTTAATCTGTGGGAAATAATATTGTAAATATGCAGGGTAGGAAAAAATTAGCATTAAAAGACTTGCAAAGTTGATAATTATATGTTATAAAAAAACATTGCATTAATTTGCATGAATTAATATTATTGATTACTTATTCCAATTAATGTATATTTACTTGTAGTTCATTACCAGGTCGGGTAAAAAATGCCGGAATTCAGATTTTTAACCAATCACGCTTTGGTGCTCAGCCATATAGCACGTCAATCCCGTATTACGGCGAGAGAGCTGTCAGATATTATTGGCATCTCGGAAAGAGCGATCCATAATATCATAGGTGACCTGCTGGAGACGGGCTATATAACCAAAAAACGTGAGGGAAGACGGAACCGGTATGGAGTTAATCCAGACCACCCCATCAGTCCTGCCGGCTGGGAAGATAGGGCAGCCGGCTATCTACTGGCAGCCATTGGCTGGCGGAAACGGGGACGACCGCGTAAAGTCAAGTGATGCTGCCGGCTCACAATTTTTTACAGTACAATAGTTGCTTGAGGTACACTTTAACCAATAGTTAACCCATCAGATTGGTTCTGCCGCCATTGCAGGCGATAATCTCAGCCGTGATGAAAGCAGCATCGTCCGACGCCAGAAACAGCGCCAGATGGGCAATCTCTTCAACAGTGCCCAGTCTTCCCAGAACGGCGGCGCTTTTACCTGTTTCGATGAATTTCTCCACCTGTTCCGGTGTCCTGCTGGCATAAACCAGTGGTGTTGGAATTCGTCCGGGGGCGATGGCGTTGACATTTATTCCGTAGGGGCCGAACTCACGAGCACATGCCTTGGTGAGCGCGTTGACGCCAGTTTTTGAAGCTGCATAGGCTGCCTGCCCCGGTTCATTGGCCCCCATTGAGGCTGTCGAAGATATATTTATAATTTTCCCACTCTTCTGTTTGACCATGTGCCTGGCTACAGCCTGGGTGCAAAAGAAGAGGCCTTTGAGGTTGGTATCAAGTATTAGATTCCAGGTATCTTCGGTTAAATCGAGTACCGGCGTGGGACGGTTGGTGCCGGCGTTATTCACCAGGATGTCAATCCGTCCAAATTCATCAACCACCTGCTGCACCATATTATCTACATCTTCCCTGACACGTACATCCATAGATACTGCCATAGAATCTCTGCCCAGTGCTATTATCTCGTCGCGCACCTTCTCGATATTCTGGACATTTCGACTGCAAACGGCGATGTCGGCTCCGGCGCCGGCAAATTCCAGAGCAATGGCTTTCCCAATGCCGGTACCGCCGCCGGTAACGATGGCTTTTTTCCCTCCCAGTTTCATTACGGTTACTCCTTAAAATATGGATTATTTTCAGAGAGATGGGCTGATATTACGCGTTATTGAACAAAACAAGTGAAAGTGACCTGACCTTTACCTTCCGGACTGTTATCTTATTCGCTGTTACACAAGCGACACAAACTTTTCACTGCACCTGGCAGGTTGGTTGAGGCCCGAAAGCTGTTCACTCTCGCTCTATCCTGACATCCAACACGGCGGGTATCCCGCGGCGAACCTGGTCAAGGGCGTCTCTCAAGGCGGGCATTACATCGGCCGGGTCTTCTACCATTCGCCCATAAGCACCGCAGGCCTGAGCAACTAAAGCATAGTCGGGCGGCGGCTTAATGTCTACCCCCGCCTCAAATGCCGACTCGTCCGTGAGTTTATTCTCGCCATAACCCTTCTGGGCCATCTTTCTGATTATATTATATCCCTGGTTGTTCAGGATGATTGAAAGAAACGGAGCGTTGTAGGCGCGGGCAGTCCAGAGAGTAGCCACAGGGCAACTCCATATGAAGCCACCATCCGTAGTCACGCTTACCACTGTTTTATCGGGCGCCGCTATTTTTGCCCCGAATGCCGCCCCCAATGCAAACTGGACGGAACCGCCGGCGTTGCCTATAAAAGTCCCCGGTTTGGTGCGGGGGATCTGTTCCGTCACCGGCGCCTGTGGGCTGATCATGAAACTCGTTATTATCGCGTCCTCGTCTATAACATCAGATATGCAATGGCAAAGCCAGTCGGCAGAGATCGGTTTCTGGTCGGCTTTGCTCATGGCCAGAGCATGCCAGCCTTCCCGCTGCTTCTGGTGTTTGCTTTCCAACTGCTTAAAGCGCTCCTGGAATTGTGTGCGCTTTTCAGGGGTTAATCTCTGGCTGATTATATTCTTCAGCGCCGGGATGGCCTCTCTTGAGTCGGCCTCGATGTAGATATCAGAGCCCCTGTTCCATAAAGGTCGACCCCGTGTAAAAGGGTCAAGGTCGATGTGAATGATTTTGGCCTCCGGGCCGGGCAAAGTTTCCGACACTGCGTACGGCATGTCATAGTCAATGACCAGAAGAACATCGGCATCTGCGAAGGGATTTGTCTTCCTGCTGCCGCGGTACTGTTCCACTCCAGCACAGAGCGGATGTGTGTGAGGGAAATTCAGCCATGTTTGACTGGTAATAACCGGGGCACACAGGGTTTCGGCTAGTTCTACCAGCGCCGGCACCGATTGATGATGCCTGCCGCTGTAGCCGGCTACTATAAGAGGGTTTTCCGCCTCAATCAATATCTCGGCTGCCTGGTTGAGGCGGTCGACATCGGCCGGTGCGACTGTGGATACGGGAGTTACGTCTGCTGGTGGGATTACCACCCTGTCTATCTTTTCGGTAAGAATCGAAGGGGGAAAAGCCAGATAGACCGGCCCGCAGGGCTCGGTATAGGCGATCTGGAAGGCTTTCTGGAGGACATCGTGGATATTTTCATGGCTGTCTATCTGATGGTCCCACTTTACCGAATTGCGCACTATGAGGCCCTGGTCGTAAGGCTCTTGCTTCCAGTTTACACGTGGGGAGCCAGGAAGTTGTAACCCGGCCCACATAATGACGGGGATTCGTCCGAACTGCGCATTAAGGAGCGCTCCACCCACTCGCTGGGTACCCAGTTCACAATGTGCCATAATGACTTGTGGCCGCCCTGTAACCATATAGTGTCCGTGGGCTGCCGTCATTGTTAACGATTCGTCGAGGCAGAGTATCAGCCTCGGGGCACGTTTGCCGGCGGCTCTATATTTGGAGATTGTTACTTGAATAGGCACGGTAGCAGAACCGGGGTTAAAGAAGATATTCTCCACGCCATGCGCATTTAAAACCTCCACGAAAGCTTCTGCGCCTTCATACTTTTCCATGCTGTGCACCTCCTTTGATGTCTAAGGCCGCTTAGTTTTGAAAAGTCCGATTTTCAACTTAAAATCAAGGGCTTTCTCGTTTTCTTTTTATACCTGTTAATCAGACCAATGTTAGCATACGTTTTGGATTCTCCACCATAATATTGTTTATTTGGTTTTCAGATATACCTTTGCTTAGCATCAGGGGAACAATGCAACTAGAAATGTGTGCGTATTCCTTCCCTCCATAGCGCACTCGCCACGTCTTATAACCAACATCTTGTGAGATTGACCGCCCCCATTAGTTGTACCAGTTCTCACGTCGTTGTCATAGTTAAAATAGCCTCAGGTGCCGGTGGACGATAGTGCCTGGCACTATGCGGACGTACCCGATTATATTCCTTTCGCCATTGTTCTAGCAACACTTTCAGGTCCTTTTGACCTGCCCCCATAAAATTGGCCCATCATATTAACTATTTTAGGAATGTATTGATTTAACAAAAGTCCTCTAAATAATTAGGCAGTTATTAGAGCTATTCTGAACGGGAACGATGGTGTGTTATGGTGGCTATACAGTCCGTGCTATAGTATAATACGCAACAGAAACCACGACCGTTGCCAGATTCAAACATCTTCAAGGAGGCTTCGTACCTTGCCAAATCACGTAATACTGGCAAGGAATTGAAAGCCAAAGAATAAAAGCCAGCATAAAAAACCAATAAAAATCCAGTTTGTCACACATATCTTGTTAATCAGCGTCAACTATTGTTTACCAGTGGCTTATTGTTGTTTTAATCGTATTATAGATTTTACAGAGTGAGGAGGAACCCGGGCAATGCAACAGAAGGGACGTAGTATTGTACGGACGACTACGTGGTCTGCGGGGCCTGGCTGCCATGGTGGTTGTGGCGTGCTGGCGCATATCGAGGATGGCAAGCTGGTCAAGATTGAAGGTGACCCGGAACATCCCTGGAATCAGGGACGTCTCTGTGCCAGGTGTCTGGCCATGACACAATATGTTAACCACCCCGACCGGCTAACTCGTCCTTTAAAGAGAGTGGGCGAACGAGGGGAAGATAAGTGGCAGGAGATTTCCTGGGATGAGGCCTTTGACCTGATAGAGAAAAGACTGAAGAAAATCCGGGAAGAATCCGGCCCGGAGAGTGTTATTTTCTCTATGGGCACCGGCAGAGACATCGGGCCGTGGATATGCATGCTGGCTTATGCGTACGGAAGCCCGAATGTTATGTTCGCCCTGAGTGGAATTGCCTGTTACAGCCCCAGAATTGCCGCCGTAGACACTGTCCAGGGAGATTACTGCATACTCGACGCCGCCCAATGGTTTCCAAAACGTTATGACGACCCGCGGTATGAGATTCCAAAATGCATCATAGTCTGGGGCTATAATATTCCAGCCTCATGCCCGGACAATGTATTTGGGCACTGGATAATCGACCTCATGAAGAAAGGTACTGAGATTATCGCCATTGACCCGAGGTTATCATGGTTCGCCTCAAGGGCGAAGAAATGGCTCAAGCTCCGCCCCGGAACGGACGGGGCTCTGGCCATGGGTTTCCTCAATGTGATTATCAATGAAGGCCTGTATGATAAAAACTTCGTTGAGAAGTGGACCAATTCGACTCACCTCGTCAGGAGCGATACCGGGAAGCTGCTGAGAGAGAGTGACCTGGTAGCGGGTGGCTCTGCGGGCAACTTTGTTGTGTGGGACACGGAGAGGGGGATGCCGGTGGTATGGGATACCCAGGAATTGGGCTACCGGCTGGCAGACGTGAAGCCGGCCCTGGAAGGAGAGCATGAAGTCTGCCTGGTCAATGGAGCGAAAGTGCCCGTCCAAACGGTGTGGACCGTGTTCTGTCAGCAGGTACAGCAGTACCCGGTGCAGCGGGTGTCCGAAATCACCTGGGTTCCCCAGAACGATATTGCGGAGGCGGCGCGGTTTTACGCTAAAAGCAAGCCGGCAGCCATACACTGGGGCGTACCCATTGATATGACGCCGGCCATCACGCCCACCGCCCAGGCCATTGCCAACCTGTGGTGTATCACCGGGAACCTGGATGTGCCCGGCGGGAATGTGATTTCCCGCTTTGCTTTTGACGCGGTTGCATACGCTTTGCCCGGGGCCGAGGGGGTCATCAAGTTAGACTCCAAAGAAGCGGACCAGAAGAGGATTGGGGCTGACCGATATGGGCCCCTGAATAAATTTATCTGGCGGGCTCAGACGGACCTGGTGCTGGAGCAGATTTTCACCGGGAAACCCTACCCCATCAAGGGCATGTGGATACAGGCGTGTAATCTCGTGGCTGGCATAGGTCTTGACCCCAGGAAATGGGTTGAGGCTCTCAAGAAGCTTGACTTTGTAGTTGCCGTCGACCTTTTCATGAATCCTACTACCCAGCTGGCGGACGTGGTGCTGCCGGCGGCCACTTTCCTGGAAAAAGACGGTATCCGGAGCTGGTGGGTACCCCTTCAGAGCATCAATAAGGCTATTTCAGTGGCCGAGTGCAAGCCCGACGTGGAAATCAATTTCGAGCTGGCCCGGAGGTTTGACCCGAATTTCCGATGGAACAGCATTCACGAGCTTTTTGATGAAATCATCAAGCCTTCTGGTATGACTTTTAAAGAGCTACAGGAGAAGGGATGGGCCTTCCCGCCAGAAGGTCACCCCAGTGCCCCGTATCACCGGTTCGGGAAGGGGTTGCTGCGCTCAGATAGGAAGCCTGGCTTTCAAACGCCATCCGGCAGAATTGAGCTATACTCATCGCTGCGTGAAGAGTGGGGGCTGGAGCCTATGGCCCACTATGAAGAGCCGCCATTCACACCCGTCAGCCAGCCGGAACTGTATAAGAAGTACCCGCTTATCCTGTCGACAGGAAGAAGGTCCCCGGTGTATTTTCATGCCGAGCACAGGAATATCCCGTGGCTGCGTGATATTGATCCTGATCCGGTAATTGAAATCCATCCCGATACGGCTAAGCCACTGGATATCGGCGATGGAGAGTGGGTTTGGGTTGAGAACTGGCTTGGCAAGTGCAAATTCAAGGCAAAAGTCACCATCGTTGTGCCGACATGGATGGTGATGGCCACTCATGGCTGGTGGTTTCCCGAAAAGCCGGGGGCAGAGCCTTCTCTATTCGGTGCGTGGGAATCAAATGTAAACCAACTCATTCCCATGGGCTTCCAGGGCAAAGATGGCCTGGGTGCCCCGATAAAGCATTTGCTTTGCAGAGTCTATAAAGTCAATATGAGAGAGGAGGTGGGGAATGCCTGAGAAACCTCAATATGGTCTATTGATAGATTATGAATACTGCACCGGCTGCTATGCATGTCAGGTCGCCTGTGCCCAGGAATACCAGTGGCCGGCGGGTATGGGAGGAATAAAGGTAATTGAAGTGGTTCAGAAGCTACCGCGTGATAAGGCGTATCTCACCTACCTGCCGTTTCCTACCGAACTGTGTGTCTTATGCGCATCTCGCACCAAGAAAGGGCTTGAGCCCGCTTGTGTGATGCACTGTATGGCAGCCTGTATGAAGTACGGGCAAATCGAGGAATTAGTCAAGGAAATGGGCAAGAAGCCGAGGATGGTGCTCTGGGTACCACGGTCGTGATTTCAGGGATACCTGTGAAAACCGTTTAATCGGGGTGTCACAGGTTCGAGTCCTGCACGGCCTATTAACTACTTGCAAAATTATAGCAAAAGTTAGCTAAAAGTCGTCACCTATAGGTGTCACTGAACGAACATCGGGATGTTTGTCCAGCTAGGCGTACAAATATGCAATCCCTTTTGCCTTTTCTATAAAATGAAAGTAACCAGTGCAGGATTGGTCTATTGGCCATCTAGGGTGGACTAGAGGTCGTGAAAGTATGCGTAATGCTTGATACATTGAATATTTTTTGGCTACAATATAGGCCATAACAGTTGTATATTGAATCTTCAAGTATATGTGAGGAGGTACGTTATGCATCCGATATTCCCAATGGATAATGAAGGAAACATTAAAATCAAACCCCTTGGATACGTCAAATCACCGATTAAAGAGCCTCAAACTGGCGGATTAACTGAGATTGAAACAGAGATAGTATTGGGTGACGATTGCGCCGAATGTCTTGATGGTATCGAAGAGTTCTCCCATATTGTCGTAATATACTGGCTCGACCAAATTACATGCTACAGGGAAAAACTCCATCCTCAGGGAAGGACGGATGTTCCACTTTTAGGTATGCTTGCCACACGCTGACCAGATAGACTCAACCCAGTTGGGTTGACTACAGCGAGGTTGTTTGCCCGTGATGGTCTTTCTTTAAAGGTAAGCGGACTGGATGCGCTCGACGGAACACCGATCATTGATATTAAGCCGTATTATCCCACATATGACAAACCAACCGGAGAAATTCATGTGCCTGAATACATCTATCGTCTTGCTTATTAGTATCGGCAATCTACTCACCACTGGACAAACATGGGCATGACGACATGCAGGTAGTTGTCCACGCCTACCGGGCGGATGACCCCCGGGCTTGAGGGGTTAGTCACTTCCAGTGCCACCTGTGTCTCGTGGAGAACGCTGAGAACCTCGGTGAGGTATTTGCCGTTAAAGGCAACCTTGGCTTCCTCGCCCTCAACCGTGGCATCAATTTCACCAACGTCATCACCTATCTCCTCGGAGCGCGCCGAAACAGTCAGTTTGCCCGGGGTTTTAGCTGAACCTGGAGTAACGACCAGGCGGACAATGCCGCTGCCGTCACGGGCAAAAATTGATGCTGTCTTCGTGGCTCTCAGAAATTCGTCAACGCTGACTACCATGCGCGTATTGAAGCTCTGAGGGATAAGCTGTGTGTAATTGGGGAACGTTCCCTGAACGAGCTGTGAGACCAGCTCAATATCTTTCAAACGGAACAGTGCCTGGCTCTTGTTGGGGTTCACCGTTATTTCAACCGGTTCCTCCTGGTCGGCAATCAGGCGGTTTAGTTCAGAGAGAGTGCGGGCAGGAATGATGACCTCAATCGGTTGTTCAACAGGGGTGGTGAGCGGTAAGTGAAAGACGGCCAGTCTGAAACCATCAGCCGCCGCCAGCGTCAGTGAATCATCCTTGAATTGGGCATCAATGCCGGTGAGCACCGGCCGTGACTCCTCGGTGGCCGCGGCAAAGGCGACCTGATTGATACCCTGCTGGAGAGCGGCCACCTCTGCTTTGGTGGTGATGCCTTCTTCGACCTTGGGTATGGGCGGGAAGTCCTTGGCATCGACTCCGCTGATGCGCGCCTCGAAACGGGCGCATTTCAGTTCCAGAGTCTTGGTGCGAGGCGAAAGGCTGACATCTATCTTATCGTTGGGGAGGGAACTGATAAACTCGGTGAGCAGCCGGGCGGGCACGGTGATGGCACCTTCTTCTTCTATCTTGGCGCCAATCCAGCAGGTAATGGCCATTTCCAGATTGGTAGCGGCGAGCTTGAGGCGGGACTGTTCGGTGGTGAGAAGGATATTGTTGGTAATGGGCAGGGTAGTTCGAGTGGCAACCGCTCTCCCTACCACGTTGAGTCCCCGGTTAAGATTCTCCTGCAAACATGATAGCTTCATGATTATTACCCCCAATTAATGCTGTGGTGCAATAGTATATAACAATTATTTATTATCTTCAAGGGTTATGGTGCCGCTTTTCCCACCACTTTTCCTGATGAGGCGGATATTTTCTATCCTTATGCCCCGGTCAACCGCCTTGCACATATCATAGACGGTGAGGGCGGCGATGGCGGTGGCGGTGAGGGCCTCCATCTCGACGCCGGTTTTCCCGGTGCTCTCAACGGTGGTGGTGATTTCCACCGTGCTTTCTTTTTCGTCAATATTGAACTCAATCCTGACGTCGCCGATAAGGATGGGGTGGCAGAGCGGTATCAGGTCTGGTGTCCGCTTGGCGGCCATTATCCCGGCGAGCTGGGCTACGGGAAGCACGTCTCCTTTGACCACCTGCCCCTTTTTTATCAGTTTAAGGGTAGCTGGCTGCATCCTGACCGTGCCCTTGGCGACCGCCTGCCGGTGGGTATCCGGCTTGGCGGTGATATCAACCATCCTGGGACGACCTGATTCGTCCATATGCGTCAGCTTTGCCATCACTATCCCCCCACCTGGGAGAAGGGCCTGTCTCTGGGCACGACCCCCTCGGCAAGTCTGTGTTGCTGTGGCTTACTGTCTACCGCCCTTTTTATCAGTTTTTTAAGCTCTTCGGCCGATATCCCGTTGCGCAGCGGCTGGCGCAGGTCTATTTCCCGGTCGCTCAGCAGGCATGGGCGGAGCTTGCCATCGGCAGTGAGGCGGAGGCGGTTGCAGTGAAAGCAGAAGTGTTCGCTGACCGGGGTAATAAAACCAATGGTGCCATTTGCGTGAGGCAGGCGGTAGTACTTTGCCGGCCCGTTGCCTTTGAATATGCAGGGCTCAAGCTTGCCAAGCGTAACCAGGCGCTCCCGTATCTCGTTTACTGAAACGAAAGAGGAACTGGCCATTTCCATGTTGAGAGGCATGTGCTCGATGAAGCGGACGTGCCATCCTTCTTTTACTGTCTTGCGGGCAAAGTCGAGCAGTTCATCATTGTTGCTCCCGGCCATAACCACCACGTTGATTTTAATCGGGTCAAGGCCGGCGGCGCCGGCAGCGTCCATGCTCTCCAGCACGTCATCAAGGTCGCCGCCGCGGGTGATCAACTTGAAGTTATCTGGTTTGAGCGTATCCAGGCTGATGTTCACCCTTCGCAGCCCGGCTGCCTTCAGCTCGTCGGCGTATTGAGATAGCAACGTACCGTTGGTGGTGAGGGCAATGTCATCTATGGCATCTATCTGTGCCAGCATACGAATCAGGCTGGAAAGACCGACGCGTACCAGCGGCTCGCCACCGGTAATCCTCACCTTCTTGATACCCATTTCAGCCGCGGCTTCAGCAATACGGTAGATTTCCTCATAGCTCAGGACATCTTCGTGCGGGAGCAGGTCGATGCCCTCAGCGGGCATGCAGTAGACACAGCGCAGGTTGCACCGGTCAGTGACCGAGATGCGCAGATAGTCTATAGGGCGCTGAAACGAGTCAGAAAGTCCGGTCATATAAGGCTATGTCTCCCGTAAAGATAAAGCTTTTATTAAAATACCATATTTCGTAGTAACAGTGCTGCTTTTCTGGCGGCTCGTCCGCGGTGGCTGATTTTATTTTTCTGCGCCAGAGGTAGTTCGGCCATAGTTTTGTCCAGCTCCGGAACATAGAAAATCGGGTCGTAACCGAACCCGTGCTCACCACGGGGCTCAAAGGTGATGAAGCCGGCACATTCACCGGAACATAGCTCTACTTTCCCCCCGGGTGTGGCCAGTGCAATCACGCATCGAAAATGGGCCGTCCGTCTCTCCCAGGGCACGCCATCAAGTCGTTTCAAAAGATATTCAATACGGTCCCGGTCGGTTGCGTTTTCACCGGCGTAACGGGCGGAAAGTTTCCCCGGTTCCCCACCCAGTGAGTCCACTTCCAGCCCGGAATCATCGGCCAGTGTGAGCAACTGGCTTTCTCTGGCTACGACCGTCGCCTTTAACCGGGCATTTTCCTCCAAACTCTCGCCCACTTCCTCAACAGCGACTGAGATACCCTGTTCTGCCATGGTCACTATTTTGTAGTCAAGGTCGGTAAGCAGGCTGAGATATTCCCGCACTTTGGCCCGGTTATTGGTTCCGAGGAGAAGCTTGGGACGCAAAATAACTCCAGCAAACTCTCGGCTGTTACCCGATGAGGTCCTCGACCGACATAGCGGCCATAGTCATTGTCTGCAGGGTGCCTCTTGAGCCGAGTTCAATGGCTATTCTAGATATGGCCTTGTTGTCCGGTGCTTCCAGGATGTTTATAAAATCGTACGGTCCCAGAAGGGCGTATTGGGCCAGTATCTTGACGCCCATGGATTCAACTTCCTTGTTTACTTCCTGGAGTCTCTTCGGATTTGACTTGAGCGTTTTTCTCCCCTCGTCGGTTAATGTGCTCAGCATTACATAAACGGCCATAGTCTCACCTCCCATGCACAGTGTATTATATATCTTATCGCGGAAGGGTAACGCAGTCAAGGGAAATGAACCGGTCCGCCATTTTTTCGATTCAGTATTCGATGCCTTTTCGGGCTTTAATGCCCCGGTCATACGGGTGTTTTATTTTTACCATTTCGGTGACAAGGTCAGCGCACTCGATAACGGCATCTTCGGCGTAGCGACCGGTCAAAATCATCTCCACTTCCGGAGGTTTTTCCTTAATAAGTTTGAGCACATCGTCAAGTTGGATGAGCTTGAAATACACGGCGACGTTTACTTCGTCAAGCACCACCATATCGTATTTCCCGCTCAGCATCGCCTCGCGGGCCGTCTTTAAAGCCAGTTTTGCCTGCGCTATTTCTTCAGGATTTACCTTATTCGGGTCAATAAGACACCTGAGACCGAAGCTGGCTACCTCTACGTTCGGCAGTTTGGGGAGGGAGCTGAACTCACCATAGGGGTATTTCCCTTTCATGAAGAAGACAATGAAGACCTTAAGACCGTGGCCGGTAGCTCGCAGTATTGAACCCAGTGCGGCCGAAGTCTTTCCCTTGCCGTTGCCGGTGAAGACCTGGACTAAACCTTTTCCTTCTTTCTTCCTGACCAAATGTACCCCCTCATGCCTCGTGTGGGACCTGACGTCTGGTCCTGATAAAGTGCGTGAAGCCGACCAGTCCGGGCAGAGCGATGCTGTAACTTATTATCAGCTTTTCTAATGGTGCCGAGGGTGGGACTCGAACCCACAAGGATTGCTCCGGCGGATTTTAAGTCCGCTGCGTCTGCCAATTCCGCCACCCCGGCGCGTATAACGTTATTGTAATAGGTGGCAGGGTGGGCGTCAATATAAGGTGCTGATTTGCTTGCCTCATAACCTTAATTTGCTTACCATTCCAGCTAGGGACAATGGATTCCTGGTCCTTTGAGGGAAGTACATTGTGGAGGAGTATAACGGCAATAACTTATGCAAAGTGGTAAGATTAGTGATACGACGTAAGAAAGGAGCGGAAATGAAAGATATTGCGGAACTAACTAAACAACTGGGAGAAAAAGACAGTGGTATGAGGCGAAGCGCAGTTGAACTACTTGGATCGACGGAAGATGAAACAGTGATAGATGCCCTTATTCCAGTATTGAAGGACAAGGATAGGTTCGTCCGACAGGAAGCAGTATTGGCACTAAAAAAGATAGGAGGCTCAAGGGCAGCAGAACATCTTACCCAAGCTTTAAACACGGAAAAGAATGAATTCGTCAGAGATTTTATAAAAAGGGCGCTAGAAAGGTTGCAAAGTAAAAAATCTGCCTCGTCCTGACACCACCCCTTCCCTCTCAATTGCCTTAACTATATTCTGCCCTTATGATTACTCTCAACCCACAATGGCAGTATACAGCTTCAAACTATCTTCAAACCTCACTGACCGCGTATATCGTTCCACCACCGTGATTGACACCCCAATCTGCCGTAAGTTAATATAGCCATAAGCTTCATCATTTCAACTACGGGCGATAATGTGGCTATAGGCAAACTGTACAAGATCGACGATAGCGAGTTTGTTGCCGATGTTAACTATCATGTTTTCCAGCATCCGGCCGCAACCAACTGGTGGGGAGAACTCACTCTTGTAAAATCTGTGCCCCTCGATGAAGGTGACATGTTTGAAATAGAGTTCGAGAGCAGGCGTAAAAGCAGGTGTCACCTGAAAAAGAAAGTGAACCGGGCGGTGAGCGGGTTTCCACCGCGTTATATCTATCACGTGACCGGGTTCAACCCCATTGAATAGTTAAAGAGAAAATTATGAATAAAGTGAACATCTTCCGTTCCCCTAACAAAATCATTTTCGGTAACGGGACCGTATCCCAGGTCGGTGCTGAGGTGGGGAAAATGGGTGACGGAAAGGCGCTCATTGTCACCGACGCGGGAGTGGTCAAGGGCGGTTTGGTAGCTGAAGTTGAGAAGTCGCTGAAAGCATCGAAAATAGACTACGGGCTGTTTGACCGCGTGGAAGCCGAGCCACCGGCCCACATTGTTGACGAATGTGCTAGGGAAGTAACTGAGAAGAAGTATGACATCATCATTGGCGTGGGTGGGGGCAGCTCGCTGGACGTTGCCAAAGGCGCTTCCATAGTGGCCACCAATGGCGGCAAGGTGCTCGATTACGTTGGCAGGGAGACGGTTCCCCGCGCCGGAATCCCCAAAATTTTAATCCCCACCACGGCAGGCACCGGCAGCGAGGTAACCTGGGTATTTGTGGTAACCGATGAGAAAGATAATGATAAAAAGGTTATTTTCAGCTATTATAATCTGGCCGATGTAGCCATTGTCGACCCGCTGCTCACCTTATCCATGCCACCGAAGTTGACGGCAGATACCGGCATGGACGCACTGACTCATGCTGTGGAGACATATGTTTCCCGCACTTCAACTCCTTTCGGCGATGTTCTGGCTCTGGAGGCCATCCGTTTGATTGGCGAGAACTTGCCGGTAGCTTACGCCAAGGCGGAGAATGTGGAAGCCAGATATAACATGTCGCTGGCGGCAACACTGGCCGGGCTGGCATTCGGCAGCGGTGGGGTGGGGGCGGTTCACGCGCTGGCCTATGTGCTGGATACCGAGTATCATATGTCGCACGGCCGGACCAACGCCATCATGCTGCCCTATGTGGTCGATTACAATAAGACGGGCGCGCTGAGTAAATATGCCCGCATTGCACAGGTGATGGGAGAAAAAACCGATGGCCTGTCCGATTATCAGGCGGTGGAGCGACTGGTTCTCAGGTTGCACCAGCTGCTTGCCGATGTCGGGATACCTGACAAGTTGGACGCCTACGGCATATCGGCTGATGACCTCCCCAAGCTCGTGGCCGGCGGCATGAAGCAGAGTCGTCTTTTCGTCCCCAATCCGCGCGACCTGGCCGAAGAGGATGTGGAAAAGATATACCGCAGTGCGCTTTGATTTGGCAGTAAGCTAAACTGAAGTTAACATAGGCGTAATTCTATCGATTCGGGAGGCAGCCATTGAGCGAAGAAAAGTATCTGACGGCATTGAAAGAGGGCATAATTAATCTGGATTTCGATGGGGTAGCCAAAGCAGCTAAAGAAGCTATGGAGTCCGGTATCGACCCGAATGCGGCCATTAACAATGGCATGTTTCCGGGCATGGCCATCGTGGGCGACAAGTTTGAAAAGGGTGAGTACTTTCTGTCGGAGCTCGTGGTGGCGGCGGAAGTGATGAAGGAAGGGCTTAAGGTGGTAACGCCATATCTTAAGGGCGACAGCGTCAAGAAAATAGGTAAAGTGGTGATCGCCACGGTGGAAGGGGACCACCATGACCTGGGCAAGAATATCGTCACCAGCCTTCTGCGGGTGCAGGGTTTCGAGGTGATTGACCTGGGCGTTGATGTCGCCACTGATAAAATCATCAGCGCCATAAAGGAGCACCAGCCGTCTATCGTGGGCATGTCGGCGCTGCTCACGCTCACTATGCCCAAAATGGGCGAGGTAATCAAGGCGCTGAAGGCCAATAGCATGAGAGAGAAGGTAAAGGTCATTCTCGGCGGCACGTCCATAACGGAAGAATTCGCCGCCAGCATTGGCGCCGACCATAAAGCGGTCAATGCTCTGGAGGGGGTCAAGAAGTGCGTGGAGTGGATTAGTTCTCAGGAGAGGAGGAACTAGGATGGCCGAGATGACACGTAGAGAGAGGATCTTGAAGGCCAGCCATCGGGGACAGACAGATAAGTTGCCGTTCTTCCATAACTGGCGGCACATGCAGATCGGCTGGGCGGAGCGCGAATGCCGCAACCGAGGGATGGGCATTAGCTGGGCGAGGCCAAGCTACGTGACCAGGATACATGATGTCGACATCACCGAGCAGTGGCTGAAGAAGAACGGGCAGACGGTGTACCACCGCGTCTTTTCCACGCCCGTGGGCACAGTTTATCAGGATGAGATGAGGGCACCCGGCACCGGTCAATGGCACGGGATGCGTGGCTGGAATGATATAACACCCTGGCAAACGGAGCGCCTTATTAAAGGGCCAGAAGATTACCAGGTGGTGAAATACATCGTGGAGCATACTGAATATATTGCCGACTACTACCCTCTGGAGCAGGCCAAGAACTGGCTGGGCGATGAAGGCATCGTCATGGATATTCAACCGCACCAGCCGATGCAGACGCTGATGATCGACTGGGTGGGGAGCGAGGGGGGCAGATTTTTCATTCATCATGCCAGGTATCTAGACCTGGTGGAGGACCTGTATCAGGCTATCGCCAAGAGCCGCGAGCCGATGTACGAGATAGGTGCCAGATCGCCGGCGGACATTATCTGGTGCGGCGATAACATCGATGGGGTGCTGGTCAATCCGAAGCTCTTTGAGAAATACTTTATGCCCGAGTATGAGAAAATGGCCAAGATTTGTCATGAACACGGCAAGCTGCTGGCCAGTCACATGGACGGCAGAGTAGGGGTGCTCAAAGACCTGATCGCGAAAACCCCGCTGGACATTATTGAAGCCCTGCATCCGCCGCCAATGGGCGACTTGCCGATAGGTGAGGCGCTTGCTTGCTGGCCGGACAAAGTCATCTGGGTGGGCTTCCTGGCGACAGCTTATTCCATGGGTCCGAAATCAACCAGGGAACATGCGCTGAATCTACTTCGAGACGTGGTGCCCGGCGAAAGGCTGTGCATTGAAGCGTCCACAGAAAACATAGTCTCCAATGAGAACCTGCGCATGCTGACCTCAGTGCTGGAGAATGCGGAGCTGCCTCTGACTGTGGAAAAGGTCGACCGGATAGAAAAGTCGCTGAAATAAAGCTTTGCCCGTCATAAATACATGGTGATGGCTCTACTGGAACTGATAAAGCAACGGAAAAGCGTGCGCCGTTTCCTGGACCGCCCGGTGGAACGGGAAAAGATAATGATGTGCCTGGAAGCGGCACGGGCGGCGCCCTCGGCCTGCAATTCCCAGCCGTGGCGGTTCATCATCGTCGACGACCCTGAGCTGAAGAAAAGGCTGTGCGAAAAAGCGTTCCACGGTATCTATTCCATCAACACCTTCTGCAAGACGGCGCCAGTTATCGTCGTCATTATCTCGGAGAAAGGTAAATTTCTGGCCCGTATTGGCGGCATGTTCCGGGGGACAAAGTACTACCTCATTGACATCGGTATCGCCGGCGAGCATTTTATCCTGCAGGCAGAGGAACTGGGTCTGGGCACCTGCTGGATTGGCTGGTTTAAAGAATCGGCGGTGAAGAAGGTGCTCGATATTCCGAAAGAGAAAAAGATTGACGTCCTGATTGCGCTGGGCTATTACGATAAGAAGAAGGTCAAGACCGGGCACGATAGAGAGCCGCTGGAGAAGATAGCCTCGTTCAATTCCTACCGGGCATAAAAAATTGGAGGCGACGACCGGATTCGAACCGGTGAATAGGGGTTTTGCAGACCCCCGCCTTATCCACTTGGCTACGTCGCCTCTGGAGCGGAAGACGA
>SDBU01001249.1_pt1 | contig 36928 bp, 24 predicted proteins | sample 2277071 | NCBI WGS metagenome assembly SDBU01 (sample SAMN10397929, study PRJNA504765) | marine sediment metagenome | isolation source: marine sediment core GS08_GC12, 126 cmbsf | place: Arctic Ocean: Gakkel Ridge, Loki's castle | collected 2008 | reverse complement strand
AGTTAAAATCAGAGCAGAAAGTTCCAAAGAACAAGAAATGAGAACCAACACTAATAACCAGGATCTGACTAACCGGAAATACTTCCTAATAGAAAATAGGGGCGCAAAGCAAACAAGCCTGAACCGTTTTTTAGTAGCGGGGACACGATGGTCTCGCTGCGCTCAACGGTCTTCACTCCCTACGGTCGCTCCGGCTCCAACCAGCGACCTTCGGGTTATGAACACCAGGGTGGGTTAATAAAAACAGCAGCTTATGAAGCCAACGTGACCAAAACGTGACCCCACTGCTAAAAGATAGATCGGCCTTTCGGCCATCCAGAAAGCCCCATAGGTCGAAGGATCGGTAGGGCTTTTGATTTTGGGGATTATGCGGCACATGGATTGCACCCCGCAAGATGCGGGGACCCCCCGCCACAGGCGGGGTTCCCCGCCGGTGGTGGGACCAGGCAGTTCATGTACCTCCCGTCGTGAAATACAAAAAGGGGCAGGAATTTGACCAACGCTGACCAGTGGTGACCAATTCGAGACTTCGCTGGCACGGTTCAGAGAAGGCGTCAGATAAACCTTGGAACGGCGGAATACGGTTTTTAGATTGCAGTCTGTAGGCTCCATAAACCTCAGAAGATGTACAACGTCTATACAGTGCTTTTATCCACGCACAAATTCAGGATCAGGTGAGCCATTAAGATAAAATGAAACTTCGGCCCCGGATTCTTTCCCTTGTCATAGGGATCCTAATTGTCTCCTTTCTCGCGCTGTCCATACCCTTGTACTGGTACACCCGTAGTGCGCTGGAGGATGAATTGGACAAGCGACTACTGAGTACCGCGGAAATAGCCGCAAACCAGCTGCGGCAAGATTTATTGGCCAGCCTTGCCCGGGAGCCGGCTCTGGCTACGGTCAGAGCGACCCTGGAACGGGATTTGTCAACTTTTCTGGTCGATGGCATTGAAGGACTGGCCGTTTACGCGTTGGGAGGCGTCGAACTGGCGCGGAGCAGCCCCACACGATCGGATCGACCGGACATCGCCGTTTTTCTGCAGAGCCTCTCGAATCTACAGTACCCGGTGGAACGTGCCGTGTCCGAGCTGTACCGGTTGTCCGAGGGTGAATATTTCAAAGCCGCGGCCGTATCAATGGAGGTTGGAATGCAGTTGCCCCTGATCCTGGTTGTCTGGGGGGGTGCTGATTTCATGACGGTTATCGATCAGATTATAGGGAGCATATTCTGGATCGTTCTGGTCTCGATTGTGATTGCGGTCAGCCTGGCCGCGGTCTTTTCACGATCGCTGATTCGCCCGGTCATGGACCTTTCCGCCTACGCGAGGTCGATACAGAAGAATATTCATTCCGATCCTGTGGACCTGGGCCGGACGGATGAGTTCCGTGATCTGAATCGAGCCCTGTCCGAGATGCATACCGAAGTCAGGCAGCATGAGACATCCATGAAGCAGCTTTTGTCGGGCATCGCCCATGAGATCAAGAATCCGCTGGGCGGTATGGAGATCTATACCGGATTGTTAGAGGAGTCGTTATCCGGGGAGGCCGATGCGGGAGAGTTGGCCGATCATCGAACCTATCTTGAAAAGGTCACCAGGGAACTGCGCCATCTGAAGCAGATCGTGTCGGAATACCTCGATTACGCCAAACCGTATAAAAGTCATCTGGAGCCGCTCAAGGTAGAGTTGATCTTTAAGGATATCCTTCTGATCCTCCAACCAGAGATCAGGCAGAAGGACGTAGCGTGTCAAATATCAGGAAGGGGTGTCGTACTCGGGGATGAATCCAAACTCAGAAGAGTATTTGTAAATTTGCTGAAGAACAGCCTGGAGGCTGTGGACCTGAAGAGCCATATCGGTATCACTATCGAGAGCCGGGATCATGGGGTGAGTGTGATGATATCGGATAATGGCCGGGGTATTCCGCAGGCGGACCTTGAGCATATCTACGACCCTTATTTTACGACCCGTGAAAAGGGGTATGGTCTGGGATTGACCATCGTAAAAAACATCATCGACGAAATGAATGGCACGATTCTTGTCGACAGTATAGCAGGTCAAGGGACCACGTTCACGTTGAGGTTCCCCGAGAAATAGGATGAGGGAAACCGGAGAATATACCATTCTGGTCATCGAGGATGACAGGACCATGCGGGAAGGCATCCAGACCGTCCTGGAGAAAGAAGGTTACGCCGTGATCACCGCGGCAGACGGTCTGGAGGGCAAACGCCTCTTTCAGATCCACCATCCCAGCCTGGTGATTACCGATCTGAAATTGCCGGGCAGGAGCGGGATGCATCTCCTGCACGAATTCCTGGAGGCGAGTCCCTCGCTACCGGTCATCCTCATCTCGGCCTATGGGACCATCGATCTGGCGGTGAGCGCGCTGAAATCCGGTGCCAGGGATTTCATCGCCAAACCATTCTCCATCGACGAACTGAAAGCGAAGGTCTCGGACGTCCTTGATGGTCAACCGGTCACCGCGGTCAAGAGTGAGGCCATCCCCACCTTTTACGGGATGGTTGGATCGTCACCCCAGATGGGGGAGCTGGAGGTACGGATCAAACAGGTAGCCAGGGTGGACAGTCCGGTGCTCATCACCGGCGAGAGCGGTACGGGTAAGGAATTGATCACGCACGCGATTCACAATGAGAGCAACCGAAGGGACCAGGTGTTCCTGGCGGTCAATTGTGGCGCATTTACCGATACCCTGCTTGAGAGTGAGTTATTCGGCCATGAAAAGGGATCATTTACCGGTGCCATAAGAACACATAAAGGCATCTTCGAACAGGCGGATGGGGGCACGATCCTACTGGATGAGATCGGAGAAATATCGCCGCAGCTGCAGATCAAACTTCTCAGAGTGTTGCAGCAGCAGTCTTTTCAGCGCCTGGGGGGAACGGGAGAAATCACCACCGATGTGCGCGTGATCGCCGCCACGAACCGGAACCTGAAGCAGGCGATCAAGGTAAAGCGGTTTCGTGAGGACCTATATTTCCGGCTCAACGTACTGCCGATCCACGTGCCACCATTACGAGAGCGCCAATCGGATATTCCCGACCTGATCGATTATCTTGTTGACGTGAAGTGCCGTAGCCTGGGACGGGGAAAGCCGGACATCAGTGCTGAGGCCATAAAGAAATTGCAGCGGTACACCTGGCCCGGGAACATCAGGGAGCTGGAGAACCTTTTAGAGCGTATGCTCATATTTCTTGACAGTGGAATCATTACGGAAGACGACATCTATTTCGATGAGGACGCCGAAATTTCAGCCGAAAGCGGGGGTAACCTTTCGGAGGTACTGGAAGATACGGAGTACCGGATGATCAAGAATGCCCTGGACAAATCAGGCGGTGTCAAGCAACGGGCGGCCAGGATGCTGGGTATCAAGACCAGCACCCTGTACTATAAGATGGAGAAATACGGTTTGTACGACGGGGGAAACAATCCCGAGAACACCCAAGGAGAAGAGTCGGAGGATACGAACAACCTATGAAACCAGACGCTCACAGCTGGGAATCGGTCCGGCTATCGTTGGTCTTTCTATTGCTGCTTATTCCAAGCTTAGCGTGGATGCAGGACCTGGAAGCGCAGTGGAGGAATTACCTCGCTGTTGAGGCACGGGTAGAAGCGGCCATTGCAGCGGAGAGTCGATGGATCGAGCAGCATGAGAAACTAGGTGTTGAAGTCCGTGAGCTGCAGGCCGGCCAGGCCTGGTACAACGGCTGGATTATCGAGTTACTTATTGCTCGCAAAAGTTCACTCCAGGTGGAACTGGCCGATTCGCTGCGGCAGGTTCAGGATACGGTCGCCGGGTTAAAGGCGCAACGGACCGAGGCGTTTTCGGCACTTAAACAGGTCTATCAGCAAATCCTACTTGATGCTGAACCGCAGAACAGACTAACGGTATCGGAAAAAGAGCAGGCGATCACCATCGGCAGGCGCTTGATGCAGCGGAGCGATGATGTGTTCGACTTGCCGGACTATTCGTCCATCATCGACAGTCCGTATGAGCATGAAGCCCTCAAACGTATCGTACTCGAGGATCTGCAGTCGGTCGTTCAGGCTAAACTGGTGTTGATCGACTCGCTCCTGGCCGAAAAGGAAACCGAGGTTGCCTTACTCAACCGCCTGAATGAGTTCCATCGTGACCTGGATTATCAGCTGAAATCCAACCTCGATCTTGCAGCGGCCGGCTCCCAGGGGGCCGCCAGCGCCAGCGAGCCAGACCACTATGCCGAGGCAGAAGATCTGACGTTTGCCGCTACAGGCGGGGAGGCTGTAATCGCGGATAAAAGTCAACGCAATCAGCTGAGTCCCCTTGATCAAAATCCGATTCTTCCCGGGGAAACCGAGGTACAGCTGGGTATAGATCCTTTTGACGACGTCATCAATCGGCTCAAGTACAAACGCCGGCAGTATCAAGTGCTCCTCCAACGGCTCCAGGCAGAGCTGCTCCATTAAAAACAGCTTTCACCGTTTATCGTTGTTATTACTGGCGTTCTGTGGCGGATATTCCACCCTGGAAGCCGTTGACGGCCAGCTTCAAACGGCCACCTATTTCGATTCCAATGTACAGGAGTCCTTGGATGCTCCAGAGCCCACATTCGGATTCACCTTACGCGGGCGTATGCGTCATGAGCTGCAGGCCGAGCGTCTGAATGTTTCCGGGGAACTGTTAGGTCAGGTCAATCTGGACGCCGTTTTGACCGAGGAGTCCCAACTGCTCGTCAACGCCGAATTGGGTTTTCGACATTCAATTTCCAGGTATCTACTCCTTCAAGGCAACTTGAGTCATTTTCAAAAATCGTTTTACGACCGCGCCGGGTCATATGCCTGGACCGATTACGACGCTTTTATTCGGTTTTCCCCCACATTTCGGTATACAGGATGGTTCGGTTATCGATATAGAAAGAAAACGCTTGAGGCAATAGAGCGATTCAGGTTCGGGGAGGACAACCTGGAACTCAGGGGAAGATACAATTTCACCTCGAAGATATTTCTCGAGGGGGTCGTGACCGGGAGCCGTATCGTCCATACGGATTTCAACGCTGTGGGAGTGGTGGATGACACCTCCCTGATTATCCTGGAATATCCCCAGAGAGACCGGGGGGTGGAGGGGCTCATTCACCTGCGCTATCGGGGGAAAGCAATCATTGGCGTGCAGGTCGGTTTTGGCAATATTCACTCGAACAGTGCCATCGGTGCGTACACCTCACTGAGTTTCCAGGTCTACGTTTCCGGCCGGCTGCGGCCTTCGACCTTTTACCACGTTGTATTCCGGCTATTGGAAAAGGACTACGCATACCCGAAACTCGGTGGAGAGAGCAGGTATCGCGACCCGGAGGAACAGGTCCAAAACCTGGCTCATGTTCGCCTGGAACAGGTGCTGAGTGGCGGGAGTATTGGCTACCTACAAATCAGCCTGCTGGAGAATGAGACTGTTTTTAACCAACGCTATTACGATAAGACGATGGTGGAGATTGGGCTCAAATATGAGCTGTGACCGGGTTCGGGGAGAAAAATCGCCCCGCTCTCAGTTACACTCCATCCATGTGCCGCTATGTTCAGTATCAGCTTTCTGATAAAACCTTCAGCTATTTGAGGCTTTTGTGACCTTCAGTTGACTACTGAAGGTCCTGATCGATTTTTCTCCCTACTCTCTGGTTGCCCAGTTCCGTCCCCCTTCGGCTTGTTCGCCCCGCCCTAGTTTATCCCGCCCGCCAGATCGTATCCCCATGGCATGTCCTTTGCGAGACATAAGACGTGGGACTCTGGGGTTATCGTGCGATGGAATCGAGAGGCCTTCGAATTCTTCTTCACCGTTTCGTTTAATCAAGGAAGTGCGACCATGAAGCGTAACATTCTAAAAACAAATCTTTACTTCAATCACTTTGTTCTTTTCGCCATCACCCTCATCCTGGCCGGGTGTGAGACAGGGGTTGAGAATCCGCTGGTGACCGCTGAAGATGAGACCAAATCGGGCGGCAATGAGCGGACTTTTTCAGATGGCTTATGGACAGAGGCATCCGGGTGCGGCGACTGCTATCCCGGGACGGAGAAATTCGGTGAACTGACCTATAACGGTTTTGTCTATACCGAAGAGGATAACCTTTCCACGTTCGGCGTCGACGTCGATAATGGGTCGTACACGTTCGGTCGAAAAAAGATCAATGAAGGTCAATTGCCCCCGCAAGCGTCTGTCCGGGTGGAGGAGTACATCAACTACTTCCGGCAGGATTACGCACCGCCCATTGCCGGGCCGTTTTCGGTCAGCGTGGATGGAGCGCCCTCTCCCTTCCGTGGAGATAGCCTGCATATCGTTCGGATCGGCATCCAGGGTCGCGAGCTCTCCAGCGCTGAGCGCAAGCCGTGGAACCTGACCTTCCTGGTCGACATATCGGGTTCCATGACCTCCCGCATAGACCTGGTGAAGCAAAGCTTGTATATCCTGGTGGACAATATGCAGGCGGGCGACCAGATCTCGGTTTGTACGTACGCGGGTAACGTGGCCACCGTGCTCATGCCGACGACTCTGACAGACAATGACAAAGAGAGCATCAAGGGGATTCTTTCAGACCTGAAGGCCGGCGGGAGCACGGCCATGGCTTCCGGACTGCAAAATGCCTACGATGTGAATCTATCCGGTTTTCTCGAAGAAGGCGTGAATCGGATCATTGTCTGTTCCGACGGCGATGCCAATGTGGGGCCCACCAGCCACGAGGATATCCTGGAACTGATCGCATCCTATGTCGAACAGGGCATCACTCTGTCGACACTGGGATTCGGGCAGGGGAATTATAACGACTACCTCATGGAGCAGCTCGCCGACCAAGGTAATGGGAACTACTACTATATCGACGCCTTGGCGGAAGCCGAGCGGCTGTTCACAGAGGAGTTGACCAGCGTGATGGAGGTGATCGCGAAGGATGTGAAGATCCAGGTCGAGTTCGACCGCAGCGAGGTGATTCGCTACCGTTTGATCGGCTACGAGAACCGAGACATTGCCGATGACGATTTCGAGGATGAAGCAACCGATGCGGGCGAAATTGGCGCCGGTCACCGGGTAACTGCCCTTTATGAAGTCGAGCTGTCCGGCAACGGGATGGGCGCCCTGCTGATTGTTCACCTGCGGTACAAGCTCCCGGACGGCACGACCGATATCCCTGTGGATATACCGATCACCCGGAGTCGTCTGACCGGTGATTTTTCGGGAGCTAGCTCGCGTTTTCAGTTCACCGTGGGTGTCGCAGAATTCGCCGAAATACTGCGGGGAAGCCCCTATGTTGGTACTTCACTCGAGGAGGTGGAGAGTCTTGTGTCGCAGGCCCTATGGGGCGCGGATGATCGGGATGTGGAGTTCCTGGAGTTGATCAGGAAAGTTCAGGCCATCGATTAAGACCCGCCGGACACAAGAGACGACCTGGCATGAATGTCAAGCAAATAAGAGGTACCGCCATGTTCTTTCCTCCAGCGGTAGTAGGTTTGCTGTACAACCCCTATCTGACGGCTGGCTTCTGCAGTAGTCTTACCTTGGCTGAGTAGTACTTCAGCTTCTCTGAGTTTGTGGATGATTTGTTCCGGGGTATATCGCTTGATGGGCATGATTGCCTCCCTTTTTTGTACCAAAGACTAACTTACGAATTGGTACAGCTTTTGGGGGGCAGGTCAGGAGTTGGGTGCCCCGTTATTATGATCAACGGCACACGTTCTATTGCGATGTATCCTGGAAGCCCAACCTTAAATGGCGCCTGAACCTGGCCTGGCAATATCATTCCGGCTGGCCGTATACTGCAGCTCAGGTTGTCGATCTCCATAAAAACCCGGGGGGCTATTGGGATTGGCGCTGGGGTGCCGGACCGTTATATGGCGAGCGCTATCCGGACTACAACCGTTTGGATTTACGTATCAACCGCGCCTTCCATACCGATTACGGCCAGATAACCGCTTTCCTGGAAATCAGGAATATTTTGGATCGCGCAAATCAACGGGAGCATCATTTTCAAGGTCGGTTAACTGAAATTGGTGACGGAACTGAAGCGGTAGTTGATATATCCACCACCGATACCGAGAATTGGCCAAGCATGGTACCTTCCTTCGGCATCAGCTGGGATTTCTAGTATGTCACGAAAAGTAGGGAACATCGGATTGAGTCTGAGGCAAATAGTGGTGCTTGGAACAGCATTGGCAATAAGCCCACTGGCCAGCCAGGACGATACTACACTGGTCAGGCTGGAACAACTCGGCGGTCGCCTGGCCCCTCGGGCACTGCTCGATACAGTGACCTTTGAACAGGGAGAAATCACTTTTGAGGAGGCCCTGGATTTACTTGTTACCGTGGGGAAGATAGACCTGAGTTTTAATCGCAGCCGGTTGCCACTGGAACAAATGGTATCCTTGCAGGCGATCAATACCACCGCCCTTGATGCGCTATTTTCAATTTTAGAGCAAACAGCGACTGAGCTGGTGGTAACAACCAATGGGCAATTGATTGTCATCCCCTCAAAGGCCGATGGACAGCGGTAGATGGATTTCGCTCTGTGCAAGATCATCAGTTGGAGCTTGTACTACCCATGGAGGATGATGGGTGACCATTCTTCGCACAATATCGTTTAGAATCTATTCAGAACCATCTCGGCTGGAGATGCACAGGAATTGCTGGATATAGCTATCGAGAAGATGTGGGTCACCCCGCGTAGCCGTCAGGCATTGGCCCACGAGCTGTCTCATCTTCACTTTGCTCAGCACCTTGGATGGTGGAACAGAACAAAAAACGTTCCCATCTGGTTTGCAGAAGGTTTAGCGGACTGGTTGGCGGACACAGGCGGGGAGATTGTATCCCGGGCCGAGGCCTTGGAAGCATTCCGTTCCGGGTATCATATGGTACCTAAAGCGTCTGGGAAACTGCGCCTCAGCCCCCCAACACTGCAGGACCTAAGGGTGTCGTTCCCAATGTTCCACATGCAGTCCAGGATGTTTGTGGAATATCTACTTGGACGGGGAGAGGAACCGTTCAAGAAATTAATTACGGCGTTGATGAAAGGTGCTCGTTTTAATGTTGCGTTCGAGGAGCACATTGGTGATAATCTGAAAAACGTTTGGCTGGACTTTATCCACTCGATGGACATCCAAACCGATTAGGTTATTGGTGCAAGCCCGCTTTTTAACACCGGAGTATACGAAATCCATCAAGGCCTGTCCTGAGCTCGCCGAAGGACTTGCCCTGAGTTCAGTTAAGGGTGGTGCTGCTGAAGTAACCGCCAGGTCACCCTGAGCACTTCGCTGGCACGCTTCGGATGATCCCCAAACTAAACCTTGGAAGCGCAAAATCCATCGCATAGTTTTCAGCCAGAAAAGTCCAACGACTTTGGTGAACTAGGCGAATAACCACTACTGGGACCCATATGATGCTGATCCGCCGTGTTTTGCTGTCACTATTTTTGCTCAGTGCGTTTCTCGATGCCCGGAGCTTACCCACGCCAAAGAGTCATTTCGGTTTTTTGCCGGGCACCGATAGAGAGCTGTTCACCTATGAAGAACTGGTCGGTTATCTGAAACTGGCTGCTGACGCCTCGGACCGGGTGGCCCTGCGCGAAATAGGACGCAGTCCTGAGGGCCGGCCCATATATGTCTGCTTTATTTCGGCAGCGGAGAATCTGGCACGGCTGGACGAGCTGCGGACCATCAACCAACAACTGGCCTGGAACACCGATCTGGATGCAGCAGTTCGAACCCAATATCTGGAGGATGGCCGGGTATTCGTATTAGGGACCTTGTCCATGCATTCCGACGAAGTGGGACCTTCACAGACAGCACCGCTTATCGTGTATGAGGCCGCCACTACCGATGACCCGGCTCGGCTGGCTATTCTGGCTGAAACAGTGTATATGATGGTACCCTGCCATAACCCGGACGGTATGGATATGGTAGTGGCGAATTATCGTAAATACAAGAGCAGCGACTACGAGGGTGCGGATCTTCCCGGGATTTACCACAAATATGTGGGCCATGACAACAATCGGGACTTCGTCACCCTGCACCAAACCGACACCAAGGCCATCTCAGCCATATTCAGCCGGGACTGGATGCCTCAGGTCATGGTGGAAAAGCATCAGATGGGCTACACCGCGCCCCGCTACTTTGTTCCTCCCATGCATGACCCGATTGCGGAGAATGTGGATGCCGAGCTCTGGAGTTGGACCTGGATCTTCGGCTCGGAAATGGTGCGGGATATGACCAATCAGGGGCTTAAAGGTGTTTCGCAGCATAACCGTTTTGACGATTACTGGCCCGGCTCCACCGAAACGTCCAATTGGAAAGGTGTTATCAGCCTCCTCACCGAGGCCGCCAGCGCCCGCGTTGCATCGCCAATGTATGTTGAGCCTACTGAACTGGTTGGCCGCGGCAAGGGCTTGTCTGAATACAAGAAAAGCATCAACATGACTGATCCCTGGCCTGGCGGGTGGTGGCGGCTCTCGGACATCGTTACCTATGAGGTGGCTTCCACCTGGAGCATTCTGCGCACCGCAGCCGAACATCGCCGGGACATCCTGGCATTTCGCAACGATGTTTCGCGTCGTGCTGTGGCCCAAGGCCAAAGCCAACCCCCGGCCTATTTCATTATGCCCGTATCCCAGCAGCATGATGCCGGCGGACTGGCGGGCATCGTTAATCTGCTCCATGAACATGGCGTGCAGGTGCATCGCCTTTCGGCAGACCTGATCATCGACGATCGGACCCTTCAGGCCGGCGATGTGGTGGTGAGTTTGGCTCAGCCGTACCGGGCCTTCATCAAAGAGGTAATGGAAGCGCAACAGTTTCCCGAGCGACATTATACGCCCGGCGGTAAACTCATCAAGCCCTACGATATTACGACCTGGTCCCTACCGCTACACCGGGGCGTCACTGCCTGGCAGGTTGACCGCGTGAATCAGGCTCTGGATGCGGCCTGCGAACTGATCGACCCGGACGTCCCCTTCAAGTTGTGGGATGGAACCCCGCCCAGTTCCTGGTCTGCCGTGCTGCTGGACGGCCGCCGCAATGAAAGCTTCAATGTGGTGTTCCGGGCCGTCAAAGCAGGTGTGGCTGTCCGGCGCCTGACGGAGTCCATTGTGGTGAAAGATGCAGAGTATCCGGCCGGTTCGTTTCTAATGCCCAAAAACGCAAGGCGCCTGGAGACCCAGCAGCAGCTACTGACCACTCTGGCCGCGCCACCGCTGTTCTTCACAGCTGCTGCGCCAAAACCCAAAAGCACAGCGGTGAAACTGCCCCGTATCGCTTTGGTGGAATCGTGGTTTCATGACATGGATGCCGGTTGGACCCGTTTCATTCTGGATAACTACGGCCTGTCGTACACCGTGCTACGTCCCGACGGCATCGCCAAAGCGAGGCTTGCGAAGAAATTCGACATCATCCTGATGCCCGATGAAAGCGAATCCGTTTTGGAAAAGGGCCGCTGGAAGAGGAAAGATGGCACTCTCGTCATATCTGACTATCCGCCAGAATATACCGAGGGGATGGGAGATAAGGGGAAAGAGGCGCTTTTGGCCTTTGTGGATGGTGGTGGTCGGATCGTGAGCTGGGGGCGTTCCGGGCGGCTCTTTCTGGGCATTCAAAAGCTGGGCGATACGGAATTCGAACTACCTATCAAAGACTTGGCAAAGGACCTGGAAAAAGAGGGTCTTTACTGCCCAGGTTCTCTGGTCCGCATCAAGCTCAAGAGGGACCATCCATTAACACAAGGATTACCTGATGAACTGGGCGTCTTCTACCGTGCTCGTCCAGTTTGGGAGACCCGAATACCTGATCTGGGCACGGATCGGCGCGTCGTAGCCTGGTTCCCGGAGCGTGACCTACTACTCTCGGGCTATGCCGCCAAGGCAGAACTTCTAGGCGGTAAGGCGGCTCTGGTATGGGTAAATAAAGGTAAGGGCGAGATCATCTTCATGGCCTTCGGTCCCCAGTTCCGTGCGTCCACCAGCGCCGGCTACAAGCTGCTGTGGAACAGTTTATTGACACCTTGATCCAGCCCGGTAGGAGGGGTGCTGCTGAAGTGACCTCGAAGCACGATGCTGGATGCTGGATACTTGATATTGGATTAATTTGGGGGCGGCTATCTATTCCCGGAAGATGTCAATCTCCAGCCGTTTTACGAGGCTGTTGATATGCTGAAGACCTCGCCAAAATCTACGAATCCGAGAAGCAGAAGCGTGCTCAGCTGGAGATTGAGAATCAGAAGCTCCGTCTGACTATCGACGGATTGAGTTATGCGGTCGTTACACTCGATCCCCAGCTACAGATTCTTGACGCCAATCAAGCTTTTGCCACCCGATAAAAACAAAAACAGCCCCTTTGGGGGGCCGTCTTGTTTCTATGTAGCGGGGCTCTGCCCGGCCTCCCCGTGTCGGGTACGGCCAGGGTTGGGCCTGCCCGGCCAGGGCAACGCCCAGAGGGGCTGGATGATCTCGCTACGCTCAACAGTCTCCGCTCCCGGCGGTCGCTCCGGCTCGAACCAACGACCTTCGGGTTATGAGCCCGAAGGTGGATTAATATAAACAACAGCTTAGGATGCTACTGTGCCCTGAGTGTGCCTCACTGCTGAAATAGTTGGCATCTGCCAATTTGACAGAGAGCCCCGCGGATCGAAAGATCCATGGGGCTTCTTGTTTGAGTATCTCCAAATCTCTGTCCCTTGTTGAAATCAATGTGGAGGCACTCGAACTCCTGATACGCGTAATATGATTCCGCATCCTTCCCGTCGACAAAATAAAAAAACGCAGCAATAAAACGTAAACAAAGAATCCTGTTCAGTCAAGAGAAGAGGAATAGCCACTATAGCGAACTCCGCCTTGTAAGGGCACGCTCAGTCCGTCGGAAGAAGAAGTAGCGGTTGCAATTAGGTTGCTTTTTTAAAGAAGAATTAACCCCTCGGATCAATGAATCTGGGGGGTTTTGACCATTCATTTACTTCCCATCGTGATATACAAAATGTGGCAGGAAAACGGTGCAGAGATTGGACTACGGTGTCGAGTAGTGACCAGTTGCCGTGATTGAGGTGAATGCTTCAAAAGCGGCGTGAATTAGCTCTTGGAAACGCAGAATGTCCCTCATAGGCTTTAGCCCCAAGTGTACAAATGGATCTGAACCGGTACACTTCAACAGTAACGGCTCGATGGATATCAGTTTCGTCTCATCTGCACAATACTTTCTGCTATTATATCGTACGCCGTCAGGGCCCTCGATATAAGCATCGCGTTAATCGGTGAATTTCAAGATGGTTCCTGCGCCTGTTGGACGAATGGCAATTGAACCGACTGAAGACAGACCGAATACCGATATGATCAGTTCATGGTACTCCTCAAAATCATCATCGTGGACATAGGCTTGTATTGTACCGGCAAATCCTCCGCCATGAACCCTGCTGACGCCCCTGCCCTTTTCTTCAAAAAATAGTTGCGATATTCCCAATGCGAAGGTGACACCTTGTTCAAAGCCATCAGACGTAGGTGGAACTGAATTCTGCAAGATGCATTGAGAGGAGAGACCACTGGCTTTGACCTGTTCTAAATATGTATCGAAATCGCCAGAATCCAAGGCAGCTACCATTCGATCAACGCGCTTATTCTCATGCATGAAGTGCAGGGCACGCAACACAGGCCTGTCTCCCAGCTGCTTGCGTAGTTGGGGAAGGCTACCGTACACTTCCTCTTCTTCAACTGATCGTAGAACCTTGGCATCGTACCTGTGAGCTACTTGCTTCATCTCGACGGGGATGGAGGCATAGGCCTCGGTCAAATCTGCGTGACTCCCACCGGTATTGACCACCATTAGCGAGTAACCTGTTCCCTTGAAGTCGAATTCATGTTTTTGGATAATAGGTGTTGCAGGATTATGGAAATCAATGGCCAGAATACCTCCCACTGCAGACACAGTCTGGTCCATCAATCCACATGGTTTGCCGAAAAAAGTATTCTCAGCAACTTCTCCAACCTGAGCGATCTTTTCCGGAGCGATCTCACCGCCATTATAAAGATCGTTTACTATACATCCAATCAGGACTTCAAAACTCGCGGAAGATGATAATCCCGAACCAACGGCAACATCACTCGTGACCTGGGCCGTGAAGCCCCCCAATTTTGCGCCGAACCCATCCAAACCCGCAAGTACGCCTCTGATCAGGGCCGTCGAGGTTCCTCTTTCTGACGGTCGGGATTGGAGGTCAGCAATATCTAGATCAAATCGTTTATCAAATCCTTCCGACTGGATTCTTACTTTCCCATCATCCCTCGGTACGACAGCCGCAAGAGTATCATTTTGGACAGCAGCACATAGTACCTTGCCATGGTTGTGGTCCGTATGATTTCCACCTAATTCCGTTCTGCCGGGGGCACTGACAAAGGAGAGGCTATCTCCCTCCAATCCCCGGACAATTCGAGCGAATCTGTCGATTACTGCATCCATGTTAGGCTGTGACGAATACATAGCCTTGAGGACAGCAATATTCCTTTGGGTTCCGATCCTCGATTTGAGTTGATCAGCGTTCCACTTCATCATAGCATTCAAATTCTCTGGCAGCACTCATTAATATGTGGAAGGTAGGGCCCGCAACCTTTCGGCGGCCATCTCCGGTGTCAGATCCCGCTGGGATTCAGCCAGCATTTCATACCCCACCATGAACTTTTTTATGGAGGCACTTCTTAAAAGGGGCGGGTAGATGTGGGCATGCAGGATCCAGGGTTCAGTGGGGTCGTTCGTAAATGGCGCACCGTGCCAGCCCATGCTATACGGGAACGGCACATTAAAAAGGCGGTCATACTTGGTCATCGTGGCTTTCAGCATATCAGCCAAACCCGTGATCTGCTGTATCCCCAACTCCGGCATCTGGTGGATTCGCTCTTTTGGCAGGATCAAGGTTTCAAAAGGCCAAACGGCCCAGAAAGGTACCAGTGCTGCCCAAGTTTCGTTCTGGTATACGATTCTGGTTTCGTCTGTCAGTTCTTCAGAGAGGTAATGGTCCAGTAGGGCCTTGTTATTTTCGGCAAAGTACTTGCGCTGACGCTTATCTTCCTTTTCCACCTCGGTTGGCAGGAAATCACTCGCCCAGATCTGCCCATGAGGATGAGGATTGGAGGCTCCCATCAATTCACCCTTATTCTCAAAAATTTGTACCCATGTATACATCTTGCTCAAGTCGGTCATTTGATCCATCCAAGTCTGGATGACTCCCTTGATATCAGATAATGTGAGCTCGGCCAGAGTGAGATCGTGTCGTGGTGAATAGCATATCACCTTGCAAGTACCCTGCGTAGGCTGCCACTGGAAGAACGTATCCTGGTTAAACAGGTCATGCCTATCAGCAGAAGGGACCAACGCAGGGAAATCATTCGTGAATACGAAGGTACCCTTGTATTCGGGATTATGATCACGCCCAGCCCTGACACCACCGGGACATAAGTAACACTCCGGGTCGTGTCGGGGATTTTCAGCCCCGGGCAGAGGCTGCTCCTGCCCCAGCCACGGCCGGCGGGTACGATGTGCAGAAACCAGCAGCCACTCCCCGGTTAAGGTGTTGAATCTGCGATGAGGAGTGTCAGACGGTCTTCTCATATGCATATAAATCCCTACCAGAACATCACATAAAGCAGGAGCGTAAGCACCACTACTGTGATGCCCATACCAACGATCTTGCCATCAGGTTTACCATCAAATCCCTCTCTGGAGGGCATTTCCTTCGGCTCGGTGAGCGGGTTGAGAATGGTCATAATTGCAATTAGAATCATGATCAGTACGAAGGTAATGGCCATTCGATTCAAGAATGCGATATCATTGAACGCAATGTAGAGAAACCCATAGAGCAGAGGTGAAGCGATCAAAGCTGTCAACCCGGCATTGGCAGGCGCCTTCTTTACGAAAAGCCCAAAAAGAAACGCGGCGAGAACGCCTGGTGAAATAAAGCCTTGGAATTCCTGGATATAATTGAAAATTCCCTGGAATTTCGGATTGCCCAATTGAGGAGCAATAAAACACCCAATAATGACAAGGACCACGGTGGCGATTCTGCCAACTCTTACTTCCCCCCTGGGATCAATATTTTGATGGATATGTTTCTTGTAAACATCCATGGTAAATATGGTGGAGGCAGAATTAAGCATCGAAGCGAGTGAACTGATCACAGCCCCGGCGATAGATGCGAAAATGAAACCACGGACACCCTCCGGGATCAGGTTGCGAATAAGGAGTGGATAGGCGGCATCTGATGACTTCATTTGATCTCCATAGAGCTGCAGAGAGATAATCCCGGGGATGACGATAGCAAATGGAATCAGGAGCTTCAAGCCGGCCGCAAATATGATCCCGAGTTGACCTTCCCGCAGGGTCCTGGCAGCGAGGGTTCTCTGGGCAATATATTGGTTCAGCCCCCAATAGTAGAAATTCGGAATCCACAAACCGATCACCAGGGCTGTCCAGGGAATGACCGGATGATCAGCGGGCAGGATCATGTGCAGCCGCTCGTGATTTGCTGAGGTAAATGCTTCGATTCCGCCCACCGCATTCAGCCCCAGCACCAATGTCAGCAAGCCGCCAAGAATAAGTGCCGAGCCCAAAAAAAGATCCGCCCACACCACTGCTTTCAGCCCACCCCAAGTTGTATACAGTGCCGCAATCCCGCCAATGAGCCACACAGCGAATATGAAGTTCAAATCGAAAATAGTATTCAGCGTCAAAGCACCTGAATATAGCACAGCGGAAATCGTCACCCCCACATAGATGACCATAGTATAAAATGCCATCAAGCTGCGGGCACCCGAGCTGAAGCGGTACTCCAGATATTCTGGTATTGTATAGATACCTGCCTTCAGGAATCTTGGTAAAAAGAAGAATGCGATCACCACCAGCGTAATCGCTGCCATCCATTCGTAGCTGGCAACAGCCAAACCCACATTCCCCGCGCCCTGGCCGGACATTCCTACAATTTGCTCTGTTGAGATGTTTGCTGCGATAAGCGAAAGGCCTATCATGGGCCACAACAGGTTTCGACTGGCTAGGAAAAATCCCTCTCCAGTCTCCTCGCGGCGGCTCTTGTACATGCTGGTGCCAACAACGATGATAAAAAATAGTATAAACGGTAGAATATCAATCAGGCCTAATTCCATCAAGCGCTCCTCTTATTTTGCGATTTTTGTCTCTTACCTTTGCTTCAGTTTTCTCTCACACCAAATTGAAACACAATGTCATGGTTATAAACCTCCCCGGGAAGCAAAACTGGTGACGGAAATTCTGGTCGGTTGGGGGAATCTGGGAACAGCTGTGGCTCGAGGCACAAGCCTCGCCGGTAAACCAATCTACTCCCCGAGGCCCTATGAGCCTCAGTGGGCAGGAGATTGCCGCTGTAAAACTGTAGTCCCGGAGCGTTCGTATGGATATTCACTTGTCGTCCGCTGATCGGTTCGGTCAACGTAGCAGCCGGTCTGAGTTCGCTTTCCTGACTATCGAGTACCCAGCAATGGTCGTAACCTTGTATCCGAGCAATTACTTTATGATCTTCATTGATGCGCTCTCCAATTCTATGCGGTGTCCTAAAGTCCATGGGTGTGCCTTTGACGTGCTGCTTGAATCCCAAAGGAATCCCATGATCATCCGTAGGCAGGAAGGTTTCCGCAAAAATCATCAAGTCATGATCAAGCACATCCTTTCCTTGAAGGCCGGTCAGATTAAAATAAAGATGCTGGGTCAGATTTGCGATCGTAAGCGTGTCACTCGTAGCCCTGATGCTCACTGATAGTCGATTAGTATCGTCTAGAGTATAGCTGATCCGAGTATGTAGCTTGCCGGGGTAACCCTCTTCTCCCGCTGGGCTAATCCGTTGGAGTTCGACAGAGGGCACATCTGCCGTGTTTACAATCGTCCCAGACCAGGGCTGTTTATTAAATCCATGAACACCACCGTGTAAGTGATGGCTGCTGGCATTCGCCGTAAGATGAATTTGCTCACTTTCGAGCATAAACGTAGCACCGGCAATCCGATTTGCATAGCGCCCCACTATCGTCCCGCAGTAGAATAAATCATGGACATACTCCTCTAAACTCCGGTGTCCAAGCGTAATCTCAGCCAGGTGGCCATCTTTGTCGGGGGTCTGAATTGAAGTGATTGCCCCGCCAAATTCGCTGATAGAGATCTCAACACCGTGCCGGTTGCATAGGACGAACCTGTATATCGGCCTTCCTGATGCTAACATGCCAAATAGATTTTTTGAAATCCTGGTCATATATGAATAGTGCTATAATTGATGGGCGAAAATTGGATATATGGCCAGTGCATGGCAGGCGTATTTCTAAACGCGTAAAGAATGAGCGGCCGACTAAGGTGTTTAGTTTTATGTACTTCTTCGTTATTCCTGACTTTATCCATGCTTTGGATTGATTATATTGTTGCAGGCTTACCTAACTAGATCGGACCAATTTAGTGGACTCTCGGATTATCAATTTGCCAGGAATCACATGCGTACGCGGAGCACCAATTTCCTCACTACCCATGATTTCCTGCAATAAAATCCGGGCAGCGAGATGGCCCATTTCGCGAGGGAACTGATCCACGGTTGTCAATTTTGGACTGATTATCGTAGTGCTGGGATTATTGCTAAACCCTGTGAGACCGATATCTTGCGGAATTCGTAAGCCGGCATCCTTGATTTGCTCAAATGCTCCAATGGCTACCGGATCATTGATTGCACAGATCGCATCTGGTCTTTCCGACAATTCCAAAAGCTTCGCTGCACCCAATTTTCCTGACGATTCATTGAGATCACAATATTGAATCAGACCTTCTTCAACCCTCATTCCCTGGTCAATGAGAGCCTGCTGATAGCCAGCGAGTCTTTCACGAGTTATATTTATATTCTTCGGTCCAGCTAGATGGGCGATACGTCGGTATCCTGAAGCCACCAAATGAGTAACTGCTTCATAAGCCCCCGTGAAATCGTCCAAAACAACTTTATGCACATTGATATCATTCAGCACTCTGTCAAAGAATACTAATGGAATCCCTCTTGAAACAACTTGCTCAAAATGTTTTCCGCTGTTAGTGGATTGTGCGATCGAAACAAGGAGACCATCGACCCGGTTGGAGATCATACTATTCGTGTTTCTTATCTCACGATCAAAATCCTCATTTGACTTCGCAATGAGGATTGTATAGCCTTCTTTATATGTTGCATCTTCAATGCCATCAATGGCAGATGAGAAGAAGAAATGTCGTATTTCCGGAACAATTACTCCGATTGTCTTAGTTTTCTGTTGTTGTAGACTCCTTGCCACACCATCTGGGAAATACCCCATTTCTTCTGCTAGCTTCTTGGTTCTCTTGATGGTTTCTAAACTGAGTGATGGATGTTGGCGTAATGCTCGGGATACTGTAGAAATCGATAGTCCCAGTTTGGCAGCGAGATCTTTTAAAATTGGATTCTTTCTGGGCATAATCTATAAATACTCCGAATCGTTCAAATAACCAAAACTGGTCGATTGAAACACGACCAAACCGATATCCATCGATACCCAAGCCCTCTTTTTCGAATGATAGCAGCCAAAACCCATTTCCGTGGAGGTTTTTGGGTAACGGGCTGCTAATGTCCCTTCCAAATCATGTTTAGTAACAGGTAACAAGGTCGGTTTCTCCTCTTCGTACGTGTTTTCTGTCACTAATCCAGACCCTGATATAGTAGCAAAATGTGCGCTGCGGACCAGCTGAAATGGTTCACTAGCATGCCTTTTCCATCTAGAGGCCAATAATTTTCTCGTATGGGTGCCCGGCTCCCCATCAGGTCTTCAGCATGCCTGAAAACCTGCTGCGTATACTCGCGCGCTTCATCCTCGTATCCATAATTATGAAAGGCTGAAATCGCGAAATACACCTGATCCAACCAGACAGGACCACGCCAATACCCCTTTGAGAATTCAGGTGAATCTATCGCCACCGTCGGAAACGGTACAAAAGTCGCAAATTTGCTCGTATCTCTCATGGTCGCCAGGACCTCGTTCGCCTGCTCTGCGCTAGCTACTCCAGCCCAAAGCGGTATCCACCCCTCGGGACCCATAGGAGTAATGCTGGCGCCATCATCGATACGAATATCGTGGAAGAAGCCATCGTTGCTGTCAAACATGCGGCTCTGCACCAGTTTTTGGAGAACTCTCGCTTCGTGCTCCCAGCGCTGCTCATCATTAGGCTTCTGAAGGGTAGCGGCAATCTTCGTTAGATATAATTTTTCAGCGAAAAGGAATGCATTCAGATCGACCGACTCCTGATCCATACTCCAGGCAGTCTCACTGGTCTGAAGCATCATTGTACTGTCGAAACGAATCGCATTATCCATGCCACTTTCCCACCGGGCAGCCTCGAGGGTGCCATCAGTTGAGCCGTACTCACAGATACCATTATTATTCACATCGCGATTGATGAACCACCACTCATGGTACTTTTTCAAAAGCGGATACATCTCAGCAAGGAAATCTGCATCTTGGTCCGCCTCGTAAATCGACCACACAGCCCACGCTGCCAACGGCGGTTTGGTATCTCGGTTGTTGTTCTCCGATTTGTCCGCATAGATCACGTCCGGCACCATCCCGGTCTCATCCTGCCAATCGAACATGGCTCTGACCTGATTCTTCGCGATCTGGGGGGCAAAGGTGGCTAGCGCCACGGAATGTTTCCACGAGTCCCATGCCCAGAAACCGTTGAAATACCAGACCGCATATGAAGGAAATAGGCCGCCGTGGTGCAGGTCGCCCCGAGCACTTCTCCAATTATTTAGCAGAGTCATCAGGGATTTTACTGCTACCTCGCGGTATTCTCGAGCCTCTCTCCAGGGGGCCTTGGAACCAAGCGCAGCATTCAGGTATTTGGTCCACCGAATCGAATTGGCTTGGAATTTCTCATCAATGGCTTCTGGAGTCAATACCGGCACTGATGGTTCATTGCTGCCGAGTGACAGGTTGACGTAGGTCTCAAAAATCTCACCCGCGCGAAGTTGAATACTTGAGGTGAATTGAGTTTTGTATGTCGATCCCAAAGTGGACGTGATTGATGAGGGACTGGTCGGGAATCGCAGCATGAAGTATTCATCCCCCCCAAGCGATATCATTGCCGACTGACCATCTATATCAATAGGCTCACTTTCGGGAAAGACTGAACCGGTCCAGCCGATAGACACGTCAAAAACGGAATCAGCGGTGTTGTCCACCCGAACCCGCGCTAGAGCGTTTGAGCTATCCGCAAAGATCAGCTCCAGTATCACCTTCAAATTTTCAACTTGGAAAGACTGCTCCAGACGACCTGGGTAGTAAATCAATTCCACATTCTGCGCTTCCGACAGGTTTATGGTATGGCCCGTTGTCCCGTTTACCAGTTCAAGTTTTAGTATGGCCGGAGACAACCAGCCCCCATGTGTCATCAGAAACGGCCCTGTGATCGCGCCGACCATCTGTGCATCACCTAATGGAGGGAGACCGAAGCCGAACCAGGCGCCCTGATCACTATGGCAATATGATTCCCAGTCATCAAAGCTCATTGGAATATTGCGTACATCCAAAACATTGGGAAAATCCTTTGGGTGTACGTCTGGCATTGACTGCCCCTCTCCCTGGCAACCAAAAATCAATGCGAAGGCCAACATCAAACTGGCCATTTTTACCGGAAGTATCGGGTTGTGCAATTCGATTTTATGCACGGTTAATCCACCCCATGATTAGTTGCAAGGCTTTGCTTGCTCAGTTCAAGCGGATCTTCCTTGGGTCCGTAGGGCCGCAACCTGAAACTGTAGGTGTATTCGCGAGGATATAATGTATATTTCGCGTGCGGTCGCGCACCCCAAGCATTATCACCACCGATTCCAAGCTGCTTCAAATCGATATTCAACGTGACTATATCGGTTCGCCTGAGTTCGTTGCTATGTCGCTGACCACCAACAACGTAATCCAAATCCGAGTTTCTAAAGGGCAGTACGCTGACGTTGAGATAGTGGTCACCTAATGCAGTTACCAGTAAACCGTATCCATCATCCCGACTCACCGCGAGCCAGCGCACATCGGCTTTGTTCCCAGTTTCCTGTGGGCGCACATAGCGGAAAAACTGATTATCAATCTGGCCATTGTACAGACCTATAGCTGCTCCGGTTTTACGATCGGAATAACTTTCATGAGGACCGCGTCCAAACCAGCTAATCCGTGTATATTCTTCCGGCAGCCCCAGCGTCATACCAAATCGCGGCAAGGCAGGCAGTGTTTCTTCCCGGGGGGAAAAATAATTCTCAATAGCCACATCGCCGGAACCGTGAATGAGATATGTGGATTTGTAGCGGGCACCGCCATCAACAAGCGACGAGTAGACAACCACCTTCACAAGCGCTGGCTTCAGTTGCTCCACCCTCACCCAAAAATCCTTCTGATTGCTTCCAGCCGTTTTCCAGATAGCGGCCCGCGAGTATAGTTCATTACCTCCGGCGACATCGCTATCCACACCGCCCCGCCAAAAGTTGGGCAACGGTCCTTCCTTGATGACGCTCTTGTTCTGATACTGCCACGAAATTATTCGCCCTATACTTTTGTCGATCTGAATCTGGAATTCCTTCCCGGTAACAGTTACCAGGCTATCAGCCTGCTCTACTTTCAATGTCGGCATGCTATTGGTCGGCAAAACATTCCCCGCGGATCCCTGCTTCACAAGAAATTGGTCCCAGGCCACAATGTGCCCTGCCGGCACACCATTTTGAGACTCCTTGGCTCGGGCGATGAACTTCAAGTGCCACTCGAGCCCGGGAGCCGGTTTTTTCCGAGGAAGCCTGATCCGAACCACAGTTTCCTCACCCGGGCTGGTATCCAGATCCTGCAGGCTACCGGTTTTGATCATCTCGCCGTTTGCTTCCAGTTCCCAGGTAAACTGAAAATTGGACAGATCGATGAAGGCGTACTCGTTCTTCACCGCAATTTTGCCCTTATGGAGGTCTACCACGCGAAATGAGATGCTCTCATAAACCTTCTTTACCTCCCAGATATGGGGTTTTGGCTGTCGATCAGCATGCACCAATCCATTCGCACAGAACGATGAGTCGTTGGATAGATCGCTGTCTCCCATATCGCCACCGTATGCCCAATATTCTGCCCCGCTATCATCCACAGCTCGAAAGGTCTGGTCGACCCAGTCCCAGATAAAGCCGCCTTGAAGATTTGGATATTTTTCAAATGTATCCCAATAGTCCTGAAGATTACCTACGGCATTACCCATGGCATGTGAATACTCACAAAGTATGATCGGCCGGTTGGGATCGATATCATAATAGCGCTCCAGAAACCAGGTATCCCGATACATGGGGCAAACGATATCGGTGTGATCCTCCCACCAGGCTGGTTGATACATCACCGGTCGGGAGGGATCACGCTTTTTGATCCATTGATAGTTATTCACAAAATTCCGCCCGTCACCGGATTCATTCCCGAGTGACCAGATAATGATAGACGGGTGATTCTTGTCCCTTTCTACCATCCGCTGAGTGCGTTCCAGGTAAGCCAGCTCCCAGTCTGGATGGTCGCTGAGGTAGTTAATGCCATCAGGATGAAATTGAATCCCATGGGTTTCAATATTCGCTTCGTCAACCACGTAAAGACCATACTCATCACAGAGATCATACCATCTGGGATCATTGGGATAATGGCTGGTCCTTACTGCATTGATATTAAACTGCTTCATCAGCTCGATATCCTGAATCATCGTCTCCAGTGGAATGTGCCGTCCAAAATCAGGGTGAGTTTCACAGCGGTTCACCCCCTTGATATAAATGGGCACACCATTAACTTGAAGCTGCCCATCTTTAATCTCAACTTTTTTGAAACCGATTTTGCACGATAGAAATTCATTTATTTCACCCGAATCGGTGCTCAGTTCAATAATGAGTTGGTATAGGTTGGGGGTTTCAGCAGACCATTTCCGGGGATTCGTAAACGCTGTTTGAAACTGAATGGAATGATCACTTTCCCCCTCCAGGGGCCGCGATTTGCGATCGGACCATATGACTTGGTCGCCATCAAACAGGCTGGCGGTCACTTGCGCGATCCCAAATTGCTTTTCCGCATTTTGGAGATTTATCTCGAGATTGAGATCACTATTCTGATAGGATTTGTCCAAATTGGTTTGGACAAAATAGTCGTTTATAAAGACCCTTGGCTTTGAGTAGAGATAAACTTCACGCTCAATCCCACTCATTCGCCAGGCATCCTGTCCCTCGAGGTAGGAGCCATCACTGAAACGGTAGACTTGCACAGACACGCTGTTTTCGCCGGGCTGAACATAATTTGTGATATTGAATTCAGAAGGCGTCCTGCTACCCTGGGTATAGCCCACTTCTTCACCGTTCACCCAGACATAGGCGGCGGATCGCACGCCGGCGAAATGAAGGAAGATCGTTTTTTCGTTCCAGTCCACAGGCAGTCGAAAAGTCTTGCGATACGAACCGACCGGGTTGTTCTCCGGATCATGGGTTGGTGGGTTGGGTGCGAAAGGATATTCCTCATCAAGATACCGGGGTATCCCATAGCCCTGAAGCTCCCAATTACCAGGCACATTAATATCATTCCAGGAACTCACATCAAAACCGACTTCATAGAATTCCTTTGGGCGTTCGGCCGGTTTGGGAGCCCAATGGAATTTCCACATTCCGTTAAGGACCAGGACACTTGCTGCTGACTCCCATTCACCCTTCCTGGCTTCATCAAATGTGGCGAAGGAGGTAGTGGAGACATGTCCCGGCTCTTTGTTTATACCCACCACGGCCGGATTTTCCCAATCATGCGGCTCATTCTTTGAATTTTCAGCCGCTGCCGGTACCGCTCCGGCCAGAGCGGCCAAACTGATGACAAGCAATACAAATTTAGCCTGCATATTCATGCTAGATATCCCATCTGATAAAACGTAATATTTCCTTAATAACTAATTCGCTATGAGTATAATAATCTATTTTAGCTTATATACTATGCGATCGCTATAGCCTGCGATTGCCTTATAATACCCGTTGAAGTCATTATCCAAATGGCTATCGCCAGGATCAATCAGAAAACTTCGCCCCTGTAGGGCTTGGATTTTCCGTTTGGTTGTAAAGATTATAAGGTTGTCTTTACCTAACTCTTCGCAAGACGTCCGGACTGATTTGCTGATTCCTCCTACCAGGAATGTAGGGGTGAATAAATTTTTCAGTCTGTGACATGATGGTTATCCTGACCAAACCGGTTCAGTGTTTGTTACGCTAGCCCGCCGCCGTCTACCACAAGGTGTGCCCCGGTGACCCAAGCCGACATATTGCTGGCGAAGAATAATACGGCGTTGGCTATGTCTTCCGGCGTTCCCACCCGGTTCAACGGCCGATCTGCGGCTGCTCTCATAAATACAGTTTCATCTTCTCCCAGCTGCTCACATTCACTGCGTAATAGCGGTGTATCAACATCACCCGGGCAGACACAATTCACTCTGATATTCTGCGGACCGTGATCGATCGCCATAGCCCTGGTCAGGTTTAGTACACCGCCCTTCATTGCGCAGTAGGAGACTGCGTTCGGGCCTCCTTTCACCGACCAGCCAGAACCGGTGTTAATAATACTGCCGCCACCGGCTTTGATCATGTACGGCAGAACATGATGTGAAACGAGGAACATGCCTTTCAGCCCAACATCGAGGGCCAAATCCCATTCCGCTTCGCTAAGATCAATACTGTTCTTCCGAATTGCGACTCCGGCATTGTTGAAGAGGATATTGATGCCGCCGAATTTCTTCATAACGGCACCGACCGCATTTTGGCACGATGTGTCGCTGCGGACATCGCATTCAACAAAAATTGCTCTGGCGCCCATTTCTTCAATACTGCTCACTGCCTCTAGTCCCTTATCAACCTGGATATCCAGTATGGCGATATCGGAGCCTGCTTCGGCCAGCCTGACAGCAGTACCAAGACCAATACCTGAAGCTCCGCCGGTGATGACGGCGGTTTTCCCCCTTAGTGAGATGAGTTTCATCAAACTGGAATTGTGGGATTCGCTCATAAATCAGTCCTAAATTTTATTGAAATCCAGCGTAATATCGCTTCTGGTTACTTCAAGTTTATCATTTTAATGGTCTGGCTCGTGTAGCCAGTCTGCAGACGGCAAAAGTACACGCCTGCACTCACAGCGCTGCCGGATTGATTGATCCCGTCCCAATAGATTGCGTACACGCCGGCTGGGTGATGTTCGTTAGCTAGCGATATTATTTCTTTCCCTCGAATATCGTATACAGTGAGAATCGCAATTGTCGGCAACGGTAAACTGTATTCAATCCTTGTCTTAGAGTTGAACGGATTGGGATAATTCTGCGATATTTCCATTTTTACCGGCACCGGAGAGTCGACAACTTGAATCAGCTTACCTTCTGTGACTGCGATATCGTCCAATCTCCAGTAGTAGTGGTGAGTGTTGGTATGAAAAGAGAGATAAACCTGTTCACCAACCAGTGAAGAAATATCAAGGTTCTCCACGCTTTGCCAATTCTGGAAGTCACTCTCTAAAGCGTTCACGCTGATGAGGGAAGACCACGGACCGGCTGGGTCGGTGGCACTTTCAATCCACAATTCATGCTCCGCTTTTCTCACTGGCCAATAGTTATCCCAACCGCGGAGCTCCTTGAAGTGCAGCTTGGGTGCCTGGGCTGTTCTCAGGTCGAGGCGCGGCATAATTAAGCGGACATCTCCGGGACCCGAATCGATCCAATTTTCAGACAGAAAGAGTGCACGGTGTCCCCCATGCGAACTGGAAACCCACTCACCATTGTCTTCATCGTGGACCTGGATGCTATCGAAAACAGCAATAGGAAGGAAGTTCTCATTTTGGACGTACACCCATTCTGACTCAGTCGAGCCCAGACCGAAGTATTCAAAATCTTCCCAATATCTAAATCTGGGGGGAATGCCAACCACAAACGACCGTAGTCTTTGCAGGGCATTGAAACTGTCGCTGAGAGCGATTGTAAATCCCAACTCGGTTCCCACGGGACAATCATTGGAGATATGAAAGTCAAACTTGATCTGGTGGAGTTCACCAGGCTCCAAGCGGTCAATGATCCTTATTGAGTCCGCATCCTCGATATAAGGTCTTGAATCCGGCACCGGTTGGAGGGTGGTACTGATATTATACCCGTTTACCTCACCTTGATTCTCCACGTCCACCACTAACGATATTTGTTCGTTGGGATCAAATTTACCATTGACGTTGCCATCATCGTTGATACCGGCAACGGTAAACCGGTACTCAGGTACCCGGCCAATATTCATCCTAAAATTCGCGGATCCCGAGACAGTCCCGTCAGAAATTGAATAATTCAGCACCAGAATCTCAGGTATTGGTGCCTCCGCATCGATTGAAAGACTATGGCTGGCGCTCACAATTGAAAATGGCTCAATTGAACCGACTGTATCGTATTCATTGGCGATGGATGTCCATGCGATCCCGGTCCCACCAAGGCTCAAGTGAACAACAGTATTATTACTAGTGCCGCTACCAATGTTTTCAATATCCAGCTGCACATCGAAGCTCTCTCCCGGATCAGCGATCCCATTTTGGTTGGCATCGTTGATCACTGTCGGCTGATTAAAAAGGAAGGTGGGATTGGCCACAGAATCCACTGGATCTAAATACTCAATGGCCTGGGATATGTAGCCCGGGAACGCAGACTGGGTCGTACCATGCCAGCTTAAAACACCGCTATAGATACGGGGGCTCATGATCCAGCGGCGATCATCTTCAACATGCTGCGCACCCCAATTATGTCCTGCTTCGTGGGCCTGGAAGCTCGCCAGCCAGCGAGTATCACCTGTGCCCCAGAATTCGACAAGATGGTGGCGGCCATAATCGCCGATTGTATTGAGCCAGGCATAAGAATATCCAAAATTCCGACCGGTCCAGAAAGTAGCAAGATCGTGCCAGTTGGACATCCCTCCTCCAGCAATCCACTGATCAACGGCACTTAATAATTCGCCTGCATCCATAGTCTCCGGCCAGGTTTCTGCCTCCGGGCTAGTAAAGATGGCTATTTCGACGAGCCGGTAGGCGATATTCAATTGACTGTAATATGCATCCGTATAATTCAAAATATTTAGAATTTCGTTCGCTAGTAGACTTATCGAGTTGACCTTGGCGTAGGCAGCATAATCGGCGATCAGCGCAATCTCTGCCTCGTAAATGGATGTATCCGAATACTCTGCAGTCGTTTGGGATTCATCAGTCTGAGGATACCAAGCAGGGACACTACTGAAATCCTCAACTCGACCTTGTCCAGAACCTACTCCCAATTCCGGCTGATATAATCTGACCGCCAAATCTGCTCCGGGCAATGGGCTTGATGGGACCTCCATCTCGATGAAGTAGATGTCCCCATCACCCGTCTTGATAAATCCTGCGAAGTAATTTGCCGCAATGGTTAATCGTACCGAGCTCCCTCGATCGTCTATGATCACGCCCTGATACGTTTGGGCAAGGTGGGGAGCAATATTTTGGGTGCCTTCATCAGTTTCTAGAACAAGTTTGAAGTTGTCACTAAAAAGTGAATGGCGCTCAAGTTGCGATGAGAAGTGTAGGTTCGGTTCGAATCGAATTTCAATTGTTCCTATACCTTCAGTTCGAGCAACAAAATCAATTAGTTGCAGGGAATCGATTGAGTAAGGCAGGTAGCGCTCCGCCATGGATGAATTTTTTCTGAGGCGGGATTCTGTTTTTTCGGCACCCGGAGTGGGTATGAAGATAAACTCCAGCCCTGCCGCCTGAACCTGACAGAGAGTTAGAAACGAGCCTAGTAGCGACCAGGCTAAAAGCAAGGGTGTATTCAAAAAAGCAATGGGAAATTGCTCCTGGGTTTGCCTTACAATGATAGATGGATGTCCGTCCCCAATCATGGTGCCACTAGCATCATTGCTCACTGGTCTCGACAGTTGCTTTGGCCTCTCCGGTCGCCCACAGCGATCGTCTCCACCGGAGCCGGTTTCGTTCCCTGGTATCTTCAATCTCCGTGAGTAATACCTATAATGAGAATCCAAGCGAAATCCGGCTCACAGGCTCAAAATCCCCTGCATCATTATAAGAGTATTCAAATCTGGTTTTGAAGTTTTTTACCGGCAATGAAATCCCTAATCCAAAAGAGAGTCCTTCTGTATCGTGGTTGAACTTGTATCCACCGCGCAAGTAGAACTGCCGGAAACCATACTCCCAGCCAAAATTGATCCGTTCGGTATAGTCTCGGGGGTGCACCGCATTTGCTTCAAGCAGTAAATGATGGTCCTCATCGAGGTTCCCATAGAAATCCGTTACGTCTAGCGCGGCGCCAATGGTAAATGTGAGGGGCAACGTAAAGGGATCGTCTTCGTACTTAAACTCCTTGGAAAAATTTCGAACTCCCATGCCAAAACGGAAACTCTTCAGACCAGGATAGTATAATGTGCCGAAATCGTACGCCAGACCATCGGTCTTGTTTGTTTTCATCCCATCGGGCATCATGGTATCGCCCAGATTCTGACTCACAAATTTGACTTGTCCACCAACGGCGAATTGATCAGTCAACTTTTTAGCGTAGGATATTCCGAACGCCGAGCCCCCAACAGACACATTGCCGGTTTCGATGAACCCTACATCATTATCCGCAACCCTGGTTCCGATGATCTGCCCATAATCTGAAAATTGCAGACTGAAGCCGAGAAATCCGAAACGCCCCAGATTCTTGGAAATTCCCAATGAGAAGTAACTGATATCTGCAATCCAGTTCGTCTGCGTGCTGAAGAAGTCGATACTAGCAGGTTGCTCTGTCATCCCGGCCGGATTATAGAAGATGGCGTTAGCCCCAGATCCAACCATCAGATTTGCTCCACCCATAGCTGCTGCCCGTGCATCGGTATCAATTTTGAGGAATTGGTACCCGGTCTGTGCGACCTTTTTTATTTCGGCATCCAATTCTGGATTGAATAGCCCAAACAAGAATACCAAGAGGAATAGTGTGCTCTTCATCCCATTCATTTGTATTCACCTCCCATAATCAGGCCAATCCAAAGTTGACTATCTGATAATTACAAATTTCACTATGGTATTATCGCCGGTATCGTTGTCGGTTATGTGGGCGATATAAATGCCGCTAACAAGCAACTGGCCACTGTCTGATACTGTTTGCAACTCGAGGATATTCCCGCCCCAAATTTCATCGCCAGAACCCGAATCATGTTCGATGGTCTTTACCAAGTCACCGCTCTCGGTATAAACTTTTATTGTACACTGACCTGGGACATCCATGAAAACAATCTTGTTGGGTTCTCCAGGGAAGTTCTCGGCGTTCACGTTCAGCGGATTCGGGACCACCCGGATCGTGCTTAGCGTACCCGCCGGACGGGATCTGTACGCTGCTGCCCGGGTTCGGTTCAAGTTCCATCCACTTTCCAGGCTGCGGACCACACCATCTGGGCTGGGCACGTTGGTCAAACCATCATCAAAGGCGGTAACGTAATAGAAATATGCTACTGCCCGCTGTGCAGATATATCGTTGAAAGTGTGCGTCACTGGAACACCCGAATTGCCACCACACTCAAATATTACATTAAAGGTGGTATCTGGGCTGCCTACCGCTCGATAAACCCGGTAGCCGGAAAAATCTGATACCTCCTCAGATTCGTCACCCCAAGTAACCTCGATAAAATCCGGCCGACCTGTGACTTCCAATGAAGGCGCCCTTGGAGGAACCGGAAGATGATAATCATTGCGAACCGCATATTGTGCCGCCCAGGCGTTCTTGAACAGCGAATCTTTGCCCGTCGCCACCCAACAGTCTTTCGCATAGTCATTATCGTCATCGTACAAATCAGGATTATCCTGGAATGGGGGTGGCAGGTTATTTTCACCATCCCATGTTGCGGTCCCTTCATTCCAGGCCTTGCCGATTTCCCTGCCCTTATCCGGTGAGATAGTTCCCATAACAAACGCAAAGACAATCCGGATACTGTCGCCGAATGCCAGGTTATAGGGGCCCGATGATGTATGGGTAACCGCACGCCAGTTCCACCAGGGAAACTCGTCGGGAAACTTGTAGCCCTGTTCATCCATACGGAGAGCGTGGTAAGTATCTGTATATACATTGGTGGTTTGTTGTTCCAGGTTAAACAGATCACCGACAAATCCATTTTTTAAAACATGATAAAGATTTGAAAGCTGAGTCGGGCTATGACTTGCAGCTTCAAATTTGAGATAAGGTATTTCGACAGTATTTACGCCGGTAATTCTGGGCTGGGTGATGTCGTCTGTCATATCGGAGGGTGAAGAATCAACATGCAGGATGGCTTCACCGAGGTAGAAGGGGGCGTTGAGAAAATTATGCGTTGGGTCTGGATCACCGAAATCGTCGTACTCTGATGCCTGTGCTCTCCCAGGATAGGCATACATCATTCGCAGCGAGTCGCCAATTTGCTCACCATATGTACTATACCAGGGATTGCCCCTCCCAGGGGAGTAAAAGTTATTCAAACGCATGAAATAAACATCCTGAAGGTTTTGGCCGCGTAGCTCAATTTCCTCGTCATCATCAGTGTTGCCTGTGTTCTTTAGGGTCCAGTCGTAGATGATGAAATCATCATAATCTGCACTGCTCCACGCTAAAACCTTCTGATAGAGCGTAACTCCCATGACCGTGTTGACAGTAGATTCCATCATCAAGTCGGCAGAGCCGGGGATCTTACCAGGATTCACTTCATCACCGGTAAGGGGGAATGGATCGCTAAGAATTTCTCCATCGACCTTGATAGTTGGTGGCTGATATCGAAGATACTGCCTTAGAGAGATGCCTTCCGAATCAGCGATGGGCATAGTATTGTTCAATTCATTGGCTCCAGCAGTCGCAGTACCAACCACCTTCACCGGCCAGAAGGTGCCTGTTTCGTCTGTCCAATCAACCGTCCCCAGATGCCAACCTGCATTATAAATTTGAAGTGCCCAGTAATCATCGTAATAATAGTAGGCGGCGCGGCTGCCTGCCAACTGATCCTGGTCTGTATTGTCCACCACTTTCATTTGTATATTGCCGATTCGGATCCATTTAAAGGTGCCGGAAAACAAGATTTGAACACCAGCAAAAACTACAAGAATTGCAGTAATTAATTGGAGATGTTGCTTTCTGTGCTTCATTCTTAGGGCTCCAGATTGCTTTAAAAATTGACTCTTAGGCCCAAAGTAATCCGTCGTGGATTAAGGTAGGTCAAGAATTGCCGGTTGGGCATATTAATGTAGTCCTTGTCATCACTCCTGATATCACCCACCCGGTCATGGCCCCCGGTCAAACCATCCGCCAGGTATTCTTCACCGTTATACATTGGCAGGTGAAGTGACCGCAAGTATTCTCTCCAATCATCACCCCCATCAAATCCCTGCATGGAGATATACTCAAGATTGAACACATTCGCGATATCCATGAAGAAGTGAACGTTCGCCTTGTCGCGGGAGAGTTGCTTACCGATGCGCATGTCGACCGAATACTGACTCTTCCACTGAAGATTATTTTGGAGCTCATATGTGTCCAACGGATCCCAGGTGAGATATTCTCCAGATTTCCATCCGAGTAGGAAGCCAAGCTGAACCTGTTCTAGGAAGCGCGAACCCATGAGTTCTGGCCCCCATGCTTTTGGAGTCTGGAACGCAAGGTTTGCACGGAAAATTGGTCTCGCCAAAGGCTTTTCTTGCTTGGGATTCTGATAGCCGTAGCGCAATTGTGAACGCAGGTCCTCATAGTAATGATCGCGTCCAAAGTAACCCCACGTCTGAACGATATAGTTATAGTTTGCCCAGCCGGTGAACCAACGACCGTAACGCTTCTGAACTCGAATCTCAAAACCTCGGATATCCTCGTAATTATTATTCTCCGTTGTAGTGTAGTTCACGCTGCCGTCAATACTGGTGTACCCGACATAACCGATTTGATCGGAGACATCTTTATAGTAGCCGGATAGATGGAGTAAAATCATCCTGGAGATATCGTACTCGACACCTAACTCGTATGCCACCGTCTTCGGAATTTCTGCGGATGGATTACCCAGATAATCAATCCCCTGGTAGGCAGTTCCAAAGCCGATTTGGTACATATCTTGAGAGGAGGGCATGGAGTAGAAATGGCCGTAATTGAAGTACAGCTTCGCTTCGGCTGTGATTGGATGAGAAACACCCAATCGTGGGCTGATTTTTATGGCGCCTTTCGCTCGCTCCTTCGGCGCTTGCTCGGTGAATTCATCTTTCTTCGCGGGTGAAAGGAACTCGGAATATAAGTCAACCGTGTACCAATCCTGGTTGGGGTCGCTCGCATCCAAACGCAGGCCGATATTCGCGATGAGGCCTTTGATCTCAATTTTGTCCTGAACAAATACACCCATTCTGATTGGATAGGCGGTGTAATAGCGAAGGTAATTATTTTTTGGAGCATAATCGAACTGGCTCCAATAATCGGTTCTCAAATCATCATAATTGGCTTCGATTCCAATCTTGACCTGATGCTTCTTGTTGATCTGAGATGTTAGCTCGAACTTTGCATTCAAAGTACTGACTGTTGAATTGTCTCGGGCTACACTACCAAGCGAGGCAAACACCATCCCATCACCGGAGGGGGTGTAGTTGCTGGCCGTTGAGAAGCCTATGGGTGCTTCGTCGACGTTCCGATTACCGAAGAACCGAATCGTGGTTGTGTCGCGTAAAACATCTGGTCCAAAACACGCATTTTTGATGCGCACATTGGATATCCTAACATTGTAAAAGGTGCTTGGACTGAGTACATGATCGAAGGAGAAACCCACCATGGAGCGGTAGACATTGAAGGGGTTGAGTGCGCTACGCCAGTACAGCGCGGAACCTCCACCCTCGGCATAAGCGTCGGATGTGGCTAGATAGCTACCGAGAATAGCCGTCCCGCTTGTGAGATACCAGTTGTTCCCGGAGCCTTCCGGACTGGCCGCGATAGTCTTTACTTCCCCGTACATCCCCTCAAATTTTACTTTCATCCGGGTTGAAGGGCGCATGGTCAGCTTAAGGTGCGTGTTCGACTCGCTGTAATAATCGCGGGAAGCGGGCAAAGCAAACATCTCGTTTTTGTTGTGATAGGAAAAATAGAAGGTCATATCGCCTAGGGAATGGCCAATTAGTGGAAGCGGACCGCCAAATCCCACATCAAGATTGAAGTCGGGCTTATGCCCATACTGGCCTTCATCTTGTCCCAGTTTGCCACTCCCTTCAACCTGGTGATACCACATAAATAGGTCGCGGGCTTCTTCCGGTGTCATATCATTGGATGGATCGCTATCGGAGAGCAATCTCGATGATGCTTCATACCATCCGACGAACTCAGGATAGCTCTCCTGCATCTCTTCGGACCATGCTCCAGATTGGGTACCGCTCCACATAACACTCGGATTTAGGTAGGACTTCAAGTAGTAATTATTCGGATCATAGAGGGAGTATCCGCCATGCTTCATCTGTGCCGGCGCATACTGAATATCGACAGAACCACTATAGCCTGTCGTCGAACCTTCTTTGGTTAAAATATTGATGAGGCCGGAGCGAATATTGCCATATTCCGCATTGAATCCACCCTTGATTATGCTGACCTGATCCACTGAGCTCAGATTTACCATCATTACCGGTTGGTTGGATCGGTTGTCCACTACGGCCAGCCCATCAACCATGAGAAGCGTTTGATCCAGCCCACCTCCGCGAATCAGATCATCTTCGATACCGGCTTCCAGGTTGATATAATCCCGGATATCACGCACCATAGGTACTGCCAGAATATCTTCAGCTGTCACACTGACTTCACTGGCGGACCGGTCCATTATAATGACCTCACGCTCCGCTGTGATGACCACCTCGCTGCCTTCAAGTACGGTTGATGATAATCCAAAATCTAGGTTGACCGTATGATCAGCAAGCGCCTTGACTTCGTTGCTGACAACCGTCCGATATCCAATCATCGAAGCTGTGACAGAATAAGAGCCAGGGCGTACGTTTATGATGAAGTATCCCCCTTCTAAGTCTGTCGCAGCACCCCAATTGGTACCAGCAATGATGATGTTAGCGCCAGCCAGAGGCAACCCAGTCTCCCCATCAGTGACGCGGCCGGAGATTTTCCCTGTTATTCCTGCCATGGCAAAAGTCTGCAGGCACAACCCAGTCAGAATTATCATTCCCCGAGCTCTCATAACCAATCGATTAGCAAGGCATGCGCGTGCTCTCATATATATGCCTTTCCCTTCTATAAAAGAGGATATCAAGTCAATCAGCCTTTTGAAAGCTGCAGAAAAAACGCCCCTTTGCGAGAAAGGGGCGTTTTTTCACTGGCAGTTTTTACCAGCGGTAGGAGGGTACTGCCCCAGTACCGTAATCTTCACCAAGATACAAAACATAAATATCAGGGCCTTGATTACCGGCGGCAATATATATCTTGTTATCATGGAAAACAGCCTTGTTAGGATTTTGGGTGGGAAGCTCATACACATTCTCGATGAGACCTCCAGGTGTCACACGCACCATCATTTGGCTCAGGGTGAGGTCATCCTTATCTACCCAACCCATCATCAGATAGACATTTCCCAAACCGTCAATGGCAAGCCCAGAGGGGTTATAATCTTCGCTTGTCATTATCGTTGTGATTGAGCTGGCCGGTATCGTGTCGTTGGCAGCTGGGATGGGTGCTTTGTACAGGCCGTTGCTACCTGAATCACCCTTGGTATACCAGTAGATCTCATTCTCGAAGACACGCATTGAGCTGCCCCATCCTAATCCGGAAATCAGCTGTGAGACCTCTCCGCTAGTCGCTGAGCGCCGGTATATTGCTCCTCCAGCGCTGCCGATATACATGTTCTGATCACTATCCCAATCAAGGTCAAACGGGTCTGGTACATCAAGTAGGGGGATATAAATCTCGAAATCGCCACCAGTTGAAGGAATTCGGACAACGCCCTCAGCCCAAACTACAGCTGCATAAAGGTATCCGTCCGGACCAAAAGTCATTTCACCTTCACCCCAATGAGTTTGACCAAAATAGCTCTCCACACCTTCGGGAGTGATCTTATATACTTCCCCTGGGTCTTGACCACGGACATACAAGTTGTCATCTGCATCAAAAGCGAGACCACCCTTGGTTTTGGGAAGGCCTGCTACCGTGATTATATCAAAAATTGGCAGGATATCAATTGCTACGCTATCACTTGTTCTCAAATCCGGATCGTCAAGGTTTCCCACTTTCAGCCATGCATGCGCTGTAACGCCGGTTCCGCCAACGCTTGTTGGTACAATAAACTTCAACATCGTTTCTGTGCCAGAAGTTGCTGTAAAAGCTGCGAAGTGAAAGACTACGTCATCTGTCATAATGATCTGATTCATAGTCGCTACTGGATTAAAATTCTCTCCAGAAATTGTCACTTCATCGCCCGGATAGGCGGCGGTAGGATTAACCGCGGTAACTACAGGTACGGGCACTTCCGTATCGCCAGAATCGTCGTCCTCACATGAGAGGAAAACCATCATACCAAGGCCCATTATGGCCATCATGCGAAAATATTTAATCCCCATAACTTCCCCTTAAGATTTTATTGCTTACCTTTGTTCTAACACAGGACACTTATCTGTGTAAGAAATGTTTCATCTCTTGCCAGCAATGCAAACGTTTGCTTTCGAGCAAGAGGTTAAACACATGTTGTGGTCTTTGGCAAGAAAAATTACGGTGTCGGTTCAGGCCCTTTGGGACCTTGGGGCAGAAAAAACTAAAAGTGATTAGCGACATTTAGAACTCCCTTTTGGCGACAATTAGAATTCCCGTTTTTTTGACGGAGGGTTTTAATCTATCCGGATATAAAGAATCAGGAGATC
>SDBU01001248.1_pt1 | contig 36938 bp, 77 predicted proteins | sample 2277071 | NCBI WGS metagenome assembly SDBU01 (sample SAMN10397929, study PRJNA504765) | marine sediment metagenome | isolation source: marine sediment core GS08_GC12, 126 cmbsf | place: Arctic Ocean: Gakkel Ridge, Loki's castle | collected 2008 | reverse complement strand
TTTTGCAGACCTTTTTAGGGTAGAGACTCCACCATTCTTCCCATTGGTTCATAACTTACCCTTCAATATCTCTACTGAATAGAAAAAGGCTAACCATGCTGCCACATATCTATGCCACATCTGGGGTTCAGCAAATATAAACACAAGACACCACCCAAAACCGGCCATAGCGCCAATTATCATCATATATCTCATACTTCCTCCCATGCTTGTTGGTTTAGGTTCATGTGCCCTTACAAGTAAATATTTTTTCTTGCCGTTTTGGTAAAGAAACAATCATTGTTTCACTTACCCATCTTCTAAAGATCAATCCTTGATGCTGAATAAATAGATGATCCACATAATACGGGCCACTAACTATTTTCCATTTACCTGTCGGCTTTAATTCCTTGTAATTTATCCCGTATGGCTCATGTTCCTGGAAATATTCTACATTCATTACATCCCCCTTATTGATTAATAGCCTTTAGGGCTGCTTTGCAAATGGCTTCTGGTAGTATGTCTGCTACTGCGTCTGGTTTTGAACAATCGCCTGCAAAGAAAGAAACCTCAAATTGACCTCCAATTTCATGATCAATCATAATCACGAACCCCCGCTTAAACATCTCCGCTTCTACTTCCATAGCGTGTTCTATGTTGGTGGAGGGCAACCAGTCATCTATATTTTCCCATACACCATTTTTATCAAAGGTTCCAAGATCGTCTACTTTCCACCCCATCACCTTCTCTGCTGTTTCTTTATCTATATCGCCCACTTGCATACCCTCCATTTCCACATTTGAATTAAGTTTAAATGACTTTCCGGGACAGTTGTTTGTACTCCGTAAGTGTCTCTCAAGGATTTATCTGCTTTGCACTTTGAGCAAAGTATGGAGTCTTTATCTGACATGACATTTTTTATTAGCGCAGCGTTTCACTGTACTTCCCTCTCTAAAACTCGAACACAATCACCCTCGACGGAATATTGGATATAAAATATAATCCCATCCCGTTCCATTTCGTTACTTGGGGTTACTTCTGAGTAGTCCGATTTTCTCCTAGCGTGTCTTTCTGCCAAAGATTTAGCCCTTAAAATAGCTTTAAAATCGTCTTCAAAGAGTTCCGGGTTTGAGTGTCTGTCTATTACTATGAACATATCAGTTCTCCAGTATTACTTTGCCGTGGTAGTCGGTGAATCCACCCATATCTAAGTTATGAATAATCTCTGCCTGCATAAACCCACTATTACCAACATAAACAACTGCTCCATTACCATCTGACTGAAATTGAATAACTAAACCAGAAGGAACTGTCATCAATTTTGGGTACTCATCTTCTTTTTTTATTCGGATTTCATCTTTAGTGCTTTTCATTTATTTCTCCTTTATAGGGGTTTCATGCCAAACATAGCCACAATTACGGCACGTTCTTTTAATAATGTTATCGCTTACATAAAAAAATCCGAGATATAAAGTCCCTTTAAATTCTGACTTTGCGTCACGTTCTCCGCATTTCTCACACGCATGACCTTTTTTGTATTCTTCCATTGTGTTTATCTCCCTTAGTTATTGGGGTTCTTTACGCCCTAAATTATTCAGAGCTTCTCGCGTACCTTCAAAGGCAGATATATCTGGCGCATCTTCATGGTCATCATTACAGCAATCTTCACACCAATACTCGCTGTTCATTTCCCACATATACGCACCATTATCAGGCGTTTTTCCACAAACAGCACAATCTAAAATTCTTTGTGTAGTTCTATGTCCCATATCTCCTCCTGTTAATTAACCTTTACAATTTATAATGCTTATCAATAAAGCCTAGTTCCGGCGAACCGACAAGCATCCATTTGATATACGTTTTATGGTTAGCAAAATGCCTCCAATGTCCTCGACGAAAATGGAACCGAGGGCTTCTATGTGTTCCGCCACCATCAAAATTAGTTCTAAAATTTCTATTAAGCCCGACTACATGATAGTCATAGAGTGGAATTTTTCCTTTTTCTTCCCTGATTTTATTCAATTTAGAAGGCGCTCTCACAATAGTATGGTTCGCTACTTCTGATTCCAGAGAAATGCTAATTGCACGAATTTCGTCATGCAACATAATGAAAGCCTGTTCGTCTTTAACTGCGTCTTCCAACATTACCCAATATTCACCTATCTGAATAAAAGCCATTAAGGCAAAACTTGAATCGCTTATTTCTTTTTCTTCGTCTTGGAGTGCTATAATAATAATATTTTTACCAGAGACACGAAATTCAAACGCGGTGATCGGGTAGGGCAAGATAATTTCACCTTCTTTGTAATCATCAGCGTTCCTAAATGCTTCCGCCCAATCGTGTTGCACTACAAAAGAATGGCAAAGTTCCCATATTACATCGTAATCTTCTTCGTTAAATTCTTTATCAGTTTTCCCGTTAATAAAAACTATTTTATCTTCTCTTGTTGCACTGATTAATTTATGTAATCGACTACAATCATTTTTCTCTAATTTATATGATTCCTGTTCAAGCCAAGATTTCATATCTTCATATACGATTATTTTTTCTTCCGCTAAAACTAGGTCTTCTTTCTCTTTAATAAAACCATCTCTTCTATCCTTAATACCCTGTCGTAAATTTTTAACAATAGGCAATGCTTTTAGTTTTTTTTGAAATGGCGATAATTTAGGATCAAGATAAATATTATTCAAAGACGGGTATAATTCCAAAGCATCTTTTTGTTTTTTGGTCAGATTTTCATAATCTTTACTTTTCTGCCAAGCGTCGTCAGCATCGACACATTCAATTGCCGAGGACTCTTCTGACCAATTTTCAGGTTTCATTTTTATAGCCATTTCTAATCCCTTGTTAAATGAATTCATTGCTCTTTCCAACGTACGTACATCGTAAATTCATCCATTACCTTGCCTTTCTTATCTACATAGATCAGGTAAGTAACATCAGCTCTATGTCCTGCCCCATCGTCAAACGCTTTTGTGTATTCACAAATCACTCTATTTGGTTTTCTGTATGGAATTGGTACATATGCCGCCATTTCATTTCTCCTGTTTTTCAGACGGAATTATCCCATCTGGTTTAATAATCCAGTATATCCGGCCACACATTGTACATTCTGCATAAGTCCCGATTACCTCGTAATTCTTGGTAACGGTTCTGTCTGCTGTTGAACCTCTGCATTGCATAGTAACCTCGTAGTTTCTTGCCAAACTGAAATCTCTCGGTTTAGCAAGGTAATGATTTTCCTCGGACTCAAAGTTTTGGAATCCTGAGAAATTGTAAATAAAACAAACCCGTCGAAATTGAGATTTCTCTCCCATCCAGTGCCTTTATCACGACGATTATCTCCGCCCGGCTGGAGGGCCGCAGGAGAACCCGGGTACTAGGCCAGCTTTGCTATCACTGGCATCAGGTCGGCAAGGGTTTCTTGGTATCCCACTCCCTCTTGGTGGTTTCTGTATGCACAGCGCCATCGGTTTCCCGGACGAACGAATACCGCTCGTTCTTTCGGGCAAATTGAGATGAGAGGGTTGTATTTAAATAAGAAGAAGCTAAACTACTCACATCTGAACTCACAACCTCAGATTACCTTCCCCGACCTCCAAGGTCAACTAGCCCCCTTCATTAATTTGTTGGGGGTTTTTTATTTAGTGGTAAACAGTTTCTTAATTTTCTTCATCTCTGCTAAACCGCCTTCTTCAAATTCTATTTCTAAAGTAGCTGCTACATATTGAATAACAGTTTCGTCACTATCGACACGTAGCTTTTTCAATAAATCTATCGCCTTCTTTCTGTATTTATCTTTCATATCTCACCTCATTCATTTGTTGGGGGCTTTTTAATTAAGGCTCCAAGCAAATAAAATCCTACCCAAGCCAGACCTATCCACATTAAATATTCGTTACCGCTGATTACTGCTGCTATTGCGTACATATTAGCAATGATTAATATTGAGTCACTTCGCATCATTCTCTCCATCATGTTAAACTACGTTTAATCCCGCAAAGGTTACTTAGATAGTCTTCTTCCCTAGACATGGATGTCACCAAGAAGATTCTAAACTCTGCATAACCATTGCACCCCATCCCGCTAAGATAAAAAAAGGGAGTGAGGCCATGATTGTGTAAAAAGCTGTTTTAATCATTTCTTATCCCTCTATGGTAGCTAATTATTTTCCAGCTATAATTACTAATAAGTTGGTTATTTTTTCAATGCTTACCCCTATTACAAATAATGACCCCGCCATGAAAGCTAAAATAACGACCATAATTTCCATTAAACCCTGCTTCATTCTCTTTCCCCTTATTAGTGATTACAATGGTGCGCTAAGAAGCCACGCCCAAAAGTATGCGTATCCAATAAATGCGGCAATAAATAATACGATTACGATAATTGCTAATGCCATACCCTATCTCCTATTGTTAATGGTGGGGCTGGCAGGATTCGAACCTGCTCCGCTCTTTCGCTGTGGCTCGCTGCCCATAGGCGGCGGTACCGCGGTCACTGGTAGATAGCGCGTCCAATCACGCTACAGCCCCATATTCCTATTGTTTGTTGCTATCCGCCATTATTGTTAATTTCTGTAGCGCATCATTAGTACCTGGAAACACCTCATCAACTGGCTTGAGTTCATGTTTAGTAATCGTATCGTTATCATGGAAACACCAACCTGACTTAACTCTCCCTTGAAGGTGCCCATCTTCTTTTAATCCCCAAAGTTCAACTATTTCGCCTTTAATACCTCCACCGCTTTCATAGTCAACTTCTACATAGTCACCTAGCTTTACAATTTTTCCGCATAACTGCGTTTCTTTTGCTGTTCCTGTCATCACTACCCCCTTATGGTTGGTTATAAAACGATTGTCCCTGTTGCTAATATTAAAAAGAACACAACTAATGCGGTTCCAGCTAATACTGATAACATGCCACGCACTCCTATATCCAAGCTCATAACCACCAATACGAAGATAAAGAATGCAGCGATAACCAGAATCCCTATTATTTGTGACAATTCCATCTTTCAGTCCTCTACTTGTTGGTTATCCAAGGAACAATGTTATAAAAATAATAGCTAACAGCATACCAAGAAGCTCAGGCCAGATTTCCTTTAATACATATTTCCATCCGCGCATCACTTAATCCTTGGTATTACAGGTGTCAACTTACGTCTGGTGGATATGGTGGCTTGCCCGGTTTTCCGGGGCCAATCAATTATTTCTTTCCTGCCTCACAATCACATTTTTCTGTTTTCCATCCACAAGGATGTAGCTTGCTTGGATTACATTGAACACCGTGATTCCATCCGGTTCCTTTGCATTTTCTACATTCATCGGTATTGCTATCCATAATGGCGTTCTGTCTTTCACTTGCTTTCCGGCCTACCTCCAGCATTGTTTCTTCACTCGCTAGAGCTTTAGTAAGGACTTGGCCTGCTGTTAGGGGTGTATCAGCATTAAAGTTTTCCAACCATTGCACAGCTTCATCCCAAGGCTGATCGTCCTCTCCCCTCACAAGTGCGCCGAGAATTTTTATACCTTCTCGTAGCCGGGTATTAATAGCGAGTAACGAATCGTACTTGGTGTTTTTCAGTTTTAATTGCTCGGTATGCTTTTCTAAAGCATCCACTATAGGGTTGATGTATATTTTCAGATCATCCAGCTCTTTCTGTAGATTGGCTTCCCGTACAGTCTGATCTGTGGTGTTGGCTTTTCTGTATTCATAAGCCAGCAGGACGATTCTTCTCAAGTCTTTATTGCTGCATAACTGCCCCGAATGCTGCGTTGGAGTAGCCAAACTGTCCGCTCTCTTTAACGCATCTTCAAGAGTATCTAGTGGCGCGAGACCGGTAGGGCACTCATCAGGTACAGTGACCTTGGCTCTGGCTTTCAATTCCAGCAATTGCTTATTAACCCGATGATCTTTGTGCAGTCGTTCACACCACTCATCAAGCGTCATTTCTCTTTCGCTCCCGTCAATCATTCCCTTTCTCCTTATCACTGGTATCCTCTGAGAGAGCTTTAAAGTGCGCTCTAATTGCATTTGCACATTCTTTGTAAATATTAAACTCACCGGCACAATCTTCCTGCTCCTGTCGTTCACAAATATTTGCACACTCAGCAGTCAGCCGGGTAATAGTGGCTTGCTGGTCTAGGAAGGCTTTAGCTACGAACTCAATCTCTGCCATTGTTCGCCTTGATGGGTCTTGAATCATACTCTCTGCTAACTCTTTAGCTTCCATTACTTTCTCCCTTGTTACTGGATAGAAGGTTTCTAGCTATATCTAGGCAGTCCCAAAATGCCTGAGCGTGGGGATTGTCCTCATACATATACTCGTCTGAGACTGCTGAAACTTTAGATATTTTCTCCAATCCTTCACGATAACGCTTGTTCTCAGCTTCTTCTTTTTCAAGCTGTTCACACCGTAAATCTGCATTATCTTGTGCCGATTTTAGTAACTTCTTTGTTTCCTCTAATTGACGGGTGAGTTCTTTAACATAATCTTCTAAAGCTACTCGATAATAGCAATCAGATTGGGCGCAGATTCGTTTTGATTCTGATTTGTTATGCGCTTTTAAGGTATATCGAGAGCGTAGTTGTTCATCGAATGTGTGAACTAGGTCGCTTATGGTATCGCCGTGACCGGTAGCAAACCCATGCTTCATCATTAAGGCAGCCAACTTTTCTCTGTTTTCGCTCATTTCCTTATATCCCCATATAGGTTATTCATCATTCCTCCCAAAACACCAATCTTCAAAGTCGTCTAACTTGTCTGCTAGCCAATCAAGACCCAGGTTGAAATACCCGAACAGCTTAGAGCTTATCGCTAGCACTAAAACAGTGAGCCAGATAAAGGGGAATAAACACCAGAACAGAATTTTCTTTTTCATAAATCCCTCATAGCTCTAATAATGTATCTGTACTTCTTTTCTAAAGCCTCTGTAACGGCCTCACGGTGCCTGTACGGGACTATTCGCCAATAACTGACCGTCTCTAGGGTCTCCCCGCAAACGTCGGTTAGATCCAGCATGTCTTTAACGTGAGGTAGGTTCATTGTACTGGCTCAGTAAGCGTCATAACTTCTTGTTCCAGTCTTTCGATCCTTTCAAGGCAGGCTTCGACTGTAGAGCGAAGGCCATCAACACAGGAGCTAATTTCCCTATTGGTACGTTGAAGACGAACCACATCGCTACTGAGCGTAGATACTTCATGGGCTTCTGCTTTACCTCTAATGTCGCGTTCAATTTGGTCAACCCGCCACTCCGTTCTTATGTCTGCAAACATCATTTTCTTCTCCAAAGGGAGCGAGGTTTCCCCCGCTCGTTAGTTTAGAATGGAATTGGGTTTTCTGTGTCTGCATCTGGAGTAGGAATTCTTACCCGAATACAATCCACTAGATCAGCACCGAACATAGTCTTATCAGGATAAACAACAATTTCTTGTCCGACCCATGAACTTTCGTCATCACCATAACTATCGGCAATAATTCCAGAATTGGTCTTGTTTAAAACCAAGCCCTTTTCTTTATCGACAAATTTAAGGACTAACTTCTTACCTTCGTTAAACTCAGCAATTTCCATGCCGTTGATTTTCAAAGTATGCTGCTGCCCTTTTAAGTCTGCTGCCTTTAAGGCGTTGCTCTTACTGGGATATAGCTCTTTTATGCTCATTTACATTTCCTCTTTCTGATTACTCGGCAGGGAATCCAGCCAAGTCTCATAACTTTTCCTAAACTCAGGATCAGTTAAAAGTCTTTCTTGTTGCTCTAATTCATGTTGATGATAAGCAGCGTCTTGAAGATCAGTGTCTTCCTCTATGTAGTAGTCGTTGCTCATTCTTCCTCCCATGAACTGTCAAAGTTTCGGTCGAGCTTCCAATATTCGAGTAATAACTTAAACCTCTCAAAATGGTTTCCTTCCTCATGCTCAACGATTTGAACTAAACCAGGATGTGATCTTGATACAAAAACATTTGCCATTCTTGCTTTCGGGATTCCGAGGCCATGTCGGTACGCATCAAGCTGTATTATTTGTTCGGGGTACGCCTTTACAATTTCATCCTCTCCGAAATCTTTAGACTTGGTATCCAAAATAATTGTCGGGCAATGAAGATCAGTCTTACCTCCGTATCCGATAGGACTGGAAAATGATTGTTCCGCCACCCATTCTTGCTCCCCGAAATGTTCTTTTAATGCGTCTACAAAAGCATAAACAATGACTTCATGGTCAGGTATTTCTACCGGCTCGCCGCTAAAGTGTTGCTCTATGCTGGCATGAATAGCTGTGCCTTTCTGTGCCGCTTCCTGACCGTGTTTCTTACTATCTTCCATGACTCGGTAGCTAAACTCATCTAACGTCTCTCCGTCGATCTGAGGCAGTGTCAGAGCAGACATTAGGATTTGATTCTCTTTCCATCTGTTCAGTGCTGGCTTATTAGGAACTGCTAATATTGTAGTGACAGAAGGCTGAAAACCCTCTTTTCTAGCATCACGCAGAGTCGTATTTCTGAACCCTTTTTTGGGGTCGGCATAGGGCATCGTATATCGAGGATTTCCTTCTCGGTCATACCAGTGATTCGATTCGCTTGCGTGTAACTTCATATCATTCCCCATTATCTATATTTGTTAATCTTCCAGTTCTTCAATAATCATATTGTTTAATATGGCATGAGTTACGTTGCCAGTTGTGACAAACTGGCAAGTATCCCATTCCTCAGCATCGTCGATAGTTATCTCAGAATTATAGAAATTCGCTAAAGCTTCATCTTCATTTTCAGCTTCGACTTCTTTGTATACATATCCGGTAAACGGCATTGATATTCCATATTTCATTTCTCATCCCCCTTATTACGGATAGCCTGAGCTATTGATTTGGCTTCTCTAAAATAGTTTTCCTCCGCTATCACAGCGGCATCTTCTATTGCTTGTTTGTAGGCTTCATCAATACCAAACTCGATAGCGTCTGCTATACTCATGTCCTCCGCGATCTTCTTGGCGATAGTTTTTAATAATAGAGCCTTGTCTTTATAATCCATTCTTCTTCTCCATAAATTAGGTGGGAAGTGGCAGGTGATTCTCCTGCGCCTGCAATACCATATGCAATTTGGTCTCCGGTCATTCGGTCATGTTCCGATTAATCGCACTTCCATAAACTTTATAATTCACATCCAAATCGGTTCACCGGAAAACTTCTGTAAAAGTCATCATAGGCGTGTCGGATTTGGATAAATTCTGCACAAACCAGTTCGCCTTTGAGCTTAACCATGACAGTTGCCCGTTTCTTGACCGGATCGTTTTCAATTATCTTTGCTGTTATAGCTTCCACTTTTTCAGACCTTTTATTAAATACCGTTCTATCCGAGGCTCTACTGTTCCGGCCAGCCAGAGAATGTGACGTTTAATTTCTATTTCATCCTTAATGTCCATTACTTATTTAGCCTTTCCGTAGACGTCAGGTCTTAATTCGTATCTTGTTACGCCTGTGAGCTTCTCTACCTTGAGAACCTTCTTTATAGGTAGATTCTCTTTCCATACCCATAAATAGACTGCCTGACGGCTTACGTTTAGTTTTACGGCCATTGCTGATTGACCCCCTACTATCTTGCACGCTTTCTTAAATTTTCGATTCATGGGGCAAGTGTATAGGTATTTCTTGTCGTGTCAAGATTTATCTTTACTTTTGTCAAGGATGGGTCTAAGATGTTTCTAACAACTGGAGGGAATGATTATGAGTAGTGTTTTTGGCGACAAAGTGAAATACCTTGCTATTTGCTTTAATCATAATTTCACTGCGGCTGATACTTCTAATGAAGTGGGCTAAAACTAAAAACGAGAAAGGAGCTAAACCATGAAAGAAATTGATGCTTTAAAAAAATGGTGTCCGATGGTTCGATCGGGACAGGCTGGCTGTAACAGGGCAGTAGACTGGCCAGATAACACCGAACTCAATAAATGCATCGCCTCTAATTGTATGATGTGGGAATCGTATGAATATTATTCAGATGGGAAAGGGGGTGGTTGGTCGCAACAAAATGCAGATGAAACGCTTAATAAGGTTACTGACGGCGACTGCGGACTTAAAACTAAAGAGTTGGTTGGAATGTAGGGGGTTTTAAAAAATGAAAATAATTAAACCAATACCTTACGGCTTTCTACTAAAAGCTGAGTATGGATATTTCTTTGAGCGAGTGATTAAAAGAGATAGACAAATTAGACAGTGTAGCCAGGAGACGTATGTTTCTGAATTGGATGCAGTTCAGAAATATGATAACGGTGAGGTAGTTTGGATATGATGGGTTATATAGCTTGTCTAATTTATCAGGTAACGGAAGAAGAAAAAGAACGAATAAAGACAGAGCTTGAACAACTAGAATTCTTTAGCGTAATGGTTAGCGGGGTTCCGGTTGATATGGAAAGAATGCCTGAACTCGAAAACCCAATCGGTTTTGTGAATATGTGGCGTTCTATTTCTAAATAACCCCATTACATAGGAGGATACGATGACATCTATAAAATCTGGTTTAATGTCTGGACTACTTGTAGTAGGAATTATTCTTATTACCCAAGGCGTTCATCTAGAAAATATGTGGCTCTTGTTGTCTGGTTCTGTAGTTATCGGTATTTATGGAGGCATGAAATGAGCAGAGAACCAAGTGACAGTGGTGATTTTTCTGATCCAGAAGATAATGAAATGACCCGCCATGAGAAAGCCTTTGAAGACTATGTTGAAAAGGGTGAAATGAAAGCAGATGTTCTACTGGATGAAGAAATGGAGAAGAATTATTTAACGCTTAGGCAAGCCGCCCATATTGCATATGGAGAGAAGGGATGAAACGTACATTTTGTGTCCTATCCTTTCCAGAGTGTACAAGGATAGTCAGTACTCCTGAACATCGGAAAGAATTGAAACTGGCTTTAGCTGATGTTCTTAAAAGAGCTGAGGTTCAAAAGAAATACGCAGATAGTCTTTGCACACCATTAATGTCAAAGGGTGGATAAAATGATCTGGTTTAAACACAGGGCTGAAAACAAAAGACTTGAGGCAGAGAATGAAAAGCTGCTCAAGGAATACAAATGTGTTTCAGATGAGAATGTCAGAATACTGACAGAGAATTTTAACCTGACAGAAAGGTTAGCAATTATAAGTCGATGTGTAGAGACATTGCAGAAGAATATCCAGGTACTTAAAAAAAGGAGTTTGAGATGAACATAGTATGGAAAGGATCTAATCCAGAAGCTTTCTTATTGAAAGTCGAGGGCGGCTATTTCTTTGAAAGATTTAAGGACAGGAAATCAAGTTTAGAGACGTATGTTTCTATTGGTGAAGCTGAGAAGGCTTATAATAATGGTTCGGTTATCTGGAAATGAAAACTATTCTCATGTCTTTATTTTTACTCGCCGCCCAAGGCCATCTTTTAGAGATTGATTGGCTTTATAACGTATCGATGTTCTTTTTAGGTACGTTTGGAATGATTTATTTAATGAAGAAGGTTTTTCAATGAAGCGCTTATCATGGATGCTGTTCTTTTTGCTTACATCTGCTCAGGCTGGATATGTCACTTATGGCGTTGGGAATCATTCATGCCTGGTTGTGGTTAAAAACTGGGACTTGGGGAAAAGGGATCAATACAAACATTTTGTCGAAGGGTACTTAACTCAGACCAATCGTTTTGTTGAGGAAAAGCAGGTGGTCGTGATAGCGCCTAGAATTATTGCTTTGTATGTCAGCCGTGTTTGCAGGGTTAAGAATAAGACTTTTGAAGAAACGCTCGACATGGTTCTTGCTACTCTGTCGTATAGATATGACTCAGGTTAGGTAAAAGTCGCCCTCGATACTCGGCCATTTTTCCGAATATTCTTTTTCCTTTCCGCGTTATTATTTAATCTAGCACGGTCTTTGTCCTTGAGTCTTGTCTTGTTAAACGATTTCTTTTTCTTAGGCATTCTACTTTCCTCTTAAAATTCTGAGTCTCTTGGTACATTCAGATAAGGCCAGCCCACGTTCCACCAACAATGCGTCCCTTTGTCTCGGTGTGGATTGGCCGGTGAACTGTGGGTAATTACAGTCCTGTGTCAGTCTAGGGTCGCGTGAGGCTGTCTGTGTGCTGCAACCCGTTAAGATACTCAGGATCAGAAGGAGCATCAAGACACCCGCTGTTATCCTTAAACCCTTTAAGCTTCGCCATAGTTTTAGCGAGAGATTTTTCAAGATTTCTAATGTCAGCATTGTGTTTTACCGCCTTTTTAGCATCTGATTGCTGTTGTTTAATAACTCCCCTATCGGAAGACCTTTTAGCCATGGACCAACCTGAAATCCCTCCTGAGAGGAATAATACAATCGCAATGGCTGCGTATAGAATACCTTTATTCATTTAATCTTTACCTTATCAGCGACCTTTGCGCTCCCATCAGTGAAGCGTTCCCAGTCCACCCCTTGAATAATAACAAACCAGAGTATTGCTACCCCGATAGCTATTTTAAGAAAGTTGTCCCAAAAGTATTTCATGCCTTTTCCTTGTAGGCAGTCGCTGCTTTGCCACCAATCTCTTTAGTTCCATAGATTCCAAGTACAATAATTGCATTATCCATCCATGATGACCAAGTGTAATCAGTGAATCCAGCGGCTAAAGCACCAGTGGATAAGATTAATAATCCGAACTGCGCGGTGGTGCTTTCATAAAAGGCTCTCATGATCGAATCACCTCGTAGAGTTTATTCCAATCCCATCCGCCTTGCGTTTGAGTCTTTTGCCACGGATCCTGTTTTCTTCTTGGACTGGCTTGGTAATGCCCCGGCAGGTCTGAGAGATCAAGTTGGTTATATTCCATGATGATCTTTAAAACCTGACCGCCCATCTCATATTGTTCATCGGTGTAGTCTTCTCCGTCTGCTCCGACAAACTCATATCCTAGATGGTATTTATTAAGTCCTACCCGTCCTTCCCATGTCGAAGCCCCTGCGTGGTATGCCTGAAACTCTAGTGGAACCATTATCTCGGTGTCCCCGTTACGATGGGTCATTAAATGGGCGGAGGCATAAGAACGGTCTTCAGGGTCTTCTGGTCTTTTGTATGTGTATTTTCTTTCGTCCTTTTTATAGTTGATATCGTGCATTAATTCCCAATTGAGTTCTTGGTCGAACCGGTGGAGGTGAGAAATATTTTTAGCAGAGAATCCGTGGATCGTCACTCCGTAAACCGTGAGAGGTCTAGGGACTAAGTACCCGTCCTTTAGGGTTGTTGTATAGCAGATTTCAGGAAGGTAATGTTCAGTAACTCCGATGTTTTTAAGGTCTTCAATCACCTGTATATCCTTTGTACTTTTTTAGGGCTTGCTCAGTAGCGAGGTCGAGTTGTTTGGTATTTCTATCGTTTAGCTCGATATAAAGATATGAGGTAATACCCATTAATGTAATTACACCAAAAGTCATTAATCCAATAACGTATCTATTTATTGTTCCGCGTAGATTTTTAATATCCTTGGCTTGTGCTGTAAGGGCATCTTTTATATCTGCCATGCCGTTTTTAATTCCCTCATAGCGATCAGCACACAAATCTTCATGTGAGTCGATTCTCTGTCTCGCTGTTATGTCTATGACTTCGTTCATAATAACTGTCTGTAAATGACTTGTATTTCATCGAAAACAGCTTCCCTTGCTGCTGGTGTTGAAATATCAATGGCTAGTTTCTGAGCTATCCAAAGGGCTAGGGCTTTCTCAGATTTGAAATTAGAAAACTTTAAAGTTGCTTCTGCGTCTTTTTCTGCATCTATCTCTGGTTGAGTCTTTACTCTCCAGCAAACGGATGGATTCATCGGGTCAGAATCCCAGTTGTCAGTAAATACTTGTCCTTCTGGTCTTAGTGCGACTTCAACCAATGGATTTATTTCCCGCGTAACATCTACTGGGGTAGTGTCTGAGACCTCTATGTAATGTCCTGATACTTTTCTGTAACCTTTCATATTAGCTCTCGTATTGTATGTTGATTGCGCCAAGATCAAATGTATCCGACCCGCCTGCGGTTGTAATACTTAACTGAGTAAGTTCTGCTGATAATGACTTGCCTCCGCTGCTACCGTCGTGAGCCGTGGCGCGGGATATTCCTCCCTCGGAAGACCATGTAAAGCTAGCGGAATCTTCTAAACTTAATGTTATAGTTCCGTAAAATACATAAGTTGCATCCCCATTCCCTACAATGCGGAAACCTGTAGTTGAAGCTCCCAATGTAGACGCTACAGAGACATACCCAGTAGCCTCAATACCTCCTGAGTCACCTATGCGAATTTCCATAGGGGATGTGCCAGAAGTCGAGACCCCAGCAAGCATGACTTTGATTTCCTTTGTTCCAGCTGGAATTGCCGAAGAAAGTGTGACCGAAGTTCCAGAGGTAGTGGCTACTTCTGTTCCTAAAGTGATTCCGGTTTCTACAATAGATTTCCCATCATTTTTAGTGATAAGACCATGAACTACCCCTGACAGGTCTTTATGGTAATCAATTATATCTCCGGCTTCTAAAGTCTGGCTAACTCCACCGTTTAATTTATTCGTAGTAGCGTGATAGGTTAAAGGCCAAGCTCCGTCAGCAACGACTAACATCTGTTGTCCGGTGTTCATTGTGACTGCGGAAGTCGCGGTAGTTCCTGTGATTCTTACGCTGTTTCCTGTGGTGGGCGCGGTTAGGTCGATGGTTGTGGCTGAGGCTATATCTGCTCCGGCTATACACCTAGTTAATGCTCCCGGTTCCCAATTAGTCGCGTCTGTAGTGGGATTATTAGCCAAGTTAGAGCTTGTTCTGGATACATAAAGACGGCCATCAGAACCATAGGCTGGATCACCAACCGCATAGGTGACGTTTGTATTCCAGATTTGATTAATCGTTACTTCTTCCCATTGACCGGGAGAGGAAGTTGGATTTTGGTTCTGATTACTCTCTACTAAAGACCGGTAATAAAGACCGTCTGAACCTGTAACAATATCACCTGACGCGTAAATCGTTAACGCATTCCAATCTGCAAAGGCTCCTGCGTCTGAATCTCCACCAACAGGATCAAATTGCTCAATCTGAGCGCCGGGAGCGCCAGGGTAAGGAGTGCCGTCATTATGATATGAAATAATATTGTAAGAACCTGTTCCAAAGACATTCGGACACCGGCCAGCACCGCTCAATTTTAATGGGTTGGCGGCTGGAATGGTTTCGTTAATATCTGACCAAATATCTTTATCAGTATTGTTTGTTCCCGATTCGTTAAATTTCAGGTAGCCATCGGCGAGAGGTTGACCTTGATCATCTAAAAATTGGGTAAAGGCTGAGATTATTCTAGCCACTATTGTTCTCCTTGTACGGCTGCAACTGCTGGGGCAATAGCGGCTCTAGCTGGTGATGGTAAAGCTGGGGTGATTATCGGTGTAGGTCTTGCTTTCAAAGCTGCCCGTCCAGATGCGTCTATATTAATTAATTTCACCAATGCTCCAAGGGCAGGAAGTTCTCTTAATTTCTGTTCCAATCGTGCAATGGCCTGAGCAGATGGTCCACGACCCAATGCTGTTCCTCTTACGGGTTCTCTGAGTTTTGTCACTTCTAGCATATCTTTTAAAAACTTCTGCTCTTGATTTGTGAATAAAATTTCCATCTTTTTCGGGCCAATAGATTGAATAGCTCGTTGTAATTTATCCCGGCTCAATGCCTGAAAACCAGCGTCATCAATAGGGCCAATAAATGCTTTGTCTTTAATCTTTTGTAAAACTTCTGCTCTCATATCGTCGAAAGCCGCTTTCCCTGCTTTGTCGGTTGAAATGTAATCTTTCAACTGTCTCAGATCATCAGGTCGCCATCGCTTACCGAAAACAACCTTATCAACCAACTGATCTGGGTCAATTTTATTCTCTAACACGTCCCGGACAAGATTGTCTCTTCGTGAGTCGAATTTAGAAATCTTTGCTCTATTCAATTCTTTCTCGAAAGAGGCCTTTGCACTACGACCTTGTTTGAAGAAATCATTTCCAGCGGCTTTAAATACATCGTCATCAAGTTCATTTTTAACTTGTCTAAGTAACATATTTCCAAAAGGATTAGCAGGATCGTAAAGCTCGTTTGTCAGTTTTCTCAAGTCCTCGGCAGTCTCGACGCTTACTTGACCAACCAATTTTCCTTCTTTATTTAAAATTCCTTTAGCTTTCATATCACCGATAATGGCTGAGATATTCCCACCTGCCCTTCGGTCTGATGGAGACAGTTTTCTTAAAATGCCGGTCAATTTCAGGAATCGAATATTTTTTACGGCTTCGCCTGCTGCGTTTCTTGGTGTTTTCTCTCTTGCAGCCCGGTATAAGTCTCCAATTTCCTGATCCAATCTAGTAGCTTTTTCAGTCAAAGAATCTACTACGGCTGAGGTAGGACTGGTTGCATTACCGCCAGTCTTTAAAATCTCATCATTAAAACGAGTGGTTAATATAGCTTCCTGTTTCTCCAGCGCTCTCCTTACCCGGGTAGACGTTTTCGCGGCTTCTTGCTGTGACTGGAAATCAGACGCATTTCGAGTGACCTGAGCGCGAGTCGGCTCAAGACCTTGGGATTTTAGAAACGCGCTCCGGGCGGCCTCTCTGGGTTCTACGGCTTTGCTTTTAAGCTCGTCAATCGCTTCTTTAGTAATGTCATCAATAGACTGTCCACTTTTTGAAAGCGCGTCCGTCAATTCCTGAGATGGTTTACCAGAAGCATCAAGCACAGCCCCTTCTGGTGCTTTCCCTAAGAACCTGCGAATAACCTTACCGCCAATGCGACCAATGACAGGGAAAGCCATATCAAGAGCACCCGCCAAAGTCCCGCCCACACCCGCTGAAAAAAGTTGATCACCTATATCCCTCCCTTGTCCTTTTGTGATTAAAGCGGCTTCTGTCGCCCCTAGACCTGCTGTAGCGGCCACTTGTCCTACTCTTGCTCCAATTCCAGCAATACCGAGTCCCGGCGCTATAAACGGCGCTGCTTCGCCTGCAATCTCACCGCCCGTTGTCGCGATGGGTTGTTGTGTTCTGAGTTCTTCAAATATCTGCTTATCCTCTGGTGTTTCAGGATCTGCTAATCCCACTGCTCTTCCTATCGTCGTAAATCCTTTGCCAGCACCGATTAACGCCGCTTCTGCTGGAGAGATAGATTCTAATAATTGTCTACGTCCCTCTGGGAGAGCCGCAAGCGCAGCAGCTCGTTCGCCTGACTCTGGAGGTAAAAAACCGGAAACGTCTGGCACAGGAATCCCAATAGCTCTTCCACCTATAGAGACTCCTTTCGCTATCTTACCTAATGGAGATAGTTCTGGTTGGGCTTCTGGTGCAATCTGTGGCGCTTGAGCCTCCATCATGACCTGAGCCTGCTCAGGCGTAGTACCTTCTGGCACTTCAAATCTGGCTATACGTCCATCTGGCATTTCAAATCTAGCTATTGGCATTATTCAAATCCTAAAAACTTAGCTTTCGGCTGGTCTGTTGGCTTCGGAGCAGCTTTTTGGTCAATATCAAGCCGGAATGCCAAAGCATCCTCAATATCCTTAACAGTATCCAGATCGCCTTGTTTTCTTGCCGCACGAATACCACGGCGGGCAGCTCGCTGAATAAGTCGTTTAGCCTGTTCAAGCAGACGTCTGTTACCTTTGGTTGATTTACCAAATCCAGCCTCAATTCTAGCTAATGATGCTCCTTCCTCGGCGGTAAATGCCGCGCCGAAAGTTGCTCTTAATTGGGAAAGAACTGCTTTACCCATTCGATTGGATAGTTCAGCTTCATCCGCGCCTTCAACACCAAAGAATTGCTTGGCTCTGAGTGATGCTGCATCAATCCCGCCTGTTTCCACAGTATCAAGCAAATCCATAGCTCTCTGGATATTTGCCATGCCTTCAGCCGCTTCCAGACCTTTATCAATCTGGAGTTGTCGGCGTTTAGCTTGGCTCTTTCCAGTGACTTTTGCGGCTTCTTCCTGTGATTTCGACACTACATCGGCAGTACGTTTTTCAGCATCGGTTTCTTTGGAAATACTGAACCCTTCAGGGATGTCAAATGGAGACAATTTGGCTGCACCAGTCAAAGTATCCACAGTCGGGGAAACAAGCCGTTTTTCGCCTGCGGCATTAACGATAGTGACGGGCGCGAATGCTCTTTGAGTGGCCTGGCGCTGCCTGTCGGCGCGTTCTTGAACTCCAAATCTTTCTTTGGTGGATAAGTCCATCAATTGAACACCAATCAGTCCTTGGTTTTGTTGTTCTTCGTTCAAATCCAATAATTTAATGGTCTGAGTAGGGTCTCGACCTTGAGCCTTTAAATTCTCTGCTCTGGCTTTAATCTTCTCCTGACGCAGGTTAAAGGGCGTATTTTGTAGATCAGCCGCGAAACGGGACATTTCTGCGCGTTTACTGGAGTCATCCAGGCCCATATCGGTCAGAGTTTTATTTGCCATCCCCGGATCAACTCGTCGGGCGCGTGAAATCAATTCCTCTTGTGAAGGAATAGGCGCTTGTATTGGTTCAATAGGCGCACCGGGTTCTTGACCGGGAGGGCCAAGTAAATCTTGGCCAGTTGGTTGCCCAGCAGGTTGTGGCTGTCCAATTTGGCCAAGCAATTCTCTTATTTGCGCCTGACGCTGGGCCTGTCCCTGCATTTGCTGGGTCTGTAACTGTTGTTGTTGAACAGTTTGAGCATTACTGAGTAAACGAGTCGCGTCAGCGGCCTCACCGAGTAAGCCCTTTCCAAAGTCAAATCCTCTTACATCCAAAATAGCCATAATTACACCTTTTTCTTTCCTTTTTCTGATTCTGCAATCGCTTTTCTAGCCCATGCTGTTGGGCCTTTCTTCTTTCCTTCGTGTATAATAGATCCGAAAGGAGGATTTACATAAGTAGCGTCACCCCACTACAATAAGTTGGCCGGTTTGCTGGTTTATAGCTGGTTGTCCGCCAAAACCTCCAGTCAAGTTTCCGGCAAGCAATCCCCCGCCTACTTGACCTAAAAACTTTGATCCAGCCGCGCCAGCCCCTAAAATTCCGCCTGCTTGGGCTTGTCCTACATTACCCAATAGGTTTGAGATGTTCCCAGACGTTTGAGCGCCTAGTTGGGCTACGTTTGAAGTCGCCACCTGACCTTGACCAGCAATACCGCCAAGTCTTTGCAATTGATTCTGTAAGTCCTGTTGGGCAAATCCTATCCCTTGACGTTGAAGTTCTGACCGAACCTCACCGCCCCCTAGACCACCAATCGCGGAAGCATTTCTAAGGGTCGCTTGTTCGCCACGCTGTCTTAGAAAAGCCTGCCCGGGTGATTCCTGAAAGGCGTCCATTGCCTGCTGCTGGGCTGGTTGACCAGATAGGCCTAATAACGCCTGTTGTTGCCCTAAAGCGCTTAAACCGGCCTGACGGAATGGCTCTGCCTGTTCCTGAGTAATATCAAACTGGCGGCGTTGTTCCGCTATTCCGGCTTGAGCTTGGCGTTCCTGTGCACCAGCGGCATCCCTAGCGGCTCCGGCCTTTTGACCTTCACTTGCTGCTGAAATACCCGCACTAATTACAATACCCCAAGGCATTAGTGTTCTCCTTTAATACATATAATCATGGCTATTCTATCTTCATTCGTATTGTTCTCGACCCAATGTGGTTTTGAATTATCAAACTGATAAACCTCACCCTGTTCTGGTTCTATAATTCCGCTTTCAAATCCAAAGATTGAGCCTTTATAGTTCTCAATCGGTACATAGTATTTATTGTAGTAATCAGCATGCCAGCCGCTATCTGTGTGTCGTTTTATCTTTCCTTTTGGTGGAAGTTTTGTAATCAAAATACCGCCCAATCTTTCACCGTTCACCTCTGACATTACCTTGAAGATTAACTCTTTTAATTCCGGTAATTCGTAATAGGCCGGATACCAAATCGAATCATGCTCATCTGCAAACTTTGAGAAATCACCAGACTCTAAAAACGGTTTTACATCGTTGTACCGAACCCAAATATCTTTCATTTCAGAATGAGGCGAGTCACCTTCACCGCGCATCGGATATTGACCAAACAATGAAGACTTGGACTTTAAAGCCTTTTTAAGAGGCTCTGTATTTAAAGTCAGTGATAGCTTATGGAAGGCTGGCATAACAACTCCTCTGCTGCTGACTGATCGAAATCGTGCGGGTCTCTAACCTGAATATCGAGTTTTACTAACATTTCGCCCCTCTTAAAATGGTAAGGCGTTCCGATTAAGTGATTCCAGATGACTTCAAGATTCTCGTTAATCTCATCGAAATGAATCCTTAACCCTGACAATTTGTTTAATTTATCCTGTAAATCATAAATATATTGAGGATCGTCCATACCGTAAACATCTTTCATAAAGTCGATAGATGTCTGTGGATCGCTTTCAATAATGACTTTAGGGGCATTGGGAAAGTGTCTTTCAATGTCTAAAAGCATTAACCCAGTACAGCTATCCCCGTTACCATTTAGCTTTTCTTTGTACTCATTCATTGAATGACAGCCGTTGATCCCTTCGTGGAAACAAAAGTGACCGTCATACGAAAGAAAATTAGCAAGCCAAGCTGTGCGACTTCTTGGTAGACCTGCAACAAAGAAATTCATATCGCCACCCAGCCCTGCGTGCGGTCGCCACCAATGTCGGGCAATTGCTTGATAAACTTCACCGCTCCGGTGCTCCCGGTATCATCTAAATATTCTCGCCCGACCGTTGCCTCGATAACCCCTTCAGGACTTCCCGTTCCGACAATCAGGTCATTGTTCGTTATTTGAGTAACCCATCTTTGAAATACGTCTTCCATTACACCGTCTTTGTTAACGATTGGCGTATTGGAACTAGGCTGTGGAATATCAGGCAACGAGAGCTTCTCCCTTTACTATCACTGCTTTATTTGGGTCGGAGAATTTCCATCTGAATATTCTAAACCGTGGTGCGCGTCCGTTCCTGCGCCAAATCTGACGTTTTGTATACTCGCCCTTTTTACCCATTGACCGAGTACGTTCATATTTGAATGTTTTCCCATCGTCTGATATATCCATTGAAATCATTGGATTTGGCTGGGCGGTATTCCCTACCCCGGACTCCATCGTGAGTTCGATAGACGGCACTCGGATCGACTTTCCCTGATTTGCAAAGGGTTGTGTAGCGATCACTCTCAGAATAGGATTTGAGTATTCCGTATAAACATTTTTATCCATTTCACCTATACGACCATCTTGTGAGTCACCGACTAAAACCCGACCGTAGGCCGTGACCATTGAATTGACTCGCCATTTAAAGGAGGTTTCGTTGATTCTTGATTTTCTTTCATGCCATCTCTCGTTAATGACGTCATAGACAAAAGTCCTGTCATCAATGGTAAATCCGACAAAATACGCGCCATCATCGGCATACTTAAACGCGAAAGCAGCGGCGATGACCGAATCAGTGAATTCAGACAGGATGTTATCAATCGCAGTAGTTGAAATCTTTTGGAATGAGGAGCCGGTAAACTTCCAAATGGCTGGAGATTCATTAATACCGCCACCAATCATCATAAAAGTGTTATGCGCTTCAATTAGTGATAAAGGTGCGAAACAGCCTTTATTCATAAATATGTTTGAACGAATGAATGGGAATCCTGCCCCGTTTGGCTGATTTTGAAATCCGTCTGCCGTTTCGGAACCAGTAATGAATAATTTATTCCTAAACACTATGGGCGCAACGATGTCATCTGGGTCGGATTCGGCAGACGAAAAGTCTAGCGCATTCCATGAATTCCCGTTATTTAGAGCGGAGATAATCCATTTTTTTGAGTCGGTAGTCGCTGCGAAATATCCATCTAGGAAAACAACGTACTGAGGCGCACCGTTGGCTGTAAAACCAGCGGCAACAATCTCAAGGAATGGAGTACCGGCGTTTTCGTCGTAAATGTAACCTTTCCCGCCGGGTACTAAGACCATCAATTGTGTGCCGTTATCGGCCATTGACACGCCGCCAGTGCCTTCAACTGTACCTAGAGAGACTGCGGCAAAAGTCTCACCACCTGTTACCGGATCAATAGTTCGGTTTAATACATATAGGTTATTTCCATTGACGAAATACGGAATACCATTCTTTACATGAGAACCGCGATTGATCTGAGCGACCACGCCAGTTGTCGCTAGTTGATTAATCCCCGGCGTTCCGAATAGTGTCTCTTGAGAAAGACCTGAAGTCTGAACCACGTTTGGATACCAATTAACACATTCTTGGGCAGAAATCGGTAGAGACTCCGATTCATAAAAACCATTTGCGATTGGGATTGGAACTGTTGGCATTAGCTCACCCTAAATACTGCATCAGATATAAGAACATCAATTGTATCGGTATCATTTGCGACAAATACTTCCAGATAATCCGTTGCCGTCAGTTCAATATGCCAGATAAGTGTCGTCCGGGCGGCGTCACCAGAAGAAAGATTATTAAATGCCCCTGAATTTGGAACAAAAGTGCCGTTTTTGGCAATGTAGAATTTGACTGATTTGTTCGACCCAGAAGCTGGAGCCGCTGAGAAACTGGCTGTTATATCAAAATGCTTATCTTTAATTCCATCGTAAGTCAGTCGGCCTGCGGCAGTTCCGGTAAATTGTGTAACGTCTTCAACCGTCCATGTTCCTAATATTAAAACGGGGGTGGTCGCTACAGAAATAACGGTATCCGTTGCGTTTGAGTTTAAGGATAAAAGCCCGTCTTTATGGGTGTCTTCAATATCGTCATTAATAAAGAACTGCCACCTGAGATCGTTTGCGTCGATTGTCGAAAGTGGGGTACCTGCACCGAAGAATCTTGAGTTATGAATCGACCCAAGACCGCCTGAATCAATATTTCCAGAACTCGCTAAACCGTCCAGAAAGACGCTTGATCCATTCAGGGTTATAAATCCATCGGTTGAAGAGAATGAGGCGAAGGTCGCGCTTCCAAGGTCAAAGAACGTGCCTGCCGCAATCGTGCCAAGTAAGGACTCGACTAGAATTACACCGTTAGCGCCGCCAAAGATATATCCATCTGTGGTCACATTAAATTGTGTGTCATCGATATGAAGCCCTGCAAAGTCGTCAATCGTTCCCAGCGTATCGGCTACAATAAGGCTATTTTTAAACTGGAATATTTCAGCACCGGTTCCGTCAAAATCCATAAAGGTTCCTGATGAACAATCAATGCTGATGTCTTTTATCGTCCAAGTCTTATTAAGAGAGGTGAACATTACCCCTGACCCGGTGTAGGCAAGCTCAATAATAATATTATCAGATGCGCTGATTACACAGTTATTTCCCAATACAAATCGGTTTGCTGTCGAAATATCGTTGGTAATTAAATACTCGGTATCATCTTGAAGCGTGATAACCCCGGCAACCGCCGTTGGGAAATCATTAATATCATTTACAATGACAGTTTTTGTAGAGACTGGAGCGCCAGAGGTCGCTATTTGAATCTGACCATTTGAGGCTGAAACATTGATTCCTGCGCCAGCAACCAATGACCTGAATTTAGGTTGGTCGGCAGATAGGTCTACAACTAACTCAACCCCTGCCGTATCCTCGATGAAATCATGTTCAATGATTAATCCATTCTCAGGAGAGACTGAAGATTTAATGCCTGAACCTGGTTCTACATTTCGAATATTATTGACCGTTCCAGCGGTATCCAAAATAGGAGTTCCTAGAACGTCGCCATCCTGAACTATGGTACCGGTAACACCGAGCGCGGCGATGAAGTTAGCCATCGTCATTTTGTAATTCACACCATCCGATACGAACGTGATCTCATCACTGCTAGCTATGGTTGTCTTAGCTAGAAACTTCGATATTTTTCTGCCTTTCGATTGATTACTCAACAGTAGACTCCTCTAAACCAATGCTACCTGTGGTTTCGGCTAATATATCGGCCTGTAAATCTGGATAGAAATGAGTGGTATTGAAAGTTGAATCGCCTTCGTTTCCTGAGCCTATTGGTAAGGTGGAAGGGTATTCGGTTTGCCCAATGGAGAAAGTAATATCCATCAAAGCTTTGAGACCGCTTTTAGCGGTTGCGATTAAAACTGGTGGAGGTGGTTGACCGTCAGAGAATTGATTCCACAGTCTAAGAGCTAATAGGGCTATAACGCCCTCATTTGCCCCTGCTGGGATAGTTACAGTGTCTCCTAATGAGCTGACCTCTGTATAGCCTAATGGGACGCCACGAGCGTCTAAGGCGGCCATCATGCGGTTCATATAACGAATGCCGAGTTGGATTTCGTCAGGCTCTACCGGAGCCTCTGCGCCAGCGACAACTATCTCGCCAAGCGCGTCTTTAATCATATCCCCTGCTTTTTCCATTAATCTTCCTTCTTAACTTTCTTTTTTTCGGTCTTGCTTGCGCCTTTCTTCTCCCAGCCAAGTGATTTGGCATAATCTTCATTCGCTTCGTCGTCGTTAATATCAATCTCTGAACCGTTTTCTTTAATCCATATAGCCATTTTATACCACTCCAAAGTTATGTTCTTTTTCGGCCTTCTTTCTAGCATCTACCGCTTCGTTCTTTAGTGATTCCATGGGTGAGAAAATTCCCACCCATGTTACCAAAAACACTAATATTAAAGCCCTTTAAATCCTACCCCCAACCTTGACCAGCTAAGAATGGGTTCAGTGCGGCATACGCTGGTCGAAAATCGAAGCGAACGATCTGCTTGTTTTCCCGGAAGCTAACGCCTTTAGAAACTCGCAATTGCAGGCCATCTTCGGTGGTTGCCAAAGTGTCCGTTGAGTACAGTTTCTTGATGGGTACAGAACCGATTGAGAATGCCTGCTTGTGCCAGAACATATTAGGTTGATACAGGGTTGTATCAGCGCCCAAGATGGTTACGACATTAGCTGCGCCGATTGCTACATCAGTCGTGTTGTACTGACCGGCAGACTCGAAGATACCTGGGCCAGTAACGACTAGGTTACCCGCGCCAGACGTTAGTGAAGCATCGGTTTGAACAGTTGCCGTCCAAGTGACGTTAGCGCCTGCTGCATTGATGATAGGTTGACGAGTTGACAGGTTTAATCGGTTAACACCAGTTATCTGAACAACAGTACCGGCTGGGATAGTGCCTGTGAAAGTACCAAAACCAGTAACGGCAAGCGTCTGGGTCATGGTGTCTTTCGCTGTAACGTAAGTTACATCAGGAGCGCCATTCATCGCGCCTACTAAATCGCCGGTGGTCGCAGAAGTGTAACTGTCCAGAGCGGTTGAAGTCATAACAGCGTCAAATCCAGCGAAATTGCTAGAAATAACTGACTTCTCGTGCGCGGTAGTAATTAAACCACCAGCAGAACCACCAGCACCCAAAGAACGCTGATCACTAGCAAGTGAGGTCTTGGTGTAAGGGTTTACGCCGTAATACCAAGGCATGTCTTGTGGTACACCGTGAGACTCTAAAACAGAGCCAGCGGCGGCTACATCACCCCAAGTCGTTACGGCGGTGCCGTAAGTACCGGCTAATAGAGCTGAGTTCTTCATCATAAATGACGCGAAATCCAACTCAAGATCGGTAACGATACGAGTTGCCATTGGTGCCAACAGTTGATCGAGCTGATCCATCTTGATGGCTTCATCGGCTTCTTGATAATCCACTTCTACCGTGAAGTAGTTTTGGACAGTACCGGTTGCTTTACCAGTGATGATTGAGCTTGCGGTTGTTCCTGAAATATCGCCGTCAGAAGTACGCTGAGAGATATAGTCGTTGGGTCGTTTGAAATCGACGTTTGCGCCGGATGCGGGGTCGAATTGACCTTTTAAGAGTTGGGTATCTACGTTTTTCGATAATACCCGGTTAGTTTCGAACTTGTCCAAGAAGACCCTTGCGAGTTTTCTCGTAAAGTTACTGTCAAAATTGTTAGCCATGAGTTAGCTCCTTTATTCAAAAGTAGCCCCCTTTATGAACTTACTTACTTGTTCACCTGCTCCACGACCTGACAAAGTATCTGGCGGGTCTGGCGCATCAGAGGCCTGTGGTTTCATTTCGGCAGCAGCTAACTTGATGGTGGATTCGATTTTAAGTGCAGCTTGTATCGGTGGGAGGCTTTGAAGTTCATCCAATTCGATTGGATTCTCTGCTAAGTATTGAGTGATTAGCGGCCCATCCTCGTGTCCAAGAATAAACTCGCCAAGATCACCGGATACACCATAATCCCGTAATACATTGACCGCAGCCAAAACCTTTCCAGATTCAAGACCAAGCTTTGTTATCCGGCTATCAAATCCTTTTACAAGATCATTCTTCCGAATCGTTTCCGCTTGGGCGGCTACCTCATTATTCTCGTCCTGCTTTTCAATGACATGCTTTTTCTGCGCGTCCTGATTAGCTTTCAGAGCAATGGCGTCATCTCGGGCTTTTAGCTTTTCCTCATAATCTTCATCATAAGGGTCTGGAGCTGGGGGGACTGTTACATCACCCTTTTCTGCCTCGATCTTTTCAAGCTTCTCTTTAAGCTCACCTTTTTCTTTCTCAAGTGCTTCGGCTCTACGTCGTTGCTCTTGATACTTGGCATGTTGCTTATTGATAGCTTTCTGAGCACCATCGTTTGCTTTGTCCTGTTTGGCATCAGGTGCAGGGGCTAACTCTGCTTCGCCTTCGGCGGATTCTGATTCTTGTGAATCGTCACCTTGAGTCTGATCTTGATCCAAAGTGTTTTCTTCACCGTTATCGGTCTGTAGCTCGTCTTCCATTTGGTCGCCTCTTTCGAGTAAGTAGCCGTGAAACTCTCACGTAGAGTATTAGAATATTAGTATATAGAGTCTATTACTATATGCAAATATACTTATTTGGTAATTGCATCTTGATTGTTATCAACAATATCTGTCTGTTGTCTGTAAACCTCGGCACTCTCTGGACTAGAGTTCATTGATTCAAAGATTTTCTTCATCGTGTCAGCGTTAGTGTTTAAGGCCTCGATAATCTTCTTGTCTGTTTCGGCTGCCGCTGCTTGCTGATCGAGTATTCGTTTGATTGAATCTTGATCTAACTGGTGGGCGAATTTCTGTTCTTCCAAACCCTGTTTATCTGCCGCCAGAGCTGACTTATCAACTCTCTCTTGAGACTTACTGAGAATGTCTGATGTATTGGCCTTTGTTTGTTCGGCGATTGCTAAATCCATTGCAGATGGTTGCGGAGGATTTGCATTAGCCTGTTCAATAATGGCCTGTGCAGCTTCCTTCTCCTCGTCAGTCATTTGAGAGTCAGGGATTCTTCCAGCTTCAAGAAGCTGTTTCCGTCTGCGTTCTGCTAATAAATTCATACCAGGCGCGGACAAGTTATTGAGCCATATATCTCCACCATCTTGAATAATGGATGGATCGAGACCAGCCATATCAATAAAGGCTCTAGCAGTCTCCTGTTGACGGTTCTTGAATGCTGGCCCCATTGAACAGGTCACATCATATTTGCCTTTTGTGAGGTCATTGAGTGAGACCATTTTCTCAGTCTCGTTATCAAAGACCTGATCGTTAATGCTTTCCATCTTGCTCATGCCGTCTTCGCCCAAGATCCGAACCTGACGTTTGGTGTCGTAGACCTTTGGTATGGCGTTCACTAATATCTTGGCAGTGTGGCAGATAAAGATTTCTTGTGAGGTGTAATATTTAATCGAGGAGTTATCACCTTTGTTCTGTTGGAGTTCAATGGCGAAACCGGACTGATTTGGGGCATTACCTTGGCTAGCGGCAAAAATACCAGACCCTCGAACAATGTTTTGACTCATTGCGGCCGAGGTTGCTTGCAGACCTTGATTAATCTGTGCGCCGCCTTGCCATGTTGGTATCGGTTGGCCGTCTACATGAGTGTAAGTCTGAACTGGGTCGGCATTGGTATTTAGGGTTTGAAGGGTGTTGGTATCGTTTCTCGCTTGTTCACGGGTCATCCAATACTTACCACGAGGAGATAATGCACCTTCTTCAATGTCTCGGCTCTGTGCGTAGTTTAAGACACGTTGGGAGTCTTTGAGCTTATTAATAGCTCCTCGATATATGACTTTATTCTCTGAAATATCGAAGTTTCCATAGGTAGGAATGACAGGGATGAAATCAAATACAGTCTCTTGAGCTTCTTTTAACCAATCTTTACCATCGAACAAACGTGTTTTAACAATATGAGACTTTCTCTTTCTTCGACGGGTCTCAGTAATGCCTTCTGCTTTTAATTCCTCGACAACGCTTTCAAACTTATCGTCTACCTCATAAACCGCGTTATTCGACATCAAGACCAGTTCTTTCTCGACTGGGGATTTATACAGAAACTCACCAACTATCACGAAATCTGGCTTGTAATAGTAAACATCAGAAGTTCTATCATCTGTTACTGATTGACCGGAACCTTTTGGGTATCTTTCGTCGTATTCGTTTTTCGTCAGGGCTTGGAGGACAAAACACCAATTGGCATCGGACATATCCTGCATCTCTGCACCGGTATCAAACCAAACTCTATCTACTGCGTTGGCGATTTTACGGATGAATAGGTCTTGCTCGAATGCGTCAGTATCACCCCACTCATGAGTTACTCGACAAGCATCAAAACCTGCCTCGACCATCTTCCTTCCAGAGGCGTTGAATATGTGTTTTGCGTTGGACATTGACTGAATGTTTCGAATCATCCCGTCAAATAGAGAAGCGGTATCTTTGGAGGCCTCTCCCCCAGCGGGTCGTACTTTAATACCGAATTCTGACTGTTCCATTTCTCCAGCGATTGAATCTACTACTGGGTTACATTGGTCGAATGTATACCGAGGTCTGCCGGTCATGCCCTGGATAATGTCTGGTTCCCACTGACCGTCCTCTTTCTTTAAGAAATGAGTGTCCTCTCTGACTCTTTCCCGATTATCGAATTCTGCTTCTTGAGCTTCCGATAAGAGTTTCTGGACTTCTGAATATTCGTTAAAATCTGGCATAGGGCTTCCAAGTATTTACTAATATTCTAATATTAGCCGTTCCATCCAGTAAACACCAACTCGACGTCTGCTGCGTCAGCTTTCGGAGAGAATAAGCTCATCATTATCGAGTCTGTATCGTTTGGAGAATCTATGTCTAAGACCTTCATATCCTGCTTGCTCATAATCTGAACTAATCCGTTGTTGTTTTTCTTCTTCGGTATCCGGCAAGTCTGAGTCTTTAATGAATCCATATTGTCTACACCCTCTGAGTCAATGCTAATCATCTCATCAGGATCGACATACTCCCCTTTCACCACACATCGGTAGGTATTGTAGAATCTTACGGCCAGATCAGTGTAGTACCGGGCGCGGTTGTTCTTAAATGTTTGAGCGTAAGTCTTGGGTTTTGTATTACTGTCCCCGCTTTCAGGCATATAAACTTGTTGGGCGTTGTCCTGACCCTTTCCTGATAGTGATCCCTTGAAGATATGGTATTTTGTATGCGTACCGTCAAAAGCTAAAGAGACTTGTCGTTTAAGCCCTGTTCCCATTCCGTCACCATCCCAGATAAACCAGTCAGCGTCATGGGTAATGGCCAACGCGGTAGCCCAATCACACACTTCGTCAATCTCTCCAGAGTCCTTGCTTTTAACGTATTTAATTATTGAGCCGTGTCTTAGTGCGTACCCTCCAGCGTCGTTCCCGTCATCAAATGGATCGTGAGAGGCAATCTTCGCACCATGCGGGACAAAGACTTTCTTTAGTCTTTCTAATTTGTGAGCGTCAATCGCTGCGTCGAACCATTCTGGTTTAATAATCGCACCTACCACAGAGTCATCGTAGGAGTTCTCCCAGATGGAGTCGTATTCTGATCTTGACAGATTTCTATAGTCATCCATTCGTTCCTGTTCAAGCTCTGGAGGGAACCAAGGGTTATCTCGCCAATTAACCTGAACAACCATTATCAGGTCGTCTTCATAGTATCCTGTCTTTCTAAGGCTAGCCTCGGCACGTTTAAGGTATTTCTGGGCTATCGCTCCAGTAGAATGCCCTCTATTCATTGTTATCCATATCTCTGGCGGGTCTTCACCATCGTTGTTGTCAGCAGCACTGGAGCGAATTGACGGGGTCAAGACTTTAAGACTCTTATGGCTGGCTGACTCCCCTTCTTCAATCCACAGTTTTTTAACACCGGCCAAGGATTTGAGGGAGGTTATGTTCCTGGCTAGGCCTTTGTAGAATATCTCCCCACCATTGGAGGACTTAATTTCATTGGCCAAAAGGGTAAACCCTTCAACCCCAAGTCGTTCTATTTCTTGAGTAAGGTTTTCGTGGACTGAATCATCAATGGAGTTTTGGAATTCTCTTGAACAGCAGATTCTTTCACCGTTATCAGTGAACATAATCATTATGTCACCAACACCTGTGGACTTCTGGGAGCCTCGACCACCTACTGCTATTTTGATTCGTTTGGGTTTAGATAGAAGCCATGCCAGCTTATCTGTGATTCTGAGATCAATCTTTGCCATTTTTATCTGTTGTCACAGGGTATATGTGCCAGTCGTTCTTAATAGTCTTCCCGCCGCTAGTGATGTCTGTCTGGTTCTTCTCTGAATACCCATGCTTTCCTAACACGAGCTTGGTAATGGCTGGATTAAAGTCTCCGCTAAGACCCTTGTTAAGCAGTGTAAACTCTTGCTCACTCACTATTTGCCGTAATATGTCGGAGAATTCTTTTTTATCTTCTTCCTTTGCCCATTGGTAAAGAGTATCCCTGTTCTTTTTGAGTACCTTTGCAAGACCGGCAACACTAGGAATTACATGTGAATGCTTTGTCTCGAAGTTCTCAAGATAAGCATTAGCAATCTCTAATATTGAATCATTGTAATCACTTGGGCGGCCTGCTGGCATATTAGAATACTCTTATACAGTATGTGTTTCAAACGGGATTAGTCTACGAATAGTTATGATGGTGGCTTTTCTATTCAAAGGTAGCCTTTGGTTTCTTTGGTTTCTTTCGTACTCCGAAACCTGGCTCAAATGGGATACCTGATTTACAGGCTTGCCATGCTAACCATTTTTGTCTTTGAAATGCTTTGTTTGGTTCTTTTCCACAATTTGGCATGTTAACTCCTTAAAGAGTTTAATATATCAATTCCCTAATATAGCGCAAGTTATTCAACTAAAGCCCTCATCCCGCCAATAATCGCTCCCATTACAAAAGCCATTATGAGTAGTAAACGAAATATTGGGATAAAGGCGTTCATATCTCTCCAAGTGATCTGGCTGGCAAGGTATCACCATTCCCGTTGCCACGGTCGATGGCCTAACACCAGCCTTCAAACATTATCGCATATTGTAAAGTTATGCCTCTTTTTTTACTCTGGCCTAGTATCTAGGTTAAACGCAGAGTTAAAACTGATTGACTCTGGCCGGTCACTAGTCCGACTATGCTCTTGGCTTTCGCGGTTACGAGCATTTATTAGCTACACATGGTTCCGATGTTGCATGGGCTACGTGTCTGTGCGTTCTGTACCTTTCCACGCCGCAGAGTCAAAACTCATTATACCCTTATTTTAATAACTATCTATTGCTTTGCGCTCTTGGATTGTCAGTCCTTCAACCTTTCTTTGGTTCATACAACAAAGACAAGTGCTTCCTACTTTCGGGGTACTGACTACCATACTGAGATATTTAGGCTCTTTTGTTAAGTCTCGCCCCCAATAAGATTGGCGTTTCTTTTTAAGCCTTTCAATATGATGTCGTCTTTGCGCTTTCATATCTCTGTAATTCTCACAATTCAGCTATCATGGATTCAATGGCTTCTGTCATCTCTTGATAATCTGATAAATACCATTTCACCGTACCGTGAGAGTCGATCTGTTTCTGCTCGAACCAACCATCTCCGTTTTCTTCGTTTAGTTTCTTTCCAAAGATGTACTGATTTCCTGATTTCGGCCCATTACAAGATTTACATTGAAATCTCAGGAGGTCTAAATCGAATAAAACCTTATTATGCCTGCCTGGGATGGCGTGGCCAGCATCCCCTTCTTTCCAGTGTTTAACTACCCCACAAGTATAACACGGTACCAGACCTGTGTGGGGGTCGGTATGTCTTGTCCGGACAAAGATACTGACTAAAGTCCAGAGTTTATCCTTAGCTTTCTTTTCAGGGCTTCGCTTACCTCTTTTCATTCTTCCTCCCTACCCTTAACCATTTTATCAATCCAACTAGGTTTATGTCGGTAGCAACTCCATTTAAGATTTAACCACCAGACAAACATTACTGCGTAGTGAAATGGGAATAACACCATTACTTTTTCTTTACGGCGTACATCGTAATACGCCTTTGCCATATAACTAGGTGTAATACATGCGTAGTGAACTCTTTTATAAAACATTATTCTTTCTCCCTACTATTCTTTTTTGGACATCCTTGCGGCGTACAGCGGATATAATAATTTTTCTTTCTTTCTTTTCCATGCCGGTCTTTCCGTTTACAGAAATGAGACTGCCATGTTGGTATCCATTTATTCATGTCTTGCTCGTATAGATCGCAATTAGACATAAACTCGTTCCAATCCATTATTCCTCCCTACTAGGAAAAGGCACCGAAACGCCTAATTGGCTTGCTGTCCATCGGTTCAATGTTTCGTAAACCTCAGAGACTTCTTTTGTATTTAGGTCTGAGGTGTGTTCTTTCTTGGTCATTATTCTTTGCAGGTCTACCCAGAGCGCGTCTTTTATTCGAGCCTCGTTCCAAGGGATTTCTATTGTTCGCTTTGTGAGAGTCTTGCGCATATCCAGGCCAGCGAAGTTAAGAGCTTCGGCCAACTGACGAAAGTACAGGTGCAATGCGGCATTTTGGCTTGGTGTACGCTGTTCTTTTTTGATTTCGGTCATGGGAACATAGCCAATTGTGAGGTTTCACGGTAAAATCTTTCTTTTGCTGCCTTAAAATAATCCTCGTCTATCTCCATTCCAACAAAATCACAGCCAAAGTAATGTGCTGCTATTGCGCTTGAGGCGCTTCCTAAGTGGGTGTCTAAGATTCTCTGCCCCTTCTCTGCATATTTACTCAATAACCAGTCATATAGTGCTACAGGCTTTTGTGTTGGATGTATGCGCTGCTCCCCCTTTGTCTTGCCATCTTTCCAAAACCCAGACCAAAGACACTTGAAAACATCTATCCTGTTATAAAACGAATGGTACGCAATATCAGCCTGAGAAAATGGACTGCCTTGTTCACCTTTTAACCAAACAACACGACCTCCCGGCATTGATACATCAAAATAATTAATTCCCCATATTATTTGATTGTTAGATACTCGCACTAATTCATCAACATACTCTTTTCCCGGTATAAACCAGTTCTTAATAGGTTTATAATCACCCACATCAGTTATTTGTTTGGTTCCAGCGTAATATCCTTTCTTTTGTGGACCATCGAAGTAAGGCGGATCAACAATAGCCAGATCAAATGAATTATCAGGCTGTAAGGCCATATATTCCATGCAATCACAATTTAATAGCTCAATCATTGTTAATAACAATAGGGATATTGCGAATATACTGATCGACCTCAATCATTAGTTTATTTTCCAAAGAACCAATCCATATTGTTTTGGAATTTCTTAACCTGATTAGCTTGGCTTGTTGGTTAGCTATATACCCTCTCTGCCAGTATTCGTTACCTAGTTTAAGACCAGTCAACAGCCTTTCTATTTTCTCTGCCGGTTCGCCCATAATCTCTATGCGTTTTAGATAATCTTTTGAATTATCTGTATCAAATATATTTTCTTTAATCACTTCATCCCCTCCTTAGCCTGTTAAATATAAAAATGCTGTTCACAATGAGGGCAAGTTATCTTATCTACTTTTTGCGGGAGTTCCTTTTTTATTGCTAATCCGTTTTCAAAAATCAATTCCCATCTATCGTCAATATCTTCACCTTGAGCTAAAAACTTTCCTTTAAGCCCGAAATCTGGCATTTCTTTTCTGGTATTCAGAATAATCATATTTACTATTTCAACCATGCCATAGGTCTTTTCTGCACCATTCCATTTTAACCCTGAAAAGTCTGGTAGTAACTCAAGATCAACATAATATAATTCTTTATTCCCCCATTCTGGGTGATCTCGACAATCTTCTTGTAAGAAAGAATTAACTTTAGCTAACTGACCAATTGTTAACTCATTTGTAAATTTCAATTCACCTTTAAAATCTGTGCTGTATCCCATCACTTTCCCCTTAGCCTGTTAACCGCCCTAGAAACGCTGGCTTTGCCTACTCCCATCCTTCTAGCAGCTTCGTTTACGCCTATTTCTTCCACCAATACAAGACGAGCCGCCTGAGTAGATAAGGAAGCTCGGTTGTATATTAGTTGGTTGAATTGGTTATTGGTCATACAGTTAAAGCTTTAGCACGATCAATATTGAGTTTAGCGCGTTTTATTGATGAATTATGCGCCTTACACATACCGTCTTTCATAATTGCTACTTTTCGTGGGTTACGGGTTTTAACGATTGTATAGCCACGATATTCAATATGTGTTTGTGTTGTTTCATTGCCTGATTTAATCATTTCGTTCCCCTTGGTTGATGATTTAATTATAGGCTAGTTGCTCTTTTAATCAACACCGTTCATCCGAAACAACATTAGTCTTTACTTATATTCATACATTTAGCCACCACATTATCCTGTCTTTCTCCGATGTTTTCTGTCTTTAAAGTGGCTTGAGTTCCCGGTAAGCACCCTAGCATGTCGTTTAAAGTCGTTTGAGGGGTGCTACGAGCCAGTAGGACGGTGAATACGACTGATAACATACTAAGCGCCCCAAAAGAGATTAAAGCCAGTACAGCGACCCATGAGGGGATACAGACTGTTTTAGTAAATATGTCTTGTTGTTCCATTACTGACCCACCTTCCGCCATAAAGTAGTTGTATTATCTCGCCAAGGATTTATTGGAGGCGGTATATTTTTTTCAATCATCTTTGCGTCCATTGGACTAATTCTTGTTTTCAAGAAAGATTCAAACTCTTTGAGATCGCTTATCAGTCTTGGATTTGAAAGGCATCTCTTATGCCAACCGCAGAACCATTTACCCATTTCGTTGATCGCACCAGGCATCTGACATCTATGGCCTGCTCTCGTCCATTCACACTTTCCTTGATGTGGGTCGTGATAAACAGGTTCTTGCGTCTTTTGGCGTTTCTTTCCGTATTTATTCACGGTGATAATTCTCCTCTGTTATTTTTGCGTAGTTAGCAGGTTTCGTTATCCATTCAAGATTTGCCCGAAACGGGGGTCTGTCTCCATTTCCTTTAGATTTTCCCATTAAGAAAGAGGATTCTTTCACCCAATGAAAATAGTTTTCCCAGTGTTTCAGGTCTGGTAGGTCTTCAATCCATCGTTGCCGGATATAGCCTTTCCTCGTTCCTGTAAGCTTCTCGACCCTTGGAAGCTCTTTAAGGACTTCATGATATAGGTCTACGATTTTCTGAAAGGGAACTACTACACGAGGAGATTTCGAAGAAATGTCCCCTGTTTTGATCTTTGCTTCTGCTTCTGTATCTGCTTCTGATGGCGTTAGCTTTTCGTTACCTTGCGTTACAGTTGCGTTACCTTTCTTTTTCGCCCTATGTTTCTTGACTCTTTCTCTGGTCTGCTCTCGTTGAACGACTCGTGTTACCATGTCTCTATGCTTCTTTGAATTGAGGATATAGAACCCTCCAGGTACACGCTCTATACGCCTTCCATCATGGTCAGGGTTGGCAGAGTCAGGGTCAGGGTTCAAAAGTACCTCGACGGCTTTCTCAGCGTCTTCCATAGATACTTGGGCGCGGTTGGCAAGGTTCCTAATGGCCGAGAAATGAGCGTAACCATCTTCATCCATTGCCGCGATCAACGTAATCCAGACAATTCTGGTCGCGTTGTCCTCCAGCCAGATTGAAGAATCTAAGATTTTAGTGAATATTTTATTGTACATATTGGCCTGTAACGGTTAATGCGTTACCTGTATTTTGCCGAAAAAAAGGGAGAAAAACAACCGATATCTCATCCCATTGGTTCATATATCACCCTTTATAAATGCTTCTCCGATAATTCGATCAATCGTTTTCAGCACAGGAAGAGGTAGCCTTCTTGCTCGACCGCTATGATCAAAATAATCACTCAGTCTTTCAAAAAGAATATTTGAATCTTTCTCATCTTCCCATTCTTGCTCACTAGCGAATAAAACAGACCCCGCTATGTACTCAGATTTTTCTTGCCAATCATCTAAGTGGTACTGAGTTTCTATCCAGTCTTCTCCTACTGTGAAGTATTTTCTACCCACTTTGGTCACTTTAACCGGAGTCAATACTTGCTTTTTGTGTCTCGCGGCATTACCAACATTCAGGCTGAATAATGTTTGACCTATTTCTGGTTTATCCCTCATACATCCCCTTATTGATTAGGTGGTTCTGGTAATTCCATCCAATGTGTGGGTACTCGTTTCTTCTGCATTTCTGGTGACCCACCGCTTGTTCCGTCATAGCTCCAGAATATCTCTCCATTTTCACGAACTACAAAATAGGCAAGAGCTATTCGATTTCTCTTTTTTGGATTGAAGACCAAAACATCCTCGCATTCTTCGGGAAGTTGATCTTTAACGCTTATCCATTTCATATCGCCCATTTTTTATTAATTATCACCTTACCTCCTTTAGCATAGCCCCGAATTTATCTTTCTTTTCCCTGGTTAAGCCTTTCTTGGCCTTGTGGACTTTTACATGGTACGTCTTTTTTACCTCTGGGGTGTTTTCATAGGCTCCGTGTCTGAACCATCTTACTGGGTCTTTCCAATTGGGTTGCCAAATTCCTTTACTTTCATTCTGTTCATAGACTTTAATTTGTAATTTTAACTGGTCGATGAAATATTGAGGTTCTTTTTTTTGTTTGTCCCATACGGCCTTGACTTGCTTTTTGCAGACCTTTTTAGGGTAGAGACTCCACCATTCTTCCCATTGGTTCATAACTTACCCTTCAATATCTCTACTGAATAGAAAAAGGCTAACCATGC
>SDBU01001247.1_pt1 | contig 36956 bp, 30 predicted proteins | sample 2277071 | NCBI WGS metagenome assembly SDBU01 (sample SAMN10397929, study PRJNA504765) | marine sediment metagenome | isolation source: marine sediment core GS08_GC12, 126 cmbsf | place: Arctic Ocean: Gakkel Ridge, Loki's castle | collected 2008 | reverse complement strand
TTCATTTGCCATAACAGCCTCCTTGTCAAAATACCGTTTTTAGATATATCGACAAAAAGATCTGTATGGCATCAGATTATCCGAGACAGACCACTAGTGAGTTATAGGTGAGTGGTAGGTGAGTTGGGTTTTGGGGGGAATATGACTATCTCAAGAAGGTTATGAGTAGGTGGCACAAATCATCCTTAGGTGCAAAGCTTGCCCTACTTCCCCATCAATCCCTCCAGCCCCCTCACAGCCTTCCTACTATTCTCATCCGTATACCGGTGCACCAAAGATGTTCTATCAGTCGGAAGAGGAGGAAGTCCACAATAGAAAAGATGGGGTGCGAAGAAGCTAACTAACCGACAAAGGAAAGTATGCAGTATGATACAACAAGGCCCCGCCATTTAGCAGGGCCTTTCAATTCTTCCAAGCTTTATTGTTTGGTTAGACCGGGGTTACGTTGGTTGCACATGGCCCTTTTTTGCCTTCTCCGATCTCGAATTCGACCTTCTGGCCTTCATCGAGTGCCGCATAGCCCGTTGTCTTAATTTCCGAGTGATGGACAAACAAATCATCGCCGCCATCATCCGGGACAACAAAACCAAATCCCTTGCTTGAATTGAACCATTTTACTGTACCTGTTTTCACGATGTTCTCCTTAGGCCCGCAGGCCTATAAATAAAGGTTCCCTCATCTGTTATTGAGGGGCATCTTCGAGGGATGAAAGAATACTCCTGAACAAACCAAAGTGAATGTTAACAAAGTATTCCCCGGCTGTCAAGAAAAAAAATGGAGCAGTTTGGCCATCCAGTCACTGGCACAGATTTTGTCCCTGTTATTAGATTTTCTTTTTTTTAGAAACTGTTCCAATTATACTGACGGAAAACACTCTTGACTGAGCGGGGACCGAGGGTACAATAGGCTTGCTTGAAGTCGGAACAGTAAGCGTTTATCCTTAGGGAAGTGAATATGGACTTGATTCAAGAAGACTCCTTGAGCCTGGAACCGTTGGATGGGATTTTGGAATCGATGCCGAACGCTGGTTTTGGCGAGCTGATTCCCATTCTGCAGAAGATTCAGGAATCCTACGGCTATCTGCCGCCAAGCGTAATGATGGCTGTGAGCGACCGCACCGGTATCGCTGCAAGCCGGATTTACGGTGTGGCAACTTTCTATGAGCAGTTTTATCTTGAGCCTCACGGCCGACATACGGTTAGATGCTGTCGCGGGACGGCCTGTCATGTGAAGGGTGGGCGGGATATAATCCGGGCCATCTCTCGAATCCTCGGTGTCCAGGAAGGTGAAACGACTGAAGACATGCGGTTTACATTTGAAACCGTTGCTTGTCTTGGAACGTGTTTTCTTGGTCCTGTGATGATGGTTAATAACGATTACTACGGCCACTTGGCATCGAATAAGGTCAGGGACATACTCGAAAGGTACGGTTAGAATTGATGGCCGCGCAGCAGATAAAATCAATAAATGACCTTGAAAAGTTCCAGCAGGACTTGTTGAGCAGGCGGCAGGAATATAAGGCCAGAGTTCTAATCTGTGCGACAGGGTGCCGGGCGTTGGGAGCCCAGGGTGTTGCGGCGAAATTCAGAGAAAGGTTGCAGAGTCTTTCTCTTGAAAAGCAAGTCCCCGTTGTCGAGACCGGCTGCATTGGGATTTGCGCCCTCGCACCGGTTATGCTGATTGAGCCTTATGAATATCTGTATGGTGGTGTCAGTGCCGAAGATATTGATGAGATTATCTCGACAACAATACAAAATGGTAAAGCAATCGAGCGTCTGGCGGTGACTCAGGACGGCAAACCTGCTCCGGGAATAAAGGACATTGGTTTTTACAAAAAACAAACCAGACTTGTGCTGGAGAACTGCGGGCGAATTGACCCAAGGAAAATTGAAGATGCGCTCGAACGCGGAGCATATCTTTCAGCGGTCCGGGCCATAACCCAGAAAAAACCGCAGCAGATTATAGACGAGATTACAGAGTCAGGTCTCAGAGGTCGCGGTGGGGCCGGCTTTGAAGCCGGCGTGAAGTGGAATTTCTGCCGAAAGTCAGAGGGCCAGGAAAAATATCTTATCTGTAACGCTGACGAAGGGGACCCCGGCGCGTTTATGGACAGGGCCCTGTTGGAAGGCGACCCTCACAGAGTTATCGAAGGAATGATTGTGGCCGCTTATGCCATAGGCGCCGGGCAGGGTTTCATATATGTTCGGGCGGAGTACCCCATCGCGGTCGAGCATATTAATATCGCCCTTGAGCAGGCACGTACTCTTGGCCTGTTGGGCGACGATATAGCGGGTACGGGCTTTGGTTTTGACATAGAGGTCCGTATGGGCGCCGGGGCGTTTGTCTGCGGTGAAGAAACTGCTCTTATAGCATCACTTGAAGGCAGGCGTGGAATGCCAAACGCCCGCCCACCGTTCCCGGCGCAAAGCGGGTACATGGGAAAACCAACGACCATTAATAATGTCGAGACGCTCACGAATGTTCCTCTTATCATAAGGAACGGAGCAGGATGGTATAACCAGATAGGCACCGAGAAGAGCAAGGGGACCAAGATATTTGCCCTTGCCGGCCAAGTCAATAACACCGGGCTGGTTGAAGTGCCGATGGGAGCTACCCTGCGTGAAATCGTTTTCGACATTGGCGGCGGGATTCCGAAGGGACGCAGGTTCAAGGCAGCTCAAATGGGAGGACCGTCTGGTGGCTGCATACCTGCACAATATCTCGACAGTGAGATTGACTACGACAGTGTTCAGCAGTTGGGCGCGATAATGGGCTCCGGGGGTCTTATCGTGATGGATGAAGATACCTGTATGGTTGATGTGGCAAGGTATTTTCTGGAATTCGTTCAGTCTGAGTCCTGCGGGAAGTGTACGCTCTGTCGTGTCGGCACGAAAAAAATGCGCGATATTCTCAACTCAATATGCGAGGGTACAGCAGAGTTGAAAGATATTGAGAACCTTGAAACACTTGGGCAGAATATAAAGAATGGCTCTCTTTGCGGACTTGGACAGACTGCTCCAAATCCTGTGTTAAGCACAATCAACAACTTTAGAGATGAATACATAGAGCACATAAAGGACAAAAAATGTTCGGCAGGAGTATGCCAGGCATTGCTGCGGTATGAGATTATAGCTGAATGTACCGGCTGCGGGGCGTGCCTTAAGGTATGCCCGGTTGAAGCGATAACCGGAGAAAAAAAGGAAACGCACATCATCGACCAGGAAAAGTGCATCAAATGCGGCCAGTGCTTTAAGGTCTGCAAATTTGAGGCTGTTAAAAGATAACAATGACGGCAAGGATAATGTCTGAAGTTAAAGTTACGATAAATGGGAAAGAATACACCGGCAAAAGCGGGCAGAGTATTTTAGAGTTTGCCGGTGAGAATGGTATTGAGATACCGAATCTCTGCCACGACCCCAGGCTGAATCCGAGCGGCTCGTGCCGGCTTTGCCTGGTAGACGTGGAAGGACAGAGAGGGCCGGTTTGTGCATGTACTTTCGAGATACAGCCCGGAATGGTTGTGAGAACGGAGACCGAAGAAATACGGGCGATAAGGAAGACAGTTCTGGAGCTTTTATTTTACGAACATCGCGGGGTTTGTACCACGTGCGACGAAAACGGCAACTGCAAGCTGCAAAGATATGCTTACGAATACCAGCTTGATGATGATATCTTTCAGCAGCCTACCGGTGGAGAACGGCGTGAAAATTACACTACCGGCAACAAGGCGCTCGAATATGATGTGGATAAATGTATCCGCTGCGGCAGGTGTATAAGAATCTGTGAGGAGGTCCAGGTCGACAGCGCACTTACCTTTAAGGCAAGGGCGTCGAACGTGGAGGTTACAACTGCCTTCGATATACCTTTGAACGATTCGACCTGTGAACTGTGCGGCCAGTGCATCTCGAGCTGTCCCACGGGGGCTTTGTATGAACGGGCCGCAAAGGGTCAGGGTCAGTGTAAAGACCTTGTGCGGACAAGAACGACCTGTCCGTATTGTGGAGTTGGCTGTCAAATCGACCTGAATATAAATCCAAAGACAAAGAGAATCGTCCGTGTGACCAGTGAGGTAGGCTGTATTCCCAACGATGGCAACTTGTGCGTCAAGGGACGATTCGGCATGGATTTCATCAACAGTGATAAAAGACTGACCGACCCGCTTATCAAAAGAAACGGCAAATTTGAAAAAGCGACGTGGGAAGAGGCGATTGATCTTGTGGCGAGCAAGCTGAGAGAAATCAAAGCAACCCATGGGCCGGACAGCATCGCCGGCCTTTCATCAGCCAAATGTACGAACGAAGACAACTACGTCTTCCAAAAATTCATTCGAGCGTGCATCGGCACCAATAACGTGGACCACTGCGCAAGATTGTGTCACGCATCGACGGTAGCTGGTCTGGCCAGAGCGTTCGGCAGCGGGGCCATGACCAATTCGATTGATGAAATCAAAAATGCGGCCTGCATATTTGTCATCGGCTCGAACACCACCGAGGCGCATCCGGTGATTGGCCTCGGTATAAAAGAGGCGGTGATGAAAAATGGGGCCGAATTAGTAGTGGCCGATCCTCGTAAGATAGATTTGGTACGATTTTCAAAGCTGTATATCGCCCAAAAGCCCGGCACGGACGTAGCGCTGATTAATGCGATGATGAACGTCATTATAGATGAAGAATTGTATGATAAAGATTTTATCAGCGAGCGGACGGAAGATTTTGATAAGCTCAAATCCATATTGGCTGACTGTACCCCCGAAAAAGCAGAAGCTATTACGACAATTCCTGCCGAGAAAATTCGCGCTGCAGCGAGGACGTACGCCAAGGCTGAGACAGCCAGTATCATTTATAGTATGGGCATTACTCAGCACACAACGGGTACTGATAACGTGTTGTCACTGGCCAATCTGGCAATGCTTACGGGCAATGTCGGAAAGGCATCGGCGGGTGTGAATCCTTTGCGTGGACAGAACAACGTGCAAGGCGCCTGCGACCTCGGAGCGCTGCCTAACGTGTACCCGGGGTATCAATCCGTTGAAGATTCGAAGTTGCAGGCAGAATTCGAGTCGGCTTGGGGGCAAAAGCTTTCCGGCCAAAAGGGACTTACAGTTGTCGAGATGATGCATGCGGTAGAAACCGGGTCAGTCAAGGCATTGTACATAATGGGAGAGAACCCCGCCCTTTCTGACCCGAACCTGAACAGGACCAGAAAGGCCCTGGAGGAAGTGGATTTTCTTGTGTCGCAGGATATTTTCCTTTCGGAGACGGCTGAGTACGCCGACGTTGTATTGCCCTCGGTCTGCTTTGCGGAAAAGGACGGCACATTCACGAATACTGAACGTCGAGTTCAGCGCGTTCGAAAGGCCGTTGTGCCGCCGGGACAGACCCGAAATGACTGGGAAATCATCTGCGAGGTTGCGACAAAGATGGGGTATCCGATGGCATACGGGCGCGCCGATGAAATAATGGATGAAATCGCAACAGTCACCCCCATCTATGGCGGCATGTCGTTCGAGAGGATAAATTCGGTTGGGCTGCAGTGGCCCTGCCCGGACAAGGAACATCCTGGTACTAAGTTTCTGCACGAGGGAACATTCAAGAGGGGTAAGGGCAAATTCCACGCGGTCGAATTTTTGGCTGCTGACGAGCTTCCCTCTGAGGATTATCCGTTTGTGCTGTCGACCGGCAGACAGCTATATCAATTCCATACCGGTACGATGACAAGAAAGTCAGCGGTCATCAATCAGGTTTCACCGACGGGGTATGTGGAGATACATCCCGATGATGCAGCCGGGCTTGAAATCAGCAGCGGCGAGAAAGTCGAAGTAATCACTCGGCGCGGCAAGGTAACCACATTGGCAAGGGTGACCGGCAATATTGAAAAAGGCTGGCTGTTTATGCCGTTCCATTTCCGGGAAGGTCCTGCCAATATGCTGACTAATGACGCATTAGACCCGACGGCCAAGATACCGGAATACAAGGTTTGTGCGGCGGCCGTTAACAAAACGAAGCAGTCGAATTAGCTGGCGATTTAATGTTGTTTAATTTCGGCCGTTACAACCCGGCCATTTCCAAAACGGCGGCTACATGCCGCTCCCACCCCAAAGCCATAATGTGAATTCCCTGGCACGAACCTTTCAGCTCTTTAATCAGACGCGCTGATATTTCCAGGCTCTTTTCAACTCTTTTTTCTTTGCCCGCGGCGGCCAGTTCATCAATAATAGTGTCGGGAACATTAACTCCTGCGACGTTTGCATTCATAAACTTTGCCATGCCGGGTGATTTCAAAAACACAATTCCCGCCATAACAGGCACATTCAGATGCTTGACCTTTTCGCAAAAGTCAGCAAACTTATCCACTTCATAAACGGCCTGGGTCTGGAAGAACCTGGCCCCGGCCTCAATCTTTTTCTCCATCTTTATAATCTGTGGTTGAAGCGGATCTGCGCCGGGATTTACTGTTGCCCCAAGGGCAAATTGCGGCGGCTGACCTTCTAAATCAGTGCCCGCCATATCTTTGCCGTTCATCAATCCCCTGGCTGCCGATAGAAGCTGTACCGAATCCAAATCGAACACAGGCATCGCCTCAGGATGGTCTCCCAATTGCGGATGGTCGCCGGTAAGACACAATAGATTCTCGATGCCCAATACTGCGGCGCTTAAAATATCCGACTGCAGGCTAAGCCGGTTTCGGTCCCGGCAGGTAAGCTGCATAATAGGCTCGAGGTCTTTTTCCTTCAAAAGACGGCAAGTCGCCATTGAGCCCGCCCTCAATACTGAGCTTTGCAAATCAGTGACATTGAAAGCATCAATCCTGCTTCGCAGAGGCTCCAATTCATCTATCACTTTTTGGACTTCAATGCCCTTAGGCGGCCCAACTTCACAGGTAATTACGAACTTGCCTTCTTTGAAGCGCTCAGTAAGTTTCATATTTCAAATATCTCCTTATTCTCACAAATCCCGCACGGGCTTCATCGGACACCTGGGCCCTCTTTAATTTTCTATGTCATAAAACGATGTTTCACGCAGCTCTTTTGAAGGAAACATCTTGCCGTGATCTCTGGCCTTGTGGAATTTCTTTAGATTGTCAAGTCGTCCTGTCTTCTCCAACCGTTCATAAATTAACTGCCACCCGCAATCTTTCTCCGAGTCAACCTCGCATTTTCCATCATGAGTGCCGCCACAGGCCCCGTTAAGCAAACTCTTGGCGCAAAAAGTGATTGGGCAGATACCTCCCGTGTAATCCAGGGCGCAGTCCCCACACGCTTCGCATCGCTCATCTGACGCCCAAAGCCCCTGCAAGCCACCGACGGACACTGTATTAGCTGACGGGTGCACAACCTTATTGACAACCTTTGAAACCACCTGCACCCCGATGCCGCAAGTCAATACAAGGATAGAATCGGCTGCCTCTATCTTGTCCATCTCCCTGGCGAGCCGCGTGGCTACAAGCACCTTATTGCAGAGAAAATCCACATTGAGCTGACCGGTTATTGTCTTGCCTGCTTTTTCCAGCTCGGCTTTCATTTCTGAAAGTGCTTTTTCACCGCCGGTTTCGCAGACTTCCGCACAACCGTTGCACGCCAGCAGGAAGATTTTCGATTCGGCGCCGAGCGACTCCAATATTTCCTCTGTTGGTTTATTTTGTGTCAATAGCATCTTCAATTTCCTCAAGTCATATCAAACAGCTCTAAAGACCCCTAATTTGCTTCCCCTGGCGTCAAGTAAATGGACCGCGCAAGCCAGGCACGGGTCAAATGCTCGCACAATTCGGACAAGTTCGAAGGGATTGTCTTTGTCCTTTACTTTAGTGCCTATCATCGCCTGTTCTATCGCTCCGGGTTGGTCTTTATCGTCTTTCGGTGAACCATTCCAGGATGTAGGCGAAATAACCTGATACCGGTCAATTTTCTTGTCCTTAACGGTTATCCAGTGACCCACTGCGCCTCGGGGGGCCTCGCTTAAGCCTGCACCTTCGCCTTCCTCGGGAATATCACTTTCGACGATGGTCGGCTCGGCAGGCTTGAGTGCTGTGAGCCAGTCGACCATAGAATCGCCAACAATTTTAGCTTCCACGGCCCTTGCCGCGTGTCGCCCAAGGACCGAGTACAAGGCATCTACGCCGGCACCGAATTCACCAAGGACCGAATCAACCAGTTTCTTCACCGTTTCATCGCCCTGCACATAATTGTTCACCATCCGCGCCAGAGGCCCAACCTCACAAACGGTTCCTTTATATCGTGGAGACTTCAGGAATGAATAGGCATCTTTCTTTTTAAGCTCCGGCTTTGTTTGGCCCTGTGCGGGTTTTTTCCCCGAACCGGAATCCGCATACCAGGAGTGTTTTAGATCCTCAGTAATGTTTTCCTTGGCGAATGGCTCAAGCTGCAAGTCAGGTGAAACAACCCCGCTCTTGAACAGTTGGCCGGCCGGCAAATCAAACCCGCCGTAACTGAGAAGCCGTTTACAACCCGCGCCTACTCCAAAATAATCATCGTAGACTTTTGCTACCGCTATCACGTCCGGGATGTATGTATTGTCAACAAAATCGCGTATTTCGTTTAGTCGCCACAGGAAATTAGTTATTTTGTCCTCGGAGAGCTGTTCGGTAACCCCGCCGGGGACAATGCCGACGTTATGCGGCATCTTCCCGCCGAAGATTGAAAGCATCTCCTGACATTTGCGTCTGATATCCAGCGCTTGTACATAATGGTTGACCAATTCGGCGTTCGCCTCGCCGCTTACGCGATAGTCACCCTCGTATCGCGGCACAAAAGGCGCCACGTCACCAATCGCACCTGCCGCATCGACGTAGTCCAGCGCGGCAAGGTGATAGAAGTGCAGAACGTGCGACTGTAAAAAGTTTGCACCGAAAATAAGAGCGCGAATCAGCTTGCCATTATCCGGGATTTTATCCGTCAAGCCAAACGCATCGTCAAGGCACAGTGCCGATGCTGTCGCATGGGCAGTCGGGCAGACGCCGCAGATTCGTTGGGTCAGACGATTCGCATCGCGTGGGTCCCTGCCTTGCAGGATTATCTCGAAACCGCGAAAAAGTGTCCCGGTACTGCTGGCCTCTTTCACTACGCCGTCATCGACTACCGCTTCAATAGCCAGGTGTCCTTCTATCCTTGTTATTGGGTCAATCTTTATTTTTGTGACCATATCAAATCCTCGAGAGTAATTTTCTCGTACATTGGAGACGTGCCATCCGGGAATTCCGGCTCAACACACCCAAGACATGGCGAGCCTGCCTTCACGCACCAGTTTACGCCATTGTTCCACTGTCTCAATGGACAATCGGCGGAAGTGTAATGGCCCTTACAGCCTATCTTATACAGGCAGCCCGGCTCACCCAACTTTTCAGCAAATTTGCCCTTATCAAAGTCGGCGCGTCTGGGACAGTTCTCGTGAACTAACTGTCCATAGAACAGTTTAGGCCGGGCCAGTTCATCCAGCTCGAGGGCCCCCGCACCGGAGAATAATACCACAGATACCGTACCTACAAACCAATCCGGGTGCATCGGACAGCCTGGTATATTGACCACCAGTGTCTCGATTCCCTTTTCATCAAAAACTGCTTTAACGCTTTTGCAGGCGGTGGGATTTGGCTTGGCGGCAGGAATTCCGCCGAAAGCAGCACATGTGCCGAGGGCAATTGTCAGCATCGCATTTTTCCCAAGCTCTTCAACACTCTGCTGGATGGTCAGATGCTTGCCGGCCTGCTCACCGATACTGCCGTAAGCGCCACCTTCAGCGGTCGGAATTGCTCCTTCTACAACTAATATGTAGCCGCCTTTCCTGTTCTCTTCGGTGTCTTTCAAAACCTCGATGACCGGCTCGCCCTGGCCGGCCATTATTGTTGCATGGAACATCAAACTGAGTTGATGGCCGGGTACAAGCTCATCCAACAGAAGATTCTGAAACCTGGGGCTTACCGCATTCAAAACAGATACGGAACAGCCCGTACAACCCGCTCCCTGCAACCAGATTACTGGATATTTTGTCACTGCCACTTTCTTGTCCTTTCCTGATAACCTGATACCCTCTTTCGTTTCCCGACCGGTTTCAATTCGCGGGTGCAAGACCGGCCGCCCTTTTGGCCGACTCGACTGTATTGTACATCAGCATTGTTATTGTCATTGGACCTACACCGCCCGGTACGGGAGTAATAAGGGATGCTTTTTCCTTCACCGCTTCGAAATCCACGTCGCCCACAAGACGATAACCTCTCTTTTTGGTCGCATCTTCAACACGGTTAACGCCCACATCAATCACTACAACGCCTTCTTTTACCATATCCGCCGTGACCATATTAGGCCTGCCGGCGGCCGCAATGACGATGTCCGCTTGTTTTGTTTTGTCGGCAAGGTCTTTGGTACGCGTATGGCAGACTGTGACGGTAGCATTGCCGGTTGCGTTTTTCTGAATGAGCATATTAGCCAGTGGCTTGCCCACTATATTACTTCGGCCTACGATTGTAACATCGGCCCCCTCAATGGTCACACCGCTGCGAATCAGCAGTTGAATGATCCCGTGAGGTGTGCATGGCAGGAATGCCTTTTCGCCTACCATCATTTTGCCGACATTCATGGGATGAAATCCGTCGACATCCTTGGCCGGATCGATTGCAAGAAGGACTTCGGCTTCATTGAGATGTTTGGGTAAAGGCAGTTGAACTAAAATGCCGTTGATTTTGGGGTCGTTATTCATCTTCTCGACCAGTGCTATCAAATCTTCCTGAGTAGTCTCTTCGGGCAAGCGGTTATCATCGGAATAAATCCCTAAATCTTCGCAAGTGCGTTCTTTTGCCGTAACGTATGAGTTCGAGGCGGGGTCCTCGCCGACCAGGATAACTCCCAGTCCGGGTACAATCCCCTGTTCTTTTAGTTTGGCCACTTCCTCTTTTAGTTCCGCCCGCATATCCGCGGCCACCTGCTTACCATCTATAATTTGTGCTGTCATCAGCATGTACTCCCTTTAAATTACATATTCCTAACTATCAAAACAGGCCTTGCACCTTTCCGGTGGTTACGTCCACGTCGATGCGGCGGAAAGCGGGATTCGACGCTGTGCCGGGCATCAATTTTATGGTACCCGCGACAGGCACAATAAAGCCTGCACCTTTGTAAACAAGAATGTCGTTGATTGGAAGCTCCCAACCGGTGGGTCGGCCCTTTAAGTCCGGGTCGTGCGAAAGGCTGAGGTGGGTCTTGACCATACAGGTGCCTAAAGTCTTCGAGACAGGGTCGGCTTCCATAGCCTTGGCTTTTGCCAGGGCCTCATCAGAATAGGTTACGCCGCTGGCACCGTAGACTTCCTTGGCAATCAGTTCAATGCGTTTTCTAAGAGGCGTATCCAGCTCATAAAGTAGCTTAAAGTCGGGCTTTTCCTTGCAGGCATCGATTACTGCTTCTGCAAACTCGATTGAGCCGTCGCCGCCCTTTAGCCAGTGTTCGGAAACCGCGGCCAAGGCGCCGTTTTGTTCAGCTACTTTGCGCACCAGTTCGATTTCGGCTTTGGTGTCGGTATAGAAGCTGTTGACACAAACTACAGGCCGGACTCCACTCTTCTTTACGGTCTCAATGTGTGCAACAAGGTTTTCGCAGCCCTTCTCGATCAATTCGAGATTTTCCTTCGTGTATTCTTCGGCAAGCGGTATACCCGGTTTTACGGCAGGTCCTCCGCCGTGCATTTTCAGGGCGCGAATAGTTGCGACGATAACGATAGCGTTCGGAGTCAGGCCGGACATCCGGCATTTTAAGTTCCAGAACTTCTCGAAGCCGATATCAGCTCCAAAACCGCTTTCAGTGACGTGGTAATCGCCTAATTTTGTCCCGATCATATCAGCGATGATGGAGCTTTGACCGATAGCGATATTCGCAAAGGGGCCCGCGTGCACAAATACCGGCTGGCCTTCGATGGTTTGCAGCAAATTCGGGTTGATAGCGTCGACCATCCAGGCGGTCATGGCCCCGTCAACTTCAAGGTCGGCGGCAGTAACTTCGTTGCCTTTCTTGTCGTAAGCTACCACGATTTTGGCCATACGCTCCCGCATGTCCTTCAAATCTCGGGCAACTGCGAGTATCGCCATAATCTCACTTGAGACGGTGATAGCGAATCCGGACTCCATTTCGTAGCCATCCATCTTCCCGCCTTTGCCGATGGTGATATTGCGAAGCGCCTGGGCACAGAAGTCCATGACCCATTTCATTTGCACTCTTTCGGGGTCAATATCTATTCGCTTTAGGCCGCTTTTTGCCAGCCGGGCGTCGTCATAGTTGTTTTCATGCTGCATCCGCGAGGTCAGCGCAACCATAGCTAAATTGTGGGCGTTTGTAATGCAGTCAATATCGCCGGTGAGTCGGATGGAAAACGGCGTCAGCGGAATACACTGTGCCAAGCCGCCACCGGCCGCCGAACCTTTAATATTGAATGTGGGCCCGCCGCTTGGCTGACGGATTGCACCGACAACATTCTTATTGAGTTTGCCAAGACCTTCTATCAATCCGATGGCGGTCGTTGTCTTTCCTTCACCTAACGGCGTCGGCGTAATGGCCGTAACATCAATATAGTTTGCCTCTGGTGCATCTTTGAGGCGCCCAAGGGCTTTCATATAATCGACTTTGGCCAACTTGTGGCCCATGGGAATCAATTCATCTTCCTGTAATCCCATTTCCTCGGCCAGTTGGCGAACGGGTTTCATAGTCTCCTCGGCAGCTTCTGCGACCTGCCAATCCTTCATCTTTGTTGGGTCAAGCTTCATAGTTTTTTCCTCTACTTCCAATAACTTTTGTTGCGTTCCCACACGCACTTTTGTTGTGTTTAGGGCTCCGTTTCCAGAAACCCTCTATCGTTTCTTAAAACTGGCAAAATAGATATAATCATAGAGCTTTTTTCTTGCATTATCCTGCTGTTTGGGCTGATGCCTAATGGTCAAACGGCTATTCGGAGTTCTTGAAACATAACACACCTGGTCGTTGACTGTCAAATCTTATCTCAAGTGGCATCATCCACTGAAACTCCGCCCATCACGATGGTAGCGAGATGTAGTTGAGCTTGATAATCCCGCAGACAGCCGAAATAGGCCATGTTTGCGTGAAAAGGCATTTTAATAAAGTTCTTGCAGTAGGAATTGACAAGCAGCCGCAAGGTGTGTTATGCTTTAGCGGATGTGAACGCATGTTTGCTGGTGGACGTGTAGCCCGGCCCACTTGTGTGAAATACCTGGGTTCGCAAAGGCTGGAGCAGCCAAAAAGCCATAAAAAACCACACTTAAGGAGTTCGATAATGACACTATCTACTTCCTCCGGTAACGGTGTCAAACTTTTCAACACCGGCTATATAACTCGTCGTCGATTCCTGGCCGCTACCGCAGCCGTGCTGGCTGTGAGTTGTGTTGTTTTGCTCTTCTGCAATTGGCAGGATACGGCCTTCGCTGGCAGTCAGGCTGTGAAGGCAGCCCCCAAAGGCAAGCAGACTGCCAATGTGCTGATAATAACGGGTATCGACCACCCTGCTCATAACTGGCGCCAGACCGCCCCTGTATTGGCCGAGATGCTCCGCAAGGACACGCGGTTGGAGGTGCGAGTGGCCGAAGATCCGCATTTTCTTGATTCATCGGCACTGCACCGATACGATGTGGTCGTTTTGCATTTCATGAACTGGCAACAGCCCGCCCCCGGGCCAAAGGCACGAGCCAATCTCCGCAAGTTTGTGCAGGACGGCAAAGGTTTGTTCGTAGTCCATTTCGGTTGTGGCGCATTTCAGGACTGGCGGGAGTTTCGCAAACTCGCCGGTAGGGTCTGGGACCCAAAGGCAAGGGCACACGACCCCGGAGGGCCTTTCCGCGTAAATATAACCGGCGTGCCCCACCCTATCACTAAGGGCCTGAAATCCTTCGAAACGGAAGACGAGTTGTACACATGCCTGACCGGCGACCGCCCTGTCGATATGCTGGCCACCGCTCGTTCGAAGGTAGACGGCAAAATGTATCCCATGGCCTTCACCTTCAATTATGGCAAGGGCCGGGTATTTCACAGCGCGCTGGGCCACGATGTCAAGGCCATCAGCAATCCGGGCGCCGCTGAGCTGTTCCGGCGGGGTTGTGCATGGGCGGCAGGTCTGACGCCGGTTCAAAAAACAAAGAAAAAAACCACAGGTGGTAAGTAAGAAATCTCAAACTGTAAAGGAGAAACGCAAATGAAAGTCGGATTTAACATGTTGTTGTGGACCACCCACGTCACTGAGGAGCATTTGCCCCTTCTTCAAACACTTAAGGATGTTGGCTACGATGGTGTCGAGGTGCCCTTGTTCGAGGGGGATACCGAGCACTTCGAAAAGGTCGGCAAGGCAATCAAGGACAACGGCCTCGGCTGCACATCCGTGACGGTCATACCGGATGAGGAGCACAATCCCATTAGTGCTGATGCCAAGAACCGCCAGGCAGCGGTGGAATATCTCAAGTGGGCGATTGATTGCTCGGCGGCAGTGGGCAGTAAGATGCTGTGTGGACCGTTCTATCAGCCGCTGGGTGTTTTCACGGGTCAGGGCCCTACCGAAGATGAAAAGCAACGTGCCGCCGAGGTACACCTTAAGGCCGCCGAGTTTGCTGCTAAGGCCGATGTTATACTGGCTGTAGAGTTTCTCAACCGCTTCGAGTGCTATTTCCTCAACACGATGGCCGACGCAGCGGACTACGTCAAGCGGGTGAACCACCCCAGTGTTGGTGTTCTATATGACACCTTCCACGCCAATATCGAAGAAAAGGACCCTGTCGGCTGCATCACAGCGGACATTGATGTTATCAAGCACATTCACATCAGTGAGAATGATCGCGGTACGCCGGGCAAGGGTCATATCGATTGGCCCGGTACTTTCAAAGCGCTGCGCTCGGGCGGCTATGACGAGTGGATGGTCGTCGAGGCATTCGGGCGGGCGCTGCCGGATCTGGCCGCCGCCACACGTGTCTGGCGAGATTTCTTCCCCAGTGCCGAAGAGGTATACACCGAGGCACTGAAGCTGATTAGAGAACAGTGGGAGGCTGCAGCATAAGCAAAATGAAATAAAAACATTTTTATATGGGTTTGCATTTTGCAAATACGCGGCAAAATGGGGCCCCGATCATTTACAGGAGGAATTATTATGCGTACAAACTATTTACTGCTCGTTTGTTTTGTGTTGTTCTCTTTGGTGGCTTTTAGTACAAATGCCGCCATTGCCGCCGAGGAGGATGGCTTTAAGCCCATCTTTAACGGCAAAAACCTCGATGGCTGGAAGGCGCCCGACATGAGCTACTGGTTGGTCGAGGACGGGGCGATTACCGGCAAATCTACCCAGCAGCATCCGGTCAAATCGAATCAATTTCTCGTTTGGCAATTGGGCGAGCTGGATGACTTTGAGTTGAAGCTCAAGTATCGAATCATGGGCACTCCGGGAGCTAACTCCGGCGTCCAGGTCCGCAGCCGTGTTGACAAGGATGGTCATGTAGCTGGCTACCAAGCGGACATCGATAAGGGTGGTCAATGGGCCGGGGCACTCTACGACGAGCGAGGCCGCGGAATGCTTGCAACACGTGGACAGAAGACTATCATCGACGTGGACGGTAAGAAGACCAGCACATCTATTGGGGACTCGGCCGCCCTCATGGCCAATATTAACAAGGACGGCTGGAACGAGTACCACATTAAGGCTCTCGGCAGCACAATTACTCTTTCGATTAACGGTAAGGTTACAGCGCAGGTGGTCGACCATGACACGAAGAACAAGGACCGGTCTGGCGTACTGGCGCTTCAATTGCACGTTGGGCCGCCAATGGCAGCCCAGTTTAAAGACATTCAACTCAAGAGGTTGAAGATGTACCAAAGTAAAAAGATAGTTCTGGTCGCCGGTCCGCGCAGCCACGGTTACGGCAGCCATGAGCATAACGCAGGATGGCTGCTGTTGGCAAAAATGCTGAACGAAAATATGCCCGGTGTCCAGGCCACGGTGTACACTAACGGTTGGCCCAAGGACCCAACCGCCTTCGACAATGCTGATGCTGTTGCGATCTTTTGCGATGGCGGCGGTGGACACGTCGTCATGCGGCATCTTGAGCAGGCAGATAAGCTTGCGAAAAAGGGTGTGGGCATAGCCTGTTATCACTATGGCGTTGAGATACCAAAGGGCAAGCCCGGCAACTACTTGCTTGACTGGATAGGCGGGTACTTCGAGACCAACTGGTCGGTCAATCCGCACTGGAAGGCCGACTTCAAAGAGCTGCCGAAACACCAAATAACCCGCGGTGTAAAGCCCTTCTCGATAGATGACGAGTGGTACTACCACATGCGCTTCGTCAAGGACATGAAGAACGTAACGCCCATACTTACTGCTGTTCCGCCGGACAGCACCCGCAAGAGAGGTGATGGTCCTCACAGCGGAAATCCCACAGTCCGTGCGAGAATGGGCATGCCGGAACATGTGGCGTGGGCGTACGAACGGCAGGATGGTGGACGCGGATTCGGTTTCACTGGTGGTCACTGGCATTGGGCCTGGGCAAACAACGATTTTCGAAAGCTTGTGCTGAATTCCTTGGTATGGATTACCGGTGCCGACGTACCGCCCGACGGTGTACCTTCGAAGACGCCAACCGCCGAGGAGCTGGAGGCCGACCAGGACTATGACCAGCCTGGCAACTGGAACCGAAAAAAGACTCAGCAGATGATCGACAAGTTCAAGTAGATCTCATCTACTCTAACTCTCTGAGCATCTCAGATAAGTGTTCGTTTGGGGGTCGAGTCTCTTATGGGCTCGATCCACGGCTGGGGTATATCTGCAAGTCGTATGAGATAACCACCACAAGGTAGACAGCCCAAAGTGGCATTTTCACAGACAATCCCTTCCCAAAAAAATCTGGTGATTTACAAAAATATTGGTTTAAGCACGTATTTTGCTGTCATCCAGAGAAATTAATCATCCGGGGAAAATATCATAAGTCATGCTTATAGCAGAACATACTGCCGAGAAGTTTAAAATATAGTAAACTTTTAAAAATTTTCGTAAATAATGCAAAAAAAGCTTGAATATGTTAGCAGTCTTGTTAATATAGCAGTTATGTTTGTTATGTATATACCCAACTTTGGCTTAAAAGAAAGGTTAAAGAGCCAGAAAAGCCTAAATAAGGCTGCTGGATATAGCAAACAGATATGTACCAGGTTTTGTTACAGGCAAATGATAGGTATGAAATAAATAGTTTAATCCCCTTCTGATAATGACAAAACATGAAATGGATCGAGTAATTAAAAAATCCGGAATAAAGGAAGCACAGCGAGATGATTGATGGAAGGAATTCGTAAAAATATCCCGGAAGAATTGCTGACAGCAAAAGAAAAGTATCGTGATAGGGCAGATCTTTTGCGAAACAGGTTAGATATGTTAAGCGGAAAAGACAAGCTGTTAATGAAAATGTATTGGGAGAATGGCAATAGCCTTAGGCAGATAAGCAGATTAGCCGGTGTCAATAGGGCAACTATCGGTCGAAGAATCAATAAACTTACGGAACGACTTATGGAAGGCCAATATATAACTTGCCTGCGAAACCGTAACAGGTTTACAAAGCGTGAGATGGCCATCGCAAAGGACTATTTTATGCTGGGCATGTCGATGAAAAAAATCGCGGACAAAAGAAACCGGAGTTACTATCAAGTTCGCCAAACACTTGAAAAAATCCAACGGCTTCTTGCGACAGTAAGTACTGAGTCCTCCGAATGTAAACTGACCGATTATGAGAATTGAGAATTGAGAATCGAGCCACGAGCTATGTCGACATACAATGTTTCAAAAAGTTTTAGATGGCAGGGAAAGCTAACCGATAAGGTTGTGCAGGTATGCAGGATGTTCGGCCTGACCGCGGACAGACTCACCCAAAGATGTATCATTAACAATTGCCGGTTAGAAATCAATGATGGTGACATCGTGTATATCACGGGCCCATCAGGAGCCGGTAAAAGCGTTCTGTTAAAAGAGCTGGAAAAAGCCATCCCGGCCTCGGACAGGGTGAACCTGGCTCGAATAAAACTGACAAAAGACAAAACCTTAATCGACTGTATTGACGCTGATTTACTGACAAGCCTTAGAATGCTCAGCACCGCTGGTCTAAGCGATGTCTTCTGCGTTCTCAACCAACCGGCCAATCTTAGCGAAGGTCAAAAATACCGGTTCCGCTTGGCAATGGCGCTGGCTGCCGGAAAGAAATTCGTCTTCGCGGATGAATTCTGCTCGAACCTCGACCGCATTACCGCTGTGGTGATTGCATACAATATAAACAAGTTTGCAAAACGCACGGGCGTAACATTTATCCTGGCCTCAAGCCACGAAGACATACTGCTGGATTTGTCGCCGGATGTTTTGGTCGCAAAAGAATTATCCGGCAAAACGCAGGTTATCTATAAGAAAAAGAAAATCTAAAGATGCGAAGCTGTTCTGTCTGTAAAAGACTGCGGATTGTCCCCGGTAGCCGGGACGATTACAAGACGTTGGCACATTATCACTACCGTGACGGTAACCTGGGGCCATTCGTAAGGATTTTTGCTTTAGAACCCGACTCTACGTGGGCCGCACCGTCGGGCATAAAGACTGTCGGCGTTATTGTTTATACGATGCCGAATCCGGGAGTGGAGCTTCGAGGCATCGCTACGGATAATCTGTTTGCCGGTTTTGATAGGGCGACACAGTTAGCGCTTATTAACAAAAACATCCGTTGCATCAGCAGGGTGATTATCGAGCCGAGATTTCGCTCTCTTGGCCTGGCGAGCCGGCTGGTACGCGAGACGATGCCGAGAATGAATGTCCCCATCATCGAGGCGATGGCGGTAATGGGGCTGGTAAATCCGTTCTTTGAAAAGGCGGGGATGAAGACTTTTACGGGAAAGATACAGGCGCGATGTGTCCGGCTTGTCGAGGCCCTTAGTATGGTCGGGATACAAAGGCAAGAGCTAATTGACCCACAAAAAGTGCAAAGAGAACTCGACCGGCTGCCAGCCGAGAAAGCAGAATTTATTGAGCTTGAGATTTACCGGTTCCTGCAAAGCTATGGCTCCCATCGCTATAGCCAGGCGGGCCTGGAGCGTACGAGATACATATTAGGCAAGCTTACAGCAAGGCCGGTCTATTATATCTGGTTCAATCCGAAATTGAAGTTACTGACAAGTTAAAGGGCACATCGAATATGACAAATTCAATTCAGTCAATCGCATTGGATAAACTCGAATTTCACCCTGATAATCCCAACAAACAGAGCAAAGTTAATTTTGCAAAGCTGGTTCGCAACATAGAGCGGACAGGCAGATACGAGCCATTGATAGTCCGGCCGTGTTTGAAGAAGACGGGCTGTTTTCAGATAATCAACGGCCATCACCGTTTTTCTGCCTTGGCTAAACTCGGCTGCGAAACCGCTGATTGCATTATATGGGACATCAATGACGAGGAGACGGACATACTGCTCACAACGCTCAATCGCCTTGGCGGCTCAGACCAATTAGGCAAAAAGCTAAAGTTGCTGAAACGGCTAAACAATAAAATAGTGACCGGTGAACTCGCAAAACTGCTGCCGCAAACGGCCAGACAAATTGAACGGCTCACGAATCTGAAAAGGCCGAATGCGCCGGCAAAGATAAACGCAAACTCCTTTGCAAATCCGCTCGTATTCTTTGTAAACGACACACAGCAACAACAAATAGAAAAAGCACTGTCACTGGTAGAAGGGCCGAAAGTCAAAATGGCAAAGGCAGCAAGGCGGGCCGCCGCTTTGGCCCATATCGCTCAAACCTTTTTCAATATGAAAAAACTAAATCGTGGAGTTTCCCATAATGGCCAAAAGAAGAAAAAAACTGAGCAAAAAGCAGCTTGCAGTAATAGATGACTTGTTCAGCGGCGAGCTTGACGAGCAGGCGGTTCTGAAAAAGCACAAGGTAAACAGAAACGTATATAACAGGTGGATGGCTGACGATCTTTTTGTTTCCGAGTTTGACCGAAGAATCATGTCAGCCCATCGTCAAAGTGTTGCTTTAATTGCAAAGTACGCTCCGCTGGCGGCAGCCAAACTCGTGCAGCTCACCGAATCGGAAAAGGAGGAGACCGCCCGCAAGGCCTGTATGGATATTATCTCATTGCCGGCACTTCTCGATAAAAGGATAGTCCAGCCGGGCGAACTACAAACCGGTGAAACACAGCTGCCACAGCAGTTAACGGAACAGGCTGCAAGCAGGCTATTGGCGGCTTTAGCCCAGGCAGAGCAATAGCCCGTAAAAATTGATTGAATTTAGCAGGTCAATCAATATAATTACAGCGGATGAGGACTTATGAAAACTAACGCATTTGGCTTTAACAGGGAGGAAACAAAGATGAGGCCCCTTGGTAATACACGGCGTGATTTTCTAAAGGCGGCAGGACTGGGTGCGGCAGCGTTGGCAATGTCGAGATGGCTGTCAGCTGACGTGAAGGCACAGGCTGACAAGCCGAATATCGTCCTGATTCTGGCCGACGATTTGGGCTACGGTGATTTGTCGAGCTATGGCGCAAAGGACCTGAAAACTCCACATATCGACAACCTCGTTGCGAAGGGCATGCGGTTTGATAACTTCTACGCCAACTGCCCGGTCTGCTCGCCTACCAGGGCGTCGCTATTGACTGGCAGATACCCTGACCTGGTCGGTGTGCCGGGGGTGGTCCGCACGCATCTAAGAAACAACTGGGGCTATCTTGCTCCGCAAGCAGTTCTGCTGCCAAAGTTGCTCAAGCGGGCCGGCTATCATACTGCTATTGTGGGCAAATGGCACCTCGGCCTGGAGTCACCGAACATCCCCAATGTCCGAGGCTTCGATCATTTTCACGGCTACCTCGGTGATATGATGGACGACTACTACAACCATAGACGTCACGGTATTAACTACATGCGGCTAAACAACAAGGAAATCGACCCCAAAGGCCACGCAACCGATCTGTTTTCGCAGTGGGCGATAGACTACATCAAAGATCGTTCCAGGTCGAAACAGCCGTTCTTTCTGTATCTTGCTTATAACGCTCCGCACACACCCATCCAGCCGCCGAAGGACTGGTTCAAAAAGGTGAAAAAACGTGAAAACAATATCAGTGACAAACGCGCCAGACTCGTCGCCTTAATTGAGCATATGGATGACGGCGTCGGCAGGGTAATTGCATCGCTGAAAAACAATGGTTTGGACAACAGTACGCTTATCATCTTTACATCTGATAACGGCGGGCAGTTGAACGTCGGAGCCAATAATGGCCCGCTGCGAGCCGGCAAGCAGGATATGTATGAAGGCGGCATCCGCGTGCCGATGTGCGCGGTGTGGCCGGGAAAGATAAAAGCCGGCTCACGTAGCGACCGCGTCGCCTTGACTATGGATTTGTTCCCGACGATTTGTGAGGCGGCGGGTACGGCGGTGGATTATGAGATTGATGGCCGCAGCATCCTGTCGACGCTGCTCGGTAAAAACCCGCCCGCCGAAGACCGTTTTCTATTCTGGGTGCGCCGCGAAGGCGGTGGTTACGGTGGCCGGGCCTATTATGCCGCACGCTACGGCGACTTCAAACTCGTGCAGAACAGCCCGTTCGAGCCGCTGCAGCTCTACAACCTCAAGGATGACCCGAAGGAGCAAAATCCGCTGGACAGAAGAAATCCAATGTATAACAAACTTTTCACCGCCCTGCGCAACCACATCATCGAAGCCGGCGCCGTGCCCTGGGGGAAATACCCCGTAAAACTGAGTAGCTAATCCGGAATTCAAGAGGTAATGGTAAAAATGAAGAAGAGAAAAGACATATTGAATAGCTTGTTGTTTGTGGTTCTGTTGTACTCGGTTGTTTCAACTGCTTCGGCGGATACCGTTCTCGTCGAGGCCGAGAGCTTTGAGGACCTTGGCGGCTGGGTCATTGACCAGCAGTTCATGGACCAGATGGGTTCGCCTTATCTGTTGGCCCACGGTTTGGGGGAACCGGTAAATGACGCCACGACAAAGGTGGAGTTTACGAAAGAAGGAAAGTATCGTGTATGGGTGCGCACTCGCGACTGGGTGGCCCCCTGGAAGGCACCGGGCGCACCGGGCAAATTCCAATTGCTTATAAACGGCAAACCGCTTAAAACTATCTTCGGCACGAAAGGAGCCGACTGGCACTGGCAGGATGGCGGAACGGTCGAGATAACAAACAAGCAAACTAAGATTGCGTTACGCGATTTGACCGGTTTCGAGGGCCGATGTGATGCCATCGTCTTTACAACCGATGCGAACTTCAAACCACCAAATAAAGGTGAAGGCCTGAACGGCTTTCGACGAAAATTACTCGGCCTCCCCGATGCACCCGAAGATGCAGGCCAATACGACCTGGTCGTGGTTGGCGGTGGTATAGCAGGTACCTGTTCAGCAATCTCAGCGGCCAGACTCGGGCTGCAAGTAGCGCTGATACAAAACCGGCCCGTCCTCGGCGGCAACAACAGCTCGGAAGTCCGCGTCCATCTAAACGGAAAGATTAACCTTCCGCCGTATCCTGCGCTGGGCAACGTCGTCAAGGAGCTCGATTCGGGAAAGCGCGGAAATGCGCAACCTGCTTCGAACTACGATGACAAAAAGAAGCTGCGTGTCGTACAAGCGGAGAAAAACATTCGCCTCTTTCTAAATACGCACGCCTATAAGGTTGAGAAAAAAGGCAACCGAATCACCGCCATCTTTGCCAAAAATATAAAAACAGGTAAGGAGCTGCGATTTGCTGCCCCGTTGTTTTCCGACTGCACCGGCGACGGTACTATAGGATTCCTTGCCGGCGCCGATTATCGTATGGGACGTGAAGGACGTGCCCAGACCGCAGAGTCACTGGCGCCCAGAGAGCCCGACAAAATGACAATGGGTGCCTCGGTGCAATGGTACACTGAAAAAACCGACGAATTCTTCGCTTTTCCGGATTGCCCCTGGGCCCTGCAGTTCAACGAAGAAAGCTGCCAGCGCTTAACCCGGGGAGATTGGGACTGGGAAACCGGTCTCAACCGCGACCAGATAACCGAATTTGAATCCATTCGTGACCATGCTCTTCGCGCCATCTATGGCAACTGGGCGTTTCTGAAGAATTCCAGCCGTGATAAGGTCAAATACGAAAAACTCAAACTCTCTTGGATCGCCTATATCGCCGGCAAGCGAGAATCCCGCCGATTGCTCGGCGATGTCATATTGCAGCAGCAGGACATCCAGCAGAAAAAAGAATTTCCCGATGCCTTTGTCACTACCACCTGGACAATTGACCTTCACTATCCCGCCCCGGAGAACACCAAACACTTCCCTGGTCAGGAGTTCAGAACAATCGCCAAACATGCCCGCATCGACCCGTATCCGATTCCTTATCGCTGCCTCTATTCACGCAATATCAACAATCTGATGGTGGCTGGACGCTGCATCAGCGTTACCCATGTCGCGTTGGGTACGGTCCGCGTAATGCGGACATGTGGGATGATGGGTGAAGTAGTGGGCATGGCCGCTTCACTGTGCGCCAAGCACAAAACCGACCCGCGTGGCGTGTACCGAGACCACTTGGCCGAGCTCAAAGAATTGGCTAAACGCGGCGCTGGCAAGTCGGACATAGCAGGCGACAAAGCTTTCAAGCAAGCTGCGGAAAATGGCAGACTTGCAAATGAAGGATTTGTTCGCTGTCGGAATTTCGTCAAAGGCTGGCTCAATCATGCCGACCCTGCGACCGGCTTAATCCCAAGGAACCTCAACAGGAACAAGGACATCTGGAACGCCCAGGACAGCGCCGCAGATAATTACCCCTTTATGGTACTTACCGCAGCCATCACGGACCGTCCCATGTTCGATGGTCGAATGCTCGATATGCTTCGTACCGAGATAAAGCTTACCTCCCGCATCGGGAACCTGCCGGACACATACTCCTTTTCCAAAAAGAATTTTCAGTCCGCACAACCCGATATTGGCCGCATCATCTTCGGGTCATCGGAATATATCAAAGACGGCCTGCTGCCGCTTACCGAATGGCTGGGCCCAAGCCCCTGGTGCGACCGTATGATTGGCATCCTTGATGATATATGGAAGCACGCCCCCGTCGAAACCAAACATGGCAAAATCCCGTCGACCAGCCAGGAAATAAACGGCGAGATGCTCCAGGTGCTTTCCCGTATCTACTGGATGACCGGTGACAGGAAATACCTCGAGTGGGCCATTCGCCTCGGCGACTACTACCTGCTGGATGGCCATCACCCAACCAAGGACGAAAAGAGACTTTCGCTCGACGACCACGGCTGCGAGATAATCTCCGGCCTGTGTGAACTCTATGCCACGGTCAACTTCGTCCGATCCCGGAAAAAGCGTGCCTATCAGGAACCCATACACCAAATGCTTGACCGTATTCTGGAGATTGGCCGACATGAACATGGGCTGTTCTATAACCGGATTAATCCGCAAACCGGTGAGCACGCAGGCGACCTGACCGACAATTGGGGCTACGACCTAAACGGTTTCTACACCGTCTATCTGATTGACAAGACCGAGGCCTATCGCCAGGCCGTACTATATGCCCTCGGCAACCTCACTCAATACTATAGCGACTACAAATGGGAAGGTGGTGGTGCCGATGGCTACGCCGATTCTATCGAAGGCGCCATCAATCTCTACAACCGTGAACCCATACGCTCGGTCGAAGACTGGCTGGATTATTCAACAAGGCTGATGTGGAAAATCCAAAAACCGGATGGCGTCGTCGAGGGCTGGCACGGTGACGGCAACTTCGCAAGAACTACCATAATGTATTGCCTGTGGAAAACGAAGGGCCTTACTATCAGACCCTGGCGCGAAGATGTGGTTTTTGGTGCTGTCCAGGATGGCAATGTTCTCAAAATAAGTATCCGTTCCAAAAAGAAGTGGCAAGGAAAAATCCTCTTTGACACGCCGCGTCATAAAACGATTATGAAGATGCCCCTTGACTGGCCGCGCATCAATCAGTTCCCGGAATGGTTCACCGTCAAGGCAGAAGAATCCTATACGGTTCACGACCTGACATCCAATTCAAAAGCAACATATACGGGCAAGCAGTTGAATGAAGGCATCACCCTGCATCTCGAGCCCGGCACCGAACGACGCTTAGTAGTGAAGTAGCTTCGAGAAAGAGCATTATTTATACATTTGTGTATTTATTAAAAACAACATTCAATAACTGGGGGTGTAGTAATGGCAAGGTCAACTATGTGCAATTCAACAGGAACCTGCAATATTGAAAGAGCAGCTAATATTTACTCGATTCTGCGGCGAACAAGGCCGAAGACGAAGCAGGACCTAAAAAATTACGTCAAAGTCTTTCTGGGTATTGATGTCCCGGACAAAAGAATCTGTACGCAGCATCACAGACCGATGGATTATCTCTGGCACACTTTCTCCGCAGACTTTGCTACCGAAGGAAAAGCAAACGCCGACGCGATTGTCTGGGCCAACCGTGCTGGCGGCAAAACTGAATTGGCTGCGGTCGCGACGCTTTTGGACTGCATTTTTAAGCCTAACTGCCGGATCAGGATTCTCGGCGGTTCTGGCGAGCAATCCGGCAGGATGTACGAATATCTGACCACCTTTTTATGGAACGGCTTCGAAGAGTTTCTGGCAGGCCCAGCCCTCAAAGCAAAATGCCGTTTTGTCAACGGCTCGTCCGTCGAGGTGCTGACCCAATCGGCGACAAGTGTTCGCGGCCAGCACATTCACAAACTTCGCTGTGATGAAGTCGAGCTTTTCGACGAGGATGTTTTTGCAGCCGCAAAGTTCACCACCCAAAGCACCGAAAATCTTGTGGCTGCTATGGAGCTAATCAGCACAATGCACAGACCGTATGGCTTGATGCAAAAGATAGTTTCGTCTGCGGACCGCTTCGGTACGCCGGTCTTCAAATGGTGTATATGGGAAGTGATTGAAAAGTGCACCGATAGAAATTGCTCGCAGTGTCCTTTGTGGACGGACTGCGAAGGCAAAGCCAAACAGGCTGAAGGTTATTTGAAAATTGACGATTGCATAACACAGATGCGACGGGCCAGCAGGGCGGGCTGGGAGGCTGAAATGCTTTGCAAAAGGCCTTCGCTCGAGAATGTGGTCTTTGATGAGTTCGACGTGGAAAGGCACATCAAGCCGGTTGATTATGACCCTAATCTGCCGCTGTACCGTGCGCTCGATTTCGGTTTTGTAAATCCCTTTGTGTGTTTGTGGATTCAGGTTGATAGTGCCGGCGTTGTGCGGATTATAGATGAGTATGTTAGAAGCCGTGCGACGATTGACGTGCATGTTGATGAGATAAAGAGCCGCACGCCCGGCGGAGAAAGTCGGGTGGCTGCAACCTTTTGTGACCCCGCCGGTGCTGGCGTAAATGATGTTACCGGTACAAGTACCGTTCGGGAGCTGCGGACGATGGGGATAAGGGCCCGGTTCAGGCGAAGCGGCATCCTGGAGGGTATCGAGCTTGTCCGAAGGGCCATTCGGGCCGGCGATGGTAAAAGCCGGCTTGTGATCTCATCGAGATGTCAACGGCTGATAGAGGCGATGCGGTGTTATCATTATCCTGAGCCCGGTAGTGCCGCCGCCGGCGAGCTGCCCTTAAAAGACGGCGTCTACGACCATCCCATCGACGCTTTACGCTATTTCTTCGTCAACCACACCCGCCCCACCAAAACCATAACCAGACGCTATTAGTGTGCTGAGATAAATCTGTTGGCCGGTTTAGAATCAGGTGGTTTTCTTTGACTTCTCGTGGCCGCTGTTATAAACTGTGTAAAGTTACATTTTTTTCAGACGGCCAAAAACGATGAATTATCAGTTCGACAAAGAGCACATATCTCAGCACGTTGTGAAATACGGCGTGGACGTCCGGCCGGCAATCGTGCTTAAGCAGGAAAAAGCAAAGCTACAGGACTACTGTAACGCCCTTATAGAACAATTCCCACAGGTATTTGAGACCCTTTTGGTAGGACCCAAGCAGTTACGGGTGCAAAAAAGCTTCCTGCTTTCCAATAACAAACGAGCCGAGATGCCGACATTTGTATTAACCGTCCGAGGTCCTCTTTTTACTTTCCCGCAGCGCTTATACATCGACGGCATACAGGATATCGATATCCCACAGAAGGACAAAATATTTCGCAAGGCCCTGGATGAGCTAAGGAGCAAATTTATAGACCGGGCGGTACCGCGGGTAGGCGTGGTTCATGAATTTGTTTTTGACACTGGCCAGGTAGATTCGGTCCGGATTTTAACCAGCATCTTCAAAAATGACGTTTGGAGGCAGAAGACAAAAAATTTGCGTATCCTGCTCGAAACCCCAACGGAAGACAAAAACGTCAATGTGCAGATTAGACCGACTCAGTTAAGGCGTATCGCAAGAGGCGACGGCAATGTTCCTGCCCAGGATATGGGATTCGGCATAATTGTGAACGTAGATATTAACAACCAGAAAATCAAGGGTGATTTGACGAGCAGTGAGGTGCGCGATATTGTCGCCTTTGCCAACGATTATGTGCCGGAAGAGCTAATTAAATTTTTGAACAATGAGTATTAGAGGGCTTTCCGGGGGCAGGCAACCGCCTTCGTTGCCAGCCGATAAAAACCTAATCCACGCCTTGTGACACCTCTTCATCAATTACAAACACGCTGGCAAAGCCACCACAAGGCGATTTAAAAAACAAAGCCCTGCTTGGAACCTACAAAGAATCCCCCACTTTTTAGTATGGTTTTTAGCTGATTAGCGGTTTTCGGCGCATAAAAAAAGCAGGGCTGGGAGCGGAGGGAGAGGAGAAAGCGAGATAATCCCAGCCCTGTAAAATGCTAATTCAAGTATATATAAAATTCCTCTTAAAGTCTATACTTTTTTTGTAAAAAAATGTTCGTATTTGGAAAAAAATAATATCTGAGGGAAAATACTCCGCCGCTTGTTCCCTATACGTGCCGGTGTTAAGTCCAAAATAGCCCTTGTTTTATATTTCAATGGCATTTTGCTAAAATTCTTATATATAAGATTAAGTATAATTCAAAGATAAATAAAAAAATTTAAGGTCAATTTTTGCTGAAAAAACCATCGAATGGGAGCTCATTCTGAAATAGGAAGAAATAAATGTACCGGATTAGAAAACATATGTCAATTATTACGCTGTTAATTATCTTTAGCGGATGTTCTGGAATGCAAGTCTCTGGGAGCGCTTCTTTGGACAAGCCTGTACTGAGGCCTGAAATTGAAGGGCAGTGGTGGCAGATTGCTGGCAATCCCGACCTTGGAGAGTTCACAAGCCCCAAACAGCAGCCGGTCGATTTTGCCCTCTGGCAGGCCAAGGACGGCACCTGGCAGCTTTGGTCATGCATAAGGAACACCAAATGCGGTGGGAATACCAGGCTGTTTTATCGCTGGGAAGCAAAAAATCTCACGGACAAAAATTGGAAGCCAATGGGCATTGTTATGCAGGCTGACGTTACGCTTGGCGAGCAAAAAGGAGGATTGCAGGCCCCGCATGTCATAAAGGTCGGTAACGTCTATTATATGTTCTATGGCGACTGGATTCGTATCTGCCTTGCAAAAAGCAATGACGGCAAGACTTTTACACGCCTGTTAAATGAGAACCGACAGCCCAACCTGTTCAAAGGGCCTTACAATAACACGCGTGATGCGATGGTACTGGTTGTAGACGAGAAATACTACTGTTACTACACGGGCCATCTTATGGACGAAAACCTGGGTGCGGACTTTTGCCGGACATCGCAGGATTTGCGCATCTGGAGCAAGCCGATTATGGTGGCCGCTGGCGGACGAGCAGGAGGCACCAGGTATTCTGCCGAGTGCCCTCACGTAGTCTACAGACAGGATACGGGATTGTATTACCTCTTTCGCACACAGAGATATGGCAAAAATAATGTAAGTTCCATATATGCCTCTCCTGACCCACGGAATTTCGGTATTAATGATGACCGGTTTTTCATCGGCACGTTACCCGTAGCAGCACCTGAGATCCTAAAGCACAAGGGGCAGTACTACATCGCAGCTCTTTTACCAAACCTGAAAGGCATTAGGCTCGCAAAGTTGAAATGGGATCCTGTGGAAGCAGAAGACGGAACTTCTCGTATATTAAAATGATGATGAGAGCAGCCTTGTTCAGTAGTATCGGGTATGTTCGATTTTCCCCCTAAAAAGCCCTGAGACCGGAAAGGATAAAGAAGCGTAGAAAAACCCGCCTGTCGTATTTAAGTCCACCATTTCTTCAACCGATAAAAAAATGGGCTGAGGCCAAGAGGGAGGAGGGAGGAGGGTGGAGTAAAATGACCTCAGCCCATTATATCTGTATTTGTTATGCCTTTGGCTTATAAACTTCAGTCCCCTCCATTATCGAAGGTCTTATTTAAGCTTTCTCAAAACCAATGTCGTATCAAATTAAACAATAAAGTGGGCTGAGGTCAGGAGGTGATGAAAAAGAGGAGCTTAAAACCTCAGCCCGCGGTTTAGCATGAAATCTCTCGCATGCTGAAAAAAATCAATAACCTGTAAAGCCACCCTCCTGAGCAGGTGGACGGGAAAATCCTCGTATAACAGCAATCTAACGGAAAAATTGCAGATTGCAATAAAAAAATCGATGCAGAGTACACTTTTTTTGGGGCTTTGACGGGCTCGGAAATCGCCGGACACGCCATAATCAAGCAAAAATCCTGTGTGCAAACATAGCCGATATCGCCTTTGCATCTATGGCAATGTCTTTACAATATTTGCTATTTCTCCGGATTTTGTTTTAATTTTTGGCCAAAACCACCCATAATTGAGTACGGAAATCCATTTCAGCAGGTGTCCATATTAGCGGCTGTGTTCAGACTATTAGCATAGCCGGGTTTTGGCCGAATGGATAAATATAAACAGGTTAATTAAAGGGCAAAAAATGGATAAAAGAATTTTTACAATACTGGTAGTTCTGGTTCTATCAGTTGTGGTACTGACCGGCGGAAAAGAGGTAAGCACCACAGACACTATGCCGTATGGCTGTACTGTAAAGTACGCTAAATAGGCCGGAGCTCATTAATATTGTTCAGCCGTCAAAGCTGCAAGTTTTATTGGTCGTCACCTGATTTTGCCCATAAAATAACCTGATGTGTTTTTGCTCGTTTTCCCCGCGAGGTGGTCAAGACCTATCGGCAGGCGCGAGACGGATGCCTTAATGAAAGGAATTTGATATGCTTTCCTGTAAACGTAGAAGATTTTTAGGTGTGTTCAATGTTGTTGTGACAACGTTCATTTTGTGCTCATCGGCTTATGCCGAATTCCCACGGTTTGAATTTCACCAGATCGCCCGAATCGGCGACAAAATGGGACAGACATCTTTAGTGGATGTTGATAAGGACGGCGACCTGGACTGGATTGCAGGATGCAATGGCGGAACGATCTGGTGGTTCGAGTATAAAGGCCCGGATGACTGGGTCAGGCACCTGCTTGGCCAAAAAGTCCCTACAGAAGTAGGTGGAACTGCTTTTGATGTGGATGGTGATGGCTGGGTTGACCAGGTCTCCGGCGCCGCCTGGTACAGAAATACAGGCAAACCGCGAGAACAGGAATTTATCAAATACCCCAACGCAGTTATAGAAAGGTCCCACGATATTGTCTCTGCGGACGTCGACGGAGACGGAAAACTCGATATATTGGCTATGAGCGACAGAAGTGGCCTGTTCTGGTACAAAATCCCTGCCGACCCAACGAAAAAATGGCAAGGCCACAAAATCGGTGAGCCAGTCCATGGTGGAATCGACCCAGCTGGAGTCGCTGATATCGACGGCGATGGTGACAATGACGTCGTTCGCTCAAACGTCTGGTTCGAGAATCTCGATGGAAAAGGAACAAAATGGGCCCGGCACGAAAACATTGACTTTGGACAACCGAAGGCCAGATTTCCTCTGATGACAAAAACCTGGGTCGTTGACCTTGATAAAGATGGGGACAATGATGTCGTTCAGGCTGAAGGAGATTGTGTCAGCGGACGGGTGGCCTGGCACGAGAACAAGGATGGTAAGGGCCGAGTATGGATAAGACACCTGATTGCCGACAAGGCCGGCCAGGACTACCATTCGCTCGCTGTGGCTGATTTTGATAAGGACGGCGACCTTGACGTCTTTTCAGGTGGTGGCCCATTAACCAGTAAGCCGCCCCATAAATGGTTTATCTGGGAAAATCTCGACGGAAAAGGCCGAAAGTGGAAGCAGCACTTGATTCTCACCGGCAAACGCTGCCACGAAGCCAAGGCAGCCGATGTTGATGGCGATGGTGATATTGATATATGTTCCAAGCCCTGGAATGGTGATGAGCACGTCTACCTTCGAAATATGCTCAAATAAACACCGTAGTGTAATGACGTCCTACATATCGTGCAGCCCACGTACATTTCCCTTTTTATTTTGGGTAAATAGCCGACGAATTGCCGATACTTATAGAAGCAATATAAAAAAAGATATGAGAAAGCCGCATGAGGGGAAGGTGTCGATATTCGGTTCTATCACGCGGCTCAGTAATCGGCTACAAAAACCTTAAATCTGAGAGGTGTTAAAATGACAAAATGGGCATTTGTTACGGTGCTGCTTTATATATGCCTGGTGGTGATTGTCTTTATGCCTTTGGTTACGTGCGTAGCTTTTTACAACGAGGTCGGTGTTTCGGAAATTCTCGAAGCTTACACGGCCTGGCAGTTTTGGCTGCTTTGCGGGATTATAACGGTAATACAGGCATTGATGCTGTTGTTTCCAGTAAGGACAGCGGCAGAGGCACCGAAGCCACAGCGGCTGATTTGGGTACCCGTAGTAACGGCGGCACTATTATTTTCCATCCTGTTTCTGGGCGTATTATGGTCGATTTTAGCGGCGATTTGGGGCGATGATTGTGGTGGGGCAGTGTATACCTGGGCAAGCTTGGCCTTCTTTGCTGTTAGCTGGCTCATCTGGTCAATATTATTCTATCGTTTTTACCGCAATACTGAGCCAGGGGAATTGACTCAGCGCCTGACGACCTGGCTGCTCCGCGGCAGTATTCTTGAGCTGCTGGTGGCGGTGCCGAGTCATATCATTGTCAGGCGGAGAGATGATTGCTCTGCACCGGGTTTCACTTACTTCGGTATAGCAGCGGGTCTGGTGATTATGGCCATTGCTTTCGGGCCCGGGTTATTTTTTCTGTTTCGTGAACGATTCGAAAGAATGAAGCCTGCAAGCAAACGTAACAATCATCAGGTTTCTAATTAATGCTCATAACTACAGTGCAGGCTTAGGGGTTCGGCCGCTGCTCAATTGGCCAAACGTCAAATCCAAAAACTCGTTATTGACGAAACAGCCTTTGAAGACTATTCTATTTGTCTGAATATCTCGTCAGTCGTAAAGACAGCGACGGGGCAAGAGTCACGAACCAGGAATTTTAGAGAGAGTTTTAAGATGCTCAAAAGAACGCATACTTGCGGGCGGCTTCGGTTGGAAGATGCCGGCAAAAAGGTAACACTGGCTGGATGGGCACATTCCTATCGAGACCACGGCAATCTGGTTTTTATCGACCTGCGTGATAAAGAAGGCCTCACCCAATTGGTCTTTAATCCTGTGACCCATCCGCAGGTCCACAAGCTGGCAAAGACAATCCGCTGCGAATGGGTAATTGCCGCCAAGGGGCTGATTCGGCCGCGAAGCGAAGGCATGGAGAATCCGAAGCTGCCGACCGGCCAAATCGAACTGGCCGTTGAGCAGTTGGAGATTCTCAATATCTCAAAAACGCCACCGTTCGAAATCGACAGCGCTGAAAAAACAAGTGAGGAGCTGCGCCTCACAAATCGGTATATTGACCTGCGCCGGCCGAAGATGCAGGAGAGGCTCCGGATTCGCCATCGTGTCACAAAAATTACGCGGGACTATTTCGACAGACTGGGTTTCCTGGAAATTGAGACGCCGTATTTGGCCAAGAGCACACCGGAAGGCGCCAGAGACTTTCTCGTGCCAAGCAGGCTGCATAAGGACTGCTTCTATGCCCTGCCGCAGTCGCCGCAGCTTTTTAAGCAGATTCTAATGGTCGGCGGTCTCGATAAATACTTCCAGATAGTTCGCTGTTTCCGCGATGAAGACCCGCGGGCTGACAGACAGGCCGAATTTACCCAGATCGATGTCGAGATGAGTTTCGTCGACAGTAACGATGTCATCGGCGTCCACGAAAATCTTATTGCAAAGCTCTGGAAGCAGATACTGGACATAGATGTGAAGGCACCAATGCGGCGACTGTCCTACGAAGAGGCGATGACCGATTACGGTACCGACCGGCCGGATTTGCGATTCGATATGAAGCTGAAAGACATTTCAGATATCGCAAAACAAAGCACGTTCAACGTATTTACATCGGTCATTGAAAAAGCTGGCGTTGTAAAGGGCCTTTGTACGCCGGGCAAAAAATATTCCAGAAGCGATATCGAAAAGACCCTCACCGGCTTTGTTGCAGACTATGGTGCAAAGGGACTGGCCTGGGCAAAACTCAAAAAAGAAAACGGCAAACTTTCATTTGTTGGTGGTCTTGCCAAGTTCTTCGACCCGGAGCTGCAGCAAAAGATAGTTAAACGTTTCAAAGCAAAAGAGGGCGACATGCTGTTGTTTGTCGCTGATAGCCAAAGTGTTGCTAATAAGGCCCTGGCGCCCCTGCGGTGTAAACTGGCTAAAGACCTGAGCCTCTATGATGATAACAGCTTTGGGTTTGTCTGGATTGTCGATTTTCCGTTGTTTGAGTTCAATGAGGACGAAAAGCGGTATGATTCGCTTCACCATCCGTTCACCGCTCCTGTGCAGGAGGATCTGGACAAGCTCGAAACCGACCCGGCCAATGTCCGCTCACAGGCCTATGATATCGTCGTAAATGGTTCTGAGATTGGCGGCGGCAGTATTCGTATCCACGACTCAAAAGTTCAGCAGAAGGTTTTTGACTTGCTCAACATATCAAAGAAGCAGGCACAGCAGCAGTTCGGCTTCTTTCTAAAGGCCCTCGAATACGGCGCTCCGCCGCACGGTGGAATAGCAATTGGCCTTGACAGGCTCATTATGTTGCTTACCGGCACTGATAATATTAGAGACGTCATCGCCTTCCCGAAGACCCAGCGGGGCCAGTGCCTCTTAACTGATGCGCCAAGCGAGGTGGACGCCAAACAGCTCGAGGAGTTGAACCTGCGAACCCAGAAGCACCTGCGCGCAATCGAGCAAAAAACCAATGACCAGAATCAATAGCCTCAAGCCGAAGGAACAAACATTGCTGTGATTGAGGAGAATGTCTCTTGTTTCTGTTTCTTCCCTATAAAGTTGATGTTCACAGCAGTAGAAAGCCGTTTGCTAACTACCTGGTAATGATTGCTATAGCAGCAGCGTTTGTTTTACAGTTGACTTGTCCACGGGAACAAGTAGAGCGATTTGTTTTGGATGGATGGTCTGTCGAAGGGCTTCTTGGGCATATGTGGCTGCACGTGGGCTATGGGCACATCATAGGCAACTTGATTTTCCTTTGGGTGTTCGGCAATGCTGTATGTGCAAAAGTGGGCAATGTACTCTATTTGCCTGTATACATAGGTACGGGCCTGTTGGCGGGGATTGTTCATCTTATTTTTGACGTGCGTATAGCCGTTGGCGCTAGTGGCGCGATATTCGGGATTATCGGGACCTATCTTGTACTGTATCCGTTTAATTCAATAAAATGCTTTTTTTGGTTTTTAGCCTATGTGCGCCGCTTCAGTATAGCCGGATTTTGGATAATTCTATTATGGGTTGTACTGAATATTATCGGCGCTGTCAGTGGATACACGGGGGGAGCGGCTTATTTTGCGCACATCGGCGGTTTTGTTGGTGGCGTCATATTGGCAATAATCCTCTTAATCTCGAAATTGGTGACCAGGGACAGTATGGATGATGCTATTGTCAGGTCGATAAAGGCATAAAGCAAAACCAAAGATGGGAGATATGGGTGAAAAATTGGCTTGAATTTTTTGCTGATTTTGAGGATAAAAGTGTTACCTCGCTGCCGGAAATACCAGCCGGGCCTTTGACTTCTTTGCAGACGAAACTGTTGTTTGCTCACGGATAATAAACTTTATGAGGATTAAATTAGAGTACATTGGGGCGAAGCTCTTAAAGCTTCTTAGGCTGTGGCCTCTCTCGTTAGCCGAAAAGTGCAGAATAGCATTTGGGATGGCGGTCATCTTGGTCTTGGCAATAGCGCTTCTGTGGCCATATATTTGGATGGGGCTGTTGACAAAACAAGCTTATCTGGATGCCAGCCGGGCCAAAGCTGAGACCGTGCTGCGTCAGCACTTCAGGTTAAAAGAGCCCGGCGAAACGGCCCTTCGACCACTGGCAAATACCGGTGTTGTACTTGATGTAAACGACCCGGAGATATGCCTGATTCGTTTCACAAAAGACTCTGAAACCAGGATGCCGCAGTTGACTGAACAGCAGAAAGAGATGATTGATGCTCTAAAATCTGAGGAGACCAGAGAAGACGACATTTTTTTTACCAGAAAAAGAGGACTCAGTTACAGTAACTACGTGAGGATTTTCAGGGCAAACGATAAATGTATAAGCTGCCATAAGCCCCAAGGTTCTGCATCCGCTTTTTTACCAAATGAGCAGATAGGTGCCGTGATTATTCAGCGGCCCGCCAAAGAAATCAGCTATGCGATTTTCTTAAATCGGGTTTCGATAATCATGGCCGGACTCTTCGCTGGAGCTGGGGCTATCGTTGCATTTTATATGATAACACAGCGGGTAATACTGCGACCGATTCGCCAGCTGCGCGCACTTGCAAGTAACGTCGCTGAAGGAAATCTCGATATAAGAAGCTCGATAAAAACCGGAGACGAATATGAAAAGCTCGCAAATGCCTTTAATAATATGCTCGATGGGCTCCAGGCCGCACAGGAGAAACTCCGCCAGGCAAACAAACAGCTCGATGCCAAAATAGCAGAGCTTTCCGAGCGAAATATCGAGCTGTTCAAGGCCAACAAAGTAAAGAGCGAATTTTTAGCTAATATCTCACACGAGTTCAGAACTCCGTTGAATGCGATACTGGGCTTTGCGCAAGTGCTCAGGGATAAGCCCGGACTTCTAAAAAAGGACAAGAGGTACGCAGAGAATATCATCACTGGAGGAAACAGGCTCTTGAATATGATTAATGACCTGCTCGACCTTGCAAAAACCGAAGCCGGAAAAATGGAGCTGCACATAGAAAAAACCTATGTCAAACAGTTGTGCAAAGCTCTGATAGCATCATTTTCGTTGCTGACCAAGAAAAAGAAAATCAAAGTCAAGCTCCTGACCGATGTCAATATCCCGCCGCTTATGACAGACCCCGGCAAAGTACAGCAGATTCTTTACAATTTTTTAAGTAACGCGGTAAAGTTCACTCCGCAGCGAGGAAGGATTGAAATTCGGGCAAGGCTTCTCTCGGATGAAAACACCGTCCGCATCGAGGTAGCTGATACCGGCTGCGGTATCGCTGAGGCTGACAGGGAAAAGATATTTGAAAAATTACGGCAGGCTGATGGTTCCATAACCCGCGAATCGACCGGCAGCGGTCTGGGCCTTACTATCAGTAGGGAATTAGCTGCTTTGCTGGCAGGAAGTATCGGCCTGGAAAGCGAGCTTGACAAAGGCTCAACTTTCTGGCTTGATATCCCCGTTACACTCGCCAAAAACGAAAAACAACCCGCATAAAAAAACCTGAGCGGTTCGGCAGTTACGTCTTTTTCATTTGTGATAAGACAATGAAAAATTTGTTGTTTAAGAGCTTATCCGAATAACCGGGTTGTTATGAGGACGAGCGAAAAGTTCGAGGCCAAGGCGGCAGGCCAAAAATGCTCGGAGGCGTGGTTTTCTCCACGTTGAGAACGTTTTTGGCCGACAACGCAGGCATCGGGCTTCCCTTGGGGAT
>SDBU01001246.1_pt1 | contig 37015 bp, 68 predicted proteins | sample 2277071 | NCBI WGS metagenome assembly SDBU01 (sample SAMN10397929, study PRJNA504765) | marine sediment metagenome | isolation source: marine sediment core GS08_GC12, 126 cmbsf | place: Arctic Ocean: Gakkel Ridge, Loki's castle | collected 2008 | reverse complement strand
GATAACACATCTACAAAAAACTCAATTTCGGTTGTCCAATAAACACCTAGCTGAACTGCACCACCTTCTACTCTCCAACTTCTATAATCTATTGGGGTTAATGTAGGAGGATCGCCACCGAAAACAAATACGCGGTGTTTTGTATATTCGAAATTAACAATATTGCTCATACATTAAACGGGTTGGTACTTCCAAGAGCCCGCCCTCCATAGAAGTGCGCTGTTGCGCTTGTGCCTGTATCCCTATATCCTGCGTACCCAGTCCCTCCTGTTGAATCGCCACTGACAAAGCTATTCCAAATTTCAATCAGAGTATTATTTATATCTGCGCTTATCCCGTAAGCATTACCCGAACCAACCTGCGTAATTTCTATATCACATCCATTAATGTAAAATGTTCCACTTGCTGGACTATCCACCCCTACTAAATTATCTGCACTATCCGCTGATTGAATGATGCTCAAGTTTTCAATACTAGCTCCTGCTCCCCCCGTGATCTGTCCTGAGAATATAGTTGCGTATCTTGAAAGACCCCATACCGCCACAGCATCAGCTATGGTATGAGCTCCAGTAATCGTAGCAGGTGGAACAGTTATCACATCCCCGGTCCCTGCAGAAGCAAGAGCAGCAGAAAACCCAGCTTGTGAAATAGCGAACTCTTTATAGTTTCCCAAGCTCGTGTCAAATAATAAGATCGCATTAAGATCCACACCCGTCTTTACCGCTGCCGTTTTTTGTTCACCAACAATATCACGAATCAAGCGCACTAAAAACGGTTCCAATCCTCGTGCCAGCTCGGTATAATTAACCATCCATCACTCCAAACAAAGCTTTGAAATCGCTCACGTCCCGGGTCTTTAATATCTTATAACTTCCGTTCCTTCCTGAATATTCTGCCTCATCAACAAAAATGCTTTCAGCATTTGATAATCTTTTTGTATTGACGCTGGACGGGATCACATCTTCGTACTGCATCCAAACCCCAACTGGGCACTCAGTAGGTTGCACTTCATTTCCTTTGCTGTCTTTTATCATTATCCCCAGATGGTAATCTTTCTCATACTCCGCAGGCTCTTCATAAACTTCTAGGTGATAATTAGCCAGCACCCGAGCCAACAGTCTTATTTTATTAGTAGTTCCTTTTTCTAAAAGCTGAACAATCTCAAACTGCGCAGTATTGTCCCCGTCCCTATAAGGATTTGTGCTGATGCCCGAAGTGTCTATCACGTCCGTTGCTAAAAGAAACTCGCCAGCATCGGTGACGATTGAAGTTATTTGTGTGGTGGTTTCTTCTTCCCCCACTACCCGGAAGTTCATATCCATTGGACTAGGCCAAGCTTCCCAATCAGATTCGTTATCGTTGTAAACTAGGAACGTTCCATTTATATATCCTTCAGAAGAATTGCCATCCACCACGTAATAATCATCAGCATCTTTTGACGGGTATCCAGCATTTTGAACCACGATCCAATAAGTAGTTCCATTTACCAACGTCACCGGGGAATCTAAAACAAACTCTTCCCAATCCATATAAGCATTTATATCGGTAGCAGCCACAGATCCGCTTGCTAATGAAGAATCCGGCCCGGTATCATCACTGTATAAATGAGCTATAAACGCATCCGTCAATCCAATTCCCCCTTCTTCTTTTCTTACCCTGACATATATTTTTGTGGCGTCCCAATTAGCACCGGAGCTGTTGGTAAAACTCTGAGCGCATCTTGGTCTTACATCCCCCGTCCGCGCCATTTCAAAACCCATAAAGTTATCAAGGTCAGTGTACTCTTCTTTCCCGGCCAGGTTGTTATAGTACTGCCAGGCTAGACTTTCCCACCAGCCCCTACACTTGATTTGAGCAAAGTTTCTACCCCCCGATGACGCTAAAGGAACGGACATCGTTGGATATTTGCGCTGGTCTAAAACCGTATCTCTGAAGTTATCTGCTTCTGTGCTGGTCAAATCAGTAGCTGACATCATAACTTCTTTCTTTCCGTACGCGGTTACGCTATCCGCATTAGCTCCGAAGGTTGTTGTTTCTCGTCCCTTGTTTGAGGTGTAAGCTACCGCCACCCTATTGGCCATGTTTCTAATACTAATTTTTCTGCGAACTCCGTTGATGTGTAAAGTGGCGCTTTCAATATATCCCCACCAGACAGGCTTTGAAATTTTAGTATCATTTATAATGATAGGAACTCGCATCATTTCCGCAAGTTCCCATAAATCGTTTTCGCTTCCTTCTACTGTCAAGGTTGCTATTTTGGGACCACCGATAGCTGCCTTTGAGTACCGATCCACTGTGACTTTTTTCCAGGGATATTTAGAACGTTCTGTAAAATCCCGATTAAGGAACTCAACATAAAAGGTCATAAAGAAACCTTCCTCGCCCGGTAGTACACTTTGACGCTTGCTTCCCGATCAAACGCTGCGGTCCTGGCAGTCACAGAATGTTGTAAGAAATAAATACGATTGTTTTCCAGCGGGTCAATCATCAACTGTTTTCCAGTGATCGCAATATCCCGCACCTGTTCGCTGCTGACTTCCTGGTAGTAAGTTCCCGTAATACCATCGTCTTTTAGAATACTGTTCTGAGCAATCCCGCTTGAAGACCGAAGTCTGCGATATCCATCTAACGGTATTAGGATGAGACAATCAATTTCCACGTTTTCAGTTCCCCCGCTCGTACTAATACCCCATAATTCCAACGTCAGGTCAGTAGGAACGCTATTCTCCGGCATGTAGGGCGGGAGCTGTATAGTATCTATGGACCTAATCGCTCTGGCGATTACAGCGTATGTATCATCATATTCAAGTTGTTCCCCTTCCCAGATAACAGTGCTTGAATACAATATCTTCAAACGCCATTTTACGTCAATTAAATCCACGTCAGGACACCGAATAAACACTTTGAAATATCCACCGTCTGCACTGGTAAGCATTTCAGTCGTCAATGTCCAGGCTGTCACTTTCGCTTCTGAGGTGGTGATGTTATAAGCTCGTTTGATTCCATTCGCAAATGCCGCATCGGATGAATCGCTCCCAGTGTCACTATCCCCGATTTCTAACAGATGAGGAAACGCAGCTGGAGCAGACAAATTATTCAGTCCAATCCATAAAGTTTCAAGCGAATCCCCAGCATCTTCGTTTGTGATCTCTAACCTGATCGCCGCGTCCATATCTCCTGCAATCGCTCCGCTGGCAATATGAACATAGTTCTGAATATCATAAATATCTACACTATCCCCCGCTGCTTCGTCTGCTACAGGTTCATTAACATCAATGTATGAATCGTCTCCCGCAACCGCTTCTACAGAATAAATGCCATCATTAATTGTTGATCCCCTGACAGAGATAATATCCCCGGCCACAAAAATTCCAAAACCATCACCACTGTCAGAGATCCTGGAATTGGTTTCCGCAAAACTTACCGTAGTGTCACTGAATACTGCAGCACCATGAATGTTATAAATCGTTTGCCCGCCCGTTCCAGATCCACCGCCGTTGGATATTGCCAATTCGCTCTCGCTAAAATCTTCCCAATAGTTTTTACGGGTCCAGGTGATCGTAGCCATCACGCTTTTGGCAACCCACCGAATACCTAAAACTAAATCATCGTAATCTATTGACCCGGATTCTTGATCAACTCGCGGTCTTATAATCTCCGACCTATATGCACTGGCATACCCGTCCGGTTGAAACTTAATATATACTCGGTCTCCGTGCTGGTTGTCGTATCTCCGGTTCGCAAGCCTAAAAGCATTCATTATGCTTTCAAGAGTTGTTTTGATATTAGTTGCCGTAGCACCCTCTATATTAACGAGCAGGGTTTCGGTAACAACTTCACCACTACTATCCCGGGGAGCATAAGATTGTAAATCGTTGGTCCCAGCTGTAAAATCAATCGTGGTGTTCCCGTGAATGATCTGTAAAATGTGTGCCATTATTGAAGGTCTCCCATACGTTCCAGGATTTTATCAGTGAACATATCCTCTGCCCCGGATGTGCTGGTGAGTGTCCTTTGACCTCTACCCCTGCCTTCCCCACTACTTGTATAATTTAATCTAATATCTATATCAAACTGTGTAGATGACATTGTTATTAATTCATCATGCGCACTTGTAATAGCATCCCTGAAAGATAACACGCCCTGCGCTTCACCAGCGATTTGATCTACACGTTCAAGTGATGCAATGATGCCTTCATCGCCTGCAAGCAATTCAGCCATCTCTCCAAATGGCGTTACTAAAGCTTCTCCAGCAAGGATAAGATTAGGATTGGTTATTTGTTCATTAAGCTCTAGCATTTTTTCCAGGCTAGTATCCAATGTAGCAGCAATTCCTCCAAGCGTTTCCCCCCTCTTGATCTCATGCACTCCCGTACCTTCCATCAACTCTTGTATTTTTACAGTTTCTTCTAATAATGCCCTAGCTGCAGCCAATCCCTCTTCTGGTGTCATTAGCCCACGCCCTACAGCTTCCTGGATATTCCCAAATGCTTCTTCAATTCTCCCCCCAGTAACAATAAACCATTCCAGGTCTTCGATAAAATTCTCAATCGGACTGTCGATCTGCCTATTGATCCCATCTAATAAGCTTGTAGTAGTTACCAGTGTTCGCTCTTGAGCTTGGGCTAATAGTTCTGTTCTTTTTATCAATTGATCCGCTGCTTCAATTTCGCCACTTCGTAAATCAATCGTTTCGCTTCTTAAATCATTTTCCATTTCCATAATAGCGGTTAATTCTTCTCGCCTTACGGTTTCTTCTTCTATTAATGCTATTAGTCCTTCCAGTATATCGGCCGCATCTACCCTCTTGTTAGACAAATCTTCAAGCGTTTCAAACATTTCTTTATTGCCGATAATGCCGAATTCAACTGCTTTCTTTAGTAATGTCTCTACTTTTAATCGGGCTGTGGCAGACTTTAACCATTTTTGTGCTGCTGTATTGACAAATCCAAGTAATTCAATGTTTGATTCGCCAACAGCTACCTTAAATTCTTCAACATGCCGCGCAGTGGACTCAAGCTGTTTACCAACACTGTCCATTGCAGCTTCATAAGCACCTGCAATTTGCGTACCTTCAGCCATTACTGATTTAGATCTCGATAGTGATTTTTCTTGAGCGGTCAATTCATCTGTTGTTTTCCCAAGTTGTTCGGCCATATCGTGATAGCCTTTATTAAAATCAACCTGTAACCCCATTGTCCGTGCCATGCGGACATTGCCCGTAGTAATAACATTTATCAATTTCTGGAATGCTTCAGATGAATTTGTGCCAGCAATAACCGCAGCATCCTGCGCTAACCGCGCAAGATCGGTGGCATCAGCAAGATCAAGGTTAGCCTGCATCATCTGTGCGAGTGCTTGTCTAGATGCTTGAGTTGTGATGCCTTGGTCTTGGATTGCTTTCTCTAATGCTCTGATTTCGCCAGCGGTATACCCAGCATTTTCGCCAAGCGTTTGAGTAACTACCGCAAGTGTTTCCACTCGGGCAGCTAATAGCGTTGATTCTTTTATGAATTCAAAACTTTTTTTAAGTGTTGTTACTGCCAATGCAGCAAGACCTAATGTCTTGACCAGCTTCGCCATTTTGTCGTCAACAGACTTGAGCCCTGCTTTGGTTTTATCTTCTGATAGAACCCTAATCTTTACATCAGCCATTAAATAAGTCCTTGTTTAATTAAAGGTGCAAGCATCCTTCTGTCCATGTCGGACAAGTTGTGGATAGCAGGACCCTTTGCGCCTTTCACTTTAGTTACCACGTTATAAATATTCAAGGCAATATTCATCTCGGTTATGGTTTTATAAACCTGGTCTAAATACCCACCAGGCTCGGGTAATACATTCCAGCCCCGACAGTTTTGACCTAATGTCAACTGGGGCGGTGAAGGCTCGCCGTGAAGATAAGCGACCACCGCCTCAGTCAGTTTTTTCCATCAGCGTCCTGCTTCCTTCTGCCTGAAAATCCTGCAAGACAAGCCCATTTGATTATGTCAAGCGTTTTGTCATTATGCACATCATCAAGCTCGATATCAAGCGGAACCTCAATGTGCCATTCTTCTTTATCTATAACAGCTCTTAATGCGTTCCATAAACGCACGTATAAACTGTTATTGAAAGCGGGGGTAATATCGCTATCATAATCAAGGACGGTTCTCACTGTCCACTCATCTGGAAGTTCAAACCAACATTCATTTTTCTTGGTATGGTATTCGGGGTGGTCAAATCTCATTTTATTCTCCTTATGTGGGTTCAACTGAAGTTCGTAACAATGCGCCCGATTGAGCTAAAGCACAAGACCAAGTTTGCAGTATATTCGGATCGCCTGAAAACTCAACATCACTGACAGACATCTCGCCAGTAAACCACCAATCGCTAGTTGAATTTTTAGCAACTCCTTGGCTTATGCCAAACGTTTTAGTTATGCTGGTTCTGTTTCCTACCAACGGACCAAAGATGGCTTCGGTAGTGCTATTTACAAAACCATTCAAAGGTATGGAAGCATCAGCCATTCCATGTTGCCTTTCAGGATCATCACTATTTAATCCTTCGATTCTAAACACATCGAACGCAGTTCTGATAGCATAAGTATTTACATAATCCGAAATATCGACAAGCGCAGCAGTGCTGTCAGATTCATCAATCTTAACCGTGATACTTGTTCCCCATTTAAAAACGTCAGCCATTTTTTACCTCCTTATGCTGTAGTAGACGTTCTGCTAACTGCTCCACTTTGCGCAAGCGTGCAAGACCAGGTTTGAAGTGTTGCGGGTTCTCCAGAGAATTCAACATCGGATGGTAAGAATTCCCCGGTGTAGAATTTTATCCCGTTATAGAAAAATACGGTTTTAGTAACCGATGTTCTATTTCCTACTAACGGCCCCCAAATCCCTTCTGTGGTTGAGTTCACCCAACCATTAACTGGGATAGTTACATCAGCAAAACCATGCTGGCGTTCCGGATCATCAGAATTTACTCCTTCCACCCGGAACATATCAAACGCCGTGCGGATAGATTCATTGTTTACATAATCTGAAATCTCAACCAATGATCCACCAGAATCATCAATATGAAATTCCAAACTACTTCCCCATTGAAAAGCGTCAGCCATCGGTATTCTCCTTTTTTACTTTTTTCTTTTTCTTTTTCTGTTCAATCTTCTCGATTTCTTTATCCAAACGTTTCAAAGTAGCATGGTAAATAGTATCGAATTGTTTACGTTTCCTTTCAAATAAATTCACCTGGCGCTTTACTCTTTCACGCTCAGTTCTTAAGCGCTCTTCGTTTGTTCGTGCCATAATACAGTTACCTCCTGTTTCAACCAAGCGGGACCACCGCCACTCATCCACATTTCCATTACCGGTCCGATAGATTCCACTGTTGAGTTTTGGATTATCCCTCCAGTATCTCCAAGCTGCTCAACGTTCTGAATTTGATCTTTCACATTATCTACAAATCCATAAAGAGTAGTAGCAGTGGGACCGTCATCTTTGTATCTAACCCATACTTCAATAATAGTCCGATGCTCGGATTGATAAATCGTTGGCGTGATAAACACCGGGGTTGTTCCACCGCTTTTAATCACAACATGATGCCTGCTTTTGCCTTTATTCAAAAACGTCCATTTAGCCTGGGCAACATTAGCAGCACTAAAGTTCGCATGTGCTTTTATAACTGTTGCGATCAAGTTCTCACCGGCGATATATGTCATTACTCTGCCTCAGCATCATTATCAGTGGATCCAAACAATCCGCGCTTGAATTTCGGCTGCTCCAAAGAACTATCAACTGGATCGGCTCGCTTATCCTGATCGTCCAATGCAGTAAAAGCCAACCCATCACTCAGCGCATGACCAACCGTCACACCAAGTCTTTTCAATCCCAGGGCGTTGTCTTCTACAAACTCCATCGCATCATTGCTGATAGATTTAAAAGAGGAAGTGCGCGATCCTTCTTCTTCATTGAATCCGGCTCCGCGCAGGGTCAGCTCTGTATACATTGTTGCTTTCCCAACAACCCAATCATCAAGCATTAATTTAGCGGTAGTATTGGTAACCGGGGTTGTAAAGCCGTGAGTATTCAAAGCAATGTTCACATAAGCAGAAGCTCGATCAATAAACTTTTCTACCTGAGTGAGGGTTGGCTGGGAAGTAGAATTGAAAGTAGATTCGCCATCTAAAAGATAAGTGGTGAACGCCAGTACTTCAACAACCGTTCCGTAACTATCAGCTCCAAGTGCCATTTTATTGTATCTCCAGGCCAATCTTTATCATCAATCCGGAAGCGCTATATGTTTTAGTGTCTACGGATAAACCAGCAATCCATAACGAACCTTGTTGTTTGTCAGTCGGCCTAAGAACCACGCCCATCCCAGCATGACTTGATTCCCGAATTGCTAACTGATGATTGATCAAATCCACATAATTAGCCGCCACTATTGGAACAATCGTTAAGTATTCTTCCGCAATCGCATCACTCGCGTTATAGACAGCGTTCACTGTACCAATGGCAGCGGCAGTTCTCAAAATAATAATGTTGAAAACTCCTGCGTTATCGTCTTTATCCAGCACTACAATAGATCGCAAGATTGCACTCTTGCCAATCGGCACGGCTTTAGCCATTTCCTTAGTGGCGAAAAGCACATCGGTTGCGCCATACGCATCGGTTGTGAGGGTTGGAACAATCTCAATTATTTCAAACTTACTCATTTCTTACTCCTTTTTTTATGTACCCGCGAATGAGCAGCCTTGCCCTGCGGTGTATCAAAAGTGCGCTTGCAATGATCACACTTGTATTTCTTTTTTGCTTTCGCTTTCGGTTTTACCTTCCGTTTCTTTTCCGGCTTTTCCTTCACCTCCACGATCCTCACATATTTCTTTTCGGGATCTGTCAGTATGTGATCCCAAGTCCCACCGATCGGTACGAACTCATCTCCTGGTTGTAACTCTTTGCCGTCATACTTGAACGCTCTATTTACAATATATTTGGTGGTCATTTCGTGGTCTCCTTTTCGTAATTTTCTTTTGTCTCAAAATAGTTGTCCCGGTTCTCTTCCTCATGATCTACCATATCCTGAATTATCGGGGCAAGCTCGCCCTGCGATGGTCTCAACCCACCCCAATTTACGGCCGGCATCTGGGTGATAATTCTTTTCGTTCTCACCTTGCAATCCGGACACTCTGGAACTACATTCCTATGTGCCATAATCCGCTTTGCTTCTATTACCTTCTTACACTCCGGGCATTGGTAATCGTACTCAGGCATGACTAATTTCCACTAAGCCTACTTCAATCTTTCCATGTTCATTACTGTCGTGTGTTGTAATTGGGTTTAGAAGATTTATTTCCCATCCTTCTCCAAGCTCTTGAATAATGTTATTGCATCCATATCCTTCCAGATCGTCCGGGCGGTCGTAATAATAATCATCAAACACAATCACTGTTTTATCGTGAATGAAATCTTGCACGTTTTCCCAATCCAACCTGATGGTATCTTCCCGGTGTCCACCATCAATAAATATCAGATCGAACTTCTGGTAATTCATTTTCTTGAAAGCTTCTGGAACCGTGACCGCGCTGTTCCCTTTGAATAAATGTATCTTCGCTCCAGTTGCATCCAAGAACCTTCTCACGATATTCATAGGCGGTGGAATCTTCGATAACTCCATACGAAATAAATCTTCAGTCATTTCTTCAAACAGATCAAATCCCGCATAAAGTATGGTTTCAATCGGCCTGTAGCCTGCAGCCCTCTGAATCATCTGTGAAGCGCGTCTTCCGCTCCACGTACCCACTTCTAAGACGTTTTTAGGCTTTACCCTATCTATCACCCGCATCAAGGCGTTATAACGTGGAGTTCCACTATTTTTAATTTCCATAATCGGCTTATCAAGCAGGTCATTTAATATCATTGCGTACTCTTCAACATAACCATGCCATGTCAGCATAGCCCCGATTCTAGCGTTTTCAATATCGTGTTCAAATAACGCGATCAGTTTCTTTTCTAAATCTTCGACCGTGTAATACTTATCAACGTCAGTAAGTAAATCGTATCCAAAACCGTAGTCCGGGGTCAACACCGGAACACCCGCTTTCATTGCTTCTATGATTGGCATTGGACCGCCTTCTTCGTATCCTGTTGAAAGCAAAACATCAAACGTGTGATAAAACGACAGCATTTCTTTATCATCATCAATCCCTGGAATGTAGACAACATCCAACCCGGCTGCTTTGAGTTCTTCTACAAGTGGTTCCCATTCTACTCCGATAATGTAAAACCTAAGCAGTTGTAACCAATTCGGGTCCATCCTCCAAGCTAAGTCTAAAAGTATATGCCCCCGCTTCCTTCCATTTGGCTGTTTGCTTCCTACCACTCCGACATTGCGTTTTCTAAACTGGGTATGATCGGTCCCACAGTAGGCCACGCGGATTTTTCTTGGATCTACCCCTAGTTTTATTAAATTCTTTCTGCCCTCAAAAGACATAACTGTTATTGCATCGGCTTTCAAGGCTGTCCGGTAGAATCTTGGCTCAGATCCCCGGTTCAAATGAGTAAAAACTATGATGTGTTTTGATTCCCCAGTGGGCTCGTATTCTGCTAAGAAATGCCAGGGCATGTGTAAATTTATTTCAGCCGATTCGTCAATCTCGTCTCCGAAAGTAACATCAATCCCAATAAGCCTTTTCAACGGCCCGGACATTCTTTGCATTGCGAAGCTGTGATATTTTTCAACAACGTGTAGTCTAGGCATTGTTCACCTTATTGATCTGCTTTGTGATCTTGGCCCTTGCCTTGCTTGTTTCTTTCTTCATTTCCTTTACAGCTATACCGAACTGTTTATCTGTGAAGTTTTTGTGGTACATATCCGGGTCCAGTGGAAAATTAACATTGTGTCCTGACTGGACATTTGGATCTCCCATCAACTGAAATCCTGCCTGTAAAGCAAAAAATGGGAAGCGTATATCACTCCCCACCACTGATCGATCACATCGCAATGGCCTAATTTCTTCGTTCAATATATCCACGTAGGGTCCAATAAGAAGCGGGTCCAGTTCCTTGTTTCTTTTCTTGGATAGTTTTTCTAATCCTTTTATGGCCCGCATGATTTGTTTGATGTCATAAGGCCAGATGTCAATATCATCTTCGATAACTTCTGGCTCGCCTTTCAGCACTTCCCTGGTTGCGTGAATTACATCTTTATGAAGTAAGAGACATCCCCATCCACTAGCCCCTATCTCGTGAAGTTTATCGTCTGCGACTTTGCCTACCCAGGGTTCCATTGGCCACTTTCCAGTGAACTTCCTATACCACACAGGGGCTAGTGTTTTCCATTGTCTCCGCATATATAAACCGCTCACGTAAGGAAGCTTATGTGATCGCAAACGCTCTAAGGTATCTGGTGAGAAATACATATCGTGATCAAGAAATAAAATAAAATCTTGACCTGATTCTATGAAATTGTTAAGGTGCTTTTGTCGTGCGTCATACCCTTTTGTTGCTCTCCCGTAATGTGGGCCAGTATCGCCTTGTCTCGTTGCGATACGTGCGATGCTATCCCGGCATTCGCCTACTTCGATACTGGCTCCAACAACTACGATATAAGCCGTTCCTTCGTATTCTTTCATCGTTTTCTCCTGGGTGGTTTTTAGTGGTCAGAGAAGGGAATGAACGCCCGTGCAAGTGACCACCTCGCTCACATAGGCGTTCACGCCCTGCGCCCATTAAGCGGTTGAAATCTGTGCTGAATCGATTGTTAATCCCGTACTGTTCGCTGCCAACACAATAGCAGTAGATCCGAAAAGCAACGAAAGTGTAGTGGGTATCAAAAGCGCACCAGTGCTGTCTTGTGATAAGTCTTTACCTGCGCTTCCACTCAAAGTAAGAGTTCCAGGAAGATCAATTCCGGTTGAATCTTGAGCGATATCTTCTCCACTTCCGCCCAACGATAAAGTGCCTACTAAATCAGCACCACCAGTTGAGTTGAAAGTGAGCGCAGCGGTATTTTCACTGTAATTCACAGCAAATATACCAACTGAACCAAGCATTATAGAAGCTTTACTAAACAGACCTCGGTGAGAGTTTTGTGGATGTTTCGTCATTTAATCACCCTCCTTTATACGACATCTGAGTAGAAGAAACCCAGATCAGTGGCAACTGCTTTCTGATCCCACTGTTCCTTATTCTTGATTAAGTCGGCATCATTCTCGCCATCACGCCAGTTCTGAATTAACCCGGCTCCCCCGCCGTCACCCCATGCAAAGGTGTATCCGGCAGATGCTTTGAAGATTCCAGGTGCTGGTTCAACATAACAAATCAGCGCGTCATCATCGATGATTGCCACAGCCGAGTATGACTGTCCAATGTTCGCGTCGTTATATCCAGCCAGTCCAACAATGTATCGTTCTACTCCCATTAGTGAAGCCAGCGCATTTGATACAGCTTCTACTGTTGGCATTTGGACATACTTTACCCGATCAATAATATCCGGGTGGTTGACTACCGCCTGATGCACGATGTCTCCCATTGCGATTGTGTTCGCTTTTTTTCCGGTACTGAGGCTGATGGTACGGACTGCAGTAAGAACATCCTTTACTGGATCACCAGAGGTGAAATCGTCCCAGTCGGTTGTAGTCGTATCATCAGTTTCCCAAACTCCGGTTTTGAAAAAGTCGGCTGAAAACTTACGCTCTTTTTTGATCAAAGATTTTTGTCCCAGAAACTCAACGGCAGCAGTTTCGAGTTCCATCGGGGCCTGATTAGCTTTCCGGATCTCGTCTGCGATTGGAACAGCCAACGCATACTGTACAGTATCGTAAGTGGTGGTTTCTGCCGCAAAATGTGCTCGCATGTATTCTGCTCCAGGGACCCGTTCCTGCATTTCATCGGTGAACCAGTACTTCTTGGTAAAAATGTAGTAAGTACCACTTTTATCATCTACCGGTACAACCGGAAATAATTGTGCTGCGATAAACCGTTCAGCTGCCTGTTTATATCCAATTAAAATATTAGACAACACAGGATCAACAGCGGTGATATCACTTAATGTCGGTTGAGTCATTTAATTCTCCTTTTTTATTTGCTACTCGTTATTCTTAAGTGGACCCGTACCAGGACAGTGAAACCAGAACCTTGATAATATCGCCAACTGCTGAACTGGTTTCTAGTGCATGACCAATAACTTTGGCTTCATCGTTTGCTATGATCTGAAGCTCGGCAGTAGCATTTGAACCAACCACGTTTCCAAACACGATGGCAGTTGATTCACAGATACCCAGTGCGATTCCACTGTATGCCACTTCTGCGGCTTCGCCATCTGCTGGATCATTTTGCAATAACCCCGCAATCATGCCATTATCCGGCCCATCAGCCGCGACTACTTCACCAGCAGTGCTTGCAAACATCACCACTTTATACTGACTGGATGAGAGATTTGATCCTGCTAAAAGCCCCGGAATTACTTTGTAATCTTTTGCGGACATAACTTATTCCTCCTCTTAATATGCTTCTTTTACTAAGTCGGGCTGTTCCTCAATAACAAACTGCATAGCTTCGTTATAAGAAACTTTATCTTTCTTTGCCCGGGCGAGTATTACGGCATTGAGCTGACCTACCGAATCATCCTCGTCAATCCCTTCGCCGGCAGTACCCAATTCTTCGGTGAGTGCTGATTCTTTAATCTGCTTTGATAAGGCTTTGAAGTTGGTAAGAACCCAAGCTCGAACCTCATCGTCCATCTTGGAAAGCATTTCCGCTGATTCATCAGCCTTGCCTAACTCGATGTAAGCTGTGCCGTATTCCTCGGTATCAAACTCTTTGGCAATAACACTCAACTTTTCTGATTTCACTTTTTCAGCTTCCATTGTGTCGAACTTAGCCTTATAGTCATCACGCTCGACTGCTAACGCTTTGTATTCTTCAGTTTCGACTACTTCTTCTGGAGCTTCTGGGGCCGGCACTGGATCTGCTGGCTTTTCAGCAAATAAATTAGCCGTAAGTTTTTCCCATAAACTGCGATCTACTTGAACTGTGTCACCCATTTGATTTTCTCCTTTTTCTTGTTTGACTATTTGATAAAGCGCAGCCGCTTCTCCCAGGTGGGGAGTGTGCAGCAACGCATCTCCTACGATCAATGGACCTTCCATCATTTTCCCCGTGTTTGGATCCTCTAACCCATTACCTTCCCAAATGATCTCAGGTGATTGATATTTGAAATCCCCTTCCTCTACTGCCTTTGCTCCTTTATCGGTAAACTCAGGAACAGCATATAATCCATCTTCACCAACATATAAACTGTTAATATGCCCCCCCGCTGGAGTTTCATCATCATGTGATCCAAGTTTGATAGGTGGTTTGAAGTGAGGAAGTTTGAACTTTGCTGCGAACTCCGGGGTGATGTTCCGTTCTTTCCCGCCTTTTATCAAAGTGCCAAACGGGAGCAATCTGAATGGCTCGCCCGGTCTCACATTCACAAACTCGTCAATGATAAAAATACTATCCATAATCCTCCTTTCCTTAAACAGCAAAAACGCCAGCCTTGTGGTCATAGACTGGCGTTCTGGACGCTCTATTAAGTCGGGGGCTCTGGGCCCTCGTTCCCTGTTTAGTACTCTAATAATTCATAATAACATAAAAGTAACTATTTTACAATAACGGTATCCACTACTCCCTGATCATCCTCGAAATATTTATCAACCCTACCGAGTACGGCATCAGCATAAGGATCGTAATTCGGATTGATACCAGCCCAATCTTCCTCTGTGTTCTCGTCAAGCCAGTTATAAAATATGTCATCTTCCCATTCAAGTGGCATGTGTACCAGTATCTCATCTCTCTGATCAATCGTTAGTTTCTTCATTCTATTTTCTCCCAAGTCCAACCTAACAAAAACTTAAGCCAAATCCTGTGCCACAAACAAGGCATCTCTTTTTCGATCTGAACTGTAAATACAGATTCATCATATATAATAAGTTTTGATTTATATTTAGGAGCTTCAACTACTTTGAATAATAATGCCTCGTTTGAGTATTCGTTCATTTTTCCTCCACCCAGCATTTGATGATCACATCAATATCTTTTACCAGCTCCCGCGCTTTCTGCTTCGCTATGCGTTTGTCTACATACACTGGAAGCCCGCGCCGAATCTCTTCATTATCCTTAACCCGATAAGCCAGGAAATACTTGCCCTTATTGTGGTCTAGGACCCTCTGCATCTGCTGGAGTTCGTTCATGTCTTGCGTTGGGTTATAAGGGAACTTATTGTAATGTCACTACATTTATGACAAGGGATAACTTTTCCCATATTACCATACGGTTCAAATCCGGTTCCTTTGCAAACAGAGCAGGGCTTCGGTTCATCCGCGGGGGGGTCGAGCCTGTCCTGTAGAGCAGGGTGCATGGCAACTAACGCAAATATTTCAGCTTCTAATTCTGTAATATCGTCAGTGTCCAGGTCTGCAAACATCAACCACATTTCCCTTATCTTCTGTTCCTTCATTTGCTTATTCATTTGGTGGTCTCCTTTTCTTCGGTAGTGATTTGAATCTTCTTTCCGTTATTGGAAAATGTTAACATCCTCCCGCATTTGGCACAGCGATGAGCGATCTTGGTTCCTTCTGCCAGATAAGCTCTGAAAGCCAATCGCCCACAGTGTGGACAGCGATAATCGTATCTCTTTGTCATAGCAGCCCTTTTCCGTCCAGGAATCTTGCTAGTTCCTTCGCCATTGCTTTGAACGCTTTGAGAATATCTGGTTTTGATTTCCTCGCTATTTTCTTTATAGTCCACCAGTGACCCATGTGTCCTGCTTGCCGTTCACCGATAACAAACGGTGCATATTCTTTGTTTGTTCCAAACTCGGCGTTATAAAATCTTTCACCTTGTTTGACTATACGGAATATAGTTGGTTGCTTCTCACCTTGTTTGCCCCCGCTGATACCGCTTCCCAAAGACCCACCAAGTCCAGCAGACCCTTTGCGTATGTACTTACTTCCTTGTGGTTTTGGCGGATATGGTGGAACATTCTCCCACAACTTGTGCACCGACCAACTCAGTGTTTGTTTGATGTGGTGGTTATACACCTGGGGGAATTGCCGCAACCTATTTCTTATTGCTTTTATTCCGATTATTTCAATAGTTATCGGCATTTATGTTTTTCCATCTACCTGTAAGTTCCATCCACGCTTTTCATTTGTGTATTCTATATCTCTAACAAACGCGTCCCACCCTTCTTGCGGCATAGGAAACGTGGATTGTAATTGAATAATTGTGTTTATACATTCCTGAGAGCGCTGTTCTGCCAATGCAATTGATTCAACTATGTTCTCAAAGGCTTTCTCGGAACTTTTATCTGCGATCTTTGCGGCTTCACGTGCTAGTATTGCAAGTTTTTCCGCGGCTTCTAAGCATAATCCGTTTTGTTTATCCATTACGCCACCATCACTATTCGGGAATCTTCCCATAATTCAGCAACCAGCTGCTGGATGTCTACTTGAAGTGGCATATCTCGCAACGCGCGAATCAGCCCTTCTTCAGTCACTACTGGTAAAAGCCAACACCTACAATTCACATGAGCTGGCGGACCTTCTATGAAGGCTCCGCTGCTTCTAATAATCGATGCAGCTCTCGCCATCCTTTTATCTGGATCTTTGACCAACTCTTTCATCTGGGGTGAGTTGGCTATATCTGACGGGCTGTTAAAAAATGCTTCTTCAATAGAAACCGTCCGGTCGTGCAGCGGCCCGCAGATCGGACATACCTTTTCATCTTGTGCCGTCTGCCATTTCTGCTCTGTTACAAATCCGGTAGCCCTCCACGCTAATTGATTTCCTTTGGCATATATCCTGGTTACTTCTGTCGTAGCGATTCTCGTTGCCCGAGCCGGTCCCAATATCTGTGCCAGTCTAGCATCTAATACTGATTTAGGTTCACCAGTTATGATCCATTCCTGAATAGCTATTTGTGATTGTACTCTGGTGGTCTTGCTGATCCCCTCTACCCACGACAGGCGATATTCCGAAAGATAGTTTATAGCTTCCTGGTTGAAGAAATCCCAGTCCATTAAGATACGAATACTCTCTGGTAAAAGCCCAACCCCAGCTTCCCCGCCCGAATGGATCAACGCAATAAAGAAGGGAGCCATCGTTTTCCATAACAACTTCTTTTCATTGGTCCAGAACTCAAATCCAGGCAACATTATTTACGCTCTCTTATCCCAATCTTCGGCTAATATATAAACACTTGCCAAGGAACACTTTTTATTACTACAACGAACTTTACCCCAACTGTCCATTAGTCCTTCTGCTCCACAGAACGGACAGGGTTTTATTTCTGGTTCGGTGTTGATTGTTTTCCAGCCTTCTGTCATGAACACAATCTTTCCACAATCTACAGCTGAGCACGTAGTTGATAAATAATTACCATTCGGTTCTTCCCCGTATTCTCTGTCCAGGTATCCGGTCAGTGTATATCTGCTACAATGAGGACAAGCTGGCCGGGTGGACATGATCATTGGTGGTTTTATTAGTTGCTTCTCCAGTGCTTCCTGAATAATCTTATTTAAGTCCAGCTTTGCTATTGCTTTCTTGACAGCATCAAGCCCTTTTATTTCTACTGTTAATTTAGCTATTAGTTCCTCCTCTTTGAACATTAAATTATCAATAGAAGATTGCAGCCATTCTTTTATAATCTGGTTCCTGTCTTTCTTTTCTTCTGCGATTCTGTGCATTACTCTATAAGCTTCTACCCACTTACCTGCGGCTTCCGGGGAGAATCCCTTGGTGGTCATTTGTAGCTCCTTTACTTGGTAAGTATTAAATTAAGCATTGTCCAGCACCCTAATAAAAATATAGCTATGAACCAGACACATCCAATAGTAAAAACCCAAAACGCAAAAAGTTCTCCTACACTTGTTTTTTCATCCTTCTTGGTGGTCATTTCTGCTCCTTTAAGGGCAGTGATCTACACCGCCATGTAATCGAACAAACCAATTAGTCATGCGCCAATAATCTTTATTAGTTGAGCCGAACTTAGTCCAAATCCATTCCAATAGGTTGCACTTCCAACAAGAAAACGTCATATCGTGATCTTTATATCGACAGTCGATTGGCTGTTCCATCCTACTGGTTTATAGCCAGACACACAAACAACATCAACAGACATAACCCTATCTTCTAAATGGATTTCTTTCATGAAGTTCTTGATGATTTTTTCAATCTCTTTTTCTACTTGCTCCTTTCTTTCTTCTATTTCTTTTATATCCATTGGTGGTCTCCTTTATCTATAAACAAGATCAAGTAACCAGATTTCTATTTCTGGCCAAACGTGAAAGGTTACAAACATAAACCATATCATAATTAATGCTACTCCTACTATGTTGATAAGCGCTTCAAAACAACTTGGCTCCTTTTTGGTGGTCATCGGTGGTCTCCTTTATAGCTTTACCTCAATACGAATCTTAGGAATTAACTTAATATGTTCGCCAATGCTGGAAACATTGATTACGTCCATGTATATATCTGATACCGCACACTCAGTATCTTCCATGAACTCAAACAATATCTTAGATATTTGTTCTTCAGCTTTAGTCCTTTTCTTTTGCATTTCTTTAATATTCACTGGTGGTCTCCTTTACTTGGTGGTTTCTTTTATGATCCGATCTTTCTGCTCGTTCATAAATACTTTCACTAACCGTTCCAGTCTCCGTTCCTGCAGCTTCCGTTCATCATCGTCCGGCGCCGTGCTGAAATACTCCGCATTAAATGGCATGAACGCCATCTCTTGTGATTTACGTTCCCGTTCTTCTACAATCAGATCCTCGTCTGCTTCTGGAAGATTAGCAACTCCCCGCAGCCAGGTTTCATCAGACGGCAGCCAGGTAATCTTGCTTCCTACTTTCTGGAAGAAGTCGCCAAGTTCTGCTAAATTGGTATCGCCCGCCGGGGTATGTTCTAATCTTATCCCCTCGGTGTCCATTCCATTCAAAGCTAATAATCGTTTTACTGCAAACTTGGTATGAGTCTCGCTTATAACGTCAGCAATCGCATTCACGGACATTCCCCAGAAATCAGTCAGGTCACTTGATAACGCTTGCGTCCCAACCTTGTCCTGACCCAGGATTAAGAACTGAGCCAATGCCGACATCAAGATCCTGCTCTCGTACCGTTTTACAATCGCGTCTGTGTCAAATAATCTTGTTCCCCCAGTTGAAGCTAATTCAAATCCCCAATCTGGTGACGGCAGTATCAGACATGCCTGTTCATCGTTCCTGATGTTTCTGCCAACTTTAGCCGCTTTGCTATAATCGCTGTTGCTATCGTTCTCGTCTGTTGATGCCCCCGGCGGTAAAGTAATCACCGGAAAACCAGCAATATCACGTTCAACCCCAATTGCTTCAATCTGCATAATGTTTTTTGCGTAGTAATAGGGAACCCAAGCAGTCCTTAAAATACTCCTACCTTCTGGGTTATTCTTTTCAACCCTGGTGCGGTAGATTATTAACTTTTCAATAGGTATTGTTTTCATCTCAAATGTGGGTGCGCCCATCTGGATAAAACCTTCTAATCCCCCGGCATCATCCCGTAACCATTGGAAGATCGTATCTTGTCCCCTGAATGCAAACTTCCTCCAAACCATCTTACCGTTTTCTCTTTTATAAACGATTTCAAATGGGGCATATCCAAACGGTAAAAATGTAAGCGCTTCTGAAATATGATCATTCCAACTGAATGACATTCCATTTCTAGCTTTCTCTAAAAACTCAATCCGGGGATCCTTTTCTCCTAAAGCGCTTGAATAAAACCATGAGATAGGTAGGACAGATCGTTCTGCTGCAAGTAATAACGCCCCAACTACGGGAGAGTTCAAACGCATCTCGTTGTATCTTTTGTAGCCTTTCTTCCCCCTCAGTTCTTTTAGAAAGTCCTCCATGACCATTCCGGACCATTCAATCAGTCCGGTATATCCTATTTCTTTAGTGTTCTTAGCCATTCCATTCTCCGATGGTGGTTATTCTATTCTTTCTATGCTTATTTTAATCTTCCAGTGTACGGGGTTATCGCTATATTTTTCTATTTCGAGTGTATCATTATTAAATCCATAATTAGAAATCACTTCAATCAAACTTGAAGCGTCCATTCTCGGTGGACAATATCTGTAAAACTCCCCACTTGCTTTGTGGGGTACTAAAGGTTTTGATTCAAGTGCCTGTATAAGAGCATTCTTTACAAGCTTTTCTACATCCAGGTTTTCTATTGCTTTCTTTACAGCTTCAAGTCCATCTATTGTTATTGTTACGGCGGCCATTGTTCCTCCTGGTGGTTATTTCTTTTTGCTTATAATGTAAATCTCGGCATCATTCGCCTCTTACGCCGTGACCTAAACTAAGCTTGGTAGAGTCATAGCTAAACAGCCAATCATCATATTCCATCCACGCTCGCTTGGCTATCTCGGTATCGGTTTCGAGTTTTGTTTTTATATGTAGCTTGTGTTCTGGCGATACTGTACCGAGAGGACAGACCCGTCCATCAAGATTTATCGTGAGTGGCTCATCCTCGCTAACAAGGGAGTTGAGATAAACCCCAATATCTATTAGAGTTTCAGTAAGCAGGTGGGATGGCTTGTTGGCCACATATTTACAAAGCCATTCATATATCTTATCTGCTTCTTGTTGTTTCATGGTGGTCTCCTTTAGTATTTCTTCCATCTGCTGCCTGATTCTACATCGTGACTGGACCATTTGCTTTTCTGCCCGGGTTGTTCTTTCGGTAAACTGATCTTTCCTCTATCGATATATGCTACCATATAACGCTTCATGTCACACCCGTGATCGTTCTCTTTTACCGGGATCTCCTTGCCCTGCTTATCAGCCCAGACATACTCAGGAACTTCGTCTTGAACTCTGTACGGCTTGCGCTGGCTAATTAGCTCCTGATCTTCGTATCTGCTGCTGTCCCTCACAATAAATAATGATGGCTTTGCTAATCTCACCTTGACCCTATCAATCCCAGGTCTGACTTCGTTATTGGCTGGCTGCGCTGGTAATCCTGCGTTCCTGTAATTGTCAATGAACTCTGGCTCGGAAGGATCACATTGAATAGTCTCTAACTTGAACTCCTTGTGTACTTCCTTCGCCCTTTTAATCCACCAGTCATTACGTTTTCCGGTCCGGTAAATCTGAGCAACCAGATACATGTTGTCATCCCGATCCATACCCCACACACCAAGCACCCCGGCGTTTGTGTAACCCCAGTCCTGCGCTGCAGCGAACCTTGACAGCGTTGGTACTTTGTCCCGATCAACTAAATGGATGCTGTCGTTCCACTCAGAGTAAATCGCCCCTTCTGCTTGCGATGCTTTCCCTAGTAACAACCTGTCACGCCGGATCCCGGTAAGAGCTTCCAGCACTGCCATTGTCTTGATTCCCTGCGCTGTGATCTCGCCAGTATCAGGATCAAATAATACCGGATTATCTTTATGCACAGAATAAAGTAAACTCAGGCTTTTACGATGATAAGCCCAGAAGGATGGCCACGCTGGGTTCATATCCCCGATAGTTTGGGAGTAAGGCATATTCCCAGCTCGCCCGGTGGTCCTAGTAGTAAGATGCTCCCAGTCATCTAACGTGATTTCTTCTACCTGGTTCACATAAATAATGTCATGCTCTGCAGATAAGATTTTGCTTGACTTGTCTAGACCTGCAATCCATATTCTTGAACCGTTGTTGTAATCAAACCACTGCGCCTTTTCACCGCCGTATGATTTTATTCCCCAACTTGCTTCTTCTATCAACACCTTATTTATAAACGTCTGAAGCACCGTTGAATAAGTGCTCGATAATACCTTCCTTGCGATAACTATTGAAGCCCTATCATATTTCAATGCGCATAAATGAAGCTTCCATAACGCTGAGATTGTCTTTCCGGTTTCAGCGGGACCGTGTATGATTTCCTCTGCGCCCTTATAGCTGACAAACTCTTTAGCAGCTCCGTAAAACGTGAACTCACGCTGCACTAAATATCCTTTGCTTTTATCGGTTCTCTTTCACTCCACCAATCAATAAATGGTAACTTGTCTTGGTGGTAATCCATACCTTCAAGTGAATACCCAATCCCTAAATACGGTGAACATCCTGTTTGTTCCAGACCATCAATCATTCCAATAAATTCGCGGTATGCGTACTTGCCCATAGATAATCGCAACAGCACTCTGGAAATCCAGCTTTGCTCCTGCATAGCCCTTATAAAATCTATTGCCCAAGCCGCCACTATTGCATAACTACTCATATATCCTCATCTGGGTCAATCCCGCCAATAGCAATTACCTCAACCTTCACTGGCCCACCGTCCTCACCCATTAATTCAGTCTTGTGTACCCTGCCCCCCATCTCTTTTGCGATATCATCCAGGATCCCGCGATATGCGTCCACTTCTGCTTTGTTGAACTCTTCATAATAATAAGCATCCTGCGCTACCGTCTTGCTATTCTCGGTCCACAATAAGTCCCTGTTGAATAAATCCTTTTCTAATAATGCTGCCAACTTCTGAAGTTTTAGTACTCTGATTTCTTTTCGTGCTAATCCCCGGTTAAGTGCTTTGTTCTCCCATTCTTCTATTAGTTCTGTAATTTTTACGTGGCGTGTTTTGCGGTAGTGATATAGTTGCTGTCTTGATACATCAAAAGACGGGTCAAAAACTCCCGCCCTGTCGTTTATTTCACCGAATTGCAAACCTTCTGCCATCAGTGTTAATAACTCTTGAACTTGTGGTTTTTTTAGTCTCATTGTAAAGTGAAGTAAAACATTTTAGATAGTGGTCATGTTCATTATACAACAAAATCGCCCGTCTACAACTACGAGCGACCTTTTATCCCCTTCTTGCTTTATTGGTTATTTAATTTCTGGCGGATCATTGATAGGAGGAAATTGGCAGTTTATTTTCTCTGCCTGTTCCCTTGTTAAAAACTGAATCCATGTGTCATCCCTTAAAATAATAGAGACTGGTTGCTTGCCATGTCCACAACAAGAGGCTACCGTTTCATATCCATTCCGGTTCAACATCAATATAAATTCAGCAATACAAGCATCCACGCCAACGTGTCGCATTGTCTTTAGCTTCGAGTTCCATATTTGAATGTTTCTAGTCGTTCCCCATTCACACATTAGTCCTCCGGGGGGGCTGGTAGTGGTTGCTTTAACATCCAATGAGTAGCGCGACCATAAATTGCTCCGTTATCAGCCTCCCAGATATCATCAAATTGATAATGTTTTTCTTTTAAATAACGCCCACTTTCAACATATAAACCGGAATAGAACCAGATGTGTTTGCCAAATTCCGGCAACTCATCCTCAACTGAAATCCACTGTGATGCTAGTATCTCATCGGCTATTTTGTTCCAATCATATCTACAAACTTGGTCAGAGCCTGATGGGTAACGTCCAGGATGACTAGCGTATTTTTCAAATATCTTAATTATCTTATCTCTGTTCACGTTTCACCCCCTTCTTCTGAATAGTCCTTGATTGCTTGATAAACTGCCTCGTAAGAACGATTATAAATTTCGGTAAATTCTTTACTAGGCCATTTTATATGTTTCTTGATTGCATCGCTGACAGGCTTCATATATTTTTCTACTCGTTTGTCGCCAGACCACCATGTTTTAGGTGGATTTTTTATTATTGTCGGTTTTCTTTTTTTCATTTCTCCTCCTGTTGTTCCTCCTTCTTCTTTTTGTAGTAAGCTCTTATCCCGCAGGTGCGACTACAGTGAATCGCCTTCCCCTCACGCTTGGACCGATTCAACTTATAATAAACCCTGTAAAACCTGATTCCGCAATAAGCACACGTTGCATTAGCTTTTAGGATCATTCTATCCTCTCTTTATGAAAACTATGTGGGTTCTCTCTGTGCATATTCTTATGATCTTTTACTGCCTGTTCGTCACTAAACATTGGCAACCCTTGATAATTACCTTCTACTTCTTTTCCTCCTTCCTTCCAATATTCCAGCTTGTCAAGTTCTAATCTCTTCTTGGCATTATCTATAAGATATTCCAGCGACAGATCAAGCCCTACTGAGTTACGCCCAAGATCCCTGGCAACCATGCAGGTCGTTCCGCTTCCAATGAACGGATCAAGGACTATACAAGGAACTGGTTCTTTTCCACACTCACAGGAAGGTTCCCAATAAAGAGTTTTTGTACTTTGAGAATACTCGTTTCCATCAGCACGAGCGGCTTGTCTCAATAAAGCTATTCTCCCGGCATTACTATCCTTTTCATAAGTCGATTCTGTTTCTGATAAATGGGAGGCATCCCCTTTTTCAATAATTCTTTCCCAGGGTGATCCGCAATCAGAGCATTTCCCTTTTTCAGATGTACCTGCCTTGATACAAACTTCTGGAAGTTCGGGGGGGAACGTGGCGTAGTGTGCGCCCTTGTAAGGCTTGGTTGTCATGGTCCAGACTGTGCGCTTGTTGCGACCCGAAGGATTTGGCCGTCCCCCAAGTGTGCTGGATGGTTGATTATTATCACCTGGTATCGCTTGTCCACTCAATCCAAACGTTGTTATCCCTGCACCTGATTTTATCCATCCGGCTTCTTTTTCACTAAACCCTTCCTTCACCGCTTTATTGTCATAATAATACCTTGCGTTCTTCGTCAATAAAAATATATACTCATGTGACTTTGTGCATCTATCCTTCACTGATTCAGGCATTGGGTTAGGCTTATGCCAAATGATGTCATTCCTTAGATACCAGCCGTCTGCCTGTAATGCGAAGGCTACTCTCCAGGGAATACCAACAAGGTCTTTAGGTTTTAGGTTATCAGTAAACTTGCGACCATATTTAGGTTGACCTTCTTTCAATCCCCCCTTGTTGTAATCACCGCCAGCCCCACCGCTTCCATTGTAACTATCCCCCAGGTTCAGCCACAGCGTTCCATCATCCCTGAGTACACGCCACACCTCACGAAAGACAGCAACCATGTTCTCTACATATTCTTCTGGAGTTTGCTCAAGGCCAAGCTGGTTGTCAATTCCATAATCTCGAAGCCCCCAATAAGGAGGAGAAGTAACACACATTTGAACCGACTTATCTTTGAGCGGAATGCGTAAGGCGTTTGCGTTAACTAGCACTATTCAAATACCTCCTTGATCTTCAATGTGCTGTAATAATCCTGTTCCAATAGCTGTGATTACTGTGGTTGTGACTGCATTTCCTAAACATTTATATCTTTGAGTGTCGCTGATTGCTACAATAGTTCCATCTTCTAACATTCCAAACTCAGTAAAGCTAGGAAAGAATCCTTGCAGTAGTTCACATTCAACTGGTGTCAGTCTGCGGATTCTATTTCCTCCTCCCCAAAAGTTTGTTCCATCTTTGTAATCTCTTTCTCTGACAGCCCAAGCCACTTCCTGTCCCTCCTCATTCTTGCTGTCTTGAATAAACGTGCTAGTGCTTTGTCTGATAGGAAATACTTCTCCGGTACATTCTCCTCTAAGATGTCCGATAATGAACACCCGTTCCCTGTTTTGGGGAACTCCGAAATGCTTGCTATTAAGTACCATCCATTCAACTCGATACCCCAGGTCGGAGAGAACCCCAAATATTCTATGGAAAGTTTTTGAATCGTCGTGACCAATGAGATTCTTAACGTTCTCAAGGAGAATATGTCCGGGTCTTTTTGACTGGAGAATCCTAGCGATTTCAAAAAAGAGTGTACCTCTAGTGTCGTCAAATCCTCCTTGTTTTCCAGCGATGCTAAACGCTTGACAAGGGAATCCAGCCGTGAGTAAATCGAAATCTGGGAATTCGGAAACATCTCTAATATCTCTGGTATCGATTTCTCCATATTGTCTCCTGTATATTCTATGTGCATAAGATGGGGAGAATGTTTCGATTTCAGGATCGTGGTCTTTGAGCCACTCTCTTTTTTGTTCTTCAACTCCCCATTCGTTTGCGTAAACACAAGTAAAGGCTGATTGTCCCCGCTCTTGTATTGGGACAGGAGTATTGTTGGGGATTCTTTTTTGTGTAAGGTCAATCTGTTGTGCAGTCTTAATTCGCTCAACATTATCCACCCTTTCAAGTCCATTTCTAAACCCTCCGATTCCAGCAAACAGTTCAATGAATCTAATCATAGCTTTCCTTGATCTTCAAATTCAATCCATCGTACCAATCTCTTACCCGGTCCCCGTACCATTCGCACAAAATTTTCCAAGCGTGTTCTCTTCCCGCCCTAGTCTCAGAGAATGAAGCGCATTCATCACAGCAGGGTAAGAAGTTTTCCCTCACGTTAATGATCTTCCAGCTGGATCTGCGATTGTAAACTCTTTTATATACCAGCGCGTGAGCTCCTTGTGTTGAGCTGTTGGGTCTTTTCCCAGGTCGGTTGGCCGGACAGTATGCGCAATCCAGACCCTGGTCAACTACTAGATCCTTAACGATATCATTCCAACTGCTCATATTCGTTGCCACCGTTTTCTAGCAGCTATTAATGATATTGCTGCTATGCTCACGCCAAACATTTTGCCGATCATTGTTTTTGTTATTTTACCCGTAGCACACAATCGCCGAATTTCTAATACTTCTTCCTCCAATAATCTGGCATTTGCTTTACTTATTCTTATCTTTGTTTCTTCAGTATGGCGTTTCCCGTACATAGAATTGTTGATCCCTGAATACTGTTTGCGCCTCCTTGCTTTATGTTCTTCCGTATGGTGTTTGCCATAAAAACTATTTTTCTTTCCTGTCTGATTCCTGCTCATTTTGACTTTAGATTCTTCTGTATGGCTTTTCCCAAGCATTGGAGCTGTTGAGCTTTTGGCAATATTATATTCAGGAAATAAAACATCAAGAAACCATTGTTCATATAATAATAATTCGCTAGTTACGTTTACCAAATATATTATCCTTAATTCAAATGCATCTTTCCCGTATTTACTCCACGATCTTTGTAGATATATATTTTCGTGACAATTTCTTGACAGGCGGGATTTGTGGTGTATTAATCTTTCCTCTATGTTGGCAGACGAGCCAATATAGATTTTGCCGTTTATTATATTCCTAATTTCATAAATGCCCTGTGTCACAATAATTCTACCTGTATTATTGATGCGATTCTCTTTTCTGCGATCTCAAAATAATGCTCATCTAGTTCTATTCCAATGAAGTCTCTGCCGACTTTCTTACATGCCATTCCAGTAGTACCAGATCCCATGAATGGATCTAAAACTATCCCGCCTGTTGGTGTTTTCGTTAGCCTGCACAAGTATTCCATGAGTGATAAGGGTTTTACGGTGGGGTGGTCATTAGCCTGTGGTTTTGTAACCATTCTCGCCCTAACTTTTTCTGGCGACAAGTCCCAATTCTCTATGTTTCCGTCTTGTTGTCTTGTCCTTTTTGGCATTCCCTCAAGCCCCTGATTCCTTTCTGCCTTTGACGCTTTAGCACAATAGAAAAATCGAGCAGCAGAACCGGAATCGCCTATCCGAAACATCTTGCCAGTATCGTCTTTGCCCTTGTAACTTGTGGGGTTATGATTTGTTTTTCTCGGCACGTTGCTTCCAATTCTGCTCTTTCCTGCGCTGTGTGGAATAGGAAACCCGCTCACAACTTCCTCACTTCCGTCGTGTACTATGTTAGCAGGCCATCGACCTTGTGTTTCTTCTCTGCTTGAATAAGGATTACCTGCACCACCATCCCCAAATGGTTTCGCCCCATTGTCCCAGGTGTTGATTGTTACCGTGTCATCTGTCGGCACTCGTCCACCGTCAATGTTCAAGCCAGCCACGCCCCACTTCAAAGCGTTCTCTGCGAAAGTTCCGTCTTTCGGTTTCATAAATACACCGATGTATTCCCAAGCCGGTTTTAGAGCTGTGCCATATCCAACCCAATCATCCGCTTCTGGATTATCGTTCTTCCTCATTTGCTTTTCAATTGAAAGTGATTTCGGGAATCCGCTGCCGAATATCCAAGCCATACAATCTCTCACTTCCCAACCCGCATCCTCAATTCCGCAAGCGGTCCTGTGAAACGTCCGAGTTCCACCAAAGCACAACATCATTGCCCCCGGCTTCGCTACCCGGAGAGCTTCGGTTGCCCATGATCTATGCCATTCTTGCATCTGGATACCAGTTGATTTTAGATCAGGAAGACTGCGCCTTCTTGCTGTCAATCCGTCACTTTCTTTTTTTGCACGCTCTATATATTCTTGATCTGCGTCAGTTTGATTTCGCCATAACTTATCCCACTCTTTTCCCATGAATGACAAGCCGTCAATAAGGTGGATCTGTAATAACAGTATCCACCGAGCAAGCCTCCATCTTGCGCATTTCTTCTATGCAATCACCTTGAATTAACATTGACTTTCCTTATAGCGTTTCCGCTTATTACTTCTCGTTGTCCGTTTTCAAATTCAACAAGCACGCTGTTCATTGCTCCTCTTGTTATTATTCGAAACAATCGCTTGTAAAGTGTTGCCCGTTTGGGATTGTTTTTCCATGCGTAATAATATTTCATGTTTTCCTTAACAAGAAAACACCCTGCTTTCACAAGGTGCTTCTTTAGCAGAACCCAACCAAGAATCCTGCTCTTCCAGTGGACTGGCCGAAAGGAGTTAACTGCACGGGGCAGCTAACAAAAGCCAGCTTGATCCTATTATACCCAACCGGAATAAATCTTGCAACCTTAATCATAGTCCTAATAATACCCGCTTGTTCTTTTCCTTTTTCTCTGCGGTCTTGATCTGGAGCATCATGCCAAATAACTTGTTAAAATCTAAATTGATTGTTACCTGTTCTTTCAGATCCGTTATCTCTAAAGCAACAAACGTTCCCCCAAACTCTTTTGAGAGAACCATTCCGTTCCCCTTATCGTCCCGGCGAACCACTTGCAAAATCAGCGGTACTTTATCCATCACTCGCTCCTCTCATAAATACCAGCCAAGTATCCCAATGCAACGAAAGCAATTGTCCTCCAGAAAAGCATCTCAGCTATATTTTCTACTGGACTGGGAACTAGCTCAATTCTGGCTAGTATAAATAATGTCCAATATACTCCAGCTATTATCCAGAAAGTTGTTTTCATCGTTCCTCCAATAGTCTAATCCCCTCTGCACAATATCCGCAAGGTAACCCTTCATCAAGCCCATCATCCGATCCGCAGCAGGAACAGTAACCGCTCGCATACTCTCCTTCCCGGCGCTCGTACTTAGCGTCAGTGTAATCACGCTCTGCTTGTTCGATGTGCATAATTAAATGTTTACTCATTCAGTCCTCCTGTGGGGGTGCTATTTTTGACATACATCGATGGCAGATCCTATCAGGGCGAAAAGTTTTATTTGTACATGGAGTAAATGCGAACCTGCCTTTCTCTACCCCACTTCTACATATAGCACATGCTTTTGGTTTTCTTAGTTTAACTTCTATCCAAATTGCTGTGCCATACTTCCAGTGCCGCAATACAACATTCTTTCCCAAGAAATCTTCAAAGGTATAGTTACTCATTCAGTCCTCCTGTGGGGGTGCGTCACAAATTGGACATCCAGTATTGTCTAAATAATCAAGGTATTCTTTTTCTCCACCACAACGAGAGCAATAAGGCTCATTCTCTACGGTGAGGGCTTCGTCAGTATAAAGCCAGCTCATTATTTCATCCCTCTGTTCTTTTGTAATGTTTCCCCTTGCATAAAGCACAGAAATAAATACTCTCTTTTTGAATATCACTTTTGACAACCCCATTCCTGTTAGGGCATTACCGATTTGTTCTTCTGTAATTTGTATAACCTTCGGCTCATCGGTGAGGGAGTTGAGGATTTTACTAAGCTGACCTGCTGATACGCCAGGAGCTTTATAAGCCTTCTGTAATATCCTATCCCTCATTTGAGGGGAGAGTTGTTCTGTCATGGGGTCTCCTTTCTAAGTTTGGTTGTTCTGAGATTATAACATACTTAACCTTAATAAATTGAATTATCGAATTGATTCAAATCAGGTTTTGTTTTCCTAGGTCTTGCCATCTGGAAACTCCCTGATCATCTCCCCATTCTTCATGGGATTAATTATCTCATCTACTCCCCACGGAAAATAATAATCTAATACTTCTTGCGGTATCTTTTTCTTCAACGCTCCCTCTTTAAGTAATCATAAACAGAATGACAAGAACAATAACCCAGACTATTGTGGCGGTCTGTTTATCAAACCAAACAAATCCAAAATACTGCATCGCTTCAAAAAGTATCCATATAATAAACCCGGCAACAATCCCCAGATAAAAGAAATCTCCAAGTCTTTTATATTTCTTCATCACTCACCACCCTGTCTAGCCAGTGTTCTACACGAAGCAAGGCGTGATCTATGTCCGAGAGTACAGCGTAACCAAACTCGTTCTTGTATGCTTGCCTATATTTTTCTATCGTTCGTTTGGCTATCTCGGTATTGGTTTCGAGTTTTGTTTTTATATGTAGCTTGTGTTTTGGCGATACTGTACCGAGAGGACAGATTCGTCCATCAAGATTTATCGTGAGTGGCTCATCCTCACCAACAAGAGAGTTGATAAAGAGTGTCATACTTTCAACAACATCAGTGATAGTATCTTGGAATTTGCGCTGTCCATTCAATTCATTAATTATCTTATCTGCTGCTTGTCTGCTAATCATTGCTCACCTTCCTTTTCAATATAAGTAAAAAACCAACGAGCTAAAAACCTGCGGATCTGCCAGGTAGTCTCTTCCCACTTCCCTCCCACAAATACATAATACTTATTCGCCATCTTATTCTTTTATAAATAGTCTCTGGTACCAAGGTTTTTTGAGCGGATGATCAATAAACCAATTGTCATGGGTTTCTTGAGCTTTCAATAACTCTTCATCTTTCTTTTCTTCACTCAAAAATCCGGCAACAAAAAACATGATTGTCCGTTGTTTTTTTTGTTTCAACCACTCCGAAAGGAAGCTTTCTCGATACATCTTGCTGTCTTCCTTCATGCCAGACGGCCATAAAGTTTTAAGGATCGTGCAACCGGCGCCATTAGAGTCTATTCCCCAGCTTTGTTCACAGGAAGTACAACCAAAGTGAACTCTTACGCCTTTTTTGCCACTCATTATCATCGGGCTTTCACAAATATCACACTGTGCTTCTGTTTTCTTATTCATCGTGCTCTCCTTTTACAGATTGAACTGCTCTGCTTTTTTCTTTAGCGTTCTCAATATCTTTTTGTTGCTCGGCCAATACTTTGCATCGTTTATCAGCTTCCATGCGGTTGCACCACTCACGCCCCAAAACAGCCCCACAGCAACGTAACCGCCAACCCCGTGTAAGTTATAGTAGTCCTCTGCCAGCCTCGCCCTGATCGCTTCTCTCGTGCGTAAGGATAGTTTAGTCATCGGTTTCCTGTCTGTCCTATTTAAACAAAAGCCAAAAGGTAAATCCTGCAAAAATTAAACAGGCAATAACCACAATTATTTCATTTGTTTCCATCTTTATCTCCTATTACTTTTTCTTTTAATTCTATTTTTATAATGCAGGGTATCTTTCCTTGATTAACTTCATGTAAGTAGCCCGCAATATCAAACATTTCTTCTTTAGTTTCAGGAATTAAAACTATTGCATCGTCTTCAATTATTGCTTTCATGTTCGTCTCCTCTAGTCTGTGTAATCAATCCAGGATAGGTCTGGGTTTCTTTTCTTTGGCTCTTCCTCTTCATCCGGGTACTCGTCTGGGAACTCTTCTTTCCTGCACTCGCACGGCAACAGCTTGCCGAATTCAGGATGATACCATTCAAGATCCTTTCTCATCGTATACCCAGAATCCCCGCAAATCTTGCAGTCAGTCATGGTCACCTTCCTTGTCTAGCCAATCTGGAAAAATATCAAACGCATGGCTTGGAGTTATAGCATTTACCGCTACATAATCCCTGAACTTAAACCACACCCGCTTGATTATCTCTTTGTCGGTTTCTCGTTTCAGGTTCATAATCTTATTGAGAAGCCTTTCGCCATCCTGCCTAGAGAAATATTTTCCCGAATACTCTCTGACAATAAACCATAATTCTTTATACATTAGTCCTCCACCTTTCTAGTAAACAAAAACTTGACTCTTCCTAAAAAACCCATAGTTTGATGCCATTCTATTCTTTTTAGCAGACTAAAATTTTTGCTCTCTAAATTTTGGTTCCGTTTTCTAAAAAAGGTTATGTTGTTTTCCATAACGTCATATACTTCAAATGGCAATCCGATAGCCTGTTGTACTTGTTTTGACATCCCTATACAAACTTCTTCGCCTCGAATATTAACAAAACGGCGACCACGTACCATTTCTGTTGTAATTTCTGGCGGAATATAGTCTGTACTCATTGGCTCATAATCACAAGAGAGCGCATGAGCAATCATTGTTGGTTCGAGGTTGGTTTGAATTACTTTGATTTTCTCAATCAATATCATACTTCCTCCTAGTTTGCAAAGAATTCAGCGAATTCATCTTCTTTGTATTTCTTGTAGCCCCTGCTCATCTTTCCCCTCTCCTGCCAATTCTCAAGTATAGCCTGAATATAAGCCCAGTGCTGTACATTGTTTGCCGATGCTATCTTAAAAGCGTATCTAATCCAATCCACCGGGTATTTTTTATCAGCAGCTTTTAGCATAATCAAGATTGAAGGTTTTATTTTCCCACATTGCCCTTCATAAAGGTTATAAATCGGATTTCCATCATAAGGTATTGATACCCTATCTACACCCTCTTTAGACCCTATACAGGCAGTATCTATACCATTAACTACTTTATAGTTAATTACTTTAAGTTTAATCTTATTAACTTTAATGTATTCAGTTTTAACTTTACAATTCGGCAAAGCTGCTACTTCTCTTAGGATTCCTTTCTGCACATAGGGGGATGGATTGGAGTGATACTTTAGAAAATGCAGAAGCCAGATTACATTCTTATTGGGATCAAACCGGATCTTGCCCTCTTCTTCAAACAATACCAGGTTGGCACGTATGACTTCTAAAGATAGTCCAGTTTCAAACACCTGCACCCGCACTGGTAACTCATAGATCCCTGAAATGCCGGCACTCGAATTAGAAAACAGGTAAATATAATGAAGCTTCTGCTCTACCGTTTTGTCAATGAACCAGCTATCCTTCCAAATCTTCACATGTATTTGGCGATAAGCCATTAGTTCTCCTTGTTGCGGTAATCAGACACTTTCTCTGCCAACATGGCAGCTGAACCCATAAAAACAAAAGCAAACAAAAACAGCATAATTATTTCACCTATCATTTATTCCTCCTTAAATAAAGCAGCGGTTTCAGTTAGTCGGGTAGGACCTGTTGAAACCGCTAAATTTATTATATCAGAATCCTACCCGTTTAATTATCTTATCATACTTTTAGATACCCAAGCTGGTAACACATCCCTAAACGTACATCGCCCTTCGCTTTCTCTCCCACCATCTTTACAAATTCCTTACGTTCAACTCCTTTCGTAGCATCAACGTAATTATAGGCCGTTTCCCAGTCCATCCAACCACTTGGACACAAATCAGGCTCATCCTGACCTAAGCGCTTGATCGCATTCATTTCGGCAGCGGTCAGTTTTGGTTCTTCCTGCTTCTGCACCGGCGCCGGCTTTTTCTTTTTCTGTACTGGTTTCTTATCCTTAACAAATTCGCCATTGATAACTCCGTCCATTTCTTCTGCGGGAGTGGGGCTGTATCCAGCCATTTTGATAATCCAAGAATAGGAAAGCCTGAACGCCTTTCCGGTTGCCCTAGTGATCGCCATTGATTTCTTGGCATAGCGAGCGCGATTAGCCCAGACTGGATCTCCGTTCCTGTCAACTTCGTCTGGATGTCCACATTCAGCAATTCCCCGACCGACAACAAATCCATCACTGGTTCGTACCAGTTCAACAGTTGCTTCAAACACCGGCCAATCACTGCCTTGATATTCAATAACAAGCTCTTCCACAGATACCGTTCTGGGAATAACACCGATCATCGCCCCCATCGTAGTCCATCCTTCTACTACCACATATTCTCTGCCTGAAATATTTGAAACCAATCCTTGATCCTTAATAAAACCTTTCAATGTAGTTGCAACTATCTTAGCCTGAGCCATCATTGCAGCGGGATCGGTGAACATGAGCTGCCCTAAAGATATTTGATCTTGACGGGTTTCTACAATCTCTGTTCCTTTCATTTCATCGTTCATTGGTGGTCTCCTTTTATAAGTGTTATTATCCTGTATTTCTTTTGAGCAATAAGCCCATCTATTTCTTCAACAACATCTAAGTTTGAATACATTTCTTCTGATATGTCTGAACGGTCATCGTAACTGCAATCAGGAAAGTTTGCAACATCGTTCCATAACTTATTCCTAATCCCGTATCCTGCTTCAAGGACACGCCATACAATTCCCTCCGATGTATTAAATATCTGTATGTCTATCCCTTGTGGGGCAATAATATTTTTTGTCCATTCTTTAATCTTTGTAATCTGTAGCTCTAAATCTAAATCATCCCTAGAGCGAAATCCATAAAACTTTATACTCATTTTTATCTTATTCTCCTTTTCTAATAGATTATTTGAATCTTACAGTAGGATCGCCAACCTTTTTCAAAACTAATATCTCGGGATGAGCTACAGCATATCCATTCAATCTTTTAGTATCCCAGGTTTCTCTTCCTTTGACAAAAACGGCTGATGCTGTTCCCGTCCCAAGATCAATCTTGACTGATTCCCCGTGCTGGATCACCTGCCCTTTAAGAACATCTTTGATCTCTGTGATTTCATCTTGGATGATTTCCAAAGTGGTATCAAATTCTTCTTCAATCTCTTTAACCTGGGTTCTGATCTCTGGAGTATAAACTCCGTCTATCAGCCTGTCCCTTTCCATCCTGACCACATCTATCCTTGATTTGGCGTTGTCCAGCTTTCCTAATCCTTTTTTGATTTCTTCAGTCATCTATTTTCTCCTTTTAATAACCTGCATATTCCCGATCGCCCTTTATGCACTTGATACAATTCCCGCAAGTGACCTTACTTTCATCTTCAGTACAGTCAACACCTTTGGGCGACCAATCTTTTATGACATCCCAGTCTAATCCACAAGCTATAAAAAAGTGTGGTTCATAAGGTTGCCAGTTATGCCTATCAAATATCAAATGTGTTTTACCCATGCAATTACCTCCTTAATAAGTAATCTCTTCTTTGGGTTGCTCAATCTCTTCCCCACAAAGATCACAGAATTCCTTTTCAACTAGGGTGTCCGTGCATTCTCCGTTCTCAAGAATCCGATATCCATCCATGACAACATGCCGCATGTCAAGCGGGTGGGTGCATTTTACGGTTCGATCAATTGGGTGCATTATGGGCATTGCTGGCTCCTTTCTATGTTTGGTTGTAAGTGAAATTATACCATGATTCAATCTTCCAAGATAGAAATCGCTTCTTGATACTGGCGACTGATGTTAGTTGCCTCTTCCCAGGCGTGAGACTGCCCACCAAATCCGCGCCGGGCAGAATCCACAACCCGCTTCCCGGTGTGCAGCTGATCCAACGCCCTAGCTCTAAATTCTTTCTTCACAAAGAGTTTTACTTCTTCAAAACTATCAGCGATCCAGTAGCCACCTTTCGTTCCCCCAGTAGACATTATCCAGGCGCCCTCTTTTCTGAGCTCCCGAATGCAATTCCTGATCTGGCGATCTCCGGGCGGTTTATCAACCTTTGATATTTTCCAATACCACCAATTTGTGACCCTGGCGATTAGCCGATCTCGTGTAAGCCGGTTATAGTGTCCAACCGAATTCTTCAATGCCGTCAAAACGCAAAACCGGAGCGCAACGTCTTTCCTGTAGAGATCCTCGAAGTCCACGCCCGAATTAAATCGATCAATGATTTCCATTAGCTTGCTCCTTTTTAATCTACCTTAAGTTTTATGGGAGGTTGATTGGAAAGTTGAATGTATTGTTTGTTATACTTTTCAACCTCTTCGGCAGTTAACTCCCTAGTAGTTTCCTTAGGAAATTCAACTTCAATAAACCCAAAGCCTGTTACCCAACGACCTATATAATGGGTGTCGGTTTCCCTCTCTATAATACATAGATCTTCGTGTTCGCTGCTTATATCTCCTAATTTATGCATTGCTTTTGTTGCCATCATGTATTTGTTCATCAGCTTGCTCCTTATGGGGTTATGGTTATGTCTGACCGGTCTTCTGCGTTGAGCTTGGTGATTAGTTCTTTGTAGGCGTCTGTAATACGGACGTTCTCTACTTCCAGCTCTTTGATGCGGGATTCGAGTAATCCAATATACGCATCCTCCATATCAGACATTTCCTGTTGGTATTTATCTTCTATATCTTGCAGGTTCATCATCTCACCTCCGCACAGGAAGAGCATAAGGGTTGTTCTTCCTGAGTAGCCCAGCCCTTATAGACTTGTGGAATATCTATCCATGTATATACTGCACAATCCTTGCACAAAGGTATCCCACATCTTACACATTCCCTGTCTACTTTCTTACCATATAGCCACTCAACTCCAGGCCAGTCCACAATAATAGTTTCAGTCATACCGTGTGGCAATGGAACAGTGATGTAATCAGGTGGTGGGCATAAGCATTTCATTTTTCCTCCTTGATTGAAAAGTTAAACCAAAGCCAACGGTATATAGGCGGGTTACACTTTAGGGTTAGGCGTTTTGGCAACCAGTACCACCGCCTGATTGTTGTTTTTTTAAACCCAGTCCAGTTCATTTGTCCTCCCGTTCATCTATACATAGCCGACATATGCAGTCTGGTAGATTTTCACCGCCAGCAATACAGTGGTCTGCTATTCTATTGGCTAACTATTGGCTAACTTAAACTGTTCAGCAATTCTATCCAAAGAATTAGTTGCTATTACAAGCGCGTTTACAATCTTGTCCGTTTGAATCTCTTGCTGTTCAGCAATAGCAATCAGGGCTGTTGCGCTGGCGTGTCCGTTTAGTATATTTGCCAAGTCTAAATTAGTTTCATGTTTTGCGTCATTCCTGTGTAAAA